>Ga0310786_10004005_pt1 | contig 20784 bp, 45 predicted proteins | sample AusTroGonzalo_MG_FD_203881 | JGI IMG/M metagenome (GOLD analysis project Ga0310786, IMG submission 203881) | Bovine rumen microbial communities from tropical cattle in Woodstock, Queensland, Australia - Gonzalo_03 (v2) (version 2) | ecosystem: Host-associated > Mammals > Digestive system >... | reverse complement strand
AAAACAATGTCCAAGAGAATTATCCGCGGCTCTAACAAATACTATTGTAGTATTATCTTTTAATCGTATCGTTTCCGGACTGCTCCATGTTGTACCATAAATTCGATCAATCATATCTAATGAATGATAATAGTCGTATATCTTATTGAATATTTCTGCCGCCCATTTATTATCCCTATAAAAAATTCCTATTCTTTGACATAACATTTGTTGTAAGTTATTCATGATACACCTCATAATCAAAAGTTTTATTCTATTTCTCTAGCTATCTTTCTTAAAGCTTCAACATATTTGATATCTCTATCTTGAGTTTCTTTTGATAATTCATCAAACGGAACTATACTTTTGTGATCATGTCCATAACAGTATGGAGGATTGCTTTCTTTGTAATTCATGACCATACTCCAACCGTCGTGTACATCTGAAAGAGTAACATCTTTACCTTTAACTAGAACTAATAGTGCATAATATCTTATTGTTTGTTTGCTCTTTAATCCCGTTTCTTTTTCAACCATATCTACCACTCTGTCAATATAAGTTTCCATAATAATTCCTCCTATAGAACTTTCCAAGCTACCATTGCCGACCTATAGAAATAATCCGGATCACCAACTAAACATTCACCCCTTGTTAATTCATCCTTACGTCCATATGTTATAGTTCCTACAAATTCCTGTGGTGGAAGTATTGGACTATCATTCCTAGACAGTAATTGTATAGGCGTATCTATTGGTGCTTCGTTTAAGTTGTAATTCCATTCCATTTCTATATCACTCCTTATAATCTAATTGTATACATCAGAACTTTTTTCTCTAAATGAAACCTATATATACTTTTATTGACACAATTTAATGCACCCTTAAGAGTTTTAAAATCCCTTATTACCTTTCCATGTTTTCGGTATTCAGATGACACTTCATACACTCTGTATATTGTGACAAAATCTGACATTAACATTGTCCTCCTATAAAAGTTTCATATTATCTATTTTCTAGCTCCCATTTGTATTCATCTATTTCTTTTGAAAACTTTATATAAGCATCCACTATCTCTGGAAGCTTCGGATCATTAAGATGAGTTTTAATATTGTTTAACATTGCGACTACTCTCCATCTTCGGATGTAATCGTGCTCAAATCTTTTATCCATATATTTCACTCTCCTATAAAAGTTCTATGTTATACTCTTCTCAAAAACTTAATTCCATAATTTGCACCACGCTTTACATATGTAAAAACAGCATGTACACTTGAAGCTCCTAAATCTTGTTTTAATAGTTCATCCACATCTTTAATAAACATAGGATATTCATTTCCATCATCGTCAAGCCAATAAAAAGTTACAGAACTTCTACCTCGTCCGTAGCCTTGATAATGCAATGTTAACTCAACTTCGGTGTTTGGTTTCCAAATGATATTTTCATTTGTTATTACAGTCTCTCCATTGTATACTCGTTCTCTCTCGGAATCATCTAGGTTATACCAAACATATTCCAATAAATTTCCATCTTTAAATGGGAAACATATTAATTTTTTTGCCATTACTTTTCACCATCCTTTCCGTAATTAGGTGTCCATTGATCATAACCCGGCTTAGGATTACGAACGCACTCACAACAAGGGAATTTGTATTTATCTTCTTTTTCCCAGAAACAAGTTTCGCATGTTTTTAATGTCCCAACCCTCTCTTGTTTAATCTTTTCTGTCATTTCTTCAAGCCACTCAATTACCGGTGTACCCTTACGAACTGCACGAAGTATATCAGGACTTCCGATCCAGCCATCCATGAATCCCTGATATACTTTCTCGTCTATATCAATTATTAACTTCATCCTTTTTCACCTCCGTCTGCTTTTATAACCACATCCGCATCAGCAATCTGTCCATATGAATACGAAATCCAACCATCATACCACTCGCTCCATTCTGTATCCGGCTCAAGTGTGCTGCGATCTATTAAATCGCCATGTCCTTTTGGAAGTGGTGTGCCGTGTACTATTATTGCCCTCTCTTCACAATCCACCGACTCTTGATATTTCTTAAAAGTATCTTCATCTATCTTAATTACTATCTCCATCTTCTTTACCTCTATTCTTGTCCTTTTGACTAAACACTAGATATGAAATTATTGCAGTTATAAACAGAATTAATATGAAGATAATGGTTAATATTAACGTCAATTCATTATCCGTCATCTTCTACCTCCTTAAAACTGCGGTTCATAATCTTCTCTAAATCCCTCGTCATCTGCGTAATCTTGCAACGCTGTTTCGATATGCTCATGTAATTCTGTAGAAAACTTATATAGTGAATCCGCATCCTTGAGCTTTAATGCTTCGGCTATCTCCATAATCATGCATTCAAATCTTAACCATTCATTAGGTTGCATCTTCTTCGCCTCCGTTATAGCTACCGCAGATAGGGCAATACTTATATGGGTTTATTACTCTCATTCCACATTTTGTGCATTTATAAATAAACTCTCCTGCATCAATTTCTATTTCTATCCACTTCCCCTTTGGTCTATCAGGCTGAACGGGTGGCATCTCGTTCATCACTTGCTCAATTCCTGTTAATGTCAATCCCTTATCGTGATTGTTTATACCATGCACGATAGGATAAGCCACCTCGTTGAATTTTTTTATTGATTCGCTTCTACTCACTATGTCCTCGCATGGCTGAAATTTTTGACATTCTCTGACAGCGTTGACTAATATGTATTTGCTCACCGCACCCGTTGGCTGTGCTTCTAACTTATATAGTTTAGGTTCTTTTGTTATGTGAATTTCTTTTCCAGTATATTTATGTCTATATACCTCAAATTCATCGGTTTCTGTGTCATACACATAATCTTCGGGTATCTTGTTAATGACTTCCGTTGACTGTGCTTCAAGTGGTGTGCCTTCTGCTACAGCATTAATCAAATAATTTGAGAGTATGTTTTCGTCTCCTCTTCCGCATATACTTAACGCTTTTTGCGATGCTTTATATTTTGATTCTTCTATATCAATTATCAACTTCATTCCTCATCCCTCACTTTCTTTCACATCACTGTTAATATTTTCCTCTGAATGACGACTTTGTATCAAATCCATGCATTACAATCTTGTCATTATTCGTCACACCTTTAGGTTCTGTAGTTTCCGATTTTGTTTTCTCTATAGAAAAATATTCTTCTATGGCACAAAACATATCTATCGGATTAATAATATTCCCCAATCCTGATGGGGTTAAAATCGGAATAGTACATTCTTCTTTCTTATAAGTAGTCTTACAACTTGTATATTTTGTGTATCGATTAATATTGTTGGCTTTTAAGTAATTATTATGATTAATAGCATCACGCATATCCTCGACTTTTGCCCGGTTTATTCTCCATCCGAATACTATTAGATCAATTTTTAAAAGCTCATTTGGCTTATCATAGTTCTTCCAAAAATCCAAAAGCTCGAGATCATAATTATCCATAGTATTATTCATCTTTAATAATACCAACCAAAAGGCTGCGCCACACTGAATTAACATATGATAATTATTTTCAGTGGAACTAGCACGACAACAATGTGAATAAGGTTTTATTTTACTACACAATACTTCCTTGGTAAGGTTATATGATCCTCTTCTATCGAACACTAATTGGTCGGTAGGATCTTGTAGATAATCATAAAAGTCATACTTATTATCTATTATTCTCATTCCTAGTCCTCACTTTCTGCTCTCCTTATGTTATAATGCTTTAAAAATATATCTATGTGTTCATTTACTTCTTGTAAATAGATATAATTCATATCAACCTCATTAGGATTGAAAGTTGTAACATTCATACACCTTTCTATTATTGCGGTAGCAAATCGAATAGGGCTATCAATCTCGTTTGGTTCTAAATTTACTTCTAATGTCATTCGCTATCTCTCCCCTCTCCGGTACTTGTTTATAATTTCAACCGCTCTTTCCATTCCGTATCTGAAATCATCATTCGGAAGTTCATCGGGTTCTGCGTATAATATATCTTCTTTGTATTGGTCAAAATCTGCATAAGCATATTCAGCTTCGTCCAATATCTCCGCTCTTATCTTATCAAGAACTTCAACCTTACCTCTCTCATAAGCTATCTCCCACACACAGCCCTGTTGTTCTAATGCCTTGTTACCCATATCAAGTGCTTCATAATTTTCTTTAAGAAATTTATTCTCAGAATTTTTATCAGTTATCCTCATGTATTCTCTTAAGTTGTTGTTATATTCAATCGCTTCTTCATTCGTCATTCCGCATCCCCCCTCTCTGTATAGTGCGTTCCACCAACCGGCACGAAAACTTGTAACATCATCTAAATTTGTTATAACAATAAAATCATCTTCATTTATCACACACTTTGGAAACATTGCCTTGATAACATCTCCGTTCGTTGCTCCGCTTGGGATGTGTATGGATGATTCAAGGACTTTAATAGCATGAAGAAGTGCATTGTGTATATCTGCATCCTCTTGACTATTTGTTGATAGCGCTTTTTCCTCATAGTATTTTCTTAATACGCTCAAAATTCTTATGTCATTCGTCATTCCGCATCCTCACTTCCTGCTATATAAATTACTTTTGTACCATCTTTTAGCCAAACAATAATTGCGTTTGGAATACCTTTTGAAAGTTGTGGCACATACAATTCAACTGCTGGTCTGTAATCCTCTACTCCTGCATGTGGAAACTTATCACAAAATTCATTATAAATATATTCGTATCTCAAGTACCTTGAACCTTTCATTCCGCATCCTCACTTTCTTTATCACGAAGTTTCTTCTTTTCAGAATATACCCCTATAAAATATCCTACATATAGCCATATTAGCGTATAGATTAAACCTATGAGAATTTCTACTATATAAAATGCTATTTCCTTAATCATTCCGCATCCCCTCTCTGTATGGCTGTGGTAGTGGCATCCATGCAATAACAAAGCCCAACATATAGCAATGATTTTTGTCATGATACCATCCATCAGCCGTCAGCTTTAACACTTCATAGATATTCGCTTGACACTGGCACAACACTTTTTCTCCAACTTCAGGCATCCTCTCACTAACAGGAATCAACCTTGTCTGCTCTAAGGCGTTTAATCCCATTTCATATCCATCAAGAAATGCTCCCAACTTTATAATTGGAACGTGTTCAGCACTTTCTCCTGTAATCTGCTCATACTTCCACATATCTTCTCTCAAGCTCATTCCACATCCTCCGCATCAGTAAACAACTAATTATTATCCGTCTCATTATTCTTGTATTTCCTCCGCACTTCTCGTTTTAATTCCTGTCTTAACATTCTCGCTCTTAGTCGTTTACTATTGTGCCATGATTTAGCGTGATGTTTAAAATCAGTGAATACATTCTTACCATTAAATTTCTTATGAGTGTTTCGTATCATCCCCAAACACCTCCTTCACGATGTCGATGCAGCGAATGTACGGGTACTCGCAAAGTTTGTCCTTGGACTTGGTGTCCTCAATTCGTCTGATGATTTCGACTTTTGCGTTGCTGATTATGACCAATCTCTTAAGCCACTCTGCAAGCTGTCGGTGTTCGGATGCACACTTCATACATGATTCATATTTATCAGCATCATATACTCGCAATATTCCATCAGCCTTTATTTTATCTATTTCTATAAGATTAGACCTTGCTGTTATTTCTTGCTTCTTTGCTACTTCTTCACAATGCTTTATAGCTTCGTCTAGCGTCATTCTCGTTCCTCCTGCTTTTTAAACTCTTCCATAGTAGGAACTTCACCATCTAAATCATCCCATACATACGGCTTTTTATTTTCCGCCTCCCATTCTGCTTTATAACATTTTCTACAAAGCATCTTCGCTGATAACCACCTAAACTTGCCGAAATACTCAGGCTTTCCACAATATTTACATAACCAAATTAATCTCATTTCATCCATCTTCACTCACCGCCTTTTTAAGCTCCTGAATCGCCGTAAAACACACCGTCGCTGAATCGGTGTTAAACGAAGAGAGCCAATGTTTTATAATTTTCTTGTGACGGTTAAACTCACATGGCATACGCTTATTACAAGGTTTTCGCAAACACGTTATGCAATGATGATACTTTAATTCTTTAATTAAATCATCCATACAACACTTTACCCTCCTTCTCACTTTCTGCCTTGTACTTGTCGATAATCTGTAATGCCTTTCTTAATCCCCACGATGCTTGTCTGTCTTTATTTTCTTGATAAGCAATATTTATATATGTTTCCTCTATCTCCGCTCTTATCTTATCAAGTACATCTCCTTGCTCTAATGCTTTATCCGCACAATCTAAAAGCATCTGCAAAGCCTTGTCACTTTCCATTCTCATATCTGAATGTCCATATATTCTGCTTACAGTATCTCTTGCTTCAGCAAGCGTCATGTTTTTAATGTATTCTTCTCTCTTTTTAAGAAATTCATTTAGAGCTGCTTTCGTTTCTTCATTCATCATTTCGCATTACCTCATCTTCATCTCCCCACGCCTCAAAAAATACGAGTCTATCTTTTGTATAATGTTCTAAAGCATCTATTTCTTCTATATATAAAACATCTGAAGCAAACTCTAGCCCTTGAAGTATTCCCGTTAGCATGACCGTTGTATAGTCTAGTCCATGTATTTCACACATTTCATTTAACTTTTTGTTTACTTGCTGCATCTTTTCATGTAAAGCTTTTCGTCGATAGTCGTTTGTTTTTCTTTCCTTATTTAAAAGTCTCTGTAAATCAAAATCTGTAAATGGTAACATATATCACACCTCCTCCTTAATTCTTCGGGAAAATGTCACAATAATCAAAGAATTTACACTCTAATGCATCTTTAACCGGATTATTAATCATCTCTCCTATATCGTAATAACAAAGCAATCCATGCTTATCTTGTGGATCACAAGCATTTGAATATTCACAATATCTACAATCTCTAATTTCTTTATTCTGGCTCATACTTTTATTTCCTTATCCGCTTCAATAATTGTTGGTGTATCTTCAATACACTTCCATGCGTAGTTAGGAATAGCATTCACTTTGTAATCCCATATCATCAACTTTTGTCTCAAAACATTAGTATCTTTTAACTCTCCATGTCCCTTCGGGAGTGGAGTGCCGTTCCGAATTGCAGTTCCCACCTGTATTCGTTCATAAACTTTTATTCCTTCTGTGCCGTATAATAAAAGTTGCTTATATACTTCATCGTCTATATCAATCACTATTTGCATCCCCGAACACCTCCGATTTTATCTGTACATCAAACTCATACTTATCTTTATAGAGATTTTCGTCAGTATTGAATTTGCCTTCTCGCATACACTCTTCCATGAAGTTTCTATAAGATGTTTCTTCTCGATATTTCTTGGTAAATACTTCAAGAATCTTTTTCAAATCCTCGAACATCTCCTTATCTCCCCTTTCCTCGACATTCTCAAAATACTCCTTTTTGCAATACTAGTATTGATTACAATCTTCACAATCTTACACTACTATAAAGCAATAAGCCATATCTTTAGTGTCATCTGTCATACTTATTCTCCCACTTCGTTTATGATTACTACGCCACCGCCCGGATAGATCACATGTCGCATTCCATTCTCGTCATCAAACACAACTCTCTCGCCGGATTCTGTATTACCGAAATCAATATCAAACCTACCTTTGTACTGTTCGATTACTTCACCTTGCATATCGTACACCGTAAGTTCTCTTTCAATACCGTTGCCGAGATTACTTTCCTGTGTTTTCATAGCTCTCTTGCCACTAGCGGTACAGTTGTAATACCAAGCAGCACCGCCCCATATAACACCAAGCAGTATAAAATCAACTAAAAGTGCCGTAAATCCTGATATATCAGTATCAACAAGTATTAATGCGCTACCAATTATTATTAAAAGTGTTACTATTACTAATAAAATTATTGCTCCTATTGTCATTTCTGTTTCCTCCTTAAAATTCTACTTCGCTACCGTCTTCACAACTATAGCTTGTTATATATACAGGCTCATCATTCATTCAGATCTCCTTTCAAATTCCACATCAGCTTCATCATCATCGTAATACTTATGTATTAACTCTAATGGCAGCGACCAACCCTTATATCTGCTCCACATGAGATACTCGCACCAGTTTGATTCTCCGTTCTCGCTACACCAACTTGGATATTCAAACATTCTATAGTATGGTTCATAATTATCAAATACATACTTCCGACCATATCCCTCTACCTTTACGAGTATATTTCTAACAGACACTCTCTTTGCTAATCTCTGAAGCCACGCTTCAAATTCCTTTAATGTCTGTTCAAATTCTCTGTCTCTAAAAGCATAAGATATGGTTAACACATAATTTTCATTACAATTCAACCATCCATTCCTATAACTTCTATGACCACGCATATCTCGAAGATTATTAGTTTGCATATCAAACTCATCTCTTGACGAACTACTTGTTCCAGAACCGTGAGTGCATTCATTTACATATACTTCCATATCACCTTCAGATCCGGTAACTAATGGAAGATGCTTAAGAACTGTGTTAAGAATATAAGTCTTCTCTTCCTGTGTTCGTCCCATTGGGCTTACCTTAATCATTCCATTTATATGTGTCCACCATGACATATTAATTACCTCCATTACATTAATCACTCAAACATCTAACTAAACATTCCCATCTTGAATATAGGTTTCATGTCTAAACCTTCCATAACTCACATATACATTTTCCTTATCCATGTATTGTAACGTATCGTTCTTTTCATCTAGATGAGTTAGTGCAAAACTAATTTTTGATTTCTTCTGATCCCAATATTTTTGAAAGTCTTCTTTACATCTTTGAATCACATCTTTAATGTTTATAAGTCCGTATCTAAACATTCCTTGATTTTTATTCCACACATTAGATTCTGATGTTTTATCTATAAAATCGAAAGAATCATATTCATAAGAAAGTTCTCCCTCACCATGTCGAGTAATATATGTTCTAGTTACATAACAAATTTCAATTTCGTACTTATCTCCAAAGATATCATTAACTATTTGCTTTATATTACAAGAGCCAGTATTGCTTGGAGTACTATATTGGGAATTTTTTATATTTTGATCTAGCAGAAGTCCTTGTCCGTTTTCAAAAATAACATTATCATATCCACGGATTATACAATCGGAATCTTGAAGAATAATATATTTCCTCATGTTATATAAATCTTTTATATAATTATCAATCAATTGCTTAGAGAAGTATATATTCTCCCATCTCTGAGGAATACTATATCCTTTACCTTTGATTCGATTAATAAAATAATTATCTCTTACTCCGCATAGGTACGAAAAAAGCTTTTCATAGTTCATGCTTAACATTTCACCTATAGTGGCTTCATTTCTTAGTATCGTCTCCCATATGCCAACACCGCAGCTTCCATGCTTATTAGCACCTCGCTCTTCTTCAATAACTTGATTCACAATCATGTCATATGGAGTTGAACATAACGCATTTTTATTCACATAGACTATCGGAGAATAACTTTTTAATTCCTTTAATTCTTCCATGAATATCATTGGATTAACTATATATTGGGCTGGAAGATATGTGTCTGCTCCGGCGAATGTACCAGATCCAAAATGATGAAATATGTGTTGTCCATCTTTTTCCGTAACAACAGTATGACCACGTTGCGCTCCGCCATTAGAACATACAACAATGCAACTTCCTATTGATACGGATGCAAGGTAATCAGTAATTTTACCCTTACCTTCATCTCCATAATTTGCTCCAATAACAGCCTTCAACGTGGTCATATTTTATCCTCCTACCAAGAAATACCTTCAGAACTTACGTGCGTATTATCTGATTCAGTATTTGAATTAGTGATTATATTTATTATTTCGTCCGTTATATTATTAAGATTTACTATTTTGAAATGATTATCATCCATGTATTCTTTCCATGAAGCTTCTATATTTCTAGTTCGAAAACCTTCTTTGCCATCATTTACATGTAGATGATATATATCATACTTCTTAATCGCTTCATCGTATAAATCCTTGGTGAATATATCGTCTTGAACTGTATCACCGATGACGCTTTTTATAGAAGCATGCCTTCCATCCTTAGGAATATAAGGGTTTATCTTTTCATCACCTATGGTGATAATGATTCCCTTCTGCCCTCTATCCCAACAATCTAACTTGCAATGTTTAGTCCCAAAATACCATGCTGCAGAGTAAGATTCATAATCGTTTGCACCACCACCAAACTCAAACCATACATTATCAAGCTGTTCAGCTATTCTAATATCTGATTCAAACTGAGATACCTGAAGCGGTGCATAATCGCAATAAAAATCTCCGATGCCCATTACCATAAACTCTACGTCCTTCACTTTCTCGTAAAGATTGGTCATTATGATGTTGAGCTGCTTAGCAACTTCAACGGCTGCCTGTCCCATCGATCCTGTAACGTCCAGCGCTAAAATAATTGGCTTTGTGTTTGGATGTTCTTCACTATCTAAACATTCTCTTGTAACATTATATGGATTCAACGCTGCATTAAGCTTACGTTCTTTAAACATATCCTGATTGCTATATGAAGTAGTTATACTTCCCTTAGAATCAAATGTTGCTCCCATTTTAGTTGAAGCAGTATAGCGTACAAAACTATCTCTATCCCATGAACCACTACCCATTACTCTTCATCTCCTTTTACATCTTCATCAGTCACATTATCCAGATCAAAATTAAACAGACCTGAGAACATATCTCCAATTCCGTTTCCACCACCCATCATCATAAGAGGAAGCATATTACCCATGCTACTATTTCCTCCCTTCATCATTTCTGACATCATCATGTACTGCAGAATCTTATTAGTTCCTTCCTTACCCTTGAATACATCATTACCAAACATTGAAACAATCTTTCCATAAAAATATGTACTTCCCATAAAAACATGTCTCTCTGGAAGAATAGTTTCTATAGTTGAATTATCATAATTGATAACCTGAATTTTATCGTTATCAACTGCTACTACACACTTAGGCTTCTTACCATTTCCCTGAAGAATAATATCTCCTACTTCTACCTTGGTAGTAGGAATTAAAAAGAAGAAATCTTCTCCAATATCAAACACGAAGTTATTGCAATTTGTTAACCTTTTAGTCTTTACATTGTAGCTCTTATAATTTCCATCAGAGGTCTTAACTGCAATACCTCCACTCATTGATAATCTGCACATACCCGGTGCAATCTTTCCAAACATACCATTCATAAAATTATTCATTACAATTTCCTCCTTTTACTCTTCATCTTCAATATCATCTACAGTAAGCATAGCCTGAAGTTCCTCGATGGACTTCTCTTTGAGTGCCGCATCCTGCTTGTCAGCCATAATTTCAAGAATACGCTGATTCTGCGCTCTCTGTGTAGCTGCTTTCTGCGCACGTTCCTTTGCTGCTAATTTATCAGTTACAATCATCTTGATAATCTCAATCTTGTTATTTACAACCTTATCTTCTTTTGTTGCTGTCTGAAGAAGTGATTCTTCAGTATTATTTCTCTGCTGTGACTTAAGTGCCTTGTAAATTGAATCAAGCTGTTCCACTGATAAATCCCACAGATCTTCTACTCCGATCTGACCTCTGAAGTTAAAACGATACTTCTGCTTTGTTGCTACCTTAAATAAATCTGCCATTTTAGTTTCCTCCTTTATTAAAACTTAATTTTTAAAATTCTCTCTGTAGCTCCCTTAACCTTCACAACAAGTTCGTTGCGGAGAGTTGAGCTAAAACCAAGACCAGATAACTGATCTTCTGTTTCCTGTACATGAGCCTTTGCACCTAATGCTTCCATTACCTTACGATGCTTTGGATACAGCTCGTTATTAAGAAACTCATTGTAATAAGCATTCGGAAGTTCCGGGTTTACACAATCCTTCAACATAAAGAAATAATGCTTGTTACCAATTCCGTTCTGTTCATCCCAATAATTTGGCGAATAACACATTACCGTTACCGGAGTAAAATCATTTGTCTTTACACCCCAAATCTCACGGCCTGAAATATTCGACGGAATCTTCTCGCGAATCTTAAACTCACCGTTCTGTAAAATAACTTCTGCCACCACAACTTTTTCATCACTCTTCATTGAATGAGGATAATCAAAGCTATAAATATTACCGTCGAACTCAATCTCTGCTCTGAAACCATTCTTGACACTACCCGAATACTGATGGACAAAGAACTTATATGTTCCATCGCTCATAGTCTTTCTATCAGCCCAAGTAATGTTTTCTACGGCTACATTACCAAGAGGATTTATAATATCTACATCGAGCTGCCCCCTAGTAGGTGAAAATCTAGGCGCTCTTGCTGAGCCATAATAAATCTCATAACCATTGGCTTCTTTACAGCGAGCGTCCAGATCACAGTTATCCTTTCCATCTTCATTCCACTGAATAGAAAATCTCAGATCACCGTCAACCTTACCGCCAGCATTCTTAACATTCTGTTTCATTATTGAATCCGTTACATTACCTGAGTAAGCCCATGAGAAATTATTATCCCACTTAAACATCGTCTTAGAATCCTTATTAACCGGAGCTATTAATGATACGAAGTTAGGTGTATGCTTGTTTTCAACATAAGCCTCAACCTCTGTTACTGTAGGAAGAACATCCTCTATAAACTTCTCTACACTTATCTCTTCTACTCTGTCGAACTTCTTAGGAGAACTCTTTACTTCTTTCTCAAGTTCGTCAAAGAGACTTGCTGCACCTTGTATTCTCTTACTTGTATCCTTGTTGCTAAAGAGAATGTTATTCACTGTAATGTCATCTGCATTTGCATATCTACGCTCGAGAGAATCCATGTATCCGAGTTCCGTTATTGTAGCCTGTGCTTCCTCAATCATCTTCTTTGTAAAGATCGGTTTCGATCTCTTGTAATTAGATGGAGCAGTAACTGATTCATACTTCTTTACAGCTACTTCAAGGTCTTCGTTTTCAGATATATCAATCAGAAGAGTTCCGATAGCTGTGTTTCTAATTTTCGCAGTAGCTGGGTCTGTGATAACTGACTTCTCCCATGCGAACAGTTCCTTCTGATCCTTATCAAGCTTATCGTATTCCTTCTTAATACTATAGAATTTCTCAATGTTGCGCTTATACTCATCTCCTTTATAAAGACTACCCTGATTGATGAGATCCATAACTGTTTTAATAGCATCCATACTAATTGTATCAAGAGATCTCTTAAATACATTTCTGACATCTCTATACTGACTTATCTTAGTATCAATAGTATCATAATGAGAATCAAACACAAACTTAGACGGTAACTTATAGAAGAAATGCTCCCATCTAATCAGCTTTCCATCATCTGTCTGTTCCATATTATAGTCTGTTCCAATATTCTCAAACTTAGATAAGAACATCTGATACCGCTTTTGACTTTACGTAATCAGAAAGTTTCTTGACTACATTATTCCACTTAGGTTCTGTAGTTTCAAAATCCCATACGGTTGTTATTACTCCGTCTTTAATTTCTACTACGTTACCAATGCTCTTAATGAAGTGTCTACAACATGAACAATCAAATTCTCTTCGCTGTCTAAATATTGGATTATCTTCTACCGGAATACTGTCAAGATACAGATTCCACAGTTCATCCTTATCAAGATCAACCTCGAACAGATGTTCATTTCTTTCAGTCATCTTATTAAGATGTGATTCAAGTGCTACCTTTACAATTTTAAACTCTAACATTATGTTCCTCCTTATTTATTACTCCAAAAATATAATACAATTATAAGTACAACTACTCCAAGCTCAACCCATAGTGGTAATAATACTAGCCACCATGACCACTTGATTACATTGCACAGCTTCAGTATTATAAACGCCAGCTGTAACGCCCCTATAAATCCCATACCGCTTCTTGTACTTGTGTTATTACTTTCCATTTATTCCTCTCCTTTACTATGTAATATATTCCATATTGCTTTCGCCTGATCTATAGTGATATCATTCACTTTATGCATATAGTTAACTACAGTTTTAATAATAGCCCGATCTTTAATTGCCTTGATCTCTTCGTCAGTAGGAATAGATATTGTATGTTGATTCCATGTATCTCCGCCCCTTTCTCTTCCGTTTGGATTAAACTGTAGGTATTTATTTGCTTCAACTCTTATTATTCCGGTTGGAGTTATCTTAGCAACCTTAGTTATGCTACTTCCGTATTCATCACGGAAGATTACAGTGTCGCCAACCTTAACATCTAACTTTTCCATCGCCATCTCCTTTCGTGTATACCACCTTTGTTTCTGTTCTCGGTAACTTTTTTATCTCTTCGCACAACTCTTTAGATTCGGCTTCGTACTCTAAGTCATATGTAGAATGTGAAATTATATCGATTACTGCATCTAAACTCACAAGCTCCATTTAGTTTTCTCCTTTCGTATTCCATCGACAAGCTAATACTGAAACAGATTTACTTATCAGAATCATTAATTAAATACATACTAGCATTTACAAATAATATATTAGCAGCTTGAGTTCTTCCAATTTGATTTATAATTTTATCCACTGCGTTTCGAGTGTCTATTGGATTAAAACGATGAATATCTGTGCCAACAAAATCAATAAGTTTATTATTTAACAATTCATTGGCGGGCTTGTCATATTTCTCAACAATACCAAGTATACTATATAAATTTACCTGAACCATACACCCCATTCTTTTGAACGACATTATGTTTTCTATCATATCTTCATATACTTCATAATATCTTTCCGCATGTGCAATAATTGGAATATATCCACGATCAATCAATTGCTTTAAACAATATGCCATACCAAATAGATTTATTTTATCCTTACTATATATATCAAACTCAACTAATACGTATTTTGTTTCGTTCAATGTTGGGAAAATTTTATCATCTATCTTTCTTATTATACTTTTAATATTATGCTCATAACATAATATTTCACATCCTTTAAAAAGTCTTAAATCTGAATATTTTTCTTTTACTATGTTGTTAATTTCATTAAATCTCTTGTCATAGTTTTCACGACCACCTTCTATATAATAACTATGAGTAGTACAAAATATATCGCGAACTCCCTGATTATACAAATCATCTATTAGCTCAAGTGACATTTTTATATCTACCGCTCCATCATCTACTCCATATATAATATGGCTGTGAATATCTACAATCGGCATCTTAAATTCTTTTGCTTCCATTATTTATTCCTCCTGTTTTTATGTACATTATTACATCTTTTATATGCATTGTCAATATTTAATTTTTGCTTTTAGTATTCAAGGATATCTCCTGCCAAGTTACGAATTGGCTGGTTCGTTTTATATTCTATGGTATGCTGTATTTTATTACACCATGGGCAGAAGATATCCTTTATGTGTCCATCTTCTCTTCTGTTTTTACATCGAGGTAATGGTATTAAATTTCCACATTCTGGACATTGAAACTGTGATATTGTGTATGTCATAAGGGCATATTTCTCCATTTAAAAAATTGAATCAAGTATGTTTGCTGCCTGTATTCGTTTTTCATTTGAAACCTTTGCGTACCTTTCTGTATTTTTTATACTTTTATGACCCAACTGCTGCTGTACCAAATATATATCTCCGGTTTGTTCATATAATCTAGTTGCACATGTAGCTCTCATCTTATGAGGAGTAATCTTACACTTGGTATTATGAGTTATTCTTTCCATTATATATTCCATAGTTCTTGGTGTCATTCTTGTTCTTTTCTGACTCACAAAAACCGCTCTCTCATTTGTATTATCAACTAGAAGTTCTCTATCGCATAACCAATTCTCTAACACCTTAGCAGTATTATCTCCAATGTATACTTTTCTGCTCACATTTGCCTTTTCTACTACTGTTATCGTATGATTATCAAAATCTATGTCGTCAATGTCTATGCCAACAATGGCACTCAATCTAAGTCCCGTCGTTAATCCTAAGATAACAATCGCAAGATCTCTACTCTTCCATTTCTTTTGTGTTTCAGCAGCTTTTAAACTGCCAACGCCGTACTCTATATTATGAATTATTGTAGCATAATCTTCTTCAGATATCGTTACTATTTCGTGTTCCTTTGTTTCTTTTGGAACTTCCGTGTTATCACATGGATTATTAATAACTACTGCATTTTTCTTCAGGAACTTAAAAAACCCTTTAATAGCCGCTAACTGTGCTGCTCTATACATTCCACTTTTCTCAGTCCCATCGTCATTGTATCTAATAGATTCCATATATGCATCAATATCCATAGGTTTGATCCGACTATAACAACCATCATCCGTTATATCTATCTTCATTTCTTTTACAACATAATCAAGAAATCTACAAGTATATCTGACGTACTCGAGCTTTGTAAACGATGTTTTTCTTGGCATACTATCGATATATCTACTCACTATTCTAGGATAATCAACTAAAATCTTATTGATTTTATCTATATTTTTTCGATCTACTTCTTGTCTTGATGACATATCATCACCTCCTTAATATATATTATTTAATTCATTTATCGCTTCGTTTATTGCTTCTATATTTTCTTCTAATATATCTACGTTTTCTTCCATTGTTTCTCCGCGCATAGTCTGTTGTAATCCTTCAGATAGATTATCGAAGCAACTACGCTCATCATCTAAGACTTTCTCAATAATACCTATACCTTCTTCAATCAATTTAATGCCATTCTTTAGCTTTAATCTTCTATCTTTATTCATGACCACACATACCTCCCTTTAATCTTTTCGTCCTCAGTTATCTCAACAACATAATCATTTAAATAATAATAGCTTTCAGCCCACCATGACTGCTTAATTTTGTCGTCTTGCCTTATCTTGTCTTGCCGATTATTAAATACCTTAATTATCACCGGAATTGAAACCCCATTCATTACACTAGATAAATCCTCTCCGTCTAGCGGCCTTACTATATATCCAGACTCAACATCCATATAAAATCGGATCCCATTAATCCTGACATCTTTATATAATTTCCCTGTTTCAATATCTTTGTAACAAGGTAAGGCATGACATTGATACCAATGTTTACTTGTATAGTTCTTCACATTCTTCCATACATGATAGTCAGTTATTACTGTATTTCCACTAGATTTCGCTTCGCCTATTCGCTGATATTCTCTTTCTTTTGTAATGTCTTTGTATACAGTTCCATTAAACAAATCCTTAACAACCTTATGATTGTTATTATCCGTTGTAATATATACCTGACGATCATTCGATACCATCCTTAGCTGATTATGACTATCATAATATGTGAAGTCATTCATTCTCACGGCTTTATCTTTTTTACTACCATCTTCGATTACATCTCTAGTCTTACCTACAATACCAACGACCCCGCAATATAACATATAAAATATTCCAAACATCTACCCCACCTCCCTTCTATTTGATATTCATTATATCACACCATTCCTTTCTTGTCCATTTAGTTTTTACCCTTAATTTTACCAGCAACTCTTTCAACCCTCTTAATACGTTTCTCTACTACATCTCCGGTTATCTGCATCTGCTCTGCCAGAATTGCCATATCACTTATAGTCATAGCCATTCCCTTGGCCACCTTATTAAGTTCGTCCTGTTCAACTGTTCCCTTAGCAACGTCATAATGCTTAATCACATATTTGTAATTAAGTAATATCGTTGTTAACTGGCACATCTCCTTGATCAGGTTATCAATTCTCTCAAACTTGTTGTCATCTGCAGCTGCAATAACTTTTACATTCTCTTCATACTTGTTCATATAACCACCTCCTAATGTTCATTACATCCGGTACACTTATTAGCATATCCGAAGCATTTCTTACACTTATCACAAGTTACTGAGTGATTCAGCTTTCCATCTTCCTTGTAGGCTCCACACATACTTGTAATCTCAAGACCTTCCTTTGCGTATCTTTCTATTGTCCACTCACTATCAACAAGCACGAACGCTCTAATCTGTGGGTGATCCTTCATCTCAAGATAATCATTAATACCAAGCTGATGCCAGATACTTATATTAATAAAGAGATTTGATGGAACAATTCCGTTAATCAGAGCCTTGCGAACTGCAGCATAATTCTTTGTGTATACATAGAATATTGTTTCAGGATGTCTTCTACTCAGCTCGCACCACATTGCTAAATCTTCGTAGCATGTAAACTCGCCACTTTCATTGATTCGCACTACTCCGAACTTATCTCGCTTGTTAGTCATCTGCTTATCAAGCGACAGTAACAGATCATCTCTAAACATTGTCATGGCCATTGTGCGATAAGCATGTCCGAGCTTTACGCTACACTTATTCTTCTGTATATCTCCGATTGTTCCATCTTCATTTCTCTTTGTATACTTTACATATGACTTGAATACATAACAAGCAGAACACTTCGGATTTCTAGGATTGAAACAACCCTTACAAAACTCTCCACAAGTTCCCTTCAATGTTATATCAAGTTCAGGGATATACCATTCACAGCTACCCGGAAGCTCTGCCCATGAACCCATATTGCCAAGCTTAACATTGTCCTGATCCTTTATCTTTGCTCCCTTCAGTACCAGCTTCTTGAGTTCCTTTATCTGCTTCTTTGTAAGGCCGACAAGCGCCTTTGTAATATCCTTCTTTCCCATTTTAGTTTCCTCCTTTACATTGCTAACTTTTGTGGTTCAATACCATTTGCTCTGCATATCTCTGCTACTTCTTCATTGCTAAGTATCTTGGTTACTTTTAACCAATCAGATATGATCCATGGCTTTTCCTGTTTGCTGTTTGTTTTGAAGTAATACCATGAGTTGTCTGGTACAATTCTGTAACCATTTCTTGTCTTCGCTTCTACCTCTTCACCCTTTACTTCACATTCGCACCATACAGTATCTTTGCGCTGCGCTAACGTTCCATCATCCTGTTTCTCACCAATCCAGTCGGTAAAAGGAATCATTGTAGAATGGAAACCAGAACGTAATGACAACTTACCTCCGCAACCCTTTGCCTTTACATGAGTTTCATCAACGAGTTCGCCAGACTTAGACTTGATCCACTTATAAAATGGGATTACCTCATCAGCATTTACATAAAGCGGATATAACTTTGTTCCCTTCACTCTAAATAATTTGTAAGTTTTCATAACATCAACTCCCTTCCATTAATCATCAATTACTTTTACATAAGATAGAGATCCGTCTGAATGCTCTTGGCATTGAACGTTGTATGTATATCCCTCTTCTAGCTTCTGAAAACCTTTTGTGTTACTACTTGTTACCCAATGATACATATGGTCGCCTTCAATAAACAGAACCACCATTGTTCTTCCACAATAAGGTGCTTTTCCCGCATCAATAATTCGTTTACAAAACAGTCTCATAACATCACCTCCCTATACCATTAATCCTATATCCGCTAACTCTTCCGCAGTACAACCAAGCTCGTTACACATCATCTCTCTCCAATCTTCCACATTGTCATACTGTTCGATGGTTTCATCGACCAATAATGAGAAAGCATTACTTAATATATTTAGTTTCCTTTCTGTTGTCATACCTATTCTCCTTTCTCTACCTCATCAAGCACTTCCTGATAGTATCCATAATTACCATTCATGTCTCCCCACCATAGTGTTTCTGCTTTTGCTACCTTTGCAAGTGTTTCATTAGTCGGGATACCAAATTGCTGTCCGGCAAGAAACCCTCTTGTGAAATCATCCCAACCATGATCTGTCACTTTTGAAAACCCACATTCCATTATCATGTCGTAAACAGTACGAGAGATATGCTCAATTCCAACATCTATCGTAGTTGCCAAATGATACACAACCTCAGCAAATGTCGCACACTCTTCACTTCCATTCCATTCCTCGGAATTAATATCGTATATGTACTTATCATCCTTTCTATTAACAAGATTCTTGATAAAGAAATTACCAACAATCATGCTCACTAAAAACTCATCACTCATATGTTTCATAATAAGCTCCTTTCAATTTTCCATTTTAAAAGGGAATAGGTTTTACCCTATTCCCCATAGTCATTATGCTGCTAACAGTATTCCAACTGTCTTGTCGAGCAACTTATTTCCATCAAGTGTATTCTTAAATCTGTTTTCCTTAAAGTTAGCCGTCATTCTAAACGGTTCCATATGACTTGTAGTATCAGCCACAGCCTGAACTAATCTTGCTCCGGTAGGATCAAGCACTCTCAGATCTGGTGCTTCGTTATAACGGAACAGGATGTCATCCCTAACTGCCTTCGCGTTCTCTCTCTGCTTAACTGTCATGTCTTCTGTTATCGGCACAATATTGTCCAGAGTTCTGCGAATACTAAGGTCATTTAATTTTACCTTGTACAGTTCTTCGAAAGTTTCCTTTGTAGCTTCAATATAGTTGGCCGCAAACTGTAGTGTCATTCTAGCATCATCAAGCTTGTTTGTGATAGAACCAGTATGACGAGCCGACCAAACTCGCTTTGCTCCGCGCATAGCTGCATTAAGCGTATTCCAGCATACGATTCTAACATTTGTAAGTGTTACTCTTACCGCTCCGCTACCGTCATGAGTATTGGTGAATACAAGATACGGCTCTACCTTATCACCTAATAAATCAAAAGACTCAGGCATTTTTGCTAAAAGCCACACAATCTTACCCTCTTTTAAAGATCCAGCGGTTTCATATCTCACACCTTCTCCTAATAAATCATCTGTAAAAGCAAAAGCATCTATATTCTGTACTACATT
>Ga0310786_10004004_pt1 | contig 20785 bp, 20 predicted proteins | sample AusTroGonzalo_MG_FD_203881 | JGI IMG/M metagenome (GOLD analysis project Ga0310786, IMG submission 203881) | Bovine rumen microbial communities from tropical cattle in Woodstock, Queensland, Australia - Gonzalo_03 (v2) (version 2) | ecosystem: Host-associated > Mammals > Digestive system >... | reverse complement strand
AGGGGTTCAACATCTCCACCAAGACCAACAAGTATCCGTCACGATTCTTGGCGGAGATTAAGCGGGAGCTGGTGGTGACGGAAGGCGTGGTTTCGCCGGAGCTGTGGAAGGGCACGAAGAACCTTTCTCACGTGCTGGACGAGGACTTCGAGCAGGAAAGGGCCGATTACAACGAGAGTCCTTTCCAGCTGGGAGATGTAGTAACGCATCCGGTGTTCGGAGAGGGCCGCATCGTAGGCACCAATAAGGACTGCTCCAGCTTTGAAGTGAAGTTTGACAATGGCACCATGCGCACGCTACGGGCCGGATTCCTGAAGCAGAGCGACCTGCCAGAATAGTAATAATTGCTAACTTAGCAGTATGTTTTACGCAATACTTGCCATCGTGGTTGTTGTGGCGCTCATCCTGATCTTCCGGGATGACCATGACGACTCGTACAACAGGAAAGAAACCTCCTACCGGCAGCCGGAGAAACCGAAGGTTCAGACGCCCACGCAAACGCAGGTACAGCCTAAGCCTCAGGTTCAGCCTAAGGTACAGATACCGACTTATACTCCCAAGCCGACGCCTGTGGTGAAGCCCGTGCCGAAGGTTGTCGTGCCGGAGCCCAAGGTGGAAGATGATATTGATCTTTCGTTCCTGGACAGGTTGGACTACTCTGAGGATCTGGAAGAGAATACCGAGACGTTTGACATCACCGGACTCCGTTATCACTGTACGGTGAAGGACTGCGGGAAGATTGTGGGCTATGTGAAGCCGGAGCCTTCCAATGTGCACGATGCAAGGGCGCAGGCGGTTATCCGTTCGGATGGAAAGCTATTGGGCTATATTCCCCGCACGCAATTGGACTGGTACGAGGATTTCAATGAGCAGAATGTTCCCTGCCCCTTTGTCGGTGAGATTGAACTGGACCGGGGTTCGGCCAGACTGATTGCGGAAATCAAGGTCATCATTCCGACGAGCAAGGAGTTTGTTGAGCAGGAAATTGTGGACGAGCTGTAATCGGTTTTTCGAAAGTCTTAACAACTTTTAACATTTTTCGTTTGGCGGTCTCGGATGAGGCCGCTATCTTTGTAGTGTGTTTCATAACGCGCTGATTATTAAATAAATATATAATCAATAATAATATGATTTGCGATTATCAGACAAATAAGGTTTATTTGGCGGAGGGAATCAAGGGGTATCCGAAGGTGGCGGAGAATCTGCTGTATGCGCTGTATAAGGAGGGCGTGGAGACGGAGTATCTCCCCCACTCCAAATCCAAGAAGCACGTGTGGGCGCGGGACTACATGCCTATCCAGCTGGAGGAGAACCTGTTCCTGAAGTACGTGTATAATCCGGACTATCTGAAATCGGCCCAAGAGTACATCCCGCCTTATATTTCAATGATTAAGAGTCTGAAACTGGAGACGAGGCTGACAATGTTTGTAATTGACGGGGGCAATGTGGTCAAGTTTAAGGATTGCGTTCTGATGACTGACAAGGTGCTGGAGGAGAACTGCGTGCGGAATGAGCTCGCCTTCCAGCGCGCCCTGGAGGACCTTTTTGAAGCCGATGTGGTCTTCATCCCCTGGGACCATTATGAAATGTTCGGGCACGCCGACGGGATGGTGCGGGCCATCGGCTATAAGCATGTGCTGCTGAACAATTACATAGACTACGACAAGAATCTGAGGATGGAGATTCTGGAGCGGCTGACCAAGGAAGGGTTCGAGGTGGAAGAGTTGCACTATGACATGCCTCGGCCGTCTCGGTATTCGTGGGCGTATCTGAACTATTTGCAGGTAAAAAACCGTATCTTTGTACCTGGACTGGGGCTGGAGGAGGACGAGAAAGCGCTGGAGCAGATCAAGGCCTTTTTCCCGAGCTACCGGGTGATTATGGTGCCGGGGTGCCTGGAACTGGTGCGGGACGGAGGGGCGCTGAACTGCGTGACATGGAATATCCGAACTCCCCCGCCGCAGGAAGAAGATGATGATTTACCGCTGTAGTATGAGTACACTGTATGAGCAATTGAAGGCATTTGATGCCTCGCATTCCGCAGACGAAAAGGTTGCCTGCAATGAGTTGACGGAGAAGTTCCGGAGACTCGCCAAGGCGTTCCTGTACGGCGGCTATATTGATGTCTACGGGAAGTACAGAATCTATCCCAGGACCGTGGAGTTCTACTTCCACGAGGAAGAAGGGATTGTGAAGGACTGGATCGTGTATCACAGAAATGGGAATTCGCGTTATGAAGGCGTAGACGACGTTCCCTACTTCCCTACCATGAGCCTGAATACCCACGATTCCGGCTTTGACATTGCGTTTGAGAATGAGGAGAAGAAATACCGGGCATCGGTTCTGATTCGACGTTACAGCGTCTATGATGTAAGGAAGAAAGAGTTTATCCATATGCCGAGGCCCGAGGCCGCAGAAAAGAAGTATCCCGAGTGGGAAGAATACCGCTCGACGCTATTGAGGAGCTTCCTGAACGGGTTCTCGCTGAGCCGAGAAAGCAGTATAGTCTGGCAGGATGATGTCTGGGGACCGGAATTGAAGGTGAAAGGTCCTGAGCCCAGGCAGGGTGTCCACAAGTTTATTGATGGCGTGAGACAGGAAGAGATGGATGACAGGAAGTGGAGTTTCAGCGCCGAAGGAAAGATTACCGTAAGATAAATGGTAAGGGTTGACCCGTACCGGCAATCGTACGAAGCTCGATACTCATCCAGTTCTCTGCCGCAGGATCCGCTTTGGACTTCCCACGTGAACCCGGATAAGTTGTGGCTGCCATTACTGCCGGAGGCATGCCTCCGGCTACAGGTACGAACCCTTCTGGGATGGCTTCGCGGGCATATTTCTTCTTCCACCAGAAGTATTGGTGCTCCGGAATGCCCTTTTCTTGTAACACTCGTTTGATGGAGATCCCTTTCTCCCGGCTCTCCGCCTGGATCTCTTCGATTTGTTCTCGGGTTATCATAAAACTGTTGGTTTGATATTAGTGGGGCAAAGTTACAGCCTACTTAGTCAAACCAACAGTCGTACTTCATCGCATGCTTACGCCTGGCAGCCATAAACGGCAGCGCCCTCCCCTGTCCGAGAGAGCACTAGCCGAAGATAGCAGGCCCCGCCAGGTCTGCTATCGTGTTAGAAAGACATCTGCCGTGGGTTATACGGTCGCTATCCAGTTTTCATCTACGAATCTTACTATAACGGACAGGCGTTCCCTAATTTCCTCTTCGCCCCACTTGCCCTTCTCACAAAGAGTCTTATAGATACTCTTCATCGACAGGTAATCACTATCGTAGAACTCTTTATTGTCAACCGGATCATTATTACTTTTTGATGCATTGTTACCCCATCCCATCAGAGAGAGGTTGCCAATATTATTAAGCCACATTTTCTCGAATTCCTCTGTGTATATAGTAAAATTTGGAGTTCTTGGTGTAATGTGATCCAACGTGTTTTCTTCACGCTTTCTTCCGAATTGGTTGAAATACAATTCTGCTGAAATTGGCGTTAATCCCCGTTCTTTACGAAGAGAATTTTCATATTTCCAGAGAACATATTTGGTCCATGAGCTATAATGGTTTTGAAGTACCGCAAAATAGTTATGGCAGCTCTCGTTGAAACGCCAATACCACATAAAACCGTTATTTGCAATATCCTTTAAAAGAATGGCGAGCCCATCCTTGTCCCCCTGATACTCTTTTGCTATTGATATCAATCTGTTGGTTCGATAGTCATCAGTACGGAATGTCATCTTAAAAAGGATTCTTTCAACGAGTCCAGCAATGCTTTCTATAAAGGAATCATCTCCGTCATTATGATTAAACAACTTAAGCAATAGCGGAGTTGAATTGTACTTATCTAGGATCTGAATATCCGCAATCTTTGAGTCGTATTTGAAATAATGCTCAATTCTAAGTACATTTCGATAAGATTTTAGTATATCGTCAGTGAATTCTTTAATCCACTCAACCACATCGCCATTGCAATCCTTTACGCCCTTCTTCAAGAAGGTCATCGCCGTTTGGTCATACGGATAGAATGCCAGATTGTGTGCATTCAATACGGCGTCTTCATCTGTGTACTGGAAACGTTCAATGCACTTAAATATCTCAGCGAATTGAGTTTTTACATAATCTACTGCCCTTGAGGCATCATCATCTCCAAGAGTGTAAGTGTAGATTTTATGCATAATCTCAGCCTTGAGTTTTTCCAACTCTGTGAGAGACTTACCGCGGTCGTTTTGGAAGGCAAAAATCTGTGTGGCTTGATACTTATCTTTGACCTCGTAAGTAGTGATGGCGGCCTCAGCAATAATGTCTTTATATGATAGAATGCTTTCTGTTGATTCTGAACGTAACCATTTGGCAAACCTAGACTTTGCTTCTGCTATTCGTTTTTGGGATTGATTAATAGGAGAGGTGTCCAAATCTTTATAAATGTACGCCTCAAAAAACGGATTATCATCGGATACTGTTGAGAGTTTATAAAACTTTGAATACTTAAGGAAGTCTTCACGAATACGTTCTATATTAACCTCATCGCCGTCAGAGTCCACAATTGGCGCTTCTTGAGAACGTTTTTTCAGTTCAAAATACACGCAAGACATGAAGATTACAATGGTAGTCAAACGCTGCTGCCCATCAATAACGTACAATTGTTCAGGGCGGATTGGATTCCTTTCGAAAAGATAGTGCCCGAGGTAGTACTGTTTCTTATAACTACTGTTGTCAAGGATATCCTCTATAAACTGTTTAATATTCTTCTCTTCCCAAGAATATGCTCGCTGATAGTCTGGAATCAAGAATTCTATCTTTTCCGGATTAAATAAATCTTTGATATTCTCTGCGTTCATGTGCCTTCTTATTGTTAGAGATTTTAATGAGTAACAACTATCTATAAACACCCTCTTAGCGGCGCTTTATTCTCTTCATTAGCTTATCACGATAAGCAGACGCATCGAATACATCTAGTCCTGCGTCACTTCGTGAGTATAATGGATGCCTAGGGTGCCCTGGTCCAGTTATTCCATCCGGACCACCAATCCTAAGCCAGCGATGAGGAGACTGCGAAAGAATATCCCAAATGTCATTATAGGATATTGAAAGATATCTACGGCTAGTGACCTTATTACCAAAAGCCAGTAGGATATCAGCGTTGGGGTATTTGGCATCATAATATTTGATTACCTTAAGATTCTTTCGATGTCCTTCTTCATCTAGCTCTTTGGCCATGTTTTCTGGCTTAGTACTTCGCTCGGATGATAGATTCAGCATGACGTAACCATCGTAGCCACATGTGTTCACAATTCCTAGAATACGCCCCATTGTGGGGTCGATTTCTTTTTCGTCAGCTGTGCTGGGATTCAGACCTATAACCATGAGCATTTTTTCACCTTCTTGCTCCAAGGCAAAACGGTGATTACTTTCAGATTTGCAGATAGGATGATATTGAATCATACTCATTCGCTTTTTAGTTCGGGTCTCCATTTGAGAGAGTCACACGTCCATACATGGTCTCCATCAAAAAGGATTATATCGGGAACATCCTTCTGAACAGGCCATAGACGGCGTTGTCTGTATGTATCTCCAGTTTTATTAAGCCATCTGTTGGCAATTATTGCAGGCTCGTGTGGGGCATTATCCTTCTTATTCTTATTTAAAGGAGCTTTGCAAGTATAAATCAACACGTGCTCCGCTAACTCTAGATTATCTCTATTCTTCTCAGAAGCATTAGTGATATGCCCTAACCAATATTGACGTTCACGTTGAACTAATTCTCCTTTATGACCTTTATCTTTGAAGCGGATAGCGGCTCCACGAGATGAAATGCCGATATACTGGATAACCGACTCGCCATGCTGGTAGCGCTGAAGGCCGGATACAAGGTACAAGCTGCCGGAGCTCTTCTTATCCTTGATTTCGTTAATCTCTTTAAGGGTAAAAGGCCCCTGCCACTCTATAACATATGTTTTCCTAATCGCTTCGCTCATGGCTTGTGTTCAGTCTTAAGTGCTATCTCGTGTTATGGCGAACAAAAATACACAGAGCAACTGCCAAAGTCAGGCAGATCCGGGTCTTTTTATTCGTTCAAATTTAGCGATTTTTCTCCGGAATAACTACGTGGCGCTCAAGAACCTTGTTGTCTTCCACAACCTCGAAGCAATCGGTACCATCCTCCAACCTGTGTCGGTGGAAGCGATAAGACGGATGTCCTTTGATAGCCTTTTTTGCTGCGGCCAGCGCCTGTTCTCCGTCTAGATAACGGAACACCAACGCATCATCCTTGGGCTTTTTCTTCCGTTCATACGCCAGCATCTTGGCGTCCTCGTAGCGCGCACGGTCTTCATCAAACTGTCGGTCCCATTCCCGATAGTACTCCATCTTGGGGTCCTCGAACAGGGACATCTGGACGGCCGATTCGTGCGTCAGTTTGGTAACGCCCATACCCACCTGACGGATGGGTGTAACCCCGTCCCAGACCTCTGTGAGCATCTTCCGGGCCGCATTTAGAATCACGGCCGTAACATCTGTAGGCTGTTCCAGGGATGTCTGCTTTTGCGCCACGGAGAAGTCCTTGTACTTGACAAACATGGATACGACAGACGCCCTGAAGTCATCCCGACGGATCCTGTGCGCCACAATACATGCCACATTGAACATGGCCCGATCAATGTCCTTGGGGTCCACTAAATCTTTAGGAAACGTTCGCTCAGCGCTGTAGCTTTTGGCCTCAGCAATTTCCGTTTCCACCGGAGAATCATCCCGTCCGTTCGCATTCTCATGCAGCTGCACCGCGAACTTCTGGCCGACCAGCCGGGTTAAAGAGCCCATACCGATACCTGCAAGCTGGCCGATTGTTTTGATGCCATACGCCACCAGCCGTTCCTCCGTCTTCTTCCCTACCCATAGCAAATCCCGGACAGGCAGCGGCCACATCTTGGATTCCACCTCGCTGCTCCAGAGCGAATGCACCTTATCCGGCTTCTCAAAGTCAGAGGCCATCTTGGCCAGGAGTTTGTTGGAGCCGACTCCCACGTTTACCGTGAAGCCCAGCGTAGACTTAATCTGGTCCTTCAGCTGAGTGGCCACAGCAACCGCATTCTCCGGTGTGCAGCGCAGGCTCATGTCAATGAAGCACTCATCAATGGAGAACTGCTGTAGCACCGGCGAATAAGAACGGCAGATGTCAATGAAGCCCTCTGAACACTGTTTATACCACTCCCAATCTCCCCTGACAATTACCAACTGTGGATACTTGCGGAGCGCCATGGAAACCGGCTCCGGCACACGGATCCCAATCTTCTTGGCAGGAATAGACGCCGCCGTGATAATGCTCCGCCGGTCGTTCGGGTCTCCCGAAACAACCGACGGAACAAGACGGATGTCCGGCTTCCCTTGCATACAGAGTTTAACCGCGCTCCAGGAAAGGAACGCGGAATTCACATCTATATGAAAAATGATGCGGGACAAGATTCTTAGATTATCTCGCCAGCCCAGAGGGCCTTGAAGAAATCTGTCACGTAATAGAGGTCCACATCGCCGGAGCGGCGGCTTACCCTGTCGCGGGAAACAAGGATTTGTTTCGTGTCAGGATGCTCCTTGGCGAACTCTGTCACTCCCCGTTTGTCATCATGATCCACGTGGTCAGTGGATTTTATTTCAATGGCGACACGGGCGTCTCCGATAACAGCATCCACCTCGTGATTGTCATAGGTATGCCAATAAGAAAGAGTCTCATCACTGTCCGAATAACCAAGGTAGGCAACAATTTCCTGCATGATGAGGTGCTCAAAGGCGTGGCCATATTCAGGGGTCTTGTCTGAAAGATGATGGCGCCCCGTCAGATAGTTTGCTATGCCGACGTCAAAGTAATAGAAACGGGATGCCTTGTAGAGTTTCCTTTTGACGACCTTTCGGTAGGCTGGCACTTCGAAGCCGAGCAGGGTATCCACAAGGATCTTGTAATATGCCTTGACTGTATTGGCAGACACGCCGCAATCACTGGCGACATTCTCATAATTCATGATTTCCCCGTCGGATATGGCTGCAACCTCCATAAAGCGGACAAAGTCGTCGAGGTTCTGCACAGCCGCCTCCTCGGTAATCTCTTCGGTAAGGTACAAATCGATATAACCCTGAAGTCTCTTGCGGGCATTCGCCACCATATAATGCCTGGGAATCATGCCGTTTTGTATGGCACGGTCCAGGTCAAAATCGGGAATCTCCGCACTCACCAGCGGGAACAGGGTCTCAGGTATGGCACGGCCACCCAGCTTGTTGACGCCGCTTCTCTTGATCTTACGGGCACTTGACCCGCTGAGGATAAACCACAATCCGTTGTCTACCATGAGCGAGTGGACCTCATCCAGGAGGTCGGGCACTTTCTGGATTTCGTCAACGATGACAAGCGTCTCGGGCGGATAGCGCAAAAGGCTCTCCCGAAACACCTCCGGATGCTGCTTGAACCGATTTCTTATGTCGGATTTAAGCAGGTCAATATAGACAGCCTTTGGAAAACGCTCCTTCAATAGCGTAGATTTCCCCGTTTGACGGCCACCAAAGAGGAACATTGCCTCATCCAGCCGGTGTTCAATATCAAATATCCTGTGGTACATATATTACTTTAATTTCCTCAAGTTGATTGCGGATATTTCCAGAAAATCCGCAACGACACTGCGAATATACTAAAGATTATCTGAACACCAAAATCTTTGCAAGGTTTAGTCCTGACGGTTCCACCCTGTAATCCAGGGTCTGGCCCGCATAGGACGACACATAATCCTTGATCTCCACCACCTTCTTTTCTTTGATGGCATTCACCAGGACTTCCACAATCTTAGCCGTGCACTTATTGTCAACGAACTGCGAGATACCGGCATGACAACGTGGTTACTGAACCGTAGATTTTCCGCGGCCGTTCCGGTATTTTTTCGTAACTTCGTGTTCGATATACGTTTTGAGCATGAAACCAAAGTACATTTATAAGGGAATCTTTGACTCCTCAGACAATGAAATGCTGTTGGAGTCTCGCAGCTATTTTAAGTATCGTGGTTATTGTGACAACACAATGAATGATTATGCCGGTGAAATCAATGAAGGGACCTATTATGTTATAACAGAAGGCTGCTATTTCTCTTATGTACTTCAGAAGGCTTTGCGATACTTCAAGCATAAACGCGAGCGGTAATCTGTTTATCTGAAATGAGAACGTACAATGGAATTGAGCGTCCGGATTTTACACCGGACATGATATCGGAGCTGAAGGCCGATGAGGTGTTTGTTTTCGGGTCGAACCTGGAGGGCATGCATGGCGGCGGTGCCGCGTTTGCAGCCTGGAAGAAGTTCGGCGCCGTGATGGGCTGCGGGGTTGGTCTTCGCGGCCAAAGCTATGCCATCCCCACAATGCAGGGTGGTGCGGAGACCATTGAGCCGTACGTTTCTTCTTTCATCTCATTTGCCAAGGATCACCCTGAGCTGTTCTTCTATGTGACGCGTATCGGCTGCGGCATTGCCGGCTTCCGGGACAAAGAAATAGCCCCACTGTTCAGCGAGGCCGTAAGTCTTGAGAATGTGTGTCTGCCGGAGAGTTTTGTGAAGGTGCTGAAGTAGAAACTACTCCCCCGCTATATACTTATTTACCGCATCCCTCACTTCAGGGGAAGGATCCTGCAGTAATTCCTGGGTGAAATATCCACCTTTGGCTACCTCTACACGGACTCTGGGGTCAGGATCATGAACCAGTTTGTCTACGCCATATCCCATTTTAGCCATTCTGATACGATCTTCGACATTCTCGGAGTCCACCAGGGCGTCAGTGTCGCTGAATGAGCCATACAAGAAGTCGTCATCAATGTTTCTTCCGATGACAATCGCTTTCTTTGGGGTGGTTTTTCTATCTTCCATAAATGTATTTTTCGGCAAAAGTAGAGTTGTTGATTGCCAAAATGTGGCAGTTGGTTCTATAGCTCTTCTTTTTCGTAAAAAGTAATAACCTTCCGACCATCAATATTTCCAACATATACACTCTTCCCACCGATCTCGGAACTTTTTAGACAAAGAGCTTCACAGAAATCCTTATAGTCTCGTTCATTTAAATTACCTTTCTCAACATCTTCTTTATAATGCTCTGTCATGAAAACAAGTACAGGCAACACAACAATATCAACCCTATGCTTTCTTTTTCTTAACGGTTGAACGCTTTCATTGTAAGTGGTCGCCTCACGAATGGAAGCCTTGAAATAATGCATCAGCTGGTACCGTAGATTGCAGATAACGGGATCATATGGAGTCTTACCAGGGAAAAGGAAGTCTGTTATTTCCTCTACGCGTGCGGGCTTATTACTATTCTTTCCTTCTGCCTCGCGTTTTTTCTTCTCCGCCTTGGCATTATCATACTCGTCGCGTAAGATGTAATTACCAAAGGATTCCAGCACTTTTGCTTCTATCCCCATAAATACACTTTCTCCAGAAGAGAGTTTACCCCAAAGAGCCATGTCCTGCATCCTATGGCGTCCACCATATTGGTCCAACTTTGACTCGTGTTCAATTCTTGCATCATCCCAAGAGATCTTTTCTCCGAACAAGGACAGAGATATGCCGTCTAACCAACTCATCCCCTTCCCTTCGGTAAAGTAATATCCCAAAGAGTGCGCGCTATATCCCTCCTCCCAATGCTTAGGATCATCTACACGTTCAAAGCCTGCTTTCCATTTAGCAAGGGTATCTAACACATCCCCATACTTGTTCTTAATCTTCATATAGAATCTGTTTGTTTCGACAAAGTTAGTCATTATTTCTGCAAAACTTCGGCAGTCAAACATTTTTTCTCACTGCCATTATTTTGCAATCCGGATGGGTTTCTTTGCAGCAAGAAAAAAGAAGTAATATGTCATTTGTTCATCTGCACGTACACACAGAGTATTCGATAGACGGGATGTCGAATATTCGCTGCCTGTTTGAAAAGGCAGCCAAGCTGGAAATGCCGGGCTTGGCCATCACTGATCACGGAACCATCGCCGGCGTACCGGCATTCCTCGATGTGGCCGAGGACTTCCCTACCGTCAAACCCATCGTCGGCTGCGAATGCTGGCTGGGCGATCCCTCGAGGACGAAAACTTACCACTTGATTCTGCTGGCCAAGAATCTCATCGGTTACCGGAATCTTGTCAAGCTCTGCAACATTGCCAACTCTGAGGGGATGTATCCCAAGGATGCCCGGCCTCACATCAGTGCTGCCAGCCTGGCCGAGCACCGGGAAGGGCTCATCTGCACATCGGCCTGCATCGGCGGAGAGATTCCGCAGCTGATTTTGGACGGCGACATGGCTGCTGCCAAAGAGGCTGCTGTCTGGTACAAGAGTATCTTCGGCGACGACTTCTATCTGGAGGTGGCGCTGCACCGCAACTTCGGCCCTGTCAAACTGAGCGACGCAGATAATCGGCTGGCTTATCTGAAGAGCAACCGCAAACTGATCCGGCTCCAGAAGATTTCCAACGCCGGCATCTTTGAAATTGCCCGGGAGTTGGGGATCAAGGTGGTGGCCACAAACGACATCCATTACGTCGACCGCGAGGACGCCATCGCGCACGATGTGATGCGGGCCATCCAGCATAAGAAGCGGATGGATGATCCCAATCGCATCCGTTTCTCGCACCTGGAATACATGAAGACGGAGGAAGAAATGCGCCGACTGTTCCCGGAGCATCCGGAAGTGATCGACAATACATTGGAGGTGTTGGATAAGGTGGAACGGTATTCCATCTGGGAAGATTTGGAGATTCCGCAGGTGTGCGAGAATCCTGATGAGACGCTCCGAGAGGCCGTATTCGAAGGCGCCGCTAAGCGCTTCGGCGAGCTGTCCCCTGCCCAATCACAGCGCCTCGAAGAGGAGCTTAGGGTCATCGGCTTAAAGAAGTTCTCCTCCTATCTTCTCATCATCAAAGACATTGTGGACTGGGCTCGTTCCAAGGATCTGATTGTGGGTCCCGGACGCGGCAGCGCACCTGGCAGTATCGTCAACTATTGCCTGGGGATTACCAATATCGACCCAATGAAGCACGGGCTTCTGTCTGAACGCTTCCTGAACCGGTGGCAGAAAACCTTGCCGGGCATTGACCTTGATATGGAACCGAATGCCAGGGAGAAAGTGTTTGGTTATCTGAAAGAGAAGTATGGGGTGGATCACGTGGCGGAGATTACATCGTACGAAAGATTCGGCGAGAAGGGCGCAAAGCGGGCTGTGGCCAAGAAGCTCGGCAAAAGTCAGGAAGCAAATGCAGTAGCCGAGAAACTGAGTTGGGTCATCAACAATCAGCACCTGCATGCCTGCAGCATTCTGTTCTCAGCCCAATCTCTGAGCGGGCTCGTTCCTTTACGGAATGGGGCATCTGAATACGAAGGCAATTGGACAGATGCCATTGGTGTGCTTCGGCTGAACTTCCTGGGACTGCGGGCACTTAGGATCCCACAGGACATCATGTACGCCATTGAGCGGCAGGAAGGAATTCTCATTGAGCCGGAGTATTTGCCGCTGGATGACCCGGATGCTCTGGAGTTGTACGCGAAGGGAGACACCGTGGGAATATTCATGTTTGAAGCCGAAGGAATAAAGCAATGGTTACGGGATACTCGGCCTTCCTCTTTCAGCGACCTGGTGGCCATGGAGGCGTTGTACCGTCCCGGCAGCCTCGTGAATGTACCGGTATTCGCTGACCTTAAGAATGGCAGGAAGCCTGTGGCTTATATCATTCCCGAATTAGAGGATATCCTTGGGGATACTTACGGGCTGGTGGTTTATCAGGAACAGCAAATGCAAATCTGCGAGCGGCTGGCAGGGTTCACGCCCGAGGCGGCTGACCGGCTGCGGAGAGCTTTCGGCAAAAGGAAGTATCAGGACCTTGATGACATCCACGAAGCGTTTATTGAAGGCGGCGTGAGGAACGGATACGACCGCGATGCACTGGAGAAGGTCTGGATGAATATGAACCATTGGTATGCCTTCAACAAGTCGCACGCGCTGTGCTATACCTGGATCAGCTATCAGATGGCCTGGTATAAGGCCATTTACCCGGAGGAGTTCTTCGAGGTTCTGCTGAACAGCTATATGGACCAGCAGGAGGAACTGGACAGGATTCTAGCCGATGCGGCGGCGCACAAAGTGCACGTGATTACGCCGGACAAGACGGAAAGTGGACTGTTTGAGGTGGTGAGATGACTCAGAGCGCCAACTACTATTCGGATCTTCTGATGGCAATTTATCCCTGTAAGGTGCCGTTCACGCTGGCTGTCATCCCCGACAAGCCGAAAAAGCGAATCGGCACCTATTACGGGAGCACTCGTAGGATTGTGCTTCATTCAGGTTGGGAACCCAAGTACGACCTCATAGAAGTCGCCATCCACGAGTACGCTCATCACCTTCACGACACTGAGTTCGGGTCGGCCGAGAAGAAACAGCCCCCTCACGGGAAGGAGTTCTGGCAGATATACGGACAACTGGTCAACAGAGCGAAGGTCCTGGGCATTTACGAGGATAGTAACCTGCCGGTATTAGTATTCCCATAGAACAGCTTTATCTCCTGCGCATCCAGGAAATCCCTTCGTTGGTGGAATAGTACAGGTGACCGTCATTGGTCTGGGCCAGCAGTTCCCTTCCGGCATCCTGAATGGCAATGAAGGTTTTAGCCGCGGAGCTAGTGTTTCTGGACATCCAGCTGATTCCCTTGTTGGAGGAATAATATACGCCCTTGTCGGTAATGGCGACTATCTTCCCGTTGTACGGAACCAGGTCGCGGAAGGTTCCGCAGCTGCTGCCGGAGTAGCGGGACATCCAGGAGATGCCGCGATTGGTGGAGTATTCGACGCGGTTGTTGGCAGGGTTGATGCGGATCAGCTCGTTGCCATAGGTTATTAATTGTGGCATAGTGCTATTCTTTGTTGCGAAGTTAGTGATTTTCATTTCAGAAATCAATTGCCTTGCGGAAAGAGGAGAATTCCTTTTCATCGTAATCTTCTCCGTACAGGACATTCTGGAAGCAGCAACCTTCCTGCCGACTGCAGGAAAGGGAGTACCGCAGAGGGATGTTGTCGTAGGTGAAAAGCAGCGTGGCGACCGTTAGAACCTGATGGCCCTTGTACTCGAAGGAGGTAATGCGGAACTTGAGCTTCTCTTCGTCTTTCAGCTCATCAAATCCCGGCAGGGACTGGAGCAGTTTGTACTCGTCAATGGGTTTTGGATACATATTCTTGTGTTTTATCGGCAGCAAAGGTACCTACCTTGTTTGCCAAAGATGGGCAGTCGTTTTTGGCTGCCGGATTTTGGCAGTTATAATACCTACCTTTGCACCAAGAAAACAACACGGCTATGGAAGATTATGTAAAACGCATCCGGGAAACCTACCGAAAGGAGTTCAACGTCATCGAGGTCAATGACCTTCCGCTGGTTCTTTTGACCGAGGTCATCAATCAGTCCATCCTCCGCGGGGCTACCCGAATAAGGGTGGGCTTCGACGGACAGGTTCTGTTCGTGGGCGACGATGCCAAACCCTACGAAGATGACGATATCCTGTGGAGAATGACGCCCCTCTCAGAGGGAATCATGTCACCGAAACGTCGGCGCATGTTCCGTATCCTTGACCGGCAGTGGACCAACCCGCCTTTTGCCATCGTCAATGCGCTCTGTTCAGAGTTCAAACTGATCGCTTCCAAAGGAGACCGGATACATTGCGTGGTCTGCAAGGACGGTATCGTGGAATCGGACAATATCGGCGAAGTTGGCATAGGCGACGGGAACATGGTTATCATGGATCCTATGATTGAGCCGCAGGAGTCTGACGCGGAGATTATCGGCGAGATGATGGAGCAGATAGCGTGCCGTTTCCCGCAGGTCAGATTTGATTTCCGGACAAAGCTATAAGAAAAATAGTTGACATTTTTTGAAGGTGATCCCGACTGTGCAAATAGATTGCATGGCCGGGATTTATCTTTGTCTTTCACTGCCACTTTTTGGCAAGTACGTTACTTACCTTTGCATCAAGAAACCAGCAAGAGTATGAGCAAGACCATTATCGAGAGAATGTGCAGCATCGCAGAGAAGATGCGTCCTGAAGAGGGTTCCGAGCAGATGGTAATCGCCCGGATGAAACTGGCATCGGCCGATATCCGCGCGCTGGCGAAGGCACTTGATCTGAGCCAGATGCAGGTGGTCCTTCTTACGGCCATCGTGCGCCGCTCGTCGCGCTACCGCATCGAGAGCAAGGACATTGCAGAGGCCCTCGGCCTGGATTATCTGAAGTTCCTCACCTACAACGATGAGATGGAAGGCCTGCGCAAGCGCGGGTACATGCGTATGGATAAGGATGGCGACATCGTCATCCCCAAGTCCGTGCTGAACTGCCTGAAGAACAACCATCCGGTGAAGCCGGCTCCGATGACGGGGCTGGATGCCGAGCAGCTGCTCACCCGCATCAAGCGGGCGCTGGAGATCCGGGAGGAGGATCAGTGCACGACCGACGAGCTCATCAACGATCTGAATACGCTCATGGAGTTGAACCCGGACAATAGCGTCTCCCGAACGGTCCGGAAGATTCAGCGGGAAATCCCCCATCTGGAGAATGTCGTCCTCTATGGACTGGTATTTCGCTATCATTTTGAGGAAGACGACATGGTGGGCTGGCACGACCTTGACGACTATCTGGAAGACGACGAACTGGATCGGCTGAATAGCTGGTACAGAAGGGAGCACCTTGCTCTCCAGCATGATGGAATCATCGAGTATTCCGGACGAAACGGGCTCATCGACAAGGATTTCTTCCGCATTACCCGTAAGTACAAGGAGGAGATTTTCGCCGACCTGGGCGGCATCCGCAAGGAGGAGCAGACCGTGTCAGCCTCACAGAAGATATCGGCCTCTTCCCTGAAGGAGAAGGAGCTGTTCTACAACCCCGCCGAAGGTCGGCAGGTGGCGCAGCTGCTCGAATTAATGAGCGCCGAACGCTATGGCGAGATCCGCGAGAAGATGCGTTCTAAGGGACTCCGGACGGGCTTCACCTGTCTGTTCTACGGCTCCCCCGGTACAGGTAAAACAGAGACCGTTTACCAGATTGCGCGCTCATGCGGACGGGACCTCTTTGTGGTGGACGTCTCTCAGGTCAAGAGTTGCTGGGTGGGCGAAAGCGAGAAGAACATCAAGGATGTCTTCGACAAGTATCGGCAGGCGGTCTCCGCCGGTGGTCCCGTTCCCATTCTGCTCTTCAACGAGGCGGATGCTATCTTCGGTATCCGTGCACAGGGGGCCGAAAGCGCCGTGGACAAGATGGAGAACTCCATCCAGAACATCATCCTGCAGGAAATGGAGAACCTGGACGGTATCCTGATGGCTACCACCAACCTGACCACCAACCTGGACAAGGCGTTCGAGCGCCGGTTCCTGTACAAGATCCGCTTCGACAAGCCTTCCATGGAGGCGAAGGTGGCCATCTGGCGGTCCATGATTCCCGCCCTCTCCGAGGCAGAGGCGGTGCAGCTGGCGTCTGAGTTCGACTTCTCCGGCGGCCAGATCGAGAACATTGCGCGCAAGCGTGAGGTGAAGGCTATCATCGGCCTCTCCGATCCCGGCTTTGAAGAGATCCGTGAATTCTGCACCGAGGAGGGCATCGGCAACGGGCCTGAGCGCCGTCGGATCGGTTTTTAGGAAAAGTTGCAACTTTTTGGCAAAACTGCCAGATTTTGGCATTTTTATCACTATCTTTGCAATGAACTCAGAGAGATCTGGGTTCTAAGAGTTAAAGACCGGAGGGCTCACGCAGGGATGTGCGAGCCCTCCTTTAACCTGAAAAAAATAACACGATATATGGCTAAGAACTATTTCAACCGGTATGTGTGGCTCATCGACACCATCCAGCGGCACGGACACATCAGCAGAGAGGAGATTGAGCGGCTTTGGCTGCGCTCTCCCCTGAACGAATTCGGCGAGAGACTCCCGGAGAGGACCTTTCATAACCACAGAGAGGCGATCCTGGAGACCTTCGGCATTGAGATTAAGTGCGACCGTTCCCTGGGGTATTATATCGCCAATAACGAAGATGTAGGCGGCGACGGGATCCGCCAATGGCTGCTGGAGTCCCTTTCCATGAACAACCTGCTGAACGAGTCGAAGGACATGCGGGACCGAATTCTCTTCGAGCAGATTCCTTCGTCCAAGAAGTGGTTGTCGGTGATTGTGAATGCCATGCGGGACGGAAAGGCCATCGAGCTCACGTATCAGAGTTTCTGGCGCGACGAGCCGCAGGTGTATACATCGCACCCGTATTGTCTGAAGCTGTTTAAGCAGCGCTGGTATATGCTGGCCAAGACGGAGGGCAAGAAGGAGCCGCGCACATATGCGCTTGACGAGCGCATGATCAATGTGACGGTGCTGGACAAGCCGTTGCGCCGGCCTGCCGGGTTCAACGCAGAGGAGTTCTTCTCCAATTACTTCGGCATCATTGCTGAGAGGGAAATGAGGCCGGAAAAGGTGGAGCTTCGCGTAGAGGCTTACCAGGCGAAATATATCGAGACACTCCCCTTACATCCTTCACAGAAGGTGGTTTCTTCCACGCCAGAGTATACGGTGTTCCAGTATCACCTGGTGCCGACGTTTGATTTCAAGCAGGAACTGCTAGGGCGCGGAGCGGATGTGGAGGTGCTGTCGCCTTCATGGTTCCGGGATGAGATTGCCGAGGATGTGGCGGCAATGGCTAAACTGTATGCCCGATGAAGGATTTTGCGGCGATTGACTTTGAGACGGCCAATGAGTGTCCGTCCAGCGTGTGTTCGGTAGGTGTGGTGATTGTGCGGGACGGTTCTGTCGTGGACTCTTTCTATTCTCTGATCCATCCGGAGCCGGAGTATTACCAATGGTTCTGTATGCAGGTGCACGGGCTGTGCGCCGAGGATACGGAGGATGCGCCGGTGTTTCCTTCCGTGTGGGCTAAGATTGAGCCGCTGATTGCCGGGCTTCCGCTGGTGGCGCACAATTCTCCGTTTGATGAAGGGTGCTTAAAGGCTGTTTTCCGGGTGTATCAGATGGACTATCCGGACTATGTGTTCTATGATACTTTGCGGGCGTCTCGCAGGCACTTTGGAAAGGACCTTCCGAACCATCAGTTGCAGACTGTTTCGGCCGCCTGCGGATTCGATTTAACCCAGCATCATCATGCCCTTGCGGATGCTGAAGCATGTGCCGCAATTGCCCTGAAAATCCTTTGATTTCTGGAGTAAATGGGAATCGAACTCGTGAAAAAAAAGAGTTAACAGGGTCTTAATTTTACGAATGAAAACACCTACCTTTGTTGTACAAATGTTGTACAAAACGGCGTTTTGGCAGCAATTTTGGCGCTTTTGAGACAAACGCAAAGCGCTGATTTTTAGGGAAATGACGGGTCGAAGGGTTTCGAAGTTGACCTATCTGAATGGCATTCAAAAGGTCAGGAGTTCGATTCTCCTATGCTCCACACGAAAGCAGGCTTGAAAGGCCTGCTTTTTCGTGTGGAGCAAGCTCATCTGATCCCCCAGTCGCTTCGCGACAGCCCCCAGGGGCAGGGTGAAAGGATTCCCCCACGCCGCTACGCGGCTCCCCCTTCTGTCGGCCTTCGGCCTCCGAAAACGCAGTCATTAGGTAGCTGCGTTTTTGCCAAACTGTTGATTACCAGTCTTTTTCGCAAATTGTTCCCTGCAATTTGGACGGGAGCGAAATGCGTATATCACTCAATACCTATTAGTTAATAAAAACACAATGGCAAGCGGGCGTGCGCGTAGTGCCCGGTCCGATATGCTGACTGACACTTGGTCGGAGCGGATTATTTGGAGTATTCCAAAGAAATACTTAACTTGCAGAATATTAGCACGAAACGTCATGAAGAAGTTTGTTTTTATTCTCGCCGCACTTATCTTCGCGGCCTGCGGTACGACCAATAACTCATCCGTTAAGGATGGAAACAAGTATGTTCCCTATGCCCAGCGGGATGGAGAAGAAGCGGTTGTTTACTTCACCCGTAATCTGTCGGCCGAAGGACTGATAGCCGCTTATGAAAAAGTGAACGGTGATATTAGCGGAAAGGTTGGGGTAAAACTCCACACCGGTGAGCAGAACGGCCCCAATATCATTCCCCGTGAATGGGTGAAGGCTCTTTTTGAAAAAGACCTACCGGATGCAACCATCATCGAAACGAACACTTACTATAAAGGAGACCGTTATACCACCGACTCCCACCGCAAGACCCTTCAGGTGAATGGATGGACCTTCTCCCCTGTCGATATCATCGACGAAGAGGACACCCTTACCCTTCCTGTCAAGGATGGCAAATGGTTCAAGAAGATGTCGGTCGGCAGCCACCTCATCAACTATGACTCTATGGTTGCGCTTACCCATTTCAAGGGCCATACCCAGGGCGGTTTTGGCGGCTCTAATAAGAACATCGGCATAGGTTGTGCCGACGGTCGCATCGGCAAGGCCTGGATCCATACAACGCCCGGGCAGCCTAACCAGTGGGACATCAAGGAAGAGGAATTTATGGAGCGTATGACGGAAAGCACCAAGGCCACCATCGACCATTTTGGCAAAAAGGTCACCTACGTGAATGTGATGCGCAACATGTCGGTTTCCTGCGACTGTGAAGGACTTGGCGCTGCGCCGGTGGTCACGCCCAACGTGGGCATCCTGTCCTCGACAGACATTCTGGCCGTGGACCAGGCGTGCATCGACATCATCTATGCCATGACGGCCGAGGAGCACCATGACATCGTAGAGCGCATCGAGACGCGCCATGGCCTTCGCCAGCTCTCCTATATGAAAGAACTGGGAATGGGACATGACAAATACATCCTCATCGACCTGGACAACGGCGGGAAGCAGATCACAGCGGCCGATGCCGCCAAAGGCTTGAAGCCGTTTGTGAAAGAATAGGGCAATGGGGCTGAGCCTTCATAAAAAGAGGTTTGACGAACTCACCACGCAGGAGCTCTATGAGCTGCTGCGTATTCGCACGGATGTGTTTGTGGTAGAGCAGGACTGCATCTATCAAGATATGGATTACGACGACCAACCGGCCATCCACCTGTGGTTGACGGACGAAGAAGACCGGATTGTTGCACTGTGCCGGGTGTGTCCGGCCGGGACGCATATGGAGGAGGTTTCCATCGGCCGGGTAATTACGACGGAGCGTGGCAAGGGCTATGGGAAGCAGATTATGCTGGCCGGGATTGAAGCCGCCAAGGAAAACTTTGGAGCCAAACGCATTGACATCGAGGCGCAGGAGTATGCGAAGGGATTCTATGAACAGGTGGGTTTCCGGCAGTCCTCGGAGCCGTTTATCCTGGACGGGATTCCACATATAAAAATGACCTGGAAACAATAAAAATCTGTAATATGAACTTAGCAAATGGATACATGATTCCGGACATTGGTTTCGGAACTTTTCAGACTCCTGATGGAGAGGTATGCGTGAATGCTGTCCGTGAAGCTATCGCTGTAGGTTATACCCACATAGACACGGCGGCCATTTACCAGAATGAGGTATCCGTGGGCGAAGGAGTGCGTCAGAGCGGTAAAGCCCGGAACGAACTGTTCATAACCAGCAAAGTATGGAATTCGGAGCGAGGCTATGACAAAACTCTGCGCGCCTGTGAGAAAACGCTGAAGGACCTTGGGACTGACTACCTGGACCTTTATCTTATTCACTGGCCGGCAAACAAGCTGCAGTTCGGCGAAAAAGCCGAAGCCATCAACGTGGATACCTGGAAAGCCATGGAAAGACTGGCCG
>Ga0310786_10004002_pt1 | contig 20798 bp, 47 predicted proteins | sample AusTroGonzalo_MG_FD_203881 | JGI IMG/M metagenome (GOLD analysis project Ga0310786, IMG submission 203881) | Bovine rumen microbial communities from tropical cattle in Woodstock, Queensland, Australia - Gonzalo_03 (v2) (version 2) | ecosystem: Host-associated > Mammals > Digestive system >... | reverse complement strand
GTTAATTTTTCTAAATAATATGGTGTTAACTTCTCAGAAGGAGTATTGGCAATGATTTCTTCTACTTTTTTAACGCGCTCTTCAGGAGTAACAAGAGAAAAATCCATCTTTATATATTCTGCGGCGGTGTCCGTCTCGGGATCTTCATTCTGAACTTCTGGAAGAACGATATCTTCATCTTCCGCTAAAAACATTGTACTAATCTCCTTTTGTTTATATTGTATAGGTTTTTCCAACCTTCTATATATATTATACCATATTTTTTTTAACTTGTCAAGTTTTGTCCAAATTTTTTTTAGGTAAAAATCCTCCGCTTGACAACTTAAAAAAAATATGTTATAATATATATAAGGAATGAAAAAATAGGAGGTTTCTGTTTATGGAAAATTTTAAAGAAGTAAAAAATTTTTTAAATTATTGTATTCTTATTTTAATATTATTTGTATTTCTTTTGTTGAGTGTTTGGGTAGTTAAGCATCAACCGCGTATTTTGAAGGATTATGACAACTTCGCTATTGTTGAGATGGATGGTGAGGTTTATATATGGAATAAGGATATTTATGGAAGTAAGTATTATCCTGTTGGTGAGGAGGTAAATCATGACAATTGAGAAAGCTATAGATGTAATTAAGAATGGAAGTAAATTAGAAAATAGGGTTGATAGAATTATAGAGCGAGATTCCGCAGATCAGGTTGCTTTTAAATGTATGGTGGCTTTGGACAAAATTGATGAAGAGCTGCAGATTATGATGGAGGGCGATCGCCGCACCTTTAGTAATAGAGAAACTGATGATGCACCTTTTTATGATGGAATAGCTACTGCTCTTGCTATTGTTAAGAAATATACAGTGGAGGCAGAAGGATGAAACAATTTAATGTAGGAAGTGATCCCCGCGAAGTAGAGGTCTACCGCACCGGATATGAAACTGGATATTATGCGGGATATGATGATGCTATGCGGAAAGTGGATTTTGATACGGAAATTAATTTTTTTAAGATGACTATAAAGGATTTTATAGATTGGAAGGCTGATTATGCAAAGCGTAATCAGCAAGGGTGTTAATATGGTTTATAAATTTAATGCTGGATTAATTGATAGAATATTGATAGATTTAGAAAATAAATGGTTAGATTATACTGATAAGGTTTGGAATGCAAAACCACATAGGATAGTATGTCAAATCTGTGGAGATACTCTTGTATCACAAGGGTCTTATTCGCATTCTCCTGAACAGTGTGGATGGGAAAGAATAAAAGGAAAGAAAATGTATATTTGTCATAGATGTTTATGTCATAGAAATTTTAAACCTTATATTAAAAAAATTGATGGAGAAGATCAAATAAAAACAGAATACATGGAGAAACTTAATGAAATAAGAACTAAAGTATATGATCAGTATGACAGTATGCTTCCTTATAATATATGTTGTGCTGAAGGATTAGCCATAGCATTAGATATTATAGATGAGTATGTAGCAGAAAGTGAGGATAAGGAATGAGCAAAGAAGAAAAGATACAGGAATATGAGAACAAACAGTTAATAGATGAACTATCAAAAATGCCACCTAGGGTAATAGCAACAGCATATCTTCATGCTATCAACTATACTTTATACGGTGAAGACGTGACAGAAAAATGGTTGACAGCTACACAAAATGCTTGTGCATTAGAGAAAGCTTATAGGAAAGGTTATTATGATGCCTTACAAAGACAATCAGAAAGTGAGGAATTGGATTTTGTTCAGCCCCATAAAAAGATATCTGTAAATCTTGAAGTTTGTAAAATACGAGAAGCCACACAGGAAGAGCAGACAAGAGATTGTAAAACTTGCAATCATTCAAAAGATGGTCGGTGGACTGGTACAGAAACTTGTCACGAATGTATGTGGAATAACCAGTATGAGCCGAAGCAGAGTACATGGCGGTGGATAAATGCGGATTACAAGTCAGAAAGTGAGGATAAGGAATGAAAGAAATAATAGCAGGCCTCTTACTTGTATTGGCGAGTGGAATTACTATAGGATATTTTATAATCAGACCGCTTGCGGCAATAGGCGATATCCCAACTGAGATTAGAAAGTTAAGAGAATCTGTTGATAATCTGTCAAAGATAATTAAGGAGGCTAAACGAGAATGACAAGATTCAGTACGTTTACGGATGAAGAATTGGATGCTATGGAGTCGGCATTTTGTAATGAGGGTTTGACTTATCTTGTTGATGAAATACGCAGAGAAAGAAGATACAGAGAAAGTAGAAAGTGAGAATAAGAATAATGATAAATAGTATTACCAAAGTAATAGGCAGACTAATAGCCGTATTGGTTGATACTGGAGTAATCGAGAGAAAACTAGCTATATGGATTTTAGAACCATTAAAAGATAAGGAAGAAAGTGAGAGATAAGCGGAAGATAGATTATTGTGCGGAAGAAGGAATTACTTTATAATGGATTTCCTATAAAGATTACGATAATATTAATCTCGATATGCTTGTAGCTGATGTAAAGTAAAATTTTTTTGGTCCGGGAGAGTACCAGCCAAAAGCAATTTTCATTTTTTTACCTCAGAAATCCCAAAATTATACCCCCCGTAAATTGGCTCCGGTGTGAAGCTCGGCCAATTCTTCTTACCTCGCGACAAAAGCGCATCCGCGCAAAAATGCATGCACCAACAAAAGCAACAACTAATCAATATCATCAACAAAAGCAAAGCAACAAACACAACAAATCAATCAACATAATAAATAAAATAAATAAATAATCAATCAACACAATTAAATACAATTAAACTATAAAGAACTATAATAAACTATTATATAAATAAATATAATAATATATAATTCTAATCATATCATTATAATACAACAAGAGAAGAACAACAAAATATATGAAATAAATAAAATAATGTGCGGAGGATATTTATGTAATCATCTTCCGCATCTTTTTATCATACTCTCTTGTTTTATGCGGGTTCCGCTCTTCTTCGCAGCGGCACTTACGAGCGTCTTGTGCGAGTCTAGTGCCGCATTTTCCGCTGGCTGTGCTAGCACAAATATAACAGACGACATTGTGTGTGCTACATGGCGTAGCACATATCCCACAATGTTTCACGTGGAACATCTGTGCCACGTGATATAGAACATATAGAACAGAGTGATCGAACAAGTGTTTGTTATATATAACATATAACAAACACTTATTTGTGTTATATGTTATAGAACAATATGATATTATATAACAAACTTTTTTATTTTTTTATAAAAAAATTAAAAAATTATAATTAGCAAAATGCACAAAAAAATATAATATATTTTATGTATATTTTTTACAAAAAAGTCTTGACGGGTAAAAAAGTATGTGGTATAATCACTATAGAAAGTAAGGAAAGAGAGGAAAAAGGGATGAGAAAAGTAAGAGAATTTGAAGATAAGAAAAAGGCAAGCTTTTTCTATAATTATGTAACAAAGGTATCAACAGAGTGCGCTATGTACCTTGACGCAACGACTGGCAAATATGTTGTAACATGGAAATGGGATAAAAAGGCTTTTCAGAAGTAAGAAAGAGAGGAAAAAAGAAAATGTTTAACAAGATTAAAGGTATTATCATCATTATGTTAGTGTTTATTATCTTTCCAGGTATCGCAGGATGGTATGATACACATTATAGAACAGAAGCAGAAATTGTAGCAAAAGAAAATGATGTAATTATTTTACTTGACAAGACAGGAAATTTATGGGAGTATGAAACAGACGCAAATTTTAAAATCGGGGAAAAAGTAAAAGTTACTTTTGATAATAATTATACAGATAATGTAACAGATGATATTATAACTCAAATAAAAAAGTTTTAAAAAATTTTAAAAAAATACTTGACAACGTGCAAACTCCATGATATAATAAGTACATAAGATAAAGAAAAGAACAAAACAACAAACCAAACAAAAGAAAGAGAGGAAAACAAAATGAAAGCTTATAAAATCACGGTTAACACAATCAACTGCGAATGGAGAGTAGATGGGAAAAAGGTAATCGGATACTTCGCTACAAAAGAGCTTGGAAACAAGGCAATCAAGGAAATTGAAAACAAAAAGTTTTTCTACAATTTGTATGAGACAGACAGGGAAAGGAAAAAGCTTGTAACAAACTGGGAAGAAATTGAAATTGTGGAAGAGTGAAAACTCTTCCACAAAAAAGAAAAAAATTTTAAAAAAGTACTTGACACGGGAAAGAAAAAAGAGTATAATAAGCACATAAGATAAAGAAAGAGGAGGAAACAAAAATGACAAACGGAACATTCTACAGATTCGAAGATGGCTACTGTTGCTGGATTGCGGGAAAGCTGAGAGGCCTTGAGCGCAAGGTGGAAATCAAGAAGCACGGTAGGATTCTTGAAGAGAGAGCGGCATGATCGCTCTCTTTTGTCAATAGGCAAAATGTACAAAAAAATTTTTTAAATTTGTGCAAATTTACTATTGACATTTTGCGGAAGATGTGCTATAATAAAAATAAGAGATTTTTAAAATAAAAATGTCTTTTTTCTTCGAGCGGGTCGCGCACTGCCATCTCCCCCCTGCGCGACCCGTTTTTGCGTTCGAACACCTGTTCGGTATTTTTGTTCTAGCACATGTGGCACAGATGTTTCACGTGAAACATCCCGAACGGGTGTTCGAACCAGGCCGCGGGCGCCGCTTGAGCCCGTTGCCGTGTTCTATAACAGCTAGAACAAATATAGCAGCGATTTTGTGCTAGTCCAAGTAACACAGAGTGTCCCAGAATGTTTCACGTGAAACATTAGTTGTTCTATAATACATATAACAATAAAATGTGGATAACTTTGTTTAAAAGTTGTGGATAACTTTTCTTGACAACGGGATTATAATGTGGTAGTATAATAAATGTAAGGACAACAAACCATCAAGAAAGAGAGGACAAAAAAATGAAAGCTTATAAGGTAGTAACAGGATATGAAAAAGATTTTTACGGATATACCACCAATACTGAAATTGCAAAGTACTTCTTTAATAAGGAAGATGCCGAAGCAGAATACAAAAAGGGTGAATATACCAATGAAGAAACGGTTATTTACACCACCTACAAGGATGGCACAGTAGGAAGAGCAACAACTGGCGCACAGTGGTATGAAGAGTACAAGAAAAATGCAAAAGAATATGAAAAGGTTGTAAAAGAAACTACTATCGAAAATATTTACAGAATGGAGGAAATCGAAATCAATTAAAAAGAAAAAAGGGGCGGTGAAAAACCGCCCCACAAAACAAAAAAAATTTTTAACAAATTTTAAAAAATGTATTGACATGGTAAAACAAGTATGGTAATATAATAAATGTAAGGACAACACATCACCAAGAAAGAGAGGAAAACAAAATGGATATGGAAAGAATCATGAACATTATTGACAACATGGATGACACGGATTTTGAAAAGATGTTCAACAGTTGGTACGATATGCTTCTCGAGAGCGGAAACAAGCGCAGAAATGCACGGCGGCAGTTTTTAAGGCTTTGCAAGAAATACAACTTGACTGAAGAGGAGTACGACTACTGGCACAATTGTTAAAGATTAAAAACGGGGCTTGACAAAAGCCAAGCCCCGTAGTATAATAAAGAGGTAGTAGGGATTAAGAGAGAGGTAGATAAAATGAGAAGAGTGGAAACAAATCTTTGGAGCAAAGTGCAGGAAATCGTGCGGGCGGCAGCTGAGGCTACAATTTATGTAGACCAGATAAGCGGAAACTGGGTGGTGGAGTTTTTCCCCACCACCTAGAAAAAAATTAAAAAAATTTTAAAAAAGGGCTTGACAAATATTTTAAACGGGTATATAATAAGTACATAAGATAAAGAAAGGGAGGTACACAAAATGGAAAACTTATTTGACTATCTGGTAGCTAAGGGGTTAGAACAGGGGCTGTCCTATACAGAAGCCACCGAGAGAGCGGAAGCCGCCTGCGAGCTGGCGGCAGAAGCTGACAAGGCAAAGGAGCAGTAAAGCTCCTTTGCTACAACAACTAGAACAGTAAATCAACTATTATAGAGAGGATAGAACAAATGAAGAGAATGGAATTTGCAAATGCTAGTTGTGCTAAAACATATATTACAGAGAATAACATCATGAACTGCGTGTTCTACACTGACCAGAACACCGGGCGCACGATACTGGAAATCCAGTTGGTATAGGCGGGAGGCGGCTGTTCTATAATAAATAGAACAGCCCATTCGGCGGCGCGCGTGCGATCATACCCGCCCGCCGCGCGCCGCTTGTTTGTTCTATAACATATAGCATAAAAATTTGTTTGCTATTTGTTATAGAACATATAACACAGATTTTCCCATAATTATAACATAAAAATTTGTTTTTGTCAATAGGCATTTTATACAAAATTTTTTTAAATATTTTATGCAACTTTTTTCATCGCAACGCTTGACATCTTCCGCACGGTGTGGTATATTATAATCACAGAGAGGGAACAGAGAAGCGGATACCCACTCGATGAGGTAGCTGGCTCTGGTAGGAAGAAAAGTAAGGTTGACTTGACAAAGCCGATGTGAAAAGTAAATCTACCACCCAGCGGAAACTTCTCAAAAAAATTTAAAAAAAGTACTTGACAAAAGAACAAAAGCACGGTATAATAAGTACATAAGATAAAGAGAGGAGATAAAAAATGATGACTACAGAGATTAAGAATTTAAAAGTAGGACACAAAAACATAAGAATTAGAGTAGGTGGTGATGAAATTTTTATCGGATATAGAATCTCTGGAGAACAGGCAATAAGAGAACTCGGCGCTGATAAACTTGCTTGGTTAGATAGCCATAAGCCTATTCACATTTATCACTCGATGGAAGAAATTGAATATGTTTATAGAGCAAGTAAAAAATTTACAAAACTTTGTTGGGGTTGATTTATTAGAAAATTTAAAAAAGGGGCTTGACAAAAATCAAGCCCCGTGATACAATAAAGAAAAAACAGGAGGGAGTAAAAATGAAAGAATACATCGGAAAAGTTTACAACAGCAATCAGGAAATCTTGGAGTGTGCTATTGAAGCAAAAAATGACTACAGTGCTTTTTGCAAGCTCATCGACAGATATAATAACAGTGGGCTTTTCGGTTCGATTATTCGGACAGAAATTTCTGAAAAAAGGGTTGACAAATCAACCCCATCATGGTATAATAAGTACATAAGATAAAGAAAACAAAAGAAAGAGAGGAAAGAAAAAATGACACTGGTAAAGGATATTATGAGATTTGAACTGGATATGGAGAATGGAGTCGTTTCCCAGTATGTGACTCTTCCCACGACTGGAGAAGAAGTACTCAAGAACCGCAAGGTAGTAGGACCAGAGAAAATTGAAAATTATGTTTTTACTCTTGAAATGATGGGATGCAAGAAAGTTGATTAAAAAAATTTAAAAAAGGGCTTGACAAAAATCAAGCCCCGTGCTATAATAAATACATAAGATAAAGAGAGGAGAAAATAAAATGACTACTGATGAAATGATTATGTATGACCAGCTTGTAGATATGGGAATCGCCACTACTGAGGAGCTGAATCTGGCAAGAAATCTGATGGACGGCTCTTGGGCTGAGGTTCTGGCGCGGGTTCTGTATGTGCGGACTGGTTACCGCTCCATCGCTCAGATGCTTGAGGCGGAAGATGAGGAGCTGTAAACTCCTCATTTTTTTTAAAAATGGGGGTTGACAAAAAAATAGAAGTGTGGTATAATTCGGCGCCGCGCTGACGCTCGCATTCTGCGGCTGCGCGGCGAAATTTTCATTATATCATGGCGCGCAGAATTTGTCAAGCACTTTTTTCAAAAATTTTGCACAAAATTTTATCCCGAAATTTGTGCAATTTTTTACTAAAAAAATATTGACAAATATAAAAAGCCATGCTATAATAAATACATAAGATAAAGAAAGAGAGGTAAATAAAATGAAGGATTGGGCAGAAGAAATTTTAGAAAGAGCAAATGCAGAAAGAAAGAAAAGGTTATTTTGGGAAATTCCTTTGACTATCGTGATTATCCTGTGCGCTATTGTTACTATAATTGTTATAACAAAAAGCTATAACAATATAGAATATCAGGCAATCACTCCCGCAGGAACTATCTATACCTACACCGATACAGATGGAAATGAATACGTCATCACAAGTCATGGTGGAATTTATCAAAAATAATTTAAAAAAGGGGTTGACAACCCCATCCCACCGTGATATAATAAAGTTACAAAAACAAGAGAGGAGAAAAACAAATGAAAGAATACACCATCCGCCTTTTCACTGACGACCAGACCATCGTGGAATACCGTATCACCGCTCGCAATATGTTCGTAGCGGAAGATGAAGCCCTCCGCAAGTTTGCGAATAGCGGCATCCCTGGTCGGGTAACCTACCTGACCAGCCAGGGCCCTATTTAAGGGCTTTTTTTATTGGGCGGGCCGCGCACTGCCATTCTCACGTCGGCGCGGCCCGCTCTGTTCTATAACAGCTAGCACAGCTATTTTTTGGCGCACTATAGCTGTTCTATATGCTATAGCACAAATCCCACAACCACTTGTGCTATAGCATATAGAATAGCTATTTGTTATAGCTATTATAGCACAAACATTTTATAAATTTTTCGTAATTATTTGTTTTAGCCCTTTTGGGCACGAAATTCCATTATACCACACCGCCAGATATTTGTCAAGCACTTTTTATAAAAAAAATACACAAATTTTTATCCTATTTTTTGTGCAACTTTTTTTATAAAATCTCTTGACGGGAAAAAAGTTATGGTGTATAATTCAATATGTAAGGTAAGGAAAACAAAAGAGAGAGAGGTAAACAAAATGGTTAAAGCAACGGCAATTAGAAAGTATCGGAAGTACAGTGCGGCAGATGCATATGTTATAGGGTTTGTATATCAGCACAAACTGTATAGCGTTATGGTCGATGAAATAGCTCCGCGGTTTATGCGTGTCGAGCGTGAGTCTAGCAAAAAGGGCGGCAAGGAAAAGCTCCAGCTCCGCCTCCGCAATAAGGATATGGAATATCTTATCCGCAAGGGTGCTAGTTGTTTGGGCGCTGATAGCCTGTTACAGGGTGAATATAACAAGGGCGTTGAGTTTGAACGTCTGGTCTATAACACCAACGGTCAGGAATATCGGGGCAAGGATAGCGTGGGCTTCTGGGTAGCAGGCGATATTGAGATTGACGGCAAGCAGGTGCAGGTCAAGCTGAACGGCGCACAGATTGTAGTATATAGCACTTTAGAAAATCTTGATAAGAAGCGGAAAGGGGCTTGACAAGCCCCACCGCAAGTGGTATAATAGCGTTAGAAAGTGAGGACAAATAGCATGACAGTGAGAGAATATATCGAGTCCCGCCCGCAAACAGTATATGGAAAGAAAATCCGCGTACTTAACGCAATAACCAAAAAAAATATGGGTGAATGGACAGAAAATGCTTCTGCTTTTGTTCTCTCCGCAAAAGTAACTACAAAGTATATCTTCATCTTCATTTGAGAGGTAAAAAATATGTATAGAATTAAAGTAAGAAATGATGAAACTGGAATTATCTTTTATGAATATGGTTTTGGTAGTTATATGATGAAAAGACTTCACTTTATGTTTAACGAAACCGATAGTCAGCATTATTCTATTTATGATATACTGGATATAACAAAAATTGTTTTTACTCCAAAAACTTTTATAAAATGCTTGACAAATTATACAGAAGTGGTATAATTAACTTATCAAAAGAAAGAGAGGTAAATAAAAATGTATGATATGAAAGAAATGAGCCTGTTAGCTTCTGCACTTGTTATGAGAAATATTCCCTTTATGTTTAAAAAAATCAATGATGGATGGGGCCTTGTAGGCGAGAGCTGGGATGTTGCAATTAATAGAATGACTATGGGCGCAATTGATGGGCTTATTGAGGTTTTGCTCTGGGATGAGTGGAAAACTTCTGTGGACTACAATGCAGGCGCTTATGGTTACTTAACAGCTTCCGAAGCTCTCGAGCTGCTTGAAAATAAAGGCTTAATCCCCAAGGATTAAGCCTTGACTTTTCGAAGGCGCGCGCACGATCGCCACAGGCTGTGCGCGCGCCCTGTTTTTTGTCAATAGACAATCCACATAAATTTTAAATTGATTTTTTGTTTATTTTGCCTATTGTAATTATCCCACAATCTGATATAATGTATATATAAACAAGAGAGGAGAAAAAGATATGGAATTTCAAGTCACCCTTTTCTGCATCACTGGAAAATATAAGCCTGTTTCTACTATTGTAAAGCGGAAGACCGCTTGTGATATATCGGATGCCACAATCAAGCGGCAGATTTTAAATGAGGGTATGCAGAAAATTTGCAATACTCGCGGATGGTCTGCTAGGGATTTAGCCGCGTATGGTTTTAAAACTGGAAAAATCCGCGTATATGATAAAGAAAAGCTTGACAAAGAAGCGGAAATGCGGTATAATAAAATAAAAGAAGAGAAGTACGCAAGTGGCGAATGGAAGCGCCCTAAAAATAAAAATTCCGAGTGATTGTTCCTCTCTCTCTTTGGTGGGTGGCTTTTATGCCACCTGCCGCACGGGCGAAAATTTCTTGAAAAAATTTTAAAAATACCCTTGACAAAATTTTAAAATGTGATATAATATATATATAAACAAGAGAGGAGAAAACAATGACTGCTATTAAAAAGTTTTTTAACATCGAAACCGCATACAAGTTTGAAATGAATGACCTGCGGGCGGGGATTCAGATTTTAAATGTCGCCCTCATTATGGCTTTTGGTCTTTCGGTTTCATGGTTTGGATTAGCACTGGCGACTTTTGGGCTGATTAAAGATTTTTCTACAGACCGCCACATTAACTCCATTCTGATGCACACCGCAAGCGCAGTTTTGAACATTTACTTTTTAACTTTACTTTATGGGGGTATGTAAAAAATGATGATTTTTGAAGTACAAAAAACTGTTGAATTTGATATTGAAGATGACCTCTCAGAAAGAGTATTAGATTATGTACTGTGCGATATGTGGTATGACCACCCTGACAAAGAAGATTATGACAGACTTTCTGGAAAACAACAGAGAGAATTGATAACAAATATTTTAGAAACTACATTAAAAAAATATAAAAATACTTGACAGATTAAAAAAAATATGTTATAATAAATATATAAGATAAACAAAAGAGAGAATGAAAGGAGAAATAAAAATGACTTATCTGATTTATGTTTGCACTGATGCTGAGGGTAATAAGTTTGAGACCCGCATTTATTCCGAAGCCTTGAAGTGTAAGGCGGAAGGCGGAAGCTTTGTTCTCCGCTATGAGGAACATCGCACCTACTAAGGTGCGGCTCCGCCCGGGCAAAAATTTTTTGAAAAAACTATTGACAAATTGAAAAAAAGTGCTATAATAAGATTATAAGGTAAGGGATGAGATACGAAACTCATCAGCCATAGTCACTAACAGACATAAAAAAGACATTTAGGTGCTGGCTTATAAAAAATTGTGGCGAGAACTGCGCAGAAAACTGGGGATAAAAAGTCGTAAACTCGACCCCAAACAAAACATTTACCTTTTTTTAAAAAACTATTGACAAATCAAAAAAATGTGATATAATAAGATTATAGAAAACAACAAAAACCTTTATAAAAAGAAAGAGAGGAAATGAAAATGAAAAAAAAGATTACTGTTGCTGACCTTATGACCGCCGCTGAAAAGAAAGCTGCGAAGAGAAAGGCTAAATATGTGGATTTTATTAATAGACTGTTGTCTATAATGGAAAATGGGAAAGAATATCGCTGTAAAGAACTCGCAAAAATGATGGAAGCACAGGGATATGTAAGAGGAAGCTCCATTCCGAATATTTCAAGATGTATGCGGAAACTTATTGTCTTAAATATGGTAAAGAGAATTGAAAAGGATGGAGAGCCTCGCACCTTTAATGACTATTGTTCTAAGAAACTTGTAGTAAATGATGAGGTATATTACAGTGCAAAATTGTATGACCAGGAGAGAACTGTAATCCCCAAAATTGCTTATTTTTCTCTTGTGTAAAGAAGAGCGACCCGCAAGGGTCGCTTTTTTGATGGTGCGCGGCCGGGCGCTTTTGCTGGCCGCGCGCCAAATTTTCCATTATACCACATCCCGCACATTTTGTCAAGCAAATTTTTCAAAAAAGTTGCACAAATTTTAATCCCAAAATTTGTGCAAAATGCCTATTGCTTTGTAAGAAAAAATTTGTTATAATTATATATGTAAAGAAAAGAAAAAGAAAGTCAAGCCGCTTCAAAAAAAATAAAAAAAATGCTTGACAGAATAAAAAAAATATGTTATAATAATAACATAGAAAAGGAAAAAAAGAGTGTCAAGCCTCTAAAAATCTTCAAAAAAAAATAAAAAAAATGCTTGACAAAGTAAAAAAAATATGATATAATAAATATATAAGGTAAGGAAAGTTAAGAGTTTGGAAGCCTGAGGAAAGTGTATACCAGAAACCAAACTCGAGAAAGGCAAACAGAAACTGCTTTCCTCCGCTGTCTTGAAGCAAGTTGCAAATTGTGAAAAAAAACTCTTGACTTTCCTTACCTTATATGGTATAATAAAACTACAAACAAAACAAAAAAGAAAAGAGGTAGATGAAAATGGAAAAGATTACTAATGTAAAGGCTCTTGAGTATGTACTGGAGAACGCTGACCTGCCTGCGGAGTATGCAGAGAAGATTTCCAAGATTAAGGAGTCCTTTGAAAAGAAGTCTGGCTCGAACCGCAAGCCTACTATTCGCCAGGAAGAGAACAAGGCTGTCAAGGTTGAGATTGCCAAGGTTCTTGAGGGCAGTGAGGGCATGACCGCTTCAGAGATTCTCGCCAATGGCGACTTTGAGGATGGCATGACTAACCAGCGGATTTCCGCACTGCTTCGCCAGATGGTCAATGATGACAAGACTGTTGACAAGTTTGTCGAAAAGAAAAAGTCCTACTTCAAGTTAGTGGCTTGAGTGTGAGGGGGCGCAAGCCCCCAAACCCTCCAAAAAAAGTGCTTGACAATTTCCGCAAAGTGTGATATAGTATAACCATAAGGAGGTAGACCGCATGACAACGCTTGAAAAGTTAGCAAAACAGATTATGACAGAAGCCGCCGAAGATGGTGAACCTGTTACACTTGAGGAAGCCACAGAGATGGCAAAGATGGAGATAGGTGCAAGGGCAAATCAGATAGATAAGGTAGTTGTACCACCCAAAAAGCGCAAGCCCACACCGCCTGACCCTGAAAAAGTTGAGATAATCAAAAAATTTTATGAATTTATCTTGACAAATCTCGATGAAAGTGCTACAATAATAAATGTACAGAGAGAGATAACTTTCGGAGAGTACAGTATCCAGTTAATCAAACACAGACCTAAAAAGGAGGGTTAAAAAATGAAGAGACTTACTTTCGAGGAGTGCCCCAAGACCAAGGCGGAGTTCATCCGCAAGTGGAACGCTGACAGAGTGTTCCGCGCTCGCGCCCAGTGGACAGGGTTTGATGTCCTCTTTGACACCTGTGTGGTGTTGCCAAATGGCAAGATTGCGGGGGCTAAGGTCAAGTAAGACCCCGCGCCCGCGCCCTTAGCCTAGTGGTTAGGCACTCGACTTTTAATCGAGGTCACAGGGGTTCGAATCCCCTAGGGCGCATTGTCCCTTATACCATTGCGGAAAGTAGGACATGCAAGGACAGAAGTCCAGTCGCATGCCGAATGGTGGTTCGACTCCACCTAGGGACACGCAAAAACTTATATCTGTTCCTCTCTTTCTGATGGGCGCTTCCGCAAGGGGGCGCTTATCTTTTTGGCGCGCCATTCACGTGCACACTTTGTGCGTGAATGGCGCGAATTTCCAGTATACCACACCCTCGGTAATTTGTCAAGCGAATTTTGCAAAAAAAAATAAAAAAAATTTTTCCTAAAACGCTTGACTTTTTCCGCTAGTATGGTATAATAAGTACATAAGAAAGAGAGAAAGAGAGGTAAACAAAATGAAAGCACTGGTATTTGACATGGATGGTACAATCGCTGACCTGTATGGGGTTGAGGGATGGCTTGAGGATTTGAGAGCAGAAAATCCGCGCCCTTATAGTGAAGCAAAGCCGCTGTATAATATGTTTGTTTTGAATGAACTTTTGAAACTGTTTCAAGAAATGGGATGGAAAATTATTGTGATTTCCTGGCTTGCTATGAATAGCACAAAAGAATATGATGAAAAGGTAAGAGAAGCAAAACGCAACTGGCTTGCGGAAAATGGTTTTCCCGCTGATGAAATCCACATTGTCAAGTATGGCACAACAAAAGCTGATTGTACTAGGGCAAAAGGTGGCTTTCAAGTGCTGATTGATGACAATGAAAAAGTGCGCAAGGGTTGGAATTTGGGAAATACTATTGACGCAAACAAAAATATCATAAAAGAGTTAGTGGCATTGTTAGATGCCACTAACTGAACGGCAAAAATTTTTTTAAAAAATACTTGACAAACTAAAAAAGATATGATATAATAAATTTATCAAAAGAAAGAGAGGGAAAAAAATGTTAGCAAATATGGTAGAATTGCTCGACTTTTGCACTGACTTTATCAATGAAATTGATGATTTTGAAGATGTCCAGTTGGATACTGACTTTCAGTGTTATCCCGAAACCAACGAAATCTTTATTTCTATTTTAGCAAGCCAAAATTCTGTTGAAGAATTTATGGAAACTCTGTTAGAAAGAACCTATATCACTGGTATATCGGAATTTACTTGGTCTTTACTCCATGAGGTAGGTCATTGTGAAACATGGCGTTTTTTAGGAAAAAGAACCCATAGTCATTGTAGAAATCAAAAGAAGAAAATTAGAAAAGGTAAAATGCCTACTATTACTTATTATGCGCTGACTGATGAAAAAATTGCTACTAACTGGGCTATCCGCTTTGTAGAAAATAACTTTGAAATGGTAAAAGCTTTTGATGAAAAAGCTATCGAGTTACTTAAAAAAGTTTTTATTGAAAATAGAATTGACCTTGAAAGCTAAAAAAGGGGGTTGACAAAACCCCCAAAAACGCACGGGCGAAAATTTCAAAAAATTTTTTGAAAAAAAGTATTGACAAATAAAAATTAATGTGGTATAATCAATATATAAACAAGAGAGAGGAGAAAAGAAAATGAATGGAATAATCCCTTTTGATGAGCGGAAGACCATGACTAAAAAAGCATGGAAGATAAAGCAAGCGGAACGCCGCTCCATGAATGGCTTTAATACTGGTGAGCGTTACTTCCAAGATGCAAAGCACCCAAACCGCAAAAAAGCTAAAAAAAATTTTCAAAAAGAGCTTGACAAATTCCTTGCGGAGTGATATAATAAACTTAACAAAAAACAAAAGAGAGGTAAAAAACAAAATGAACAAGGTAGACAAAAGACGCAACTATTATCTGGTAGTAGACACTGAAACCGCAAATAGTGTAGAACAGCCGCTTCCTTATGATATAGGATGGGCAATCTGCGATAAGCAGGGTAGGATTTATGAGCGAAGAAGCTTTGTTGTGGCTGAAATTTTCTGCGACATGGTAGAAACCATGAAAAGTGCCTACTATAGCGCAAAAATCCCCCAGTATTGGGATGATTTGAAAGCGGGAACCCGCAAACTCAAGGGAATGTGGGACATCCGCAAGACCATGATAACTGATATGAAAATGTATAATGTAAAAGCGGTTTGCGCTTACAATATGGGTTTTGACAAGCGCGCCCTTAACAACCTTATGCGCTATGTAAGCAAGTCATGGAAAAGATGGTGGTTCCCCTTTGGTACTGAGTTTCTCTGCATTTGGAACTATGCTTGTAATACTATCTTGAATAAAGCGACTTACATTGATTTTGCTATGCGCAACTCTGATAAGATGGTATCAAAAAGCGGAAACATTATCACCAGTGCGGAAGCCGCTTATAGGTATCTTATAGATGATATAAGCTTTGTAGAACAGCATACTGGATTGGAAGATGTAGAAATTGAGGTTCAGATTTTAGCAAACTGCCTTAAACAGAATGTGAAGCTTGAAACCCCTATAAACTCCGCTTGTTGGCGAGTAGTACAGCGGAAAAGCAAAGAGTTAGAACTCAAGGCGGCATTTGCCGCCTGAGGTTCGCCCGGGCAAAAATTTTTTAAAAAGTCAAGTAGCAATTTGCACAAATTAATCCCCGCGATTTTTACTTGACTGCTTAAAAAAAATATGTTATAATATATATGTAAAGAAAAACAAAGAAAGTCAAGTAAAAAGCCTTTTCAAAAAAAATAAAAAAAATACTTGACAGCATAAAAAAAATATGGTATAATAAATACATAAGATAAAGAAAAGGAAGCGACTTAAAAGAGAGTAGAAAACCTACCCCGCGCGCAAAGGCAAACTACCCCAGTCAATTCCGAGGTTTGAAATCCTCAATAAAAAAATTCAAAAAAGGCTTGACAATTAAAACTGAATATGGTATAATGTAAATGTAAACAAAAACAAATCAAAAAAAGAAAGAGGTGTAAAGTTATGACTAACAAGATTACTAATGTTTCCGCTATCGAGTTTGTACTGGACAACTTCGACATTCCTGAGGAGTATGCAGAGAAGCTGACCAAAATCCGCGACAGCTATGCTAATAAGAGCGGCAACCGCAAGCCCACCAAACAGCAGGAGCTGAACAAGATTGTCAAGGCTAACTTGCAGACCGCACTGGCTAACGCTGGCAAGGCTATGACAGTTTCCGAAATCCTTGCAAGTGATAAGGTTACCTTTGATGGTATCACTGGACAGCGGGCTTCCGCACTTCTGAAGCAGATGGTCGAGGTTGACAAGACCGCAGAGAAGTTTGTCGAAAAGAAGAAGTCCTACTTTAGGGCTGTATGATAGAACTGGTCATGGGGTGGGGCAAGTAATCCCCCACCCCGCAAGAAAGGGGTGATATTATGAAAGAAAAGGAAATCAAGAACTACATGGACAAGCTTCACATTTCCAGGGAAGAGGCTGAGGAGTTGTGGCTTGCTGACAATGACTATACAGAGAATGAGGAGCAGGCAGAGCTGAATAAGAAAGCCACCGCAGTAAAAGTTGATACTGGGGTTGAAGTAGTGAAGAAGCCCCGCAAACCGCGTGAAGTCAAGGTTTCTGATGAAAAGCGCGAACTTTTTGATGGAATCCGCAACTTTTTGATGGAAAATTACAATAATGTCAAGGTTATTCGAGAAAATAAGATGATTTTGGTTCAGATTAATGATAAATTATTCGACCTTAACTTTGTAGAAAAGCGGCCGCCCAAGAAATAAGGGGCGGCCCGTGCATTTTTAACCAGTTTGCACGGGTTTTGTGCAATTTTTACAAGTTTTTTAATAATTTTTGTGTATTTTGCCTATTGTTTTTTCAAAAATTGTGTGATATAATCAATTTATCAAATGAAAGAGAGGAAAAAAGATGACTACTGAAAAAATTTTGGAACTGGTTGAAGATTATTTTAAGATGGAATATAGAGATATTCAGCTTGTTGTGAAACACCATCAGATATTGTATGATGATACAGAATATCTTGGATCTCGTCATGTGAATGCTACCCTTCAGCGGTGCTTGGGTGTAGCACTCTTTGTACAGAGCATGGATATTCCCTATGAAGAGGTAAATAAACTCTATGAAGAGTATAGGGAAAAAATTGAAAAAGTGCTTGACAATAACTAAAAGATGTGATATAATAAATTTATCAAAAGAAAGAGAGGTGAAGAAAATGAAAATTTATTCAAGACTTGATACAAAAAATACCTATTTTGAAGTATGGGGCGGAAGTACCAAACACCCCGATGTTCGCAGAGTATTACAATGGGACAAGGAAGAAAATAAATTTTGCAAGTCTACTCTCATCACTACCCCTGATTATGAGTGCTTCCAGTGGCTTGTGCAGTGTATTTCAGAACTAAACTTCGGAACACTTGACAATCTGAAAGACCTTATGGAGATTGCGGAAATCAGCTTTGCGGACTTGGGCTTGTGGGCTTGAATCCGCACCCGAGTAAAAATTTTTGAAAAAACTATTGACAAAATAAAAATGATATGGTATAATCAATACATAAGATAAAGAAAGGAGAGAAAAAGATGAAAAAATATTGGATTAGGTATTCTACTGAAATTTGTATCCATGCAAAAGATGAACAAGATGCTTTGAAGCGTTGGGCAAAGGAAGATTATGTAGTTGTAGGGTCTGGAGAGGACTATCTCGAGTCCATTGAAGAAGCGACAGAAGATATAGAGGATGTAATAGAAGAGGACTTAAATGACTAAAAAGAGCCGCAAGGCTCTTTTTTTGTGCGGGCGCCCGTGCTGTGCTACTTGTTATAGAACATCTATTGTGCGGCGCGTCAGTGGGCGCGGTCGCCCGCTGCGTGCCGCATTCCCATCCTGCGCTCCCATAGCGAATTTTTCTCCAGATGTTTGAAATCCATCATTCACCGCCCAGATCCCGTAATAGCGCTCGCAAACCTAGATATTCGGATCTCTTGGACAAAAAAGTTAAATCATCTTTATATAGATTTGAAATATTAAAAAAACATAAATTTAAACCGCCACCACCCTGGCTCCCGCATATTAATATCATCACTTAAATTTAGCAGGATCTGCTTCATTTTTTAACGCGACGAGCATTTTTACGATTAACCACATTTCTCTTATATACAGCTAACTACAGCTTAACTAGCGGCCTTAATTTTTAAAAGCCCGATCCGCATATTTTCTTTATAAAAACCATCTTCCGCGCGCCGACTTGACACAGTAAAAAAAATATGTTATAATATATATATAGAATAAAAAAAGAAATAATAAACAAAAGAAAGGGGTTAGATTATTATGACACCAAGTTCATATGAAACGCTGATTGACCAGCTAATTGATGAGCAGGTCAATATGGATGAGTTATGCTCTCTGGTTGCCGCGGAAAAGGACAAGAGAGAAAAGAAGCGGAAGGCCACAGAGCAGACGCAGCTGCTTAATGCTACGCGGGATGACTTTATTAATGCATTGATCTGTTATATGGAGGAGCTAATTAAGGATGAAGAGCTGTGGGATTGGCTCGAGTCTGATGAAGGCTTTAATCAGATCAAGAAAGCATTAATGGAGATGGAAGAGAATCTTATCCAGACAGAAAAGCTCGTTAAGAATTCAAAAATGTGGAAAGACCTGCTTGCGAAGCCTGTAGTGACTACGAAGTCAACAAAAGAAGAAGTAGATGCCTTGCGGAAGTGGCTTAATAGTAGAAAATAATAAAAAAAGAGTGCGGGGGACGCACTCTTTTTTTATTTAATTAATTTATTAAGGATAACGATGACGGTTACGGGGATTGGACTGGTCCAGGTGCAGGAAAATCTCCAGTCTCCCCATCTCACCTACCCTAGACCAATTCTCCTTATAACCTATCATTAAAATTAATTAAAAATATTTATTCCTTATTCTTTCATTTTCGTCTTCTATCTCTTCCAATCGCTTCCTCCATTCCATCAGCCATCTAGTAAACACCGCCAATATCACACACTTCATCAACTTAGTATAATCTTTCAACACTCGCCTTGCACCCTTCAACCGCATCACCTGTTATCCCTGCGGGATAACAGGCTTCATAACCATCACTATTACAAAGCACCCACTGTGTACAAACTGGATCAGCAACTACTTCATAACCATAAATAATCTTACAATCATCATCTTCATATCTAGGCTCAACCTCAAACTTCCAACTTCCTCCGAGGGTGATTTTGTCTTCGACAAAATCCCCCACACTAGGAATATCTTTAAAAAATTTTCTCTCAAATTGTACCATGTTGAAAAACCTCCCTTCGGTCGGTTTTTCAAAACAAAAGAAAGAAAAACCAACCCCTAATTTAATATTTTAATATACGCCCCTAATTAACCCCGGGGATGTCGCGAAGCGACTTCCCCTATTTCCGTCATTCGCCACCCCCTATTATTAAACCCCTGTTTAACTTCATATACCTTTCCTTTATGTTTTACCTTCTTCTTTTCACGCCAGCGGCAATCCATCAAATTCCCCAACGGATCAACGCTATATTGCCCCTTTTTAAATCCAATATCAAAACCCACCGCATAAGCGATGCTAATAACAAACCATTCAATAACAACAAAAGCAAGAATAATAAGGACAACTATAAACTTTATATTATTCATGCGGAAGACCCTCCTTTCATAAGATTCCTTCTACCGCTCCAATATAAGATATGAAACTGCTTGCGAAGCAAGCTGTTTCATATCGCCTATATGTTCATTATATATACTATTATATATATACTCTATTGCTCCAGCGGAATTTTAGCTCTCAAAAATTCCTGTAGAGCGGAAAAATCATTCCGCTAGAGCGGAATTTTAATACTTTCCGCTACAAAGGAAACTTAGAAAACAAAGGCACATTCCTTCTTTTCCTCTACACCGGAATTTTCCTTCAGAGCGGAATTTAATTCATTTTCCTTCACAAAGGAACTTTCCTCTACGGCGGAATTTGATTCATTTTCCTTACTTTCCTCTACAGCGGAATCTTCCTCTACAGAGGAACTTTCCTTTAGAGCGGAATCTTGAGGTTTTGTATAAAATTCATAAATATTACTTCCTTTATCAACTATATACCCCAATGCTTTTAACTCTTTAATACCTTCATAATATGCGCTACTTTTAAAACCAAGTGCTTTTTCCATAGCAACTCCACTTAAAAGATAATTAAAATTAGCTGCATTGGCTGCTAAATATAAATAAATTT
>Ga0310786_10004001_pt1 | contig 20800 bp, 16 predicted proteins | sample AusTroGonzalo_MG_FD_203881 | JGI IMG/M metagenome (GOLD analysis project Ga0310786, IMG submission 203881) | Bovine rumen microbial communities from tropical cattle in Woodstock, Queensland, Australia - Gonzalo_03 (v2) (version 2) | ecosystem: Host-associated > Mammals > Digestive system >... | reverse complement strand
GCACTGTTCTTGCGTAATATTTGGAATTTCACGGTTATATGCATTGCAAATAACATTACCCGATGTCAAAGTCACGGACACACTATCCATAAATCTCGCATAATTCAATTTCAAATCAAAAGCGTGTCCCTCATAAGTAAACTTCATACTCCTATTCGTTTTTTCTTGCACTATAATTCCATAATCTTCAGCTAAAGATTCAACATTCCGAGCACCATAGAACGGAGTTTCAATCTGAATAGAATTTTGACAGTCCAAGAACATGAATAATTCTTCGACAAAAACGGATTTCATATAATCATAGTCCTCAAGTTCTGCAATATAGAACTCCACTTTTCCATTATCAATTTTTAGAAAATCCTCATCGGCATCATTCAGGCAACTCATTTCACCCTTAGCATCAATCAATCTGCACGGCAACATTTTCCAGATTCCATCAAGCTTTCCAGACGATCCTCCAACAAGGAATATCGTCATTGTCGATTCAAAACCGCCATTACCATCTGCATAGAGTACCGTTGGTCGTATCAGCGTCAAAGTATCGCCTCGGAAGCCATAGGCATACGTATTTGAATCACCGTAATAGAAATCAGGATCATACATAAATGATTCGCCATTCTTGAGGCATCCACCCACTTGCTCAGCAACAATCGTTAGCGAGTCTTGAGTTTCATTAACAAGAGCTTTACCGGAATACACCATACGGGCCGATGCAAAAGCAGCCAGCACATCATTATTGCTCGTTCCGTCATTCGAGGATGCATTCGTTTTGCGAGCGAGAAGACCCTTCACGCAACTTGCAAATTCCTCACTATTGTCTTTACGGTAGCCCAAGCTCCCTTTGCCATTTTCATAAAGGTAATCTGCATTTTCTTCGCGGCAAACTTCTAAAGAGGCATCATTACGTTCACTCAAATATGCTGTACAAGAAAGCCCTTCAGAAGACAATGTTACAGAAGCAGAATCATATATTTGCACATAATCTACATTCAATTCGTATTGGTGTTCTTTATAAACGAATTTCATATTTTTATTCGTTTTATTCTGGACTGTAAATCCCTTACTGGAAAGATCATTATCCAAACTTTCCGCATGACCACGCAAATCAAAACCTATACGATCTTCAGGCCCAGACATGAACATCGCAAGATTTTGAACAAAGCCGGAATTCATATAATCATACGTTTTATTTTCAGAAACACGAACTTCCACGCTTCCATCATTGAATTGGATAAAAGAATTTTCGATTTCATTAGAACAAATAAGCTCGCCATTAAACATGACACAAGGCAAGTGCATCCATACACCATTCAGCTCACCGGATTTACCTCCAATAAGGTAAAATTTCATGTATTGCGGAGAGCCGTTTTTATTATCGGTGTAGGTATACGACAAGACAAGCGTGTCACCCTTAAAATCATAAGCAAAAGCCCTTGAATCGGCATAATAGAAGTCGGAATTGTAGGCATAAGCGCCATTATCCGTCTTTAAGCATCCGCCAAACGTTTCATAAACAATTGTCAAGGAATCTCGGGATTTGTCAACCTGCACCTTGCCCACTTGCGACACGCGTGCAGAAGCAAACCGGGACGCTATAAGCTTGGTGTCGACATCCGAAGCCTCACCCATATTCGTATCTTCAGTAAAACCCGAACACCCCGCAAATACGGCCAGGCAAGCAAAGCAAACAGACAGAATCCCTTGTATAGAGCATTTATTCTTTTTCATTTTTTTCTCCAACTTTTTTGCTCAACGGAAAGAGCTGTAAATTCAATCGATAAACGCGGTCGTAACTTTTCACATTCGACACGATATCGGCCACTTTTTTGCGGAAGGCATCAAGTTCTGCGGCAAGGCGTTCATACGCCTCACGGTCAAGCCCCATCGTCATTCCCGAAATGTGGCGGTAATCGCGTGAGTAACGGTCCAATGCATCGACCGCCAAACGCGCATACTGCTTTTGCATATCGATAACCGTTGCCGACATGACTTCACGGGAACTAGAAATACCCTCGCTAGTCTGATGGTAATTGCCACACTCGTCCTTCTTCAAAAGCCCTAGCGATTCCTGCAAATCCAAAGATTCACGCGCTTCAGCCGCAGAGATGGCCGGGACAAGCGTATGTCCCATTTCCAGCGGGCTTGCGCCAGGCATGATCGGGGCCAGTTCCCTTAGTACCGGGTTCGCCCACGACGAGAAATACGCGAACGCCTTCGCTTCCAGAAATTCCACGCAGTTTTCCTGCGCAATCTTCATCATCTTTTCAAAAGAAGAACTACGGACTTCGGCACGAGGCGAATCGCAAAACGAAACCATCAAGCGGAAGTAATCCGCCTGGGCGCCAAACAGCCCCAACGCCAGCAAGACCTTTTCTACCGCAACCTTCGAAAGCCGAGTTTTTCCGTCACAGACAAGCTTCAGAAACCCGGACGAAGCAAACCCCGCCAGTTTTGCAAACTCGCGCCACGTAAACGCCGAGCATCTTTTACGGCTCTCGTAAAAGTCTCGTATGTACTCGCGGTAGTTTCTGTATTCAAAAACGGATTTCATTTTCAGTCATCAAGTTTATCTGTTATAAAGATAAAATAATCAACCAAACAAAACAATATTTATGAAACAAAAATGCATAAATTTTATAGAAATTTGAGTATTTTTAAATTTTTCAATAATTTTTAAAACCATCTAAGAAACAAAATGTTTCATATACAAGGGTAGAAAGGACAAATACTTTCAAGACAAACGCGGCATCCTATTTTTTACCGCCAAACCAGGAGTTTATATCGTCCCCTTCTTTCATCGAAGAATTCAGACTTTCGAGCCCCTCGCCCAGCACGACCGTGCGGATTCCAGACTGGGCAAAAACAGACTGCAGGTATTCCGTACCGCTACGCCCCGCCTCGTCCTTGTCCAGACAAAGCACAACGCTCTTGTTCTTGAAGAGCGGGAGCCATTCCGTCTTGAACGAACGCACACCAGGGATTCCGATCGCAGCAATACCCTGTCCCAGGAACGTGAGCGTATCGACCACGCCTTCGCACAAGTAAACCCATCCCGGCCTTTGATCCAGAGCAGAAACGTTATACGGATACGGCACGGTTCCACGCAAATTCAGTTCCTTAGGAACGACCGTACTGTCGATGGCACGCGCCTGGAAATAAAACGAGCGGCGCTTTGCATCCAAATAAGGGAAGAATAGCGGATGCTTGTAGTAGCGCAAGTTTCCTTTTTCACTGAAAAGCCCGACATATTTCAGGACTTCCAGATCATAGGTTTCTTTAAGCTTGTTATTGAGCGCCCCATAATCCGTGATCGTGCGCAGCAGCATCTTGTCCCAGATAGGCTTGTAAATGCGACGACGCGCCAGATAGGCGGCTGCAGGAGTCTTGTCTACAGGGCTCAGCATTTTAAGGAACGAAAGGATGATTTTTTTCCGTTCATCTTCGCTCACCAGCTCTTTTACCGGTTCCGGAGAATGGTATTCAAGCGCAGCATCACGTTCGGCATCTCTCACGGCCACCCGCGAGGCAACAGCATTCCCTTGGGCCGGAGGGTTCGGCACCGGTCGCCCCGAGTTCGAAGCCACCCGGGCTTCCGGACGGTTGGCAGCGCGGCTGTTCCCCGGCAGCAAAAAATGGTACGTTTCCTTGAGCCAGTTGAGAGCCTCGACAAACGAACAATTCTTGACGATCTGGACAAGCGAAATCACATCGCCACGGACATCATCACAGACCCAGCAACGAAACGTTCCGCGTTCCTCGGAAAAAGAAACCGAGGGAGTCCTGTCGTTATGCGAATGACGTTGCGGGAAGAAACACCGGCAGCGTCCACGTACCAGAGGTACGCCTAAATCCGCAGCAACAGCGGTTATCGAAAGCGCAGCCTTAAATTGTTTCAATTCATCTTCTGTCATGACGGAAAGAATATATATATTTTCGGCATGACAATCCTAGAAAATGTACCGATGAGCGAACACACCTCCTTTAAAGTGGGTGGTCCCGCCAGATATTTCGTCAAGGCAGAATCCGTAAACGACATCGCGCAGGCGCTTGAGTTCGCCAAGGAGCAAGGGCTCCCCTATTTCATTCTCGGCAAGGGCACAAACCTGCTCGTCTCCGACAACGGGTTCATGGGGATTGTCATCCAGCTCGGCAAGGCTTTTTCCGAAATCACGAATCTCGGAAATGGAAAGGTTCTCGTCAAGGGAGCCACGCCACTTGCACGGTTCGCCCGCCATACCATCAACGAAGGGCTAGCCGGCATCCACAAGCTGGCAGGCATTCCCGGAAGCCTCGGCGGCGCCATCTACATGAACGCTGGCGCATACGGACAGGACATTTCCCAGACTTGTACCGAAGTCGAGTCCATCGACGAAGCGGGGAACATCCACAAAAGAACGGCTGACGAATGCAGGTTCGACTACCGCCACAGCGTTTTCCAGGAACTCGCCGCCAACGGCCATCAGGAATTCATCTTGTCAGCAACATTCCAGCTGACGCCCGCCGCCAACGAAAACAAAACCGTCCAGGATCTCGAAAGCGAAATGCAGGAATGTATGGAAAAGCGACGCAAATCGCAGCCGCTTTCGATGCCCAATGCAGGCAGCACCTTCAAGCGGCTCCTCCTGGGGGCTGCGGATACGCCCAATCAAATCGCCCCGGGCTACTACATCGAGCAGGCTGGGTTAAAGGGATTCCGCATCGGAGGTGCCGAAGTGAGCCAAGTTCACGCGAACTTCATCGTCAATGCAGACCACGCGACTGCAAACGACATCAAGGAACTCAGCGAATACGTCCAGAGAGTGGTCACCGAAAAATTCAACATCCACCTCCAGCGCGAAATTATATTGCTTGGGGATTAAGACTTTTTAAGCTTCTACGGTTTCGGCATCAACCGCATCGTCGTCATCGCTCTCGTATTCTTCACTCGGGAGCGGATCAAAACGGTTGAGGATCCAGACGATCAGCACATAGACCATACCACCGATAAGTCCACCAAGCGTATCGGCCACCAAGTCAAGAGCGCTGGAATCACGCCCGTCCACAAAACCCTGGTGGTATTCGTCCGTGCAACCATAGGCAAGAGCAAGGCCCATCACGATCAAGACCTTGAGCCAGGTTTTGGCAGACCACTTTCCGCGAGACCACCACAGGCAAAAACAACCTGCGAGCGTCGCATATTCACAAGTATGCGCAAGCTTATCCCACACATGCGGGAACCCTTCCAAATCTGCAGAAGTCATGGAAGAAATCTTGAAGATAATTGCCATGCAAAGAATGGCGGGCACTTTTCTGAAAAACGGATACTTTTGAAATAAAGATTCGAACATGGCGCCAAATCTAGCATTTTCAGGAGTCACTCGTTTTTAAGCAACTGCTTGGAAACGACGTTTTTGTACTCTTCTTCGGCCGACATATCGTTAATGCGGTTACTTTTCTTGCCACCTTCGTAATTGTCGAAATAGCAGTAAGTCTCGTAAACCTTCCTCGCCTTGATTTTTTTGCCGTTCGTGAACGTGACTATCACTTCGAAATGGGCCACCCGGTTTTGCTTCAGGCGGATCGGAAGCTTGAACGAGTTGGTCGTCAGTTCGTCGTCAACGAACTTCTTGATAATCTTGCCCTTGCGTTTCACGACGATGTGCTTAATTTGTTTCAAGTCAGTTCCAACAAGTCCCGTCACGCTAAAACGGAGCGTCGCCGGAATATCCCTCTCTTCGGGAAGCACGTGGATACGTTCACGTCCGGAACCTTCGACAACAACGGCCAACTTGAGTGTTTGCGGTTGCGCAGTCGTATCCTTGACGAGTGCGGCCTTGCGTTCGCTAGCCTTGGTCAGTACCGCCGCCATCTGCGATGACACGAAATTCGTATGCCACGTATGGCAAACATATTCGACTTCGCCATCGCTGCAATTTGCAACAAAGTGTTTCGGGCCAAAAGCCGTGGAATCATCCCATTCAAAAGTCCGCTTGTACAGTCCACTTTCGGGAATGGTATCGCGGATGCCAAGCACCGTGACAAAAGCGCCAGGAACAAAGAGAGCTTCCAGAGAAACGCTCGGTTTTCCGATATATTCATTCAGAGCCATCGGCTTGAATTCGCCCTGAGTACGTTTGATAAAGCTTTCCGCATTTTTCTTGTACAGATCGTCAAACTCTAAAAGTTTCGAGCCCAGGCTATCGAGGTTGATCTTGGAAGCATGAACTCCCAACTGCGCCGCCATTTCGGTCGACAAGGAATCAATCGTTTTCGCAAGGAAGATCGTTCCGGAACTGGCAAGCGGAAGGACTCTAACCCCATTGACGTTTGCAAGCATCGTCTGCCCGCCCGTAACAATCGACAAGGAATCATTCTTGGGGACGACTTCCAGACGGCCTTCCTTGAGGGACGCCACTTCCAGACCATCAGAATTTTCCATAAATCCCGCGGTACCGCGAACGATCGACTTCAAATTTTCGGTCTGGATTTCAAATTCGTCCTTGACGACCTGCTTTTGCACATCGAACAGCAGTTTACCGTAATGCAGCGAAACGGTGATCCGTTGCCTTAAGGAATCGACCATCACCGCATCAAACGCGATCTCGGTCTTTCCATCGGCCTTGAGGACGGATCCATCCGACACGACCACCACAACAGAAGAGGCGGGTTCCACAGCCAGCAGGGATTTTTCGTAAAATTTTTCACCGACTCCAAGAGAGCGGGCATTTTCGTTCAAAAGCTTTAGCGAGGCTTCGCCATTTATTTCACGGACCACCCCTTTAAAAATCTGTCCAACGGCTCCATTTTCACCATTATTTGACGTTTTTTTCTGAGCGGATTCCGAATTCTCGCCACATGCAATCAAAGGCAAAGATACAGCAAAAACGAGGGCAAAATAGAAAAGCCCCGTTAAATAACTCTTTGTCAGATGCAAGTTTACCATTATTTTTAATCTAGTAATAAAATTTCAAAAAAGAAATTTACAATTACTTTTTTCCCCGATATCCAAAAAAAAAGAGCTTTATCACATGTTTTGGCAAAAGCGACAACAAATAGCAAAAGAAAAATAACAAAAAATTCTATTTTTGGGCCTATGAAAGCGATTACTCTGAAAGCCGGGCGCGACAAGTCCGCCCTCCGTTACCATCCCTGGATTTTCAGCGGCGCCATTGACGAAATCGTAGGCGATCCGCAATTGGGCGATGTTGTTGAAGTTTACAGCTACCACAGCGATTTTTTGGGTCTGGCGGCATACTCCCCCAAGTCCCAGATCCGTGGGCGTTTCTGGACCTTCGGGAACGAAGGAAAGAACACGAAAATCGACCGCGAATTCTTTAGCGACATTCTGGACCGTGCCATTGCAGCACGCAAGAGCCGCGGGTTCGACGTTAACAACAAAGAAAATGCGTTCCGCCTCGTCAATGCCGAAAACGACGGCATTCCGGGTTGCATCATCGACAAATACGCAGACATTTACTCTGTCGAAATTCTCGCTGCCGGCGCCGAAGTCAACCGCCAGGTCATTTACGAACTGCTCGCCGAAAAGACGCACTGCCGCGGCATTTACGAGCGCTGCGATTCCGAAGTCCGCAAAAAGGAAGGCCTCCCCCTCCGTACGGGCGTCGTCTTTGGAGAAGTTCCTGACGAACCGGTGATCATTAACGAAAATGGCATCCTCTTCCCCATCGACGTGAAGAACGGCCACAAGACCGGTTACTACCTCGACCAACGCGATGCCAGACGCCGTGTCGGCGAACTCACTGCCGGCAAGAAGGTTCTCAACTGCTTCTGCTACACTGGCGGTTTTGGACTTTACGCACTCCGTGGCGGCTGCGACCACGTCTACCAAGTGGACGTTTCCAAGGACGCCCTGAAGCTTGCCAAGGAAGGCATCATGCGCAACAAGCTTGCCACAGCCAAGGCAACCCACGTCGAGGCTGACGTGTTCCAGTACCTGCGCAAGTGCCGCGACCGCGCCGAAACGTTTGACTTTATCGTGCTGGATCCGCCCAAGTTCGTTGAATCGAAGGACAACCTGCAAAAGGGCGCCCGCGGTTACAAGGACATCAACATGCTCGCCATGAAGCTCCTCGCCGAAGGCGGCATGCTCGCCACGTTCAGCTGCTCGGGTCTCATGGAAATGGACTTGTTCCAGAAAATCATCGCCGATGCAGCTGCCGACGCCCACCGTCGCGTACAGATCATCGAACGATTCGGCCAGCCGATGGACCACCCCGTCAACACGGCATTCCCCGAAGGGCAATACCTCAAGGGACTGCTAGTGCAGGTCGTTTAAGTCCCCATCGTCCGCAAATTTTATATACTTGTAATCATATTATAAGGAATTTCGAACACTTTTTTAAAGGACTAAAAAATGTACTTAATGACATACGACATAGGCACATCCTTTATAAAAGCTGCACTTACCAAAATAACCGACAAGATTGAATTCGTAGGCGCAACCGTCATGACGACCCACACCACCTCCACCATGAAAGGTCGAGGCGTGGAACAGAACGCCGAGGAATGGTGGGATTCGATTTGTCGCGGAACCAAGGAAATCCTTAAAAATAACGGCATTACAAGTGACCAGATTGCAGGCATCAGTTTCTGTTCGCAAATGAACGGGACCGTCCTCGTCGACAAAAACGGTGACGTCGTCCGCCCGCCGATGACGTTCCTCGACAGACGCGCCGACCAGGAATACAAGGACTACTTCAATCACGGGATCCGCATTCACGGGCTTAACGTCTGGAAGCTTTTAAAAGCGCTCCACCATACCAGAATGGTTCCGGTCGGTGCTTACGGCCCGATCTGGAAATACAAGTGGGTGCAAAAGAACGAACCCGAGAACTTTGCCCGCGTCCACAAGTTCCTCGACGTCGGGGACTACCTGCTGTACAAGACGACCGGCAGGTTCTTGCGTACCGAAGACTCTGCATTCTGCACGGCCCTTAACGACTGCCGCGAAGGGCATTCTGGCTGGAGCCACACCATGGCAAAAGCCTACGGCATCGACGAAAACCACCTCCCCCAGATTGTACAGAACACCGACATCGTCGGAAGGCTTTCGGCAACGGTCGCCGAACAGATGGGCCTGAAGGAAGGGACACCCGTCATCGCCGGTGCAGGTGATGTTTCGATGGTCGCCATCGGATGCGGCAACACGCAAAAGAACATGACCAGCATTTACTGCGGCACCTCCGGCTCGGTCTGTACGGTCGTCAATCGCGAAATACAGCTTCCCGACGTGATGATGATTTCGATCAAGGGCCCCAATCCGGCGCAGAAATACCTGTACGGCGAACTGGAGACGGCAGGCCGGTGCTTTGCCTGGGCCAGGAACCTGATCGGCAAGCTCGAAAACACCAAGTACAGCTACGAAGAATGCGCGATGATGATTTCGAAGGCGGCTCCAGGAGCCCATGGACTTTTGTTCACTCCGTTCCTGCACGGCAGCAAGACTCCGTTCGAAAACGGGGAAATCCGCGGAACGCTTTCGGGCATCGAACTTGAGACAAGCCGGGGAGAACTCCTCCGTGCGGTTGTCGAAGGCATCTGCTTCCACTTCCGCTGGATGCTCGAATGCCAGGCCAAGAAGTGCAAGATACCCGAAGCCATCCGCTTTGCCGGTGGACTTGCCCGAATCAACGTCATGGGGCAAATCCTCGCCGACATCACGGGCCACACGATAGAAACGGTCAAGCATCCGCAATACGTCGGGGCTCTGGGTGCATCAGCCATCGCTGCCATCGGGCTTGGCAAGCTCCGGTTTGAAGACATCCACAACTATATCGAAATAGCAAACACCTACACTCCTAATCCAGAGAACCACGAGATTTACAACAAACTCTACAAGAGGTATCTCGCGAAGGTCAAGAGCGACCAGAAGTTCTTTGGAGCAAACGCCACTTAGCAGAGCTTACAAAAAAAAGGTGACCCAACGGCCACCTTTTTTAAATCTCAATTTTCGCCCATTAGCGCTTGTTGCGCGGGAGTTCGCTGGCGTGCTTTTCAAGCCACACGGCATCTTCGAGGGCACGTTCGGCTTCGGTCGCCCAGTCGGAATCCGGGAATTCACGAACAACATCACGATAGCGGACCACGGCGCTGTGGAAGTCGCGCATTTCGCGGTAGATGTTGCCCATCTGGAGCATAGCGAAATAACGTTCGTCCGGTGTGATTTCGTTTTCGAGCAAAGCCTTGTACATCTGGAGGGCGGCTTCGTTGTAACCATCGGCATAAAGCGCATTGGCGTTAGCGATGGAGTTCGTTGCCGTCGGAGTCACGTATTCGTTCTGCGTTGCAGCGGCTGTAGCCGGTTCAGCAGACCTCGACTTGTCGTTCCCTGACTTCTTAGCATCCTTCATTGCCTTGGCTTCGGCTTCCTTCATCGCCTTTTCTTCGGCAGCGGCAGAAGCGATGGCGTTGATTTCGGCCATACGGTCTTCGGCTGCCTTGCGGAACTTGGCGTCCGGAGCAGCCTTCTTCAAATAAGCGGCCAACGACTTCTTTTCGAGATCAGCCTTGTTGCCCTTCTGGTAAATCTTTGCCAAGTAGTAATTGGCGTCGTTGCCGCGTTCCTTGTACGAAAGTCCCTTCTTCAAGTTGAACTCGGCCTTGTCGTATTCTCCCATCTCATAACGGGTTACGCCCGCATAGAAGTATGCACCGGCATCACCGGGCTTCTTGGAAAGCACGGTTCTCCAGAGCGGAGCGGCTTCTTGATAACGGCCCTGGGCGAGCAAAGCCTTGCCTTTTTCAAACGGATCTTCAGAAGCATCGACGGCAGCCGTTGCAGCAGGAGCCTTAGGTGCAGCCGGAGCGGCCGCAGGAGCAGCCTTCGGAGCCTCGGCCTTTGCGGCAGGCGCTTCCTTTACGGGAGCGGACTTGACTTCTTGCTTGGCGGGTTCAGCCTTGGCTTCGACCTTTTCTGTCTTTGCAGCGCTAGCAGCCTTGCCACCGATCTTTGCGCGTTCGGCGTCGGCCTTTGCCTGCTGGCCCATGGCTTCGTAAGCCTTTGCAGCACCTTCGTAAGCGGCCTTCAAGCTGGAATCATAACCGTAAGCGAGGCGGAAATTCGCCAAAGCTCCCTTATAATCCTTCATCTTCATGCGAACGTTACCGGCAGCCATGTAAGCTTCGGTATTCTTCTTGTTCTCGGCCAACATGGCACGATACTCACCAAGAGCCTTCTCGTACTGGCCCTTGGCCTCAAAACGGGCACCCTGTTCAATACGCGGGTCGACAGCCCATACCTGAGACGTTCCCAACAAAAATGCAAGCGCTAAAAAAGACAATTTCTTGTTCATGGGCGAAAATTTAGCAAAAAAGCATTGACTTTATGAAACCGATAGACGATATTACAAGCAGAGACGTGGAAATTTTTCCACAAAGGAGAAAATATGAAAATCACCGAAGCGGTCGACAAGTATAAACCGGACGAACAGGAACTCATCATTGAAGCCTACGAACGCGAGGGCGGTGACACCGAAGACGTGGACCTCATCCTTCTGGACCGTATTTGCGCACGCCTCGGTTTGGGTCTCGATGCTGACACCGATAACGACGACATTGCCGAAGAAATCAATTTCGATGATTACGGGAGCCACTTCGGAGACGTTTCCGAAAGTGACGACGACACATATTAATTAACAAAGATTCGATTTTTTAGAAATTAATCTTGGAGGTTTGCGACGCAACGTACATAAAGTCCTTTGTGTACGTTTTCATCGGTGCGGTCGATATCGCGCACCAAGCGCCTGAATTCCCAGGAACGGCCCATATTCTTGAGGATCGATGTTGACGACCAGTAATGACCTGTAGCCGTGCCGTCGCAATAGCCGTCCCAATCATGGCAGCCACCACGTCCAAGACTTTCCCAGTCAATGCTGGAACGTTCCTTCTGGAAGTCGCGCCATTCGCCATCATCCGGCAAATGCCAGCCCACAGGGCAAGCCCTAAGCGCCTCGCCGTAAGTGTAGTAACGGCCATAACGTTCACAAGACGACCAGTCTTCCATATAGCATTGCTTTTCAGAAGAAAGGCTAAAGGCGAGATTGCTTTTCATCCAGACTTTACCGGCACGGAGTTCCACTTTATACTTTTTGCCGTCTCGTTTGTCCGTAAGAATCATATCCTTTTTCGACACGCCCTTTTCGGCAAGGAGGTCGCGATCCGAGACGCAACGCACCTGCACGGCATCGGCATCTTCGATCTGCACAAGCTTTGCCACGCCACGCTTTACATCCAACATCATCACCTGGGTTCCAACTTCACCCACGGCGGCATAATAAGCCGCATAATCTCGTTTGTTTACAACATCATCTTCTTCGAACTTGTAATAACCCATCGAAGATCCACCGACAAAGGCCTTCATGTTCTGGATTTTACGCGGGCCCATAAATTTGTCATGAATAAGCTTGTCCCAGTCCAAAGCGTCAGGCAGGCGCGTACCTTCTGGGCAAGAGAGTTTCCAGCGATCATCGCGGTAAAAGGAATGTCCGTTTTCATCGGAAAAATTTGCGGTCTTGCGGAAGCTGAGGTCTTGACTGAACCAGTTCAACGATCCTGACGGAATGGTCTTATAAATATGTCCATCACGAAAGTCTTTAATTTCATCAGCGAAATTAGGGGTGACCACAGACACGGTCAAAATAAGTGTAGCGCACAACACGCGCCAAAAGCCGTTCAACATCAATACCTCACATACTAAATGACTTCTCTTAGGGAGTCGTCAAATAATATATATCCCAATTTTCAAAAAAAATGCTATAAAAAAATTTCAAAAGAATAAAATTGTGTGGATTTGTCCCGGAAATACGGCAAAAGAAACTTTCTTTTTACAAATCGTATGTAATTTCAGGATTCCGAAGCTGATTCCCGTACCGACAAGCGCTCCGACCACGACATCAGTAGGATAATGCTTGCCCGCCACCACGCGCAACGCCCCTACGCCAGAAGCAAGCGCAAGTGACGAAGCCCATACAAGCGGTTTATAGCTGGAGTTCGGATAAACTTCCGAGAACCACGATCCCGTAAACACGGCAACCGTAAAGGCCGCAGACGCATGGCCCGAATAAAACGAACCGAAAGCTTCACCGCGGGCATTCTTCGCCTTGTCAACCCCCTTCCCTTCTTTGGCATACATATAAGGGCGCGGCCAAAGCTGGGAAGAACGTACAATCTGATTCAGCGCATTCTGTAACGCAAACGCTTCGACAAGCATAAGTCCATAAGCACCAAAGTCATACGCATCGGCATCACCTTTATACCACGAGTACCCCGCCAGTAAAAATGGAGCTACAGCAAGAGCCGCCGAATAATGACTCACGTTAGTCGCCCATTCACTGTAACGCCCTGCAAAAGGTCTATCCCACGGCAAAAGATCCGATTTCTGCTTGACATCATTTTCAGAAACACGTTCCATCCCATAATACTGATAGACGCCGAAAGCTGACGTCAAGGCAATACCCAAGGCAAGCGGAACATCGAGCCTTACCGAAACCTCGTAAGGACGGGACGGAATCGATAACGGCTCCCCGGGCGCAGGATTTTCGAGCAGCAGGGCGCGAGGCGCCCCCAAAGCAAGCGCTTCGACACAAAGCACCGCAAATAGCACTCGAAATAAGCATTTCAACAAGCCGTTAAACATCTAAAACCAAACTAAAAATTTATATTCACAGACACAAACATACAAAAGTATTGGCGGAACACGTGACAAATTCGAATTTAAACCAGAACCGAGAACCCATCATCCCGAACATGGAACTTTTTGGAGCCATTTCCGACGAAATGCGCCTCAAGATACTGCTCCTACTGGACCAGTCCGAATTTACAGTCAACGAAATCAAGGACATTCTGGATATCCACCAGAGTAATGCCAGCCGCCATTTGGCAAAGCTTTCGCAGTGCGGGCTCGTCAAGGACAGACGTGACGGCATCAAGGCTTATTACCGCCTGAGCGAAGAACTCTACATGAGCAGCCGCCTGTTGCAGATTATCCGCGAAGCTTACGAAGAACTGCAGGACAAGGACATCCTCAAGTGCCGTGCCGCACAGGCGCTCGAAGAACGCACCGACAAGACCAAGGGGCAAATCCACAAGCTCGACCAGGCCGGCGGAAGCCTCAAGGCTCAAATCAGCCTGTTCAGCAAGCTCATAGTGCCGTTCGAAAACGCCGTAGACATCGGTTGCGGCGAAGGTGGAGACCTCTCGCTCATGCTCGCCAGCCGCTGCAAGAACGTGACCGCACTGGACTACGACCCGAAAATCATCAGCGGACTCCAGCAGATTTTGCGCCAGAAAGGCATCGAAAACGTGACGCCGAAAGTTGCCGATATGACACAGACGGGACTCCCCGACAACTATGCCGACCTCGTCCTCATGAGCCAGGTGCTGCACCACGCCACCGATCCGCGCCTCGCCCTCAAGGAAGCCACGCGCATCCTGAAACCGGGTGGAATGCTTGCGCTTTTGGACCTCGCCCAGCACAAGGAAGAATCGTTCCGCACGACGCACGGCCACATTTGGCTCGGTTTTGAACGCAGCCAGCTCGAATTTTTTGTGCAGGAACTCGACTGCAAGGTACTCGAAAGTGAAATCATCCCGAGCGAAAACGAGGTCGACAAGAAACTCCCCGTTATCTGCATGATTATCACGAAAGAGTAGACTGTTTAAAAAAAAATTTCATTCCTCACTTATTATTCTATATTACAAATAAATTTAGGAGTGAAATTTATGGATAAAAAACTTTTATTGACCGCAGCACTTTGTGCTGTTTCAACAGCGTTGGCCCTTGAACCTTGGTACGGTGACACCGAGTTCATAAAAACGGGGCTTGATAACGGACTGGAAACATCAGGCTACTGGTACACCTTCACCGACAACAAAGATGGCGGTCAGTCTAAAATCATAATGCCGACACAAACACAATCCTACGAAGCAACAGATGATTACGTGCTTTCGGACATCATCGATCAATGCCACGGTGTTTGCGGAGATGTAATCCTTAAAAGAGACACATTATCATACCAAGGTTTTGCCGGAGTGGCATTCAATGTTGTCGGAGAATCTTCCCCCACAGACAGAACCCCGGCCGTAGGAGATGCTTCCAGCTGGGAAGGCATTTGCATCACCTACACCTCTGAAGTGCTACCAAGCATAGAACTCGGCCTCAGTGAAGATGTCGAAGCCTCCATCGGCAAAGCAAATCCTGCGTACTCGCTGCTCCCCAAAGCCTCGGTACCAGTCACAAAAATTATTGCATGGTCTGACTTTACACAGCCCTCTTGGTATATCGGAGAGAAGAAGATGTCCGGAATCGAAGCCGCAAAACAGCTCACCTCGATCCGATTCAAAATGCAGGCGAAAGACGGCAAATACAGCTTCAACATTTCGAGAATCGACTCGTACAGCAATTGCAAGACAAGCAATATCAAGACGGTTCAAGGAACATCTGCCGCAAGAGCAAATCTTTTCGGCCGCACGCTAGAATTCACGGGAGTTTCTACTGCAACTGCAGAAGTCATCAACCTCCAAGGTCAAGTCGTCGCCAAGGTTTCCATCGACAACACGGCCTCGACGCTCAATCTCGCCACACTTGACGCAGGGATTTATTTGGTCCGTGTTGCAGGCAAGGCCGTCAATTTCACGCAAAAAATTGTCCTGAAGTAGATTAAGCTCAGTTCCCCAAAAAATTCACTTGACCTTTTGGCAAAAAACGAATATCTTTATAAAAAAATCCCCAAGGAGAATCTTATGAGCAAGCTTATCAAGTTTATCGTCTTTGCAGCAGTGTGCATCATTTCTGCATTCGGCATCTACAGCCTCGTCAAGACGGCTAAGACCGACGAAAACACTCTCGAATAATTTTTGAAAGTTCATTCGTCCAAAGCCGAACAATTTAACAAACCGTAACAGGCAACTGTTGCGGTATTTTTATATTTCCTGATATGAATTTTCTAAACAAGAAGCCTGCATTCTTTGTGGCAATGGCCGCAATTTTCTTCGCGATTCTGCTGATTGTTTTCCGCAATTTCGCATTCGATTCCAGTCAACTTATGCTCAACAGCGACCAGCTGAACGGCATCGGCAGCCGCATTTTGCGCACGTTCGACGTCGTCCTCACGGAATGGGACGATAGCCGCCTCGGCGGTATCCCGACGATGGATGCGTTGTTTGCCGACGCCTACCACCCGCTGGTGTGGACGCAGTTCTTGATGGACCCGGCGCGCGCCGTCGGTTTCAAGTTCATCTTGACCGTCTGGGTTGCCTTCATGAGCGCTATGCTCCTCGCCTGGAACTTGACCGGCAACAAGTGGTGGGGTTCGCTTCTTGGATTCCTCTACGCATTTTCGCCGGAATACTTTACCTACATTTACGGTGGCCACGACGGAAAGATGATGGTCTTTGCGATTGCCCCGCTGGCACTCCTTGCCATAAGAAAGATTGTCCGTGACGGAAGCCTCCCCTACCTCATCGTCTTTGCATTGAGCATCGTATGGATGATTCTTGGGAGCCATCTGCAGCTCACGTACCTCTTCTTGTGGGGAGCCGGGCTCTACACGCTTTACGAAGCCGCCTTCCACTGCAATACGCTTGCCGTACGCGGAAAGCGCATCGGGCTTGCGGCAGCGGCACTCGCCTTTGGGCTTGCCATCAGCTGCTTCCAGATTGTACCGCCCTACCTCTACACCACGACGCAGTCCGTCCGTGGCGAAGGCGAACACACGAATTACGGTCATGCCGTGAGCTGGTCATTCCACCAAGAAGAAATGGCGCAGATGCTCATTCCGGGATTCATCGGAGTCGACGTCTACGAACAGGACGAAAAAAGCGGCGACCTCAAGGGCAGTTCCTTTGTCGACGTGACGATGAACGAATACCGCAAAATGGCCGAAGCCGGTAGCCAGGGGAGCCCGTTCTACTGGGGCCACAACAGCTTCAAGCTCGACCACAACAACGCAGGCGCGCTCCTCACGTTCCTCGGATTCCTCTGCCTGTTCCTCCCGGGCAAACGCCGCTGGGCAAGTTTCTGGGGACTCGGTGCCGTTGTCGCCTTGAGCTACGGCATGGGCGACCATTCCCCGCTCTTCAAGCTCTGGTACAATATTCTGCCGGGCGTCAAGAACTTCCGCGCTCCGGGCATGGCCCTCTTCTGGCTCCCGCTCCTGCTCGTGATGATGGCTGGCCCCGTACTCCGCACGGTTAGCGACCCGGACGAAAATACAGCCAAAAACCGTCGCGCACTCTTGCATGGAACTGCGATGTTCGTCATTCTGCTTTTGCTCGTCGTGATTGCCCGTTTCAACTGGACTATGTTCATCGGCCCGTTCGGTCTTGTCGTCTGCCTCGCCTACGCAGCCGCTTGCCTCGGCGTGATGAGCCTCGATGACCAGGGCAAGGAATTCAACGTCAAGAACTTTGTAGACGCCTTCAAGGCCAAGCTCCCGGGCACGTCAAGAGGAGTTCAGGCTGCGGTCGTCATCGGTTTTGCCGTGATCGGCGTATTCCTCATGAGCGGTCAAAAGTTGCTCGATGACCCTGTTACAGCCCCTTACTTCAAGCCGCTTAACGCAGTCGTCATGAACGCAACCGCCACAAAGATCCTCCCGAGCTTCATCTTGATCCTCGTCATCATCGGCGTGAGTATCGCCGTATTCAAGTGGAAAGGAAGCACGCCCGCCAAGGTCGGCATCCTCGCCCTTGTCGCCGGTTTTGAACTGATGACCATCAATGGTGCATTCATCCAGAACGTTGCCGCGAACGAATACTTGCAGCCGAAAAACGGCATTGTCACCGCCATCAAGGCACCTTACAAGGCCGATTCCATCAACACGCCGCGAGTCCTTTCGCTTTCACGCAACAAGGCATTCGGAGCAAACATTTTCCCGCAATACAACCTGCGTAATGCCGACGGTTTCCACGACAACGAACTTTCGACGTACCGTGAATTCCGTGGCGGACAGGGGAACGCCAACTACTTGATCAACGTAGGCGATCCGACTGCACCGCACCCGTTCCTCGACCTCATGAACATCGGCGCCATCATCTTTGATACGCAGCGCGGAACAAGCTACATGCCGATCACGACCGCCATGGGCGAAGCCTACATCTACGGCGAATCGACCACGATGGACGACGCCCAGGCTATCAACGCCCTGAAGAACGGATTCGAATACCGCGAAAAGGTCATCCTCTCCGAAGAACCGCAAAACAAGGGCGAAGGCGGAGTGGCACAAGGCAAGGCGAAGCTTATCGCAAGCCCCAAGATGGACACGCAGGTGTTCCAGGTCGAAAGCGACCGCGCAGGCTTCATGGTCGTCGCCGGCAACTATCATCCCTACTGGAAGGCAACCGTCAACGGCAAGGAAGCCAAGGTCTACAAGGCATTCGGCGACCTCCGCGCCGTCGAGATTCCGAAGGGCAAGTCCGAAGTCCGTATGGAATACCGCTCTAAGCCGTTCCACGCCTGCATCAAGGTCAGCCTGTTCGCAGCAATCCTTCTCATCGCCTTCGGCGTGTTCGTCTTCGTAAAGAACCGCAAGACAGTTCAAGCGAAGTAGCTAAACGCCATTACCAAACGCACAAAGCCCACCATCCGGTGGGCTTTTGCTATTAAATGAGCAGAACAGCAACAAGGTCTTTCAGCTAGAGTTCGCGATGTTCCCCATCAGCGAAAGATAGCTTAGAACGTCGCGCGCAACGAACGTATTCCAAGCGGAGTCCTGACTCGGACAATATAGCAACCCGCAGGAACACCTTCGAGATAGAAGACATTTCCAGATTGCATCTGCTGCACCGGGACACATTTGCCGTTGTAAGAGAACAGCTCCACTTGTTCACGGCCAGAGAACTTCAAGCCGGGGACTTCAAGAACCGCACGGCCAGAGCCCAACTTCTGCAAGCGCATTTTTTGAGCCTGGGCCAAATTCTTAAGGGAAGTACGGTCATCAAAGCCTTCCGGAAAAGTTCCCTCGTTAGAGCTAGTTTTGACATTAAGATTTGTACCCGTAGACACAAGCGCAAGCGGAGCGACAAAAAGAACCTTGTTGTCTGTAGCCCCCTCGATCAAGATGTCACCCTTGTTCACGCAACTGTCCAAGCTAACAGATTCCAGGACATCAGTCAACCCGACAAGACCCGAGATCCATCCCTTGGCCACTGCGTCGTTATTGACAGTAATATCGCCCGCATTCACGGACTTGAACAAGTCCAGGCTAGTGGCACCAGGGCGAACAAAACCAACAATACCGCCAACTTTGGGACTTACCGCGTTATCAATGATAATCTTTCCGTTGTTCTCCATACGGCTCGCCTGCTTGACTTCCCAGATACCAGCGATACCGCCGACCTGAACATTTTCCTGCTTTTCTTTGCCGTGATAAACGACATCGCCATTATTGATGCAGCTATCGAGAACCGTATTGGTGTTTCCAGAAACATAGCCATAAAGTCCACCGACCGCGGCATACGAAGCAGACACTTCGACTTTACCGTAATTAACGTTTCCGACTACATTTTTTTCAGAAGGGAGCGACGGATTCACGCCCACAAGACCACCGACAAAAGCATATTGCGCAGGAACACTGACCGTAACCTTACCCTTGTTCACGTTGTCCTTGAATGTGTAGGGCGCAATAATTTCGCCAACAATGCCACCCACCTGAGAATAACCGTTCCCCTCGACAGAAATGTCAGCCTCGTTCACATTACGTTCGAACGCACCCGGATCCACAAGCACGCCCATGATGCCACCGACCGCAAGCTGCTTCACAGAAGAAACACTAATGGAGCCCTTCACTGTATTATCATAAAAGCCAACCCAATCCGCAACAGTATTGCCCATCAAGCCACCAAACTGGAGATCGGCATTCTCGTCTTTCATGGATTCGAATTTCAGATTGACAGCATTATTCCGCAAGACGACCTTGCCCGTCACCACCTGCGAAACAAGCGTCCCTGCAATTCCCGACGTGCGGATGTAGGCATTCTCGAAAACGACATTGTTAAAATAGAGCGTATCGTCGCCATTGTTGAACACAGGACCAAAGAATCCCGTATTCCCGACCCTGCCCAGCGAGTCGTCCATATACAAGTTCGAAATCTTGTGGTTCGCGCCATCGAAGCTCCCTTCGAAAGGACCAATCGGCTTCCAGTTGCCGACATCGCGACCGCAAACCGTACTCAGGTCCAAATCGGCCGTCAGCTTGAAATGCAATCCCTCGCCGCCATTTTCCAACTTGACGCCCTTGTACATACCGCTATCCGAAACTGCATTGCGGAATTGCAGAAGCTCCTGAACAGAACTGATGGTGAGCGGATCGTCCTTTGTTCCCTGATCTGCGGCAAAACTACCGACAGCAAGAGCCAAAACCCCAAACATTGAGAATAATTTCATTATTTCCTCCTTATTATCTTGTCTTTAATATACAAAAAAAATCCCGCCAGGGGTTACCTGACGAGATTTTAAAAGGGTGATTCCCGATCAAGTCGGGAATGACAGCCAAAGGGTGCGATTACACAACCTTCGTCATACCACTCATTCTTTCGCGGAGCCAAGCACCGACTTCTTCCACCGGATGCTGACGGATGTTCTTGTTCACCTTGATGAGTTCTTCGTTATCGACAGCGTTGGTATTGCCTTCGTTGAAGATATCGCCAATGTCGCCCTTCTTGACTTCGTTCTTCATAAAGTCAGCGAGGAGAGGAACGCACTTGTTAGCAAAGAGGTAGCAGCCGTATTCTGCGGTATCGCTGATGACGCGGTTCATTTCGAACAGCTTCTTACGAGCGATGAGGTTTGCAATGAGCGGAGTTT
>Ga0310786_10004000_pt1 | contig 20808 bp, 16 predicted proteins | sample AusTroGonzalo_MG_FD_203881 | JGI IMG/M metagenome (GOLD analysis project Ga0310786, IMG submission 203881) | Bovine rumen microbial communities from tropical cattle in Woodstock, Queensland, Australia - Gonzalo_03 (v2) (version 2) | ecosystem: Host-associated > Mammals > Digestive system >... | reverse complement strand
GTTCCCCAAAGTCATAACGATCGGTAACTCCAAACCTGAAGCATTGTAAACAGCCTCCATCATATAGAGCAATCCCTGACTCGAAGTCGCCGTATAGCTTCGAACACCTGCAGCCTCAGATCCTATCGCCACACTGATCGCCGCCATCTCAGATTCAACATTAAGGTATTGGCAATTCTTGAGCTGCCCACTTCGAACAAGCTCCCCTACCCCCTCGACAATGTGAGTTTGCGGAGTAATAGGATAAGCACAAACAACCTCCGGACGACAAAGAGCAATCGCTCTTGCTACAGCCTGAGAGCCTTCTAATTGATATAACATTATCTCTCTCCTAATGTTTTTTCATAAGCAACTTGAGCTGCTTTTACATTTTTTTCTGCTATTTTTCCTGAAAATTTGGTATTAATTGCTTTTATAACTGAATCTATTTTGATAATACCAGTCAGAGCAGCGAAACTTCCCAACAAAACCGCATTTGGTATCGGACGACCGACTTGCTCTAAGGCTATTTCTGTCGCTCCAATACATTTTACTCGAGCATTTTTCAGATCCGTTTCAACATCTACAGGAGAATTAATCAACACAAATCCATTATCAACAATTCCATCGAATGCACGAGCCGGCTCAATAACTGTCTTGTCCTGCACAATAATCGCGTCAGGATTCAGTATCGGCTCTCGCGAACGAATCTCTTTTTCTGAAATCCTGCAAAACGCTACTACAGGAGCTCCCATTCTTTCCGATCCGAAACTTGGAAAAGCTTGAGCGTCTTTTCCCTCCAAAAAAGCTGCAATGGATAACATCTCAGCAGCGGTAACAACTCCTTGTCCGCCTCTACCATGAATTCTTATCTGAAACATCTCTCCTCCCAAAAACTAAACTCAACATACACAAAACCTGTATAAAAATAAACCCTAAACAAAATTCATTATTTTCTTAAGATTACATTAGATGCTTTATAGAAATTCTCAACAAATTCGTTCCCACAGTCTCGCATATCATCTGCACGACCTGTCCAAACCATAACTCCTTTATTGAGCAAAGAAACTCTATCTGCTAAAAACTCTGCAACTTTTAAATCATGAGTAATCGTGATTGTAGTAACTCCCAAAGATTGCACCGTATCCTTAAGCAAATTACAAATAACTCCTCCAGTAATCGGATCCAATCCGGAAGTTGGCTCGTCGAAAACCAAAACATCGGGCTCAAGAGAAATTGCCCTAGCCAAAGCTGCTCTTTTCTGCATACCCCCTGAAATTTCCGCAGGATAGAGATCAAAAACTCGATCATTCAGACCGACCGCATGTAATTTTTCTTTTGCAATATTTATTATAGACTTCCTTCCTTTATGTTTTTGAGCTGCGGCAAACTTTACATTCTCCAGTATAGTCATGGAATCGAACAAAGCATTTCCCTGAAACAGAATGCTAAATTTTTTCATATATTCTTTCTTTCTGCGAGAATCTTTCACACTTATTCCGTCAACAGTAATGTCTCCTTCCGTCAGATCCAAAATTCCTAACAAACATTTAATTAGAACAGATTTTCCACCCCCTGACTGCCCCAAAATAATATGAGATTCTCCTTGTTCTATCTTTAAACTAACTCCATTCAGAACTCGAATTCTACCTTCAAATGTTTTTTTTACATTATTGAATACTATTTCACTCATTTCCCGAAAAACACCGCTGTTAACAAATAATCTAAAGCCAAAACACCTATGCAAGACGCAACAACCGCGCTGGTCGTAGCATTCCCAACACCTTTCGCACCAACATCGCTGTAAAATCCATGGTAACAACCAAAAGCAGACATACAAAAACCAAAAAACGACGCTTTAACTAGTCCAGAAATTACATCAATCGCCTCTAAATTCTGCACAGTTTGATTTATATAGGACCCTGCTGAAAAATCCAATACTGAAGTCGAAATCAAAAAACCGCCCATGACCCCGATAATATCTGCAATTAAAACTAAAAATGGAACCATCAACATGCCTGCAATCATTCGTGGAGCAACCAAAAATTTAAACGGGTCCACTCCTAAAGTCGTCAATGCATCTATTTGGTCGGAAACCTTCATCGAACCTATCTCAGCCGCAATCGCTGAACTAACTCGACCTGTAACCATCAATCCGGCAAATACAGGTCCTAACTCTCTGGCAATACAGATAACAACAACCGTTGCGACAGCCCCTTCCGCGTTAAAACGAGTAAATCCGACATAAGTTTGCAAAGCAATAATCATTCCTGCAAATAACGCTGTTAAAGCAACAATAGGTAGCGAATAAAACCCCACTACAACCATATGCCTTCTTATTTCCTTAAAATAGAAAGGCGGAGAGAAGCAAGACATAAACCCCTTCGCTGAAAATATCGAAATTTTTCCGACTTCTTGAACAGTCGCCAGAGAATACTTTCCTAAGGTCGCAAGCACATTCATTACCGTTTCCTAACCACACATTGACTAGTACATTTATATCATTTTACGTAGAAAGATAACAGAGTTTGGAAAAAACTTACGAAAGTAGCTGATCAAGAAATCTCCCTGCTTTTTACAAAATTTAATCTTTTCAAAAATTTTTATGTACACGCAATCTGTAAAAATCACTATTGTTCCATTTTGTTTTAAAGGCGGATGTGTTAATAAAAGATTGTCCTTTTAAAGTCATGAGGTGAAAGATGAAATTTTGTATAACTACGCCAATCTATTATATCAATGGAGAGCCGCACATCGGACACGCTTACACCAGTATTGCAGTAGATGTTTTAGCGAGATTTAAAAGATTGGACGGGTATGATGTTCACTTCTCAACGGGAACAGATGAACACGGAATTAAGGTTGCGCGTTCTGCAGAAAAAGCGAATATGGATATACATGAGTTTAGCGATATGATGTCTCAAAAATTTCGCAACATGTCTTCCTCAATGAATATTCAATACGATGATTTTATTCGTACAACAGAAGATCGTCACATAAAATCGGCACAAAAGTTGTGGACGTTAATTCAGAATGATATTTACAAAAGCACCTACTCAGGTTGGTATGACCCGAGAGATGAAACCTTTGTGAATGAAAGCGACATTATTCACGGAATTGCTCCAAGTGGAGGTAAAGTCGAGTGGATGGAGGAAGAGTCTTATTTTTTCAGACTTTCTGCTTACCAAGATAAGTTACTGGATTATTACGAATCTCATCCGGACTTCATTATGCCGGAAAGTCGTCGTAATGAAATTATCAGTTTCGTGAAGGGAGGGCTAAAAGACCTTTGCATTTCGCGAAGCAAGTTCGATTGGGGAATTCCTGTTCCAAACAATGAACGACACGTAATGTATGTTTGGATAGATGCCTTAACGAACTATATTACATCGTTGGGATTCCCTGATAATCAGGAGAATGTAAATACTTTCTTCCCTGAGTGTATTCATGTTGTAGGGAAAGAGATTTTACGATTCCATTCAGTGTATTGGCCGGCGTTTTTGATGGCAGCAGGTCAACCTTTACCAAAAAGAATTTTTGCTCACGGATGGTGGACCAGTGAAGGACAGAAGATGTCCAAATCTATCGGAAATGTCGTAAATCCTTTCGAAATTGCCGAAAAATACGGACTTGATTGTCTACGCTACTTTCTAATGAAAGAAGTTCGCTTCGGAGAAGACGGCGATTTTTCGATGGAAGGTCTAAAAAACAGAATTTCTTACGACCTCGCAAATGATCTCGGGAATTTGGTACAGCGAGTTTTGGCGTTTATTCAAAAATCGAACGGACACTTTAAGCCAGATTATAATTTCTCGGATGACGAAAAAGTTTTGTTTGGTCATTCTAAACAACTGATCGCGAAATTACGTCCATTTATGGATAATCAAGATTTAAGCGGTGCATTGTCTACAATATGGGAGCTGATTGCCGAGTCTAACAAATTCGTAAATGATCAGAGACCATGGGAACTGGCAAAGCAGAAGAATCCGAAATTGGCAACGGTTCTGACCGCTCTGTGTGAGGCAATCAAAACGATAGCTTTTGCTATTTATCCATTCATGCCGGAGACTGCTCGCAAAATTTTCGAATATTTGGTTGTAAAAGGAGAGTCCTTTTCCGAAATTGATGAAAAATTTTCGGAATGTGATTTACCGAAGCCATCTCCGTTATTTATGAAAGTTGATTAATGCTGATCGATTCGCACTGTCATTTATCTTTTTCAGGCTTCGATAGTTTTTTGAAACCTCGCCTCGCGGATAAATCCCCCGAGTATTACTCAGTGGATCTGTTGGTGGATAGAGCTATCCGAGCGGACGTAAAGTACATGGTAAATATAGGAACTCATCTGTCAGACGTTGAGCATACCGCCAAAATTTCTGAAGAATTTCCGAACGTTTTTAGATCAGTCGGAATCCATCCTGAATATGCGAAGGAGCATTATGAAAAATTTTCTTTCGACGCGATGAAGCAAATTTTTCGAAAGCATTGCAAAGAAGAAAAGACTATCGCGATAGGAGAAATAGGTCTGGATTATTATCTTAGCAATGCGAAAGATGAACAGAAAAAAATCTTTCATTTTCAGCTAGAAATCGCCGAAGAATTCGGACTGCCGGTATCCATTCATTCTCGCGAAGCATGGCAAGACACAATGGAAATCCTAGAAGATCATCCTAATGTAACGGGAGTTATCCACTGTTTTTCCGGAGAAAAAGAGTTTACAAAAAGAGTTTTGAAAACTTCATTCTGCTTTGGAATCGGAGGAACTCTGACTTTCAAAAAGAACATCATTTTGCAAGATACAGTTCGAGATTTACCACTTAATCGCATTTTATTGGAAACGGACTCTCCATTTCTGGCGCCTGTTCCTTTTCGCGGAAAAGTAAACGAGCCGGCGTTTGTTGTTCATGTTGCGGAACAAGTTTCGGAGATAAAAAATATTTCAAAGAAAGAAGTTGAAGATATAACAAATGAAAACTTTTTCAAGTTATTTAAAAAAGCAAAGCTTTTTGAAGCTTAAATTTGATTTAATAGGAATAAATTCATGAATAAAAAATACATTTACCTACTGACATTCTGCGCATTATTTTTCGCGTTTCAATATGGAATGAAATCAGCGATTCCTAATATACTAAACGAAAATCTGCGAAATTACTTTAGTGCTAATGCATCGCAAGTTGGTTTTTTGTTCAGTTTATCGTTCTTAGCTTATACAGTAATGCAGATTCCGACAGGCTTAATCATAGACAGAGTCAGCGTAAAAAAGATTGTTGTATCATCTTTTGCACTCTTCTCTCTTGGATTAATCTCTTTCATAATCTCTCCGAATTACATTTGCGCAGCTATTTCTCAGGTAATTCTTGGAGTAACGTCTTCCTTTGCTTTAGTTTTAATTATGAAAGTTACAAATGATTATTTCCCCCGAAAAAAAGTAGCTATTATTTCAGGATTAGCTATGTCGGCAGGAGGATTAGGACCTGTAATATGCAACCCTTTGATTGCACTGCTTACTTTAAGTTTCCAATGGCAGGATGTTGTGATATGTTGCGGATTTCTGGGAATTCTTTGTGCGGCTATAGTCCTTTTTATGATAAAAGAACAAGATTTAATCCAACCGAACACAAAAAACGATTCACGTTCTGTAATCCAGGATATCAAAACAGTAATTTCTGACAATCGTTATATAAGAATCAGCATTTTTTCTATGACAGTTTGGGGCGCTTGTTCCTCTTTCTGCGATGCATGGGGGGTTCCATTCTTAACATACGCTCACGGAATATCAAGAGAAGAAGCCGCCTTTGCAATCAGCTTTGCTTACACAGGAATGATTGTCGGAAGCTCTCTATCCGCATTTCTATCTGAAATATTCAACAGTTACAAAAAAGTCATGCTAGGAGAAGCTGTTTGTTTTATGATTTCGTTTGGAATAATCTGCTTTGCTCATCTTTCAACGACCTTATTGAGCATAACCTTATTTGCCATGGGAGCCTTCGCTATGTCACAATTTTTAGCATTTCCATTAGTGTTATCCTTGTGCGATAAGAAACTTAGCGCAACCGTAACCGGTATAGTTAACACTATTACAATGCTCGGCTGCACAATTTTGGTTTCAGTTATTGGATATGTCTTGGATTGGTCAAAAGGCGCAAATCTAACTTACAGTGCGATAGATTACAGATATAGCATGATCGTTTCTGTAATCTCAGTGTTAATTGGAATTACTGTTTTGGCTTTATTAAAAATTCCCACTACAAAAAAAGAAGTTTGATAAAATTTGGGAGAGCAAATTTACTCTCCACTTATTTAAAAATTCAACGCTCTTATTCTTCATCCAGATTCATATCGGATCGGCGTTGCCTTAAATGATCAGCCAGTGAAGAATTTTCAGATTTCTTCGAAAGATTTCCGTTAGTTTCGGTCTTCTTCAGTCTTTTTAAACTTGTCTGCAAATCTTTTGGCGATACACCTCTCAGATCTTTTTTTTCTTCAGAAGATTCTTGGTTGTGTCCGTTAATTTCGATTTTTTTTAACTTCCCGCGTTTGTTTTGCAATGTCTTCGAAGATATTCCTCTCAAATCTTCTATCTCGTCTTGAGATTTATTTTGAATCTCCGACTTTTTTAACTTGCTACGTCCAGCCTGAAGATCTCTTGGAGATATACTTCCTCGACCCTTCATTTTCTCAGAAGATTCTTGAAAACTATCATCGATTTCTGATTTCTTAGAATTTTTATGTTTAGATTTTAATTCTTTTTGTGATCCTTTATCACTATACTTACCTATCAGACTCTGAATTTCCGTATTAAGAACTTTTACGCTATTCCTCAATTTATTCAAAGCTTCATCGTACTCTTGGTCATTTGGTTGAAGATTCATTATTTCAGACCAAGCTACTTTGGCATTCGGATATAGATTGACGCAAATATCATTCCATTTATTTTTTATCTCATTCGTTGTCTTAACTTCTGAAACATTAAACATTTCCGGAGCAAATAGGTTCAAATCAAACAACTTAGACGAATTATTCACCTCTACAAAGCACTTTTTTCCGCTAGATCCGATTTTATCCTTCGTTACTGCGTAATTTTGCAAAACATTCCATAACTGAGACAAAGCTTTCCTGTAACTCTTAATCTTATTTTCCCATAACACCAGTTGCGTTCTCGCCATTTCCTCGCAAATGGTGTCGATAGTCGACTTGCTTGAATTTAATTCATCAAGTTTTTTGCTTATATTGAATTCCTTAAACCAAGTTTGTAGCTTGTTCAAATCAGAAATCATTTCATCCAATTTATTTTTATGATTCTCTAATTTATCTTTGAAAATAGCCACTTGTTTCTCTTGTTTATCCGAACTTTTTATATTACTCAATCTCTCCTGTTCTTTTTTTAGAAAAATCAACTCTTTCTTTAACTCATCGAAGTCTGACATAATTGTTTTACAAAACTCTGTAAAATCATGAGCTGTACGAGATCTTGATTCTAAATCGAATTCTTTTCGCAACGGCCGAGAATCATTCTCCTCTTCATCTGGAACTAACGTCTCTTGAGAATCTGTATTTTTTAAATTGTGTTTTTTTGGCGCCTTCCATCTCGAAGGTAATTTTGATCGGGAATCGTCTTTATCTTTCTCTCTCCAAAATTCTTTTACTTCTTTCACAGGAATGGAATTTTCATCAACTTCATTCCTTGCAAAGACATCCCCTCCATACAAAAGTATCACAGCTGAACATATACCAAAAACCTTCAGTTTCATCTCTTTCTCCCAAATCGTCATTTATTTCCCTAGACCAGCCACTAGTCTAGTCAATATTCTATCCAAAATTCATTAATCATTCGTTAATTTTGGGAGAAAAATCCCTAACCTTAATTCACTCCTAAAGCAAATTTAAAATGAGCACAGCTGTAAAGGTATATTCGAAAAACGCATAACAGAGAAGCCTGAAGACCGTCGCCTAGGAATCCGCGTGTGGCAAGTTCCCAGGTGGGCGCCATATAATCAGACCACGGCCTGAACAGAGACAGCTCCCTTTCTATAAATCGGCCACCGAGATGTGCATTGCAAACGAATCTCCACGCCCCTCTGATGAGTACTCTAGAAAATAAAGATTAATAAATCAATAAAATCGAAAAATAAAAGCACATAATTATCCGATAATCTATTGCAATTAACGATTTTGTACCTTAGCTTTAAGAGAAAGGAGTGAATCATGGTTATTAAGGTTTTATCGACGGTAGTCTGTTTATATTCTTTCTGTTGCGTATACGCAGTAGAATCCGGGGATAACTCTCAGACTCAGAAGTCAAAACAAGAGGAGAATACGATGGTGGAAACATCTCAAGTTGCGGCTAAGCATATTTTGGTGTCAACTGAGCAAGAAGCGAAAGATTTATTAACGAAAATTCGGAATGGGGAAATAACTTTTGAAAATGCAGCCAGAGATTTTTCTAAATGTCCTTCCAAGTTAAATGGAGGAGATCTAGGATTTTTCGGAAAAAATATGATGGTAAAGGAGTTTGAAACTGTCGCTTTTTCGTTAAATGTAAATGAAGTTTCTGAACCTGTGAAAACTCAATTCGGTTGGCATTTAATAAAAGTTTACGACAAAAAATAACCTAAACTGATCCGATAAATAAGTAAGATCGAGATTTTTGTATTACTTTGATGGATTGTTGTGAGATGTGTTGTTCTTTAGAGTCACTCGAGCCAAAGTTGCGACATATACTTTATCGGCTCCGGCTTCTTTCAGAAGTTGGCTACAGGCGTTGGAAGTCGCTCCGGTCGTTATGACGTCATCTATCAACAAGACGTTCTTGTGTTTTACTGAAAACTTCGGATTTAGCTGAAAACTTTTTCTAATACTTTTTAGGCGTCTTTCTCGATTAAGTGTTTTTTGAGCAACTGTTTCTCTGGTTTTCTCTAAAATTCTCGGTTCGAAATGCAACTTGGAAAGTTTTTGCAGTTCCAAACAGAGTAACTCCGTTTGGTTGTATTTTCGAATTAATCTGCGCTTCTTACTAGTCGGAACAGAAACAAGAAAGTCTATATCGTCAACAAATTCCTGAATTATTCGATTAATCCATTGCGCAAAAATCGGAGCATACAAAGTAGCATCATGATCTTTAAAATTGATAATCAAATGCCGTGCCAGTTTCTCGTAAATCATAACTGATACGGCTCGATCAAAATAATTCTTATTTACGGAGCAATATTTGCAAACTTCATCCTCCAAAGGCTGTCCACAAATTTTACATTTCGGATCAGATATCCATCTAATTTCTTGCCAACAACTATCGCATACTCCTACTTTATCGATATATTTATCGCAACATATACACCTCGGGGGTAAAATTGCATCCTTCATTTCTATCCAGAAATTAACCATTTACTCTCAGCCCTATATTCCAAATTGAGTTTAAATCCAAATAGGTTAAAATACTCCAAATATAGCTCAAATCAGCTTACTTTCTCACTTTTATAAATTGGATTTACGCACATATTATGAGATAATGAGAAAGTTTGTTTATGTATTTGGAGAGTATTTATGGAATATAGTGCTTTTGAATGGGCCGTTGTCATATCAGGCACGCTTGCCTTGATATACGGAGCGGTCAATACCATGAATATGCTCAAACTCAGCGCTGGAAATGCAAAAATGCAAGAAATTGCAGGAGCAATACAGAGTGGAGCTTCAGCATATTTGAATAGGCAGTATACAACTATTGCTATAGTAGGTGTAATTATTGCCGTACTTGTTGCTTCTTTTATGGGTATTTATCCTGCAATGGGGTTCGTGTTAGGCGCAGTTTTATCAGGAATTGCTGGTTACGTAGGAATGAATATTTCTGTTCGAGCAAATGTTCGTACGACTGAAGCGGCTAAAAAAGGTATCAATTATGCGTTGTCAGTTGCTTACAAATCAGGATCAGTTACAGGATTTTTGGTTGTAGGATTGGGATTGCTTGGCATCTCTTTCTACTTTTTTTACCTGAGAGCTTTTGTTCCTGATGAAAGATTAATTTCTGAATCGTTAATCGCGATGGGGTTTGGAGCTTCTTTGATTTCCATTTTCGCTCGTCTTGGAGGAGGAATCTTTACAAAAGGAGCAGATGTTGGAGCAGACTTAGTCGGAAAAGTTGAAGCCGGAATTCCTGAGGATGACCCAAGGAACCCTGCTGTTATCGCAGATAATGTCGGAGATAATGTCGGGGATTGTGCAGGTATGGCGGCGGATTTATTTGAAACATACGTTGTTACCATTGCTGCAACAATGGTTTTAGCAGGTATTTTCTTCGCTGGTCCGATAAAAGAATTATTCATGTTATACCCTCTTGTAATTTCAGGTGTTTGTATCTTGGGATCCATCCTGGGAACATTCTTTGTAAAATTAGGTAAAAGCGGAAAGGTTATGCACGCTCTTTACAAGGGGTTATTTGCGACTATTGCATTTTCAGTTGTATTTATCTATATATTTACGAAAAAAATGCTTGGAGATCTGAGTACAGTCTACAATATCGGAAGCATGTCTTTTACTGGATGCAGTATTCTAATCTGTGCGATGGTTGGATTAGTTGTTACTCTGTTCCTGGTATTCATCACTGAATATTATACTTCCTATTCCTACAGACCTGTGATCAGTATCGCAAAAGCATCTACAACAGGACATGGAACAAATATTATTCAAGGGTTAGCCATTTCGATGGAAGCTACAGCTATTCCGGCTCTGGTAATATGTGCAGGAATTTTGGTTTCGTATTTGAATGCTGGACTTTACGGAATTGCTATTTCAGCAACTTCCATGTTGGCTCTAGCTGGAATTATTGTTACCCTGGACGCCTATGGTCCAGTAACTGATAATGCCGGCGGGATCGCTGAAATGTCAGGACTTCCAGAGAATATTCGTAATGTTACCGACAAATTAGACGCCGTTGGAAATACAACGAAAGCCGTAACGAAGGGATATGCTATCGGTTCAGCTGGATTGGCGTCATTGGTTTTATTCTCGGCTTACACTCAAGACATCGAATTCTACTTTAAGAACTTAAATGTACATTTCGATCTGGGAAATCCTTATGTTGTTATCGGATTGATTTGCGGTGGATTGTTACCTTATTTATTCGGTGCTTGCGGAATGATGGCGGTTGGAAGAGCTGGTGGAGCAATCGTTTTAGAGGTTCGTCGCCAGTTTAAAACAATCAAAGGAATCATGACTGGAAAGGCAAAGCCTGATTATAAAACTGCTGTTGATATCTTAACTCAAGAAGCAATCAAGGAAATGATTTTGCCTTCTTTATTGCCGGTGTTAGCTCCTATAGTTTTATATTTAGCAATCGGAGTTGTTGCCGGGCATGAAGCAGGGTTAATCAGCGTTGGAGCTATGCTTTTGGGAACGATTCTGACTGGTTTGTTCTTGGCGATTTCTATGACTTCCGGTGGTGGAGCTTGGGATAATGCTAAGAAATACATTGAAGATGGAAACTTTGGTGGAAAAGGTTCAGATGCTCACAAAGCGGCTGTTACCGGAGACACTGTCGGAGATCCGTACAAAGATACGGCAGGACCGGCCATTAATCCAATGATCAAAATTACAAACATCGTTGCAATTTTGCTCTTAGCTTCGTTAGCAAAAATAATGGCTTAATCTGTTTGTTAAATTTTCATTTTCAGACCGCCTTCGGGCGGTTTTTTTGTGCTTACATAATAGTATTTATTCGTTAAATTGAAGGATCAAATGGCTTTGTACAAAAAGTTCCACAAAGTTTTTATAATTGTTGTATACTGTATCAATCAATAAGTCTGAAATTGCGGAGATTAAAATGAATTTGAGAGATCATTTAAACGAAGTCATAAAAAAAGCATTGGAGAATTTTAATTACGATACTTCCAACACTTTAGTTTCGATTTCAAATAGACCAGATCTTTCTGATTATCAATCTAATATCGCCATGCCACTTGCGAGGTTTGTAAAGAAATCCCCATTAGAAATAGCTAATGAAATCAAAGAATTTCTGGAAAAAGATACGACTTTTTCGAAAGTTTCCGTAGATGGTCCGGGATTTATCAATGTATCTTTTTCGAATGAAAGGTTAATAAATGTGGAAATTACTCCGAAACAATTTAAAGGAAAGATCATATTAGATTACGGTGGACCAAATATCGCAAAAGAAATGCATGTAGGTCACCTTCGTTCTGCAATCATTGGTGAAAGTCTGAAACGCATCTTAAAATTAAGCGGAAATGAGGTAATCGGAGATGTTCATTTTGGAGACTGGGGAACTCCTATCGGAATGCTCATTACTCAGTTAAAACAAGAAGATCCAAAAGCTTTCGAAAATAATTTCGAAGATTTTGATATGACCATTTCCGAGATTTCCGCACTTTATAAAAGAGCTAACGCTAATTTCAAATCAAGTGATGAATTCAAAGAAGAGGCTCGAACCGCGACTTTCGAATTACAAAACGGAAACGAATCTTATCGCAAGTTGTGGAAAATTCTTCGTGATAAATCCATCGAGGCTGTTAAAGAAAATTACGATAAGCTCGATGTTTCTTTCGATTTGTGGCTGGGAGAAAGCGATACAAATGATCTGTTGCCGAAAATCGTTGATGATTTACTCAAAAGAAAGATCGCAGTTCATTCGAACGGAGCAGTAATTGTTCCGATGCCTTCTGAATCTGAAGAAGAGAAAGCGCCGTTGATTTTGAGAAAATCCGATGGAGCTTATACCTATGCAATAACGGACATAGCTACCATTGTTCAGAGGATGAAAAATTATAATCCTGATGCTATTTTGTATGTCGTAGATGCCCGACAAAAGGAACATTTTCAGCAGGTGTTCACTGTAGCAAGGATTGCAAAATATGTTGATGAAAGCACTTCGTTGGAACATATAGCCTTCGGGACAGTCAACGGAAAGGACGGAAGACCTTTTAAAACTCGTGAAGGAAATGTCATGAATTTGAAAGACCTGATCGAGTTCTCCGAAAATAAAGCAAGAGACGGAATATCTGATCTGAATGAAAAAACTGAAGATCAAGTTCATAAAGTCGCGATTGGGGCATTAAAATATCAGGATTTAAAAAATCTACGAACATCTAACTATATCTTCGATACCGAAAATTTCACAAAATCTGAAGGGAAAACAGGAGCATACATTCAGTACGCAATCGCAAGAATAAATTCGATCGTGGAAAAGAATTCGGATAAAAATTTTGATAATGCAGAACTGAAAATTTCTCACAAAATTGAAAGAGAAATTCTTCTGCAGATAAATAGATTTTCTGAAGCTTTGGAACAGGCTTATGTAATGAGAGAACCGTCTATTATCAGTGAATATGTCCATGTTCTGGCTCAAAAGTTCAGTAGTTTCTATGCAGAACTACCGATTAATGGAGAAACTGATGAACGCCTTCGCCTTTCGCGGTTGAAACTCTGTAAAATCACGAAGGAAGTTTTAACTCAGTGTTTGAACTTGCTCGGAATTGAGGCTCCGAGCAAAATGCTTAGATAAAAGAATACAAATTAGTAAATTTGGAGGATAATTTGAAAAAAGTCGGAATCATTGGCGGAGGATGTTACGGAACCGCGTTGGCTGCTTGCTTCGCTCGGGTGACAGAAAGTGTTTGGGTTGTCGAAAAAAATCCTCAAATAGTTGAATCTGTTAATGAAAAACATCAAAACGTCATATCTTTGCCGAATATCGATCTCAGTAAAAACATTTTTTATACAGATGATGCCAACGATCTCCGGGATTCTGAAATAATTTTCATTGTAGTGCCAACAAACTTTATAACTTCAGCTTGTGATCAGATAAAAAATTTTTCAGGACCGATAGTAATATGCTCGAAGGGATTTGATCTTGAAAATGGTCAATTACTGTCGAACTTAGTCGCTAACCGGTTATCTAATGAATTATTCGTATTAGCCGGACCGTCGTTCGCTACTGAAATAGCAAAGAATCTCCCTGCGAAGGTCAATCTGGCAGGGAAAAACTTTGAGAAATGTTCCGAAATTGCGAGAAAATTAAGTTCTGAAAATTTTAAAATCGAGCCAATATCAGATGTAGTCGGATTGCAAATTGCCGCAGCATTAAAGAACGTATTAGCGATAGGTTGTGGGATTTTATATGGAAGAAATCTCGGACAAAATGCCGCTGCACGATTTATGGTTGAGGGAATTCACGAAATGACTCAAATAGCTGAATTTCTCGGCGGATGCGCTGAAACCTTTTCGAAAATAGGAGCGTTGGGAGATATCATTTTGACCTGCACCAGCCTGCAATCGAGAAACATGAGTTTTGGAAAATTCCTAGCAGAAGGAGGTTCTCTTGAAACTTGGCATGGAGCACTGGCAGAAGGAATTTTTGCGGCAAAATTCATTCCGAATTTACATTGTTCCACGAGAATTTTTCAAAAAATCTATCAAGTAATTTACGGACAGATCTCCGTTGATGAATTTTTGAAATCGGTATTTGTTTAACGATTTTTTAACAAATAGCTACGAGAATGTCTTCGTATGAGTTTTTATAATGCGGAGTATGTTATGAGATGGTTTGCCAAAATGATATTTGACGGGGGGGGGTAAAAAAATCTAAAAATCACACAAAATCAAGCAGTTATATCTTAAGATTTCTCAAAAAATTCGAATTTCTATTTAAAAATTTAAACAAAAATGCAGAACAGTTTTTGGTATCGCGGCACAGAGAAGAATTATCCAGGGGTTCGATCCTAATCGAATTCGCAGTTTGCATGCCGATTTTGATTATTTTGCTTTTTTATATCAACGACTTAGTAAGAATTAAGAGATATTATGCACAAACGGAATACATGGCTCAACAATTCGCTAATATTATTCAGAATATTTCTAATGGGCAACGCATAACTATTTCACATATCAAATATGCCGGTGCTCTCTCCTGGCTCAGTTTATATCCGGGAAAAACCATGTATCATACCGACACAAGATCTGACAGATCTCATGAGCTCTCTAGTTATCCATGGCAAATTATTTATTATGTGGAGGGATTATCAGGAGGAAAAGCTTCTGTTAAGTGGGTGCGTTATGTTCACCCTGAGAAAAATACTGTCCCCGATAAAATGAACAGTAACTATAAAACTTCGGACATGTATAACAGCAATGTGAGATGGGGTACAAATGTTGAGCCATCGTCTATATATCCGACACTTAGAATAAACGAAGGGGAAGCAAAAATTATAATAGAATGTCAATTGTGTGTAATGCCTAGTACTATGAGTACAGCAGATTATAATCCTTCTGACGATCAATCAACCTGCGCAAAAAAAGCTTTTAGGCTAAAATTTTTAACTCCAAAAACTTCAGGTCCTGGGGCTGAAAGTGATCGTTATTTTTCTTCTATTGTGATTTTTAGACCAAAAGACGGATTATTTACATCAACAAGACCGTAGGATTTCTATCATTGAGGATAATATTTCAAACTCCTCTCATAAAAAAACATATATTGCTGAACGATTCCGCCGATGTCTTGTAAATTCCAGCGTTTTAGCGAAAAATCGTTGTGATAATGCGTTTCGATAATTCTTTTTATCCAGACATCGATGGGAAAAGCTTCTATTTTGTACATTCCGAACAAAGCGATACAGTTTGCAACTTTATCTCCGACGCCGTGCAGAGTTTTCAGATATTTCACTGCTTCGGAATATTTCATTTTTTTCAACTTTTTCAGATCGAAATTACCGTCAGATACGGATTCCGAAATTTTCAGCAGATAATTTTTGCGATATCCCAATTTTACGGATTCCAAATCTTCCTCGCAAAAACTCAAAAAGTCATTCGGGGTTGGAAATCTCCCCCTGTTTATATCGCATAATTTTTTGAGACAGTTTTTGATTCGCGGAATGTTATTCTGCTGCGAAATCACCGCAGAGATAATCATTTCCCAGAGATCTTGGCGAAGAATTCGCAAACCCGAACCGAAATTCACAGCTTTGATAAGATATTCGTCATTTGTTGCAAGAATTCGCCCTTTGATTTCGCTATAATCAGTTTGTAAATCAAAATAATTGAACCAAAAATCATCGAATTCTTTTTGATCGCAATAAAAAATATGATTTTCATTTTTCTTCTCAATTTTCAGAAAACGATCCAGGGCGAATATATCCCACACATTATCCGCAACACGATACATGCGGAAACATTGCCCAGAATCTGCGATCTGCTCTATATCAAAATCTTTAAGCTCCAAAGTCAGCATAGATTAACTCAGGGAGATTTCGTTGTTCGAATATTTCACTACGTGTTTCGAACCTTCAACGATTTCTCCGCTGATGATCTTTTTCGCGATTAAATCGTATAGATTTTTCTGCAAAGCTCTCTTCAACGGACGTGCTCCGTAAGTCGGATCGTATCCGATCTCGCAAAGCCAATCTTTGAAAGAATCGTCAATTTCGAGATCTATATGCTTTTCGCTCAATCTCTTATTTAACTCACGAAGTTGAATATCCACAATACCTTTCATATTCTGTTTCGAAAGATTATTGAAAACTAAAATTTCATCCAAACGATTCAACAATTCAGGTCGGAAATTCATTCTCACGACATTCATAACCTGATCTTTTACGATTTTTTTGTCGATTTTTTCCCCCGATCCCTGCGAAAAATATTCCGATCCTAAATTTGAAGTCAGAATGATAATCGTGTTTTTGAAATTCACATTCCTTCCTAATCCATCAGTCAGATGCCCCTCGTCCAACACCTGTAACAGAATATTGAAAACATCGTTGTGTGCCTTTTCGACCTCGTCGAACAATACGACAGAGTAAGGACGACGACGCACCGCCTCTGTCAGCTCTCCGCCTTGCTCGTATCCGACATATCCCGGAGGAGCTCCGATCAATCGCGACACAGAATGCTTTTCCATGTACTCAGACATATCGATTCGCACCATGTTGGTTTTATCGTCGAACAAAAACTGCGCCAACGCTTTGGACAACTCAGTTTTTCCAACCCCGGTCGGTCCGAGGAAAAGGAAAGATCCCAACGGCTTGTTCGGATCAGAAATCCCCGCGCGAGATCTGCGAATACAATCGGCGATGGCGTCCACAGCATCATCTTGTCCCACAACGCTTTCCTTCAGTTTCGATTCGATGGACAGCAGTTTTTCTTTTTCCCCCATCAGCATTTTTTCCACGGGAATTCCTGTCCAACGCGATACCACCACGGCAATATCGTCGGAAGTCACCTCATTCCTCTTCTGATTTTCCGACTCCAGTTTTTGGCATTCAGCTAATTTCTTTTCTAATTCAGGAAGCTTGCTGTAGAGCAACTCCCCTGCCCTCGCGAAATCAGCATTTCGTTGAGCGACCTCCGCCAAATTTTTCGTTTCATCAATTTTTTCTTTTAAGATTTTTATCTCGTCGATATTTTTCTTCTCGAGATTCCATTTCGCATTAAGATCAGCCGACTTTTTCTCCAATTCCGTCAATTCTTTCTGCAATTTTTGAAGCCGTTCCTTCGACGCATTATCGGATTCCTTTCTCAAAACCTCCTGCTCGATTTTCAACTGCATGATTTTTCGATCCAGCTCGTCGATCTCCTCGGGCTTGGAATCCAAAACCATTTTTAAACGACTGGCCGCCTCGTCCATAAGGTCGATAGCTTTGTCCGGAAGAAATCTGTCACTAATATATCTGTTTGAATAATTGCAGGCTGAAATAATCGCCGAATCACTGATGCGAACCCCGTGATGCAGTTCGTATTTTTCCTTCAGACCTCGCAAAATTGAAATTGAATCCTCAACCGTCGGTTCCGTAACAAACACCGGCTGAAACCTTCGAGCAAATGCAGAATCTTTCTCTATATATTTTCGGTATTCGTCAAGCGTAGTTGATCCGATACAGCGTAATTCGCCTCGAGCCAAAGCAGGTTTCAACATATTGGATGCATCCATCGCGCCATCCTGCCCTGCCCCCATCAAAGTGTGAATTTCATCGATAAACAAAACGATATTTTCGTTATTCGAAACCTCTTTAAGCACGGCCTTCAAGCGTTCCTCAAACTCCCCTCGGAATTTCGCTCCGGCGATCAACTGCCCGACATCCAGGGACATGATTTTCTTATTTTTCACAGAATCGGGAACGTCATTTTTGATAATACGATTGGCCAATCCTTCAACAATCGCTGTTTTCCCCACTCCAGGTTCTCCGATCAAAATAGGATTGTTTTTCGTTCTGCGAGACAGCACCTGTATAGTTCGCCTGATCTCCTCATCTCTTCCGATAACAGGATCCAGCTTTCCTTTGCTTGCCGCATCAGTAATATCTTTTGCGTAGCGATTCAGCGCATCAAATTCCGACTCGGCATTTTCTGAATTTACTTTGTTATTCATTCTAATACCTCCAATTGTTTTTTCTAATTTATCTAGGTTACCTCCGCATTGGATAAAAAAAGGTTTAATTTTATCGCTCGATAGCAAACAAAAAATCAGACTATCCAAACCAATGTATTTATCTCCGAATTTTTGAGCTCTTTTTTCCGCATTATTCAGAATTTGATACAATTCATTAGATAAACTGAGCTGAACATTTCCGTAAACCTGTGGAATTTTATCAATCTCTTTATTACACAGATTTTCCAGTTGTTTTTCATTTATTCCCTGCAAAAGTTTATCTGTGAGATAGTCATTCTGTTGTAATATCGATTTCAAAACATGGAAAGGCGTAAGTATTTGTTGCTGCTTCGCTTTAGCATGCTCCTGAGCAGACTGTAATACCATTATAACAGACTGAGTCATATTCTGATTCATAACTCCTCCATTCTATAACGCAGGGTATTATATCACTTTATTCTAAAAAATTTCAGGATTTTCACTTTTGATTAACCTCTCTTTGTTACGTTTAGTTTGTGTGAGTGGAGGTAGTGTAATGAGAAAAGTAGTTGGTCTCATAGCGTTTTGTAGCATGATTTTCGCAGATAATGTTTCGTATGCAGAAGCAAATAGCGAATCCTTGAGCGATAAAGATATAAATGAAATAGTGACGGAATTGAGTTCCGAAGATCTTCAAAAACTAGTTCAAACGGCAGAGAAAAAAGGAAAACTTTCTACTAAAAAGAGTGCAAATAAAAAATCCGGAAAGAAGAAAAAGAAGAAGAAAAATGCACAAAATTCTCAAAATAGTACATTCATAGAGAATGGTGAGCTCGATGGTAACATAGGTAATGCTAATCAGAATCAGTCAACCACAAAGAAAAAGAAGAAAAAAAACAAAAAAAAGAAACAGAAGAATATTCAAAATTCAGAAAGTAATGTAATTGCAAACAGCAACGCATACGTTGGTGACATAAACAATACTTATCAAAACCAACAAGTAACAAAGAAAAATAATAAAAAAAAGAAAAACAAAAAAAGAAAAAAGAAAAGCACTTTACAAAAAGTGGAACTCACGACTAATGTTAACCAAAATCGCTCAATTTCAAAAAATGCAAGTAATCAGCCGGCGATTTTTGCAAATAAAGAAGATGCGAACAGATCATATCAGATAAAAAAAACTAAAAAAGAAAATAATGCTGATGAAAGTTGGAAATATGAAGTCATAAGTGCATCGGATTTAACTAATCGAGATAAGTTTACTGCGATTAATGAACCCGTTATCGACAAAGCAAAAATTCAGAAATCTTCGATAGTTATAGAGAAAGACGTAAAATTAGCGAGTAATTCAGAAAAAACTAAGGTTAGAAATAAAGTTACTTCCCCGAAAGTATGGTCATCGAACAAAAATATAAAATTAGCAACTAACGAAAAAGCTAATGAACTCGAGAAAAAAATTACTCCGTTAAAGCCTTTGGATAAAGAGAAGATTTTAGCTCATCTTGATTCCAAGAAAGATGGAAATTTTGTAGCAAACTTGAGTAGCCCCGAAACGGCAATCAAAGATAAGTTACAACAGATTAAAAATAATAGAGAAACGTATAACTTGATCAAAACTCCAAACAAAGATTTGAAAGATAATATTCAAGTAAATAAGTTTAGAGCAGAACTGGATCATTATCGTAAAATTTTCACTTTGAACATGAAAAAAGCGTAACAGAGATGGAGAGAGATTATGAAGAAAGTAACATTTTGTTTAGTCCTGATGCTGGCATATGCCTGTACCGAAGTTTCAGGTGATTTTAATCGTGAATCGCCAAACTCTGTTACCGAAGCAAAAAAATCCAATCAGGTTCCTAGTTATTCTGAACTGAAAAAGCAATACGAAAAAGCTGACGCTCAGCAAGAAAAAACGAAAGAATTGTTGGTTAAAATGAAGACTAGGATAGAAGAACTTACGGCTCAAGTTCTGGAATTATCGAATTCCAAAACTGTTTTAGAAAGAGAAAATTCTTCACTTTTGGAGCAAATCCAAAAATTCCAAGACAATTCAATGGAAAATGATGATAGAATAAAGTCATTAAACATTAAAATATTGAATCTTGAACAAGAGAAAGAAGAACTTCTCCAAAAATTGTTTAATCATCAAATGAATAATCAAGAAATAAAATCTGTTTCTTTTGAATTAAATTCCCTGTTGAATCAAGTTTCTATGGAAGACGAAATTACAAAAGATAGTAAAAAATTATTGCAAGAACTAACTGATATAAACAATCGTGTCGATCAAATTCTTAATAGCGCACAATCAGTTGAAATAAATTCTGAAAGAAAAGATCAAATCGAATCGATCATAGAAGAATTAAAAACAAAGCAAAATATAGCTCGACAAAAGTTAAATTTCTTCAATAATCACGAAAAGAAACTTATAAATCTGTGCAACCAAAATAAAATGACAGATGAATCTCTAAATCAGATAAGAAATCAGCTAT
>Ga0310786_10003999_pt1 | contig 20810 bp, 16 predicted proteins | sample AusTroGonzalo_MG_FD_203881 | JGI IMG/M metagenome (GOLD analysis project Ga0310786, IMG submission 203881) | Bovine rumen microbial communities from tropical cattle in Woodstock, Queensland, Australia - Gonzalo_03 (v2) (version 2) | ecosystem: Host-associated > Mammals > Digestive system >... | reverse complement strand
TATTTATGCTCATTTTAAGAATTATTAATGTAAATATCTAAACAACAAAAGTCCAAACCATCCAAACCATACATGAAAAAAGCGTAAATTGCAAAAAAATTTGCAGGGTCAAATATTTTTTAGTAATTTTGCGGCGAAAAAGATAGGTTATGGAAATAGCATTGATTATTGTTTCGGTAGTGGTAGTGGCGCTGGTAGCGGCGTTAGTGTATCTTATATTGAAGGCGCATAAGCGTCCGTCAGAAGCGGATGTACAGTTGCGGATCTTTTCGTTGGAGAAAGACCTTGAATATGCTCAGGCGGCAGCAGCCAAAGCTTTGTCAGAGCAGCAAGAGCACTCGAACATTTTGCTCAAGGAGCAGCAGGAACGCTTCAGTGCATTGCTCAAGCAGCAAGAAGAACACAATGCGGCGTCAGTCCGGCTGCTGAAGGAGCGGTTTGATGAGACGTTGGCGAATCTTCAGACCTCCCTTAAAGGTGTGACAGAAGAGTTGCTCAAGCAGCGTGAAGCAGCATTCACAGAGTCCAGCAAGCAGTCCTTAGATACGCTATTGACTCCGCTCAAGACCGAGCTCGCGAACATGCAGAAGTCAATGACGGAAGGCCGTGTTAGTCAGGCTGAACTGAAGACTGCGATGGAGAAGCAGATAGAGCACCTGCTGCAACAAACGACGCTGACGGCGCAGTCGGCAGACGAGTTGGCGCGAGCTTTGACGCATGACCCGAAGTATCAGGGCAATTGGGGTGAGCGCGAATGTGGCGAGTTGCTGGAGCACGGCGGTTTGCGTCGTGGCGTGGAGTATGATACGCAGGTGAACATCAAATATCGCGATGCAGATGGCAAGGAGCGCGATTTCCGTCCTGATTTCATCCTGCATTTGGATTCTAAGCGCGATGTGATAATTGATGCAAAAGTGAGTCTGACGGCGTTTAAAGACTACTGCAACGCGCCGGACGAAGCCTCACGGATGGAGAGTCTGAAACGTCACGTGGCAAGCATGGAATCGCACGTGAAAGAGTTGGCGGAGAAGGATTATGCCTCGTATATACGCGCCGGCAAGACGATTAATTTCGTAATCATGTTTGTGCCAATCACAGGCGCATTATGGACGGCATTACAGCAACAGCCCGACCTGTGGCGCAAGGCAATGGACCGCCACGTGTATATCGCAGACGAACAGACGCTGTTTGCTGCTTTGAGCGTGGTGAAGATGACGTGGACAACCTACACGCAGTTGGAGCAATATCAGGAGGTCTTCAAGAAAGCGGAAGTGATAGTGGAGCGGGTAGGTGAGTTCTACGAGCGTTTTCAGGGAGTCGGAGCCGCATTGACCAAGGCGCAGACAGCCTATAAAGGTTGCGCTGACAAGTTGGAAGACCACGGTCAAAGTATCATCGTCGCAGCGCGCGATATGAAGAAGTTAGGGGTGCGCGCCAGTACAAAACATCCGCTACCACAGGCAGCGGATGTAGAAGATATAGCATCTATAGAAACTATAGTTCCGGAAGATAATTAATCCACGCAGGAAACGCGAGTTTGGGTTTTTCCGTATAAGTCTGAAGTGATATTCCCCAGTTGGTCAAGGTAATTGAGTACGGCTTGTACATCTCCGATGTGGTCGCACTCTATTTCTTCCATATATTGTAGTGCGCCGGAAGCGCCTTTGCTGACAAGGATATAACTCTGTCCGCCAAGAGTATAGGTGGCTTTCGGGTCAACAGGCAGCCACTCACCGTTACGCTCCACTTCTGCTGAGCGGATACGACGGGTCTTGCCCACTCCGACAAAGAGTTGGTTGTGGTCAAGCATAACCGAAGAAGGCACGGCGGTTGTGTAGGTATAGCGCAAACCGGATACTTGGAGGAAATCGCCGTTCTCTTCAGGTTCCAAGGCAACACTCACTTCGAGCGCATCGAGCAGTTGTTGTCCTGTGCATTGGAGTTTGCGCATCGTGTTGTTGAACGGAATCACGGAATAGACATCGCCGAAAGTAATGTCGCCGGCGTTAATCTGGTTGCGGATACCGCCACCGTTCATGATACCGATATCAGCGCCTGTAGCAACGCGAAAAGCGTCCGTGAGAAAATCGCTGAGGTTGGTTCCGCCGCGGCGTACTTCGCGTTCGCCGTCTTTAAGCATGGTCAGGTCAATATCGGTGTGCCCGACTACTTGACCGATTTTCTCCTGCATCTCCGCCTCTATCTTCGCCACAATACGCTCTACACGCGGGTCTTTTGCCATGTCGGGTGTGTTGTTTATCAGTTCAACGGACATTACGCCTGTGGTGTCAATCGTCAGTTTCCCGAAGCGCTGGAACTGCGTACCGGTAGAGGCAAGAATCACCGAATCGCCGGTAGCGTTGGCAATCTTGAGGTTGAGTATATGGTGTTGGTGTCCGTCCAGTACGGCATCAATGCCGGTCGTAGCTCGAATAAGCTCTACGCTGCTGTCCAATGCCGAATCATCGCCGAGGTGAGAGAGCACAATCACGTAATCTGCACCTTGCCTACGGGCATTGTCAGCCGCCCCCTGAATGAGCTCAAAGCAGTCTTCCGCATGGAAGGAATAGATGCAGTTACCATTTTCGTCCTCGAAGAAAGTAGGCGTCGAGCTACTGAAGGTAAGCGGTGTCGCCGCCCCGACAAATGCCACGGTCACATCCCCGAACTGCTTGAGACAGTAGGGCTTGTATGGCATGTTTTCGAGCGTGTCGGTGAAGTTGCAGCACACAACGTCCGCGTTCAGTTCACTCATGAGGTGTTGTTGCTGCGGGATACCGTAGTCGAACTCGTGATTGCCAATTGTGGTGGCATCATACTTGACGGCGTTCATGACCTTGATAATACTTTCGCCCTGGCTGATACTGCCAATCGCTGCACCTTGCAAAAAGTCGCCTGCACTGACAATAGCCACGTACGGCGTCTCTTTCTTTATTCGGTTGCGAAGTGCACTCAGTTTGGCATACTCATCAATGGCGCAGTGGACGTCATTCTCGAATAGGATAACTACGGGGTTCTTACCTGTCGGTTGGCACGCATTAAGCATTAATACCGCTACCGTAGCACAAATGAGATAAATGTTTTTCATGTATAGTTTCACTTTTTACTTTTCACTTTTCACTTAGAACTTATACCCCGCCATAATCTGGAGACGTTGTTTGCGTGTTGCCGCTGCTCCGTCGAAAGCAAGGTCAAGCACGAATCCCTTATATTCCATACCAATCGTCACAATGTGTCGGAATTCCTGAATGCGGAAGGTATACCCAATATGGGCATATTTCCATAGATTGAGCTCAACTCCGAAATCGGCACTAATGGTGTGCTGCCCGAGGTAGAATAACAGATGGGGTGAGAACATGACATTCTTACCCTTATCCAATAGAAAATCGTAACTGAGATTGAAGTATCCGCGGCGTTCGTACATTATGAGCGCAGTGTTATTAGCTGCCGAGTTGCCGGCAAGATTGACCACCGACACGCCCACATTGAGTCCTCGCATGCGATATTGGATACCCAAGTCCACATCCGGCGACATCTGGAAGGACTTTAGCCACTCACTCTGGACGCTCAGTTTGGAGGGCATAATATCGCAGAAATTAACCTGAAGCCGTCCTCCGACCGATAAGCGGTGGATATCTTTAAATACAAACTCATATCCGTAGCCGAGCCCGATAGTATGTTGGTGGAAGAAGGAATATCCGTCATAGTGGTAACTGGCAGAGAAGATATGTCCGTCAAGTCGTCCTTGGTATCGTGCGCCCACGTCAATGTCCTCGTAGATATCCGAATCGTAGCGTTTGATGTAGCCTTTGGGTTCGATTTCCGCGTGTGACCATACTTGTACGAAGTGCTTGTACCCGCCGTCCACATTGCTCACAGAGGGATTGTAGAACGATAAGTCCCGATACTGGTCGTACAGGATTTGGTTCTGGGCGAAAGCGGTGCATAACACCATCGCCAAAACAGCCGATGCTATGCTTCTGCGGGCGTTCATTTCCATGCCTCAAGGGTGTTGTTGATATAGGGGATGGTTACGTTGGTGTGTTCACGTCCAGGGTAGGGGAAAAGGGTGATATCACCTCCCGCTTCCGTCAAACCGGCAAAAGCATCTGTGGTGTTGAAATAGGGCACCACATTATCCGCTGTTCCGTGGTGGAGATAGACCTTGCCGGTCGGTTTCCAGCCCTTGTGGAAGGAGTTCTTTTCGCTGGCGGCAATCCACTCTTTATCTTCGCCGCTGAGCAAACCCTGTACAAAATATGGACGGAAAATATCCCAAATACCGCCTCGGAAGTTCGTGATGGCGGAGGTTTGGTCGGTGACGGTAAACGCATAGATTTGGTCTGGATTGCGGTGCACGGCAAAGCGGTTAAGCACATACGCCGACCACGAAATCAACGCCGCAGGAATTGTCGCTTCCTCGCGCAATACGCCCTCAATCTGCCCAACATAGTTATACGGACCGGCGAGACAGCTGCTGCTCACCACATTAAACTCGGTATTATAATCGGTTTGGATATAATAGTGCAGACTAAGTGCTGCGCCTCCTCCCTGACTGTAGCCGCCCAACCAAACATCCTGTTTACCGCAGAGGTTGAGTTGGTTTCGCATTGCGCGGAGGGCGTCAATATTCGCATAATGCAATTCGGGATAATAAACGAATGGATGCTCTTTGTCCTTAGTGTCGCCGTATCCGATATAATCGGGCACAATCACACTGAATCCGTTGGCGGCAAGCGGTATGGCGCAGGTTGCCACCTCTCCGCCTGTTTTGGCCTTGTTGAAGTAATTGGATGGCATCTTTTGTGCCGCACTAAGGGGCTCAATCGGTATATTCGTGCCGTGCATATAGACGCAGAGCCGCCGCTTGATGGTATCGGTTTCCGGCAACAGCAGCAAGGCCGTTGTAGCGATAGGTTCGCCTTCGTAAAACGTGGTGTAAGTGAGACGGTAGCACTCAATGCCATAATGCAGATAGTCGCTCTTGACGGAGTCTCCGGCATGTTCCTTGACCTCCGCGAGGGAGAGTTTGCGGAGCTGCTCGACTTTGAGCACTTGTCCGCGACCGCCAGTCGCCTCTAAGGGCTTCTCTTTATCGCAACCAGTTGCCGACAGACAAAGAATCAGCAACAACGCCCAAACAAAAGGCTTGAAAATAGAGGATTTGTATGCGGATTGTTTCATGGTTAGTCTATTTTGCCCGCAAAGTTACAATAAAAATCGCAACTATGCAAATTTAGTTACGAAATTTGTTCATTTTTATGCTAAATGACTATGTTACGAGGCCGTAGATGGCGGAAATCAGTACTGATAGCAGCCGGCGTCCGGACGAATCGTGTCCCCCGCTGCGTAACGCACACGAGGCTGTCCGAGACGGTCAAACGGGTAGGAGAGGGCAGTTGCCGAATCGCCTATTCCGCGTGCTGGTGACAGCGAATCAAGGCGGAAGTCGTAGTAGTTATACTCCTTATATTTATAATAGGTGTTGCGAAAAACAGCCGTAGTATCGTCTTTCGGCCAATACACATTCGCAAAAGCTGCCACGGTGTGAATAGAATCAGCCTTGAGGTAGTTATTGGCGATAGTGTCCTCGTAGTACTTCGGCAGTGGCGTGGCTAAAAGCAGGTTATTGCGTCGAATGCCGGTCACAATACAATTGCGGAACGATGCTTGGGTGGGGATATTGCTTTTGCTGACATTATTGATATAGACAGCAGCTACGTCCTCGCGCGGAGTGGCTTGAATGCGCACATCCGTAGCGTTGAAGTACGCGGCAATCGTAGAGTGAATAAACCGCTGTTTGCCGCCGGACAAATAGACGCAGTAAGCGGCAGCGTTACTCAGTTCGCAGTTCGCCACGGTAGCATCTGTGTGCTGCAACACAAGCCCATAGACGGCGTGATTGTGAATGCGGCTGTTCGTCAGCGTCATTTGCGGCAGGCTTTCGGTCTTGTCACTCACGCAGAATAAACCGACATTCGCCGAGAGGATTTCGATATAATCCATCTTGTACGTCTTTTGCGGAGCGTCCTTTTCGTCGAGCAGATACACGCCGCCCCACATGCCCGCGACGTATGAATAAGGCACTGAATCGTACAGGTGGTCAATCCGGTCTCCCATCAACCGAATCGGTTGCATCAAGGTTCCTGTTGCTGTCACATCTCCGTAAGCCAATAGTACCGCCTCGTTATGAAAATACAGCCGTGCGCCGGCATCGAATGTCAGGTCGTTGCTCACGGCAAAAGTGTCGTATATAAGGTACGGCTTGTCAGCGGTAAACCGATAGTTGTCACGAACCGTCAGGCCTTTCTTGGTCTTGATAAGATGCACATTCTGTCCGTAAGCCTCCAACGGTACGCTTTGCACGTTCCCATTAACGGAAAAGTTCAGATTGTCGCGCACATGTAACGGCGCATTCTGCGTGGTCGGGTCAATATTGACTTTGACGAACACAATCAGACTGTCTCCGCCGCGCAAGTGCCAGTCGGTGGCTTGACTGAGGTCAGCTTCGCCGTCCACATTAACTTTGAAGTCTGTACCTAAGTCTTGCCATATACGGCTGATAACCAGTGCGTTAGCGTTCTTGTTATACACTACGAACTGCCTCGTCGCGCTGCCGATACTTGTGAAAACGGTATCAAACAATACTTCCTCTTTGGAGAACGTGAGCCGCAGGTTTGGGTCATCGCTTACACGGTCTTCCTTGCAGGCAAAGAAGGCAAACAGCACTGTCAATATAAGTAACCACCGTGCGCGCATTATTCGAAGTTAAAGGTGATACACAACATGCGCGAAGTCAGTTTGCGCAAGGCTTGGGTATAGAATTTCTCGTCAGGTGAGAGATAGACGTTTTCATCCACATGGGTCAGTATATCGCCAAAGCCGATTTTGTATGTTATCTGCGGGCAGAACTTGAACCACTGGAAGTACAAATCGCAACCAACGCCAACTTCCACGAAATAGTCAAAACTCTTGAGCATCACAGGCTGTTCTGCATCGCGATAGACATTAAACTCCACGCCGCCGCCACCGATGAGGTAGGGTCGGAAGTTCTTCTCGCGCTCTGCTGACCATTTGATATACAGGGGCACCGCAATCGGAATACTGAGGATATCTACTTTGTCTTTCTGGTCGCCGGTTTGGTTTTGTACAGCCTTGCCGGATTCGGTTTTATAAGAAAGGGTACGCTGCGAAAAACTCAGGGCAGGACAGAACCGCAGATTCAGGTGACGGGACATACGCAGATCCGACACGAACCCTACCGTAAAGCCCGGCATCATGTTGCTCACTCGGGCGTGATAAACTTCGCCGTTGATGGTCTCTTCGGAGTCCGTTACGCCGAAACTCATAAAGTTCATGCCTAACGAGAACCCGAAATGTACCAGTTTGTCATCTATATACGGGTTATTCTGTGCTGAGGCCGTTATCGCCGCAAACAGAAAAATCACTATGTATCGTACACCTTTCAATTTTCACCTTTCAATTTTCCAATCGTCAATCAAAAGTCACTGCTTGTATTGCTGTTTCCGGAGTCATCGCCGAAGTCGTCGTTATCTCCACCGTCCGGACGTTCAAAGCGGCGTTTTTGGTTGTTACCGAAGTTATAGGTAATCGTGAAACTGATGGTACGTGAGTGCCACCGGTTCTCGGAGTACTGCCAGAATCCTTCGCCCCACGTAGTGTTCTTACGGGCACGGCTGTCGAGCAGGTCACGTACATTGAGCGCGAGTGCCAGCTGCTTGTTGAGGAAGGTGTGACGCAAACCGATATCAATCGAATAACTATGACTGGTTGTTCCTTGTGCAACAACGCGCGGCGAGCGGTAGTTTGCACGAAGCTGTCCGCTGAAGTTCTTCGTGAACATAAACTGTGCACTAAGACGCACCGAACCAGCAAAGATATTCTGCTTCGCCAACTGTACGGGAATCTCCTGCCCTTGGTGGGTAATCACCTCATCCACGGCGGCGATATTGTTCCAATAGAAATTGGCACTGGTCGTCAGTTGCAGCAACTCTCCGAACAGTCGGTTCTTTGCTACCACTTCCACACCTAACTCCTGTCTTGCGCCTACATTGAAGTAGGTGTTCTTCATCACGTCCCCGTCAATGTATTTGTAGTTCTGGATAGCGCCTTCTTGGTACTTCCAGAACACGCCGGCAGACAGGGTGTGACGCTCCCAAGTCTTCAGATAATTGAGCTCGAGATTGTTCGAATACGCCGGCAGCAAGTCCACGTTACCGTAACTGATGTTCGTGGAATCGGAGAAGTCCATGCGTGGATTGATTTGGTGTCCCCACGGACGGCGAACGCGGCGCGTGTAGTTCAGTTGTAGCTCGTGCCCGTGACCGAAATCGTACCCGATATACGCACTCGGATAGATTTGGAAATAGGCGGTGTCTTTCTTATTGGGGAACGAAGTGTACGAGTCCTTCTCGGCGCCTGTTGCATCTTTGTAGGTGGACTCCAAGTGCCGCATATAATACTCTCCGCGCAGACCGACTTGCAGCGACAACTTGTCCCAGAACCGGTTGCCGTAAGTGATATATAGGGCATGGTTCTGCGTCAGTCCTTCAAATTTCGCGTAGTACGGATAGAGCTCTTCGGTGACATTGCCGTCCTTGTCTTGGTTATGGGCATCGGCATAGGAGTTGCTCCAGTTGCGCGTATAGTCGTAGCCGGCTTCGAGACGGCTCTGTTGTGTAGGTTTCCACTCGTAGTCCGCTTTAATCTCAATACCTTGCTCCTTGCTCGAACTGCTTTGATCCTGATAACTGAAAATAGTATCGCCGGTTGCCAAGTCCAAATCCTGCTGGTCGTAGTAGGTATCCATGTTAAAGCCGAAGTTGTTATACGTTCCGCTGACCATCAATTGGTGGCTCTTGTGCTTGAAGGTATAGTCTATCGTAGCGTTCCCGCCTGGGTGCGCGCCTTTACTTTCCTGATTACGCACAAAATCCCGCAACTTATTGCCGGAAGGGTCGGTAAGCAAGTAGGTACGTTGATTGCTGTTCGCCATGCCTAATCCTTTAATGGGTGTGCTAATCATCCCGAAACCGGACAATCCAAGCGTGTGTCCTTCTGCCAGCCGGAAGTTCAGTCCCGCACGGGCAAACATTCCGCCGCCGCCGTGAGTCTGCAAACCATCCTGTACCAAATGACTTTGTATCAGCGCACTATCCAACACTTCCGAGCCTGTGTTTTTGCCCAAGTTATACCGGTCGGTGATGCTTCCTCCGTTGCTGGAATGGTAGCGGTAGCCAACATTGAAATAACCGTCCATTGGACCCGCATTGAAGTTGATATTAAAGCCTGCATTGGCTCCCGGAGGAGTCGTCCACGGCTTCGACAGGGCGTAGTCGATACCGGCCTGCACCGAACCGTAGAAACCTGCTTTGCGGTCGTTCTTCATGACGAGGTTGATGATTCCTGCCGAGCCTTCCGGCGAGAACTTTGCGGAAGGATTCGTGATAAGCTCAATCTTCTCCACCGTTCCTGCCGGCATCTGTTGCAGGACTTGTGCACGGTTCTCGGAGTTCAATCCTGCCGGCTTGCCGTTAATCCAAATCTCAACGTCTTCCGAGTTGCGCAGGGAGATATTTCCTTCTTGGTCTACATCTACTGATGGGATATTCTCCAACACATCTGTCACACTGGCACCTGCCGAGGCGATGTTCTGGTCCACGGTGAACACTTTCTTATCCAGCTCAAAGCGCATTGAACTGCCTTGTCCGACGACGTCCACTTCTTGCAGGCTCTTCGTGTCCTCTTTGAGAAACAGTTTGCCGAGGTCAATGTCCTTACCGTGCACTTCTACCGGACGTGAAAGCGGCATATATCCCATAAACGAGATATTCACCACATACTTGCCATCCTTGATACCTGTCAGCGCAAACGTACCTTCGGCATCGGTCACAACTCCGTTCACAGGTGTAGTATCACCCTCTTTTGACAAACTTACATTCACAAAGTCCAACGCCTGACGGGTGCCCGCGTCCAAGACCTTACCCACGATGTCAGCTGACCAAGCAGGCAGACTAATGAGCATTACGAGTAATATACTCCACAGCTTCTTTGTATCCATTTATTCCGTGTCCGATTATCGTGTGTGCACAAACCGCTTCCAATAAATCGCGTTGACGAAAATCCTCCCGCGAGCGAATATCCGAAATGTGTACATTCACAACTGTTAAACCTTGTTCTGCCGCGTAAGCGACTGCGTCACGTAGTGCAACGCTTGTATGTGCGTAGCCGCCGGCGTTGATGACCAATCCCGCGTAGTCGCCTTCCGCAATGGATTGAATATGGTCTATCAATGCGCCTTCGTGATTCGATTGGAAGTAAACAAAATGTGTGCCAAGCCATAGACGCTGAATCTCGACTATGGTCGCTTCCATCGTCCGGGTACCATAAATCTCGGGGCTTCGTTTCCCCAACAGATTCAAGTTCGGCCCATTTACAATCGCAATCTTCATAACTATTTAACGTGGTCAACGTGCCCCGTTGACAACCAAGAGGAATTCTTCATTATCCTCCGTGCGTTCCATATACGATTTGAGCTTCTCCATCGCTTCGGTTGCGTTCATATCGGAGAGTTGCTTGCGGATTTGCCACATACGGCTCAATACGGTTGGCGGCAACAGCAGGTCGTCACGACGAGTGCTTGAAGCCGGTATATCCACAGCGGGGAAGATGCGCTTGTTACTCAACTTACGATCCAACTGCAACTCCATATTACCCGTTCCCTTGAACTCCTCAAAAATAAGATCATCCATCTTACTACCGGTTTCGGTCAAAGCAGTGGCAATAATCGTCAGACTACCGCCGTTCTCGATGTTACGGGCAGCACCAAAGAACCGCTTCGGCTTATGCAGCGCTTGTGCTTCTACACCTCCCGACAATACCTTACCACTGGAAGGCGCTACCGTGTTGTACGCACGTGCCAGACGCGTAATCGAATCCAGCAGTATCACCACGTCGTGACCGCATTCTACCAGTCTCTTCGCTTTCTCGTGCACGATATTCGCCACCTTTACGTGGTTCTCTGCGGGCTCGTCGAACGTTGAGGCTATCACTTCCGCCTTCACGCTACGTGCCATATCCGTCACTTCCTCCGGGCGCTCATCAATGAGCAGCACAATCATATACACCTCCGGGTGATTGGCGGCAATCGCATTGGCTATCTCCTTGAGCAGCACCGTTTTACCGGTTTTCGGCTGCGCTACAATCAGTCCGCGCTGACCCTTTCCAATCGGGCAGAACAGGTCGATGATACGTACACTCAACGGGTCCTTCTTGCCGCTGCACAACTTGAACTTCTCGTCCGGGAACAACGGCGTCAGGTTCTCAAACGCGATACGTTTCTTCACTTGCTCCGGCTCTAAACCGTTGATACGGATAATCTTATCCAGCGGGAAGTATTTCTCGCTGTCACGATTAGTGCGCAGGGTGCATTCAACCGTGTCACCGGGCTTCAAGCCGTACTGACGAATCTGTTGCTGACTGACGTATATATCGTCCGGCGAAGAGATATAGTTATAGTCTGCCGAGCGCAGGAATCCATATCCGTCCGGCGCACACTCCAAGGTGCCCATCGCAATCACGTTCTCACCCAGACTGATGGTCTGGGGTTCCTCCTCTTTCGCCTCTGAATTCGCCTCTAACCCTTCGCCTTTAGCCTCTGCATTCGTCTCTTCCGCTTTCGGTGCATCATTAGGTTGCATAGCAGCCGTCTCACCTCCAACAGGCGCAGCCGGTCCAACTTCCAACAGCGCAGCGGTCTGTTCTTTCTTCTTCCTGCCGCGTTTTTTCGGTTGTGGAACTTCGGACTTTGGCTCTTCCGCTTTGGGTGCATCATTAGGCTGCGAAGCAGCCGTCTCACCTCCAACAGGCGTAGCCGGTCCAACTTCCAACAGCGCAGCGGTCTGTTCTTTCGCGCGAAGGCTCTCTTCTGCAGCCTCATTCAACGGTTGACGGGCTTGTACGGCCTGAACGGTTTTATTCGCCTTGTGAGGGTTCTGCTTCAACTGCTCCTGAATAAGGCTCATCTCGCTTTCACCGTTGCCAACCATGGCAACAATCTCTCTGTTCACAATCTTGTCGGTGTTGATTCGTTGAACAGTCGTCTTTACGCGAGTACGCTTGCGTTCAATCTTTTCCGTGCGTTTTGCCTGACGTTCCGCTTCTTTAGCTTCTACATCTGCCGCACGCTTGTCTGCTTGCGCATCCAAAATAAGATAAGCAATCATCTTCGCCGTATGAGTGCGTCTTACATTGATACCTAATTCGGTGGCTGCGGCTTTTAACTCTTCGAGCGTCATACGCTCAAGTCTTTGCATGTCGTATTGCATATAATCAATGATAAATTGACAAAATAATATAAGAAAAATTCATGTGGAATAATGAGAATAATGATTGACTTTCTCATTTCGCCGGCAAAAGTACAACATTTTTTTCATATACGCAAAAAAAAGTGTGTTTTGCTCGCACTTTTTTAGTTTTAAGCTTTCAGTAATCAGTTTTCAGCTTTTCTTTCTGATGGCTGACTACTAATAACTGATGGCTTTTAGGCCTTTGTACTACTCGGCTTGCCGCTTGTAGAGTCATAATGCGTTATGGCTCTTTTTGCGCAACGCGATATTCATTAATCATTATTCATTGTTCATTGAATCTTGCCTGACAATGTTTTCAGTACTTCGATGGGTTTGAATTTTGCCATTTTTTTAGATTTTAGTGGTTAATGTTTTTGTCGTTTTTAACCGAGAGGCTACCGAGACCGTACCCTGCGGTTACTTTGTCTCTTGCGATTGACAAGCACCAATATAAACGGCCAAATGGTTTACTGCCCATATTCGCTCGACTTTTCACAAAAAAATGCAAAGTTTCTGTATTTTGTTACTTCGACTTTGCATGTTTGGGGGTTGACAGAAGACTATCGCGAAATCTTCCGGATGGTAATTTGCGGATAAATACCCCTCGTGGTAAGACTCTTATCTTTTCTATCCGTTTTTGTTTTCTTCTTTTTACTATTTGAATCCCAAGAAGGCTTTTAATTCAGCATTGGAGAGTAGTTCGTAGCGGGTGATAAAGTATTCCTTATCGGGATATTCGTTGCTGAAACGGTCCACAAACTCCTCCCAAGACATCGTCAGCCATTCTTCAGGAATATCGTTATAGACAGTTCCTCCATCGTTATGGGAACCGGCATTCCAACCCTCTTGAAACTCAAATGTATAGGAACCGTCGCGCCAACAATGGAAAAAATAGTGCTCCAAGCGATAATTGCATCCATGCGCTGTGCGTTCACGTCCAACGGAGGCCGTTTTGAAGTTAAAGAGCTCAAAACATTTGCCTCGAGGTCGTTGAGATTTGTCAATCTTCGATTTGTTCATAATTCGTTTGCATTTTCGCCTCTGTGCGATTTTCCTTGTTACAAGGGCACAATTAACTACGTTTTTCGCGAAAGGTACTAATTATTTTTCACTTCTCCAAAATTATTTTCAAAATGTATGAAGGCATGAAGATAAGGATATATTAGAAGCAAATAATATTGGCGAAAGGTTATTCCAAAAATCGTTTGCGGAGGAGTTGGATGTCTTCTTTGGTGAGGAAGAGCTGGTTGTGGAGGTAAGGCAGCATGCCTCCGAATTCGTGGTCGATAAGGTCGAGTGTACGGCGGAAGTTCTTGGTGCTGACACCCATGAAAGCTTGTATTACATCCATTTCTGCTTCTCCTCCGCCATGTGCGAGAATATCCTCGTTGAGCCGAGCCACGAGTTCGCGGTAGGCATCATTGGAGCGGTCGAAATCGGCGATGATGGTTTCTCTATCTACCCCCAGCGCAGAGAGGATGAACGCCGCTCCCCAGCCAGTTCGGTCTTTGCCTTGTGCGCAATGCCAGAGGATACCGCCGTCTTCGGGTGCTTCGACAATCAATCTTAGAAAAGCGGCGTATTGGAGTTGGGAGAACTCGCTACAGATAAGCGAAGGGTACATGTTCCTTGCCATCATTTGCACTTCCGGATAGAAGGCATAATTAACGATGTGTCTATCCAGTTCCAGAAAAGCTTCTTCGGGTATGGGCCTGCCGGTTTGTTGTTCTGCGCGCATGTCAATAGTAGGCAGCAGATGATGCTGAACACCTTCTATATCGCGGTCGGGGATGGCTTGGAACTCCCCCAGTGAGCGGAAATCAAGAATCCGGCAGAGGTTAAATTCCTGTTTGAGCCGTTCGATATCTGCGTCGGTTGCGTCATGCAGGTGTGCGGTACGAAGCAGTCGATGGGAACGAATAGCTCGTCCTCCTGCTCCAATCATGCCGCCTAAATCCCGTGCGTTAACTATATTGTCAAAAACAATTTCCATTGTTTTTTCCGTTAGAACACATCGTTGATGAGGCGGATGAATTCTTGATAGGCGAAGGTATCGGATAGTTCGGAGAGTGATGCCGCCAGTCCGCGATAATGCCATTCGTGCGAGGCTTTGTCCTTGACGTGAAAGATATTCCATAGTTCGTCGCCTATGGTCTGGTAATCCCGCCAGATGGCCCGCATATTACTGAGTTTATCACCCATTGCTACAATCTTGGCATCGTGTGAAGCAAGTCGCAGTCGGTCAATGGCGGCTTGTTTGCGGTCGTGCCAGCTGTCTTCTTCGGAGACACCTTCGGTGAATTGGTCACTTTCGGCGTGCACCAAATCGGCAATACGGTCGCCGAACTCGCGGCGGATATCTTCCACCGTTACATCGGTATCTTCGATGGTGTCATGGAGTGCAGCCGCCGCCAATAGTTCCTCATCGGGTGTGATGGAGGCTACAATCTCAACGGCTTCCATCGGGTGGACGATATATGGAAAACCTTTGCCGCGGCGTTCGGTGTTATGGTGTGCTTTGACGGCAAAGATAATCGCACGGTCAAGCAGGTCGGTATCTAAATATTTGTTTGCCATTATTTCAATATGGTTTTCTCGAGTACAGCGTGAAATTCGGGTAGTTTGAAATGTGTATCGCGTTCGATAATCAGCACCTTGAGTCCGGCATAGGGCAGGATGAGTTGTTCTATGGCGTCCAGATCATCCGATTCGAAATATTCTTTTGCAAAAGCCTCCCAGAAGTCGCGGGCAGTGGCATTTGTCATGTGGTACTGCTCCATGGTCCACTCTTCGTTATTAAGGCAGCAGCAGAGATAGACCATGCCCACGTCGAACAACGGATAGCCGTAACAGAAGTCGCCGAGGTCGATGAAATAGGGGGTACGCACGCCGTCTTTCTCGAGGAAGATACCGTTACTGAACTGCAGGTCGCCGTGTATTGCGGTGTCGGTATCCGGTTGTGCAGCGATAAAGTTGTGCAGCTTTTCTTTTTCCGCATCGGTGAAGAAAGGATTCTGCGCGAGCATCGCGAAAAGCCGGTCCTTCACATTCTCGAATTGCGTTGTATCCACATGTGTGGAATGGAGTTTTTTGCACAGCTGCGCAAACTCACGTCCATATTCCGGTGCCAGTTCGGGTTCATCGCCGCAGGCACGCGAGTAGGAGCGTTTGCCGTTCAAGCGACGGAAACGGATACCGATACGCTCACCGTCCGTTACGAGGTCTCCGGGTTCGGGTGTCGGGATGCCGGCTGCATACACTTTTTGCGCCAACTCCAGTTCCAGCGCCGCTGCCTCATAATTACGGAAGTATAGCTTCATCATGATAGACGGGTCGGTCTTATGGTTAAAACTCGCGCCATTGGCTCCTTCGCCGGTGCGCACGTAGTCGTTTAAGTCAATTAAAATTGGATTCATGTGATGTTGGATTTTGGATTTTTGATTTACATAGCCGCCATTATAGAATTTCAAAGAGACTGATAAAGCCGGTCATCATGAATACTTGTCGGATGTCGGCGTTGATAGCACGAACCTGCAACTTGCCCCCTTTGGCAGCGGACTCCTTGCGTAGAGCGAGAAACAGACGCAGCCCCGAAGAAGATATGTACTCGAGTTGCGCGCAGTCGAGAATAATGTGTTTTGCAGCCTGTTCTGCGAGTGCTTGGAATTCCGGCGCAATCTCTGCTGCTGCGGCGGTATCCAGCCTTCCGGAGAGTTGCACAACGAGTTGTTCACCCTCGTTTAGTTTGTTGATAGTCATAACTTATATTTTTAAAAATCCTTTCAATTTAATGGCGTTAACGGGTATACGACGTTGACGATAAAGATGTTCGCCGCCAAGATGATGAAATTCATCAGCAGGCCGATTCGCAAGAAGTCGCTGAACCGATAGCCACCGGGGGCATATACGAGCATGTGGGTGGGGGACCCGATAGGCGTGGCGAAACTACTACTGACGCTAATCATCAAGGCGATGAGGAATGGATAGGGCTCGTAACCTAATTGCGTCGCCGCTTCATACATGATGGGGAAGAACATCGCGCCTGCCGCCGTATTGGAGATAAACTCCGTGATGAAAGTGGCAACAAAACATATGGCCGTCATGACGATGATGGGGTTGGTCCCACAGACGTCGAGGATTCCGTATGCGAGCCGTTCAGCAATGCCGGTTTTCTGGATGGCGAGACCCAAGACGACCGAGCCGGCAAAGACCATGAGTATTTCCCAGTTGATGGCTTTCATAGCTTGGTCGGGATTGCAGCAACGGAAAATGAGCATGGCAAATGCTGCGAGGAAAGCGCATTGGAGCAAAGGTATCACATTCAGTGCTGACAGCACGACCATCGCAATCATGATAGCGGTGGAAATGAGCGTCTTGGAACCAATGTTCGGCACTTGCTCAGAGTCAAAGAACTGCAGTTGCGAACACAGTTGGTCGGTATTGATATTCAGTTTCGGCGGGCACTCAAAGAGCAAGGTGTCTCCGGCATGCAGTTTGACTTCGTGTGGAGATTGCTCCAGCCGTTTGCCCTGTCGCGCAACCGCCACAAGAGTCATGTTATTGTCCTTCTCAAAAGTTGTCTGGCTGAGAATCTTGTGGATGAGCACGCTGTTGTAAGGGATATATGCCGTGCGCAATTGGCGGTCCTTGCTAACCTCATCCATCGTGAAGACGTGGTGGTCGGCATTGACAAAACCGTGAGTCTTCTTGAGGTCCAAAATCTCGTCTATCTGTCCGGCAAAGACCAGTCGGTCGCCCCCCAAGATGGGTTCATCGTCCGGCACAGGCGAGAGCACTTCGTCGAAATGTATAATTTCGATGAGTCTGCCGCCGCGGATATCCTTCAGTCCGGCCTCTACGATACGCTTGCCGATGTACGGATTATCAGAGGGCACCAGCAGTTCGACTGTATAATCAGAGGTGTCTTCGAAGGCGGCTTCAGGTGCTTTCCGGTCGGGTAGCAAGCGTCGCATAGCGATGATACTCAACACGCCGACAGCCAGACAGAAGAGGCCCGGGATAGTGGTTGCCAGCAAGTTCATTGCCGAGCCGGTATGGTCCGCGTAGAGACCGGAGATGATGAGGTTCGGCGGCGTACCGATGAGCGTACATACGCCACCCATACCCGAAGCGTAACTCAGCGGAATAAGCAGTTTGGAGGGTGAGATACCAAGTTTCTTTGACCACATCTTGACGATGCCGACGAAAAGTGCTACAATGGTGGTGTTACTCAAAAACGAACTGAGCGCAGCCACTGGCAGCATCAAACGCGTTACTGCGCCGGTATAGGACTTCGGTTGCCCCAACAGGTGCTTGACTATCCACTGCAGCACACCTGTATGCATGAGGCCAGCCACAACGACAAATAGCACACCGATGACGATAACCGAGGTACTACTGAAACCCGAAAAGGCTTCTTTGGCATCCAGCACACCGGTGACAAATAGGATGGCGATAGCGCCGAGGAAGACCAAGTCCGAGCGTAACTTTGTAAACAGCAACACACTGAACATCGTCAGCACCGTGACTATCGTAATCCATGCATGAAGACTAAATCCTAAAAATACAAAGTCATTTACCATTTGGATATTTATTTCTTAGGCATTCTGTTCGCCACTCCGATAGCACCGGTCGGGCAAACAAGACGGCAAAGATGGCAACCGACACATTTCTGACCGATGATACGCGGTTTGCGGTCTTCTCCAAAGGAGATGGCTTGGTGTCCGCCGTCCATACATGAGATATGACAACGTCCGCAACCGATACATTTATCGCGGTCAATCTTCGGGAAGACCATCGTCTCGCGGTCGAGGTCAGACGGCAGGACAATGTTCTTCAGTTCTTCTCCAACGAGTTTCTTCAGTTCGACGATACCACGTTCAGCCATATAGTGCTGCAAGCCAAGTTTGAGGTCGTCAATGATGCGATAGCCGTACTGCATGACAGCGGTGCAGACCTGTACGTTACGGCAACCGAGTTGGATAAACTCCAGCGCGTCACGCCAAGTCTCGATGCCGCCTATTCCGCTTATATCCACGTGTTTCTCGATACCGGCTTTATGCAGAATCGGATTACCGGTCATCTCGAAAATCATACGCAGGGCAATAGGTTTGACAGCCTTGCCGGAATATCCGCTGACGGTCTTCTTACCGCTAACCATGGCACCATCGCTCATTGTGATGGACTTGATGGTATTGATAGCGCTGATACCATGTGCGCCGCCGAAGAAACACGACAGTGCCGGCTTGGTGAGGCTCATTACGTTCGGTGTCATCTTCGGGATAACGGGTATCTTTACAGCCTCGCTTACGAACGACGTGTAGAAAAGTATCAACTCGTTGTTTTGACCAATGTCGGAACCAAGGCCGGTGAGTTTCATCTGCGGGCAGGAGAAATTGAGTTCAACGGCGTCGCAGCCGGCGTCCTCTGCCATCTTCGCCAGTTCCACCCATTCCTCTTCGGTCTGCCCCATGATAGAGGCGATGATGCGCTTGGTGGGGTAGTTTACTTTGAGACGATGGAGGATGTCGAAGTCCATCGTGTAGGGATTCTCGCTCAGTTGCTCCATGTTCCGGAAACCGACGAAGGGTGTTCCTTCTTTGCGTACGGCATCGAAACGCGGTGATACTTCGCGGATATCTTGCTTGCAGATGGTCTTATAGAACACACCTGCCCAGCCTGCTTCAAGAGCATGTGCCACCATCTCATAGTTGGTGCAGATAGCAGACGAAGCGAGGAAGAACGGGTTCTCGCAGACCATGTCACAGAAATTCAACTCGAGCGACGGAAGAGGCTCTTGGCTGATAGCTGATGGCTGAACGCTGATGGCTTTTTTCAGTTCAGCTATGCGGATTGGGCGATCATAGTGGATACAAGCCTTCTCTGCCGCTTCAATCTCAGCGTCGTTGAGTTGGTCGAACAGCTCACTGGCGGTCCAAGGGTTGTCAAAACGGAGTGCGCGGATGGCGCGAGCGGTTTTCTCTCCGCAGGGTGCATTCTCGCATAACAGGCAGCGAGCGACCTCTTCATTAATGTGTATCATAGTGTTAAATTTTTTGTTTTCTGTATCGTTTTCACGCATTGGCTCTATGGTGAACGAATGTGAAGTGCGGCAAAGGTACTACTTTTTTTTGATTCATACAAAAAAAATGATGTTTTTTATTCAAAAAGTTTTATATGCACGCAAAAACGGCTTGTGCTTATGAAAAAGAAGATATTTTCATGAGTGCTTCATAAAATTGCTCCGGCGTGAGGTCAGAGCGGTTCAATGTCCGCGTTTTGTATGAATAAATGGTATTGATACTATAATCAAGAATCTCTGCTATTACTTCATTATGACTCACGCCAAGACGTATCAACGCAAAAATACGCAATTGCGTGTTCATCAATTCATCTTGACCGAGTACTATCATCTCATCGGGGCGCAAAAGTTTGTTGAAGTCCTCAATGAATGTCGGGAAGATACGCAGCAATACCTCATCCAATTGTCGGTTGAGTTTTTGCCGCTGTAGATGCCCGTCCGCCTCTTTTGGAACGACCATTAACGCATTCCAATTGCGGTTCACGGCATTGCTCTTGACATCTGCTTGGTATCGCTCAACCGCATTTAGAAATTGCGAGTGACCAGCCATCAAGGAACTGAGCAGTTCTTCTTTGAGCTTATTGGCAACAAGCAGGCTTTGGTTCATCTCGTCGATGGTTTGCCGTGCAGCGTGAATGGCTTTGGTGCGCTTTACGAGCATGATGAGGGCGATGACACCTCCGATAAGCAGTAGCAACGTAATGCCTAAAAAGATATAGGCGGTGGTAGTCCGACGACTTATCCGGTCTGCATTCCGTTGCTCAATGATAGGCAATAACTGCGATATCACCACTTGCCTGTGACGCGCATTATACCGTCGGGCGTCTTCCATGGCAAGCCGTATATATCGGTCGGCCGCTTCAATCTCACCTTGCTCGTACAGCAATTCCGCTATAGTACGCATCGCCACCGTTTCGTAGGTGGAACTCTGTATATCGTGAATGGCGGCCTCGATGTAATAGTGTAGTGCTTGGGCGCTATTTCCCGTTTGTCGGTATAGGTAAGCCATCGAACTGGTGAAGATTGCTCTGTCATGTTCCGTAGTTTTGGAGTCCTTGAGCGCTTCTTGGAAGCGGGTTATACTGCTGCGATAGTTGCCGTTCCGCAGGTCGATGGTGGCTAAGGGATACCAGTATAGGGCAGAGTCTGCCGGTGATAGTTCGCTGATAAGATGTTGCATCAGTTGATGTCCCCGTTTGTCATACAGGAGGCGCATCTCGCCACCTGCATAATCCGCCATATCATATAACAAACGCGCGTATGTGATATAGTATTGTTTAGGTAAGACGGTATATTTGTCCTCCATCGGCGCGAGGATATCGTGTGCTTCCTTGAATAATCCTCCCGAAAGTAGCACAAAA
>Ga0310786_10003997_pt1 | contig 20814 bp, 26 predicted proteins | sample AusTroGonzalo_MG_FD_203881 | JGI IMG/M metagenome (GOLD analysis project Ga0310786, IMG submission 203881) | Bovine rumen microbial communities from tropical cattle in Woodstock, Queensland, Australia - Gonzalo_03 (v2) (version 2) | ecosystem: Host-associated > Mammals > Digestive system >... | reverse complement strand
ACCGTTATACCCGAAACATCCGTGACATCTGGACATACCAGCCCCAGAATCAATTTAGTGACCGCGCCAACAAATGTTGGTCAATATGGTGTATCTGTGGCTGCATTTGGTGATGATTATGATTATGCGGTAGATGGTGGCGTTAAATTCAGATTTCCAAATGGAAAATTAAAATCCGCACTATCATTGGGCGCATCATTCATAGACAACCCATATAAATACAGATTGGCATCATACGCACCACGTGTTACCGCGGATTGGCGTGCCCAGGGTTCAATCGGATTTAATTTACAATATAACAGTTGGATTTGGGGAACATCTGTATTGGCGATTTATGATAAAAAGCCAGTTGGTAATGTGGCGGGCGATGGCATTTCCGCTGGCACGGGGGTCAGTTATGATGTATTGAATTATTCTTTATCGTTATCGTATTTGTATTCACATACTGGCATTTGGCATGAGGATATGGATAACTATGATAACCACAGTGTTATCGGTTCTGTGCGATATAAATACAGCGAAAATATATCAACATGGGCGTCAATTGGACTGACCAGCGAAACACCATTTTTATCCGCCGCGCTAAAAATAGAGTTTTAATATTGACAAATTGCCTTTTGTGTGTAATATATTTGATAAATATATCAAGAGGTTATTATATGGATATACAAGAATTAAGCAAAGATGTAGAACAAAAGAGAGCGCATACTAAAAAATATGCAAAAACACCATTGCATAAAGCGCCAAATCTTGGTTTAGGTCGTCCATTAACAAAACACGAAATGGAATGTCTGCGTTTAATTGGCGCATGCAAACACCAAAACAGAACATATTATAACAATTGGATACGTTGCATAGTTTTGTGTGGTAATATCCCGGCTTTTGTAAAAGAGTACGAACAAGCCAAGCAAAATGGATTTTATGTTGTTATACAAACTGAATATATTCCACATGGAACAAATCTTATAGCACAAGCAAAGGCGGTTTGTGTTCCATTTCCACCAACAAAAACATTTGGACGCAGTTCCAGATAACAAAAAACACCGGCAAATGCCGGTATTTTTTTAATATTCGCGCGACCATATTAAATCTGGAAAGCATAATTTTTGGAAATTTATATAATCGACTGCTGGATGTGATGCAACATATTTTGCGCGTTCTGTATTAAAATATTTTGCATTAAATCCGTATTCCCACGACATACGCGTCCGATCGGCATCCCATAAACACTCAGATACATAATCAGGAGCAGAAATATTATCGTTTGTGTGATTTATAATCGCAAACATAATGCGATTTTTTTCAGTTACTGATAATTCATATAGATTCTTTGGGAATTTATTCATAATTTTTTGTGCGTTTGGAACCGCGTTCACCCCGTGCGAAATATCAAATCCATCATGTTTGCGCGCCATATCGTGAAATGCACCTGCAAAAATTACAGGCATAGGATTTTCACCCAATGACAATGCATAATCTATACCACGAAAAACAACCGCAGATGTGTGTTTATCCAGCGCATGACACCCGTTCGGATTCTGCGTAGAACATAACTGAACCCGTGGCAAAATATTGGTTTGATAGAAATTAAAATATTTGCGCATTTCAATTAGACTTGGACAAACATCTGGTTTTTGAATCATATAATCCCCTTTATTCCTTAAAAAAAGCGACAGTTTCGTAACAATACTACTTTTGAAAAATAAATGCAATGGTTTACAGTCAGGAAAATTCGAACATTGATATATTTTTATAAAAATACTATAATTACAATATACCGATGAAATTTATTTTGTGTTTTGCTTTTCTGTTACTTTTTTCTGGATGCAACAAAGTTGCAGAACTGTCCCCTACATCGGCAACCCAAACAGAGCAAACTGGCGACCCAGTATATGACAGTGAAACAGAAGTAAAAGTATTGGTTCCATGGAACATATTTTTATAAAAAAAAGCCGGTATTTACCGGCTTTTTTTGTATATTTTTTAATCTTGATTTACATGCTTTTTTAACCATGCATAATGGCGTAAAAATTCTGTTCCCAATCCAGCCGGATATCCCATCGCCTTGGCACCCGCAGGAACATTTCTGATAACGCCACTGTTTGCGCCGATTTCGGCATCATCGCCAACATGAACGCCATTTGAAATACCAACATGTCCGCCCAATAACACACGGTCGCCAATAACCGCACCACCGGCCAATCCAGTGCCCGATGCCAAAAAGCATTCTTTGCCAATTATAACACCGTGTGCAATTTGGCATAAATTATCAATCTTGGTTCCTTCGCCAACAATTGTGTCGGTTATCGCACCACGGTCGATACAACTGTTTGCACCCACAGACACGCGATCGCCCAATACAACGCGACCAACATGTGGAATAAAGACATTATGTCCTTTTTGACGGGTATATCCAAAACCGTTTTTACCAATAACTGCATTTGAATTGATAACGCAATCAGCCCCAATAGTGGCATTTTCAATATGCGCGCCACCATACACAATTGTTCCCGCCCCCAATGTTACATTACGGCCGATATATGCACCCGGGTAAATTTTCACCCCTGGTTCAATTACCGCACCGCGTTCCACAGTTGCAAATTGTCCGATATAGTTTGTTTTGCGCGAACGGAAAAACACACCGCGTTCAACATGCGCATCTGCATTTATACCAAAACGCGGTTTTTCACGATATATTTCGCCCAATATTTTTACAATGTTACCGCGTGGAGTATCCGTGACCAACAAAGTCGCACCCTTTGGCGCATCTTTTATTTGTTCAGGTTGCAACAAAATCACCGTTGCGCGTGTTTTGCGCAATACATCAATTGGTAAAATCTTGAACGCTTTACTGTTTTGTTCTGTGGAATAAAAAGCCAACTGACCCGGACGCGCATCCGCGATTGGTGCAACGCCGCGTACAACTTCGTCTTTGTTACCACGCAATTCAAGTCCAAATTTGGTTGCCAATTCACCCGCAGTTGTTTTTGTAACACGTGGTCCGAATAAAGCCTCAATTATTTTTAACATATTTGACATCCTTTATTTTTCTTTGTGTTTTAACCACATCATCTGTCCAATTCCAAATATATTAGATACAGTCCAGTATAACACCAATCCAGCCGGCATCCAAGCAAACATTATTGTGAATAAAATCGGCATCCATTTCATTGTTTTTGCAGTCTGGGCCGCGATACTGTTTGGATCAGTTGAATCTTTATTACTGGATTGCAAATATTGTTGCAGCCACATTGTTGCACCCATCAAAATCGGCAATATGAAATATGGATCCATTGTTGCCAAATCAGATATCCATAAAAAGTGTGCATTACGCATCTGGACCGAAATCAATAACGCCTTGTACAATGCAAAGAAAATTGGAATCTGAATCAACATAGGCAAACATCCCGACATAGGCGATGTTTTGTGTGTTTGATACACGCGCATCATTTCCATTTGCATACGTTGTTTATCGTTCGCATAAAGTTTTTGAATCTTTTGCAATTCAGGTTGCATTTTCTGCATCGCCAACATTGATGTATATGATTTGCGTGTTAATGGCCACATCAATATTCTGATTAAAATGGTAAAGATGATTATCGCCAAACCGTAATTCATAACAAAACTGTGAATCGCGTTAATAGCCCACAACATTGGACGTGCCAAGAATCCGAACCAACCATAATCCATAGATTCCATGATTCCATTGATTGCACTTTCGGCACCACTTAAAACCTTGCTATCACGGGGACCAGCAAACACATTTGTCGTTATCGTTTTTGTTTCGCCCGCTGCAATATTTACCGGTGCCGCAGTTGTGCCCGCATCATACAATTCGCCCTGCTTTTTTACACGCATTGTTTGATCAGGCGCATCTATATTTGCAATTGTTTCCCAATATTGGTCAGCAAATCCGATGTATCCATTTGTTGTAGTATATGCATAGGATTTTTTATCAATACTGTGCCAATCATTATGTTCTATATCATTATTCACATACGCAAGTGCACCGGTATCAACACCCGCAGAACTGTTATTATCGCCACCACGCAACATACGAACAAAAGGTGCAAAACCAAAATCGCGTTTGGAATTATTTTTAATTGTGTCCGTAATCTTTATCATGTAACCATCAACCGTTACAGACCGCGTGAATTCCAAACCATCTGCATTACGCCAAACCATGTTGTCGCCAGATTTTGTCCATTTGGTTGTCGCCACAGGCGCAGTTGTTCCAGATGGGACCAATCCAACCTCTATAAATCCATTATCAATCAATGTGACAGGTTTATCATCGTGGGCGCCGCGTGCAAATTTTTTCAAATCGATGTTTGATATACGCAACCCTTGGACATTTGCCGATATTTCATCAGACGAAATTGTATTTGTTGGAACACTTGATACATCAACCGTTACAAAAGATTCAGGTTCAACAACGGTTTTTTCTTGCTTTACCGGGTCCATAAATAAACCCACAATCCACCATGCAACCAAGAACAAAAATGTCCACCATAAAAATGTTCCAAAACGACTCTTACGCGGGGCATCGTTTTTTTGCGCCGCCATAAAAGCCGCAAACCCAGAATTAAAATTATTATTGTTATTCAAATATTGAACCATTACTTTACCCTTTTATTTTTTACGAAAAATCAGATTTATTATATACAAACCAACACCAATTACAATAAATATATCGGCAATATTAAATGCCGGCCAATGCCAACCATAGGCATGCCAATCTATGAAATCAATCACCGCATTAAAACGGATTCTGTCGATTAAATTACCAAAAGCGCCACCGATAATAAATGCCAAAGGCAATTTTTCATACACCGACGCTTTGCGCACCATATAATAAAACAACAATGCGATAATTACACCGGTTGCACAAATAATCACCCACGGTGCCATTTCGCCAAGTGCCCTGAACAAAGAAAAAGATGCACCCGGATTCCAAGTGAATACTATATTAAACCAATTCGTCAAATGCGCCATCAAATACGGATATCCAACCACATCCCACGCATTACCACCCAATGGCACCGTCCCAGTTATTAAATACAACAAAACAGATTTTGCAATTTGGTCCAATAATATGATACCAAATATAATGCCCAGATATTTCCAGATAGTTTTCATAATTATATCCCTTTATATATTTCCAAAAAAATATAGCAATAATATGGTGTAAAATCAAATTAAAAATACCGGCATTTGCCGGCATTTTTTGACTGTTTTTATCGTGCGATTTTATTTTTCGCCCAATGTTATATCATTTTCTAACTTTTCATAATTATTCGCACGCAAATCGTATAATAAACTTTCTATTTGTTTATCAGAAATACCCAAAAATTCCATCAAACCATAGCCCAGGAAAAATGATGATTCAATTGTTTCTGGGAATGCCTGATACACACCAGCACGCAATAAAATTTTAGAATCAGTCACACTGCGTGCGCGTGCAAAGATTTTCACCCGTGGCGCAATTGCACGCACAGATAAAACCGTTTTGCGCGCCGTTTCTGTATTATCCAATGCCAAAACCACCGCGCGTGTTGTCCGTGAATTTAATCCGAATTCGCGTAACACCGCCATATTTGAGCCATCACCATACACAACATTGTATCCGTTTTCGCGACCTTCCATAATTGCATTAACATTCATACCAATTGCGATATATGGAATACCCTGTTCGCGCAATAGTTTTGCAATTATTTGACCAACGCGACCAAATCCGCAAATAACCACAGTTGGTTGAACGCCTTTATTTTTAACCTTTAGATTTTTGGTATTGATTTGTGTTATTTTACCGGCACGACGCAATCTGTCATACAAAGCCAACAGCAGTGGTGTCGTCATAATAGACAACACAATTATCGCAATCAAAATTTCTTGGCTTTCACCCGGAATTGCATCGATTCCATTATTCCGCATCATTTGTAACATTAACAAACCAAACTCGCCACCTTGGGCCAACAACAATGAAATAAATGTTGATTCAGGCGCGGCATTTCTGCGAACACGCGCAATCATAAATATTGCAAAATATTTTATCAACATTAACCCGAACAGTCCACCCAATACGACATACCATTTTTCGTATAACAAATTCAAATCCAATCCCATACCCAACACGATAAAAAATATCGCCAAGAATAATGTGCTGTATGGGCTGATTTCAGCGGTTATTTGATGACGGTAAATTGTTTCACTCATTAACATACCGCACAGGAATCCACCAAGTCCCGATGGCAATCCAAACAAATCAAAAATCACCGCCCAAAAGATTATATTCAACATTATGAACAACAATAATAATTCTTTGGATTTTGTTTTTGAAATCACGCGCATCAAAGGATTCATGATGCAGCGACTGACAATCAAAACACCGGCAATTAACAACACCGACAAAATCACCACATCAATCAATGTCGCGCCCAGGTTAAATGATTTTCCCGATAATACAGGCAACATCGCAAGCAGTGGAATTGATAATAAATCCTGGAATAATAATACAGAAAATATTTGACGCCCCAGATTTGAATTTAATTGATTTCTGTCGCCCAATAATTGCAAATCTGCGGATGTAGATGACATAGCCAGCAATAACGCAACCATTGTTGCACCCAGCACAGTCCATCCAGTTAATTCAAATAAAAATGGGAATAACATAACCGCAACCATTAAAACCTGGGCGGCACCAAACCCGAATATAGTATTACGCATCGCCCACAGGCGCGAAAAATTTATTTCCAAACCAATTGTGAACCACAAAAACAAAATACCCAAATCGCCCAAGATTTGCCATGTTCCGGTAACCTCGAACAAACCCAAAGCATAAGGCCCAGATAAAATACCAGCAAATAAAAATGCCACCAATGCGCCAATTTTTGCAGAACGCAACAGCAGCACCAATCCGCAAGTGACGGCAAAAAACAATAAAACCTGCATAGATATCATATTTGGGCCTCCCTCTCCTCTGGATATGATTTTACTATACTAAATCATGAAAAGTTATATCAATACTTTTTTTGCAATTTCTAAAAATTTTTCTGGGGAAATATTTTCCGCGCGTTCTGTGCCAGTTAATCCAAAAGAATTCCAATCAATATCCGGCATAATTCCGCGTATCATTTTGCGACGCATACCAAATAATTTTGCAGTGATTTTTTCAACATTTTCTATATTACCAATACGCGCAATTTTTTCCGCATTTGGAATTATTTGCACAACCGCAGATGTAACCTTGGGCGCGGGCGTGAACGCAGTGCGTGGAACATTAAATAAAATTTTTGCATCGGCCACCAATGATACCAACACCGCCAAACGACCATACGCATCGTCACCAGTATTCGCGGTTATTCGGTCGGCAACCTCACGCTGGAACATCAGTGTTAAAGACTTTATTTTTTCACCATTTGCAATTTTATGAATCCATTGGATTAAAAGTTCTGTGCCAACATTATACGGCAAATTAGAACAAATTGCGTATTCATTAAATCCGAATTTTGAAAAATCCACCTTTAACGCGTCGTCATAGATAACCGTCAATCGACCATCGGATGCGTCTGTTACACGCGACAAAATCGGTTCGGTTGTTTTATCCATTTCAACCGCAACAACTTTTCTTGCACCTGCCATCAATAATGCACGGGTCAGCCCGCCCGGGCCCGGTCCAACCTCTACCACGGGGATATTTTCAATATCGGGGACACTGCGCGCGATACGACCAGTAAAATTCAAATCGAACAAAAAATTTTGTCCGAATTTCTTTTTTGCCAGCATTCCGCAATCACGCATCATTTGGGACACCGGCGGCAAAGATTTTAATTTATCAGTCATAATTTTTTACGCCCCGTCAAAGCCAATGTTAATGTGCCATCGTCAATATAATCTAAATCGCCCCCCAATGGAACGCCAGATGCCAATTCTGTAAATGTCACATTTTCGTTTTCACCAATTACCGACATTATATAATTTGCAGTTGTTTTACCCTCGACCGTGTTGGGTAATGCAAAAATTATTTCTGTTATATTTTCATTTTTAATACGGTCTGGTAAATTTTGAATATTCAAATCCCCAGGTGTTGTTCCCGTCACCCCCGACAGTACACCACCGATAATATGATAACGGCCGTTAAACACAGATGATTTTTCAAATATCCAAACATCAGACATATCGCGAACAACACATAATGTTCCGTTATTACGCGATGCGTCACGACAAAATTCGCATGTATCGCCATCTGTCAAAACCCCACAAATCGGACATGGGTGAATTGTTGCGGACACTTCGTTCAATGTGTCCGCCAATGTTGTGGCGCGCCCTGTTTTATCAGTCAGTAAAGACAAAACAATGCGTGTGGCCGCACGATTTCCCACACGGGGTAATCGCGCAAACATTTTAATTAACTTTTCTATTTTTGGATTCATAACAAGACTATTGTATTAATGAAAAACATAACTGTCAATACCGGCGGCGGTTGCGGCATTACGCAATTTTTGTGCAGCATCTTCGGCAATATTATTCACACGAACACGGAACAAGCCACCCGATGCCATTTCAACCGTTGGCGACACATGCAATAATTGTTCAACATTTTTAACCTGGCGCAGAGCCGCATCACGCGACGAAAACGCGCCAAATTGAACACCCGCGTACCCAGATGCCAATTTCACAGTTGCGGGTTTTGTAACCGTATTTGCAATCGGGGCAACATCTGTATTTTTAATCACAGGTGCGGCACCATTTTCAATCATTTTGAACCCGCGATTTAATAAACTTGTCGCGATTGATGCACGCACATCTTTGTTTTCTGCACCCAATACAACCGCAATCAGGTGCCGTCCATCGCGGCGCGCAGTTGCAACAAGCGAATATTTAGACTTTGTCGTGAAACCAGTTTTCATACCATCGCAACCATCGTATGATGCCAGTAACCGGTTGCCGTTCGTATATGTTTGACCGTTATATGTCCAACTTTTTATTCCAAAATATTTCCAATACTGGGGAAAATGTTTATACACAGCAATCGATAACAATGCAATATCACGCGCAGTTGATAAATGGTCATCGTCCGGCAGTCCCGATGAATTTTCAAAATTAGTATTTTCCAGACCAATTTCCGTCGCAACCTGGGTCATGAGTGACGCAAAATTACCCTCTTTGCCACCCTTTAAGTTTTCAGCCAATACGCGTGCAACATCGTTCGCACTGTGCACCGCGACGGCCTTTATTGCATCCTCTACCTTTATCTTGGAACCCGCAGGCAAACCCAATTTTACAGGTTCCGCCGCCGCCGCCGCATTTGATACAATTAAATAATCATCTAAATGCAACCGCCCATGTTCCAGTGCATTAAATGTTAAATATAATGTCATTATTTTTGTTAAACTCGCCGGGTAATTTGGGACATTTGCGTTTTCAGAATACAATACAACCCCAGAATCCATATCTGCAACCAATGCCGCACGATATGATGCCGCATTTGCAAAACCGCCTATAAATAAAATCGGCAAAACCAATAAAATTCGGATTATTTTTGTCATAGTTTTTATGTTAGTAAAAATATCGTCGCTCGGTCAATAGTAAAAATATTGACATAAATAATTATTGCTGATATGAATAATTGTAAAGGGGTATAAATTATGGGCAAACCAACAGAATCCGATTTGAATCTGATGATAGACGATAAAAAAGTAGATTTATATGTCGCAAAGGCAACCATTTTTACCGGTGCTGTGGGGGCTGCAATTATGTCGATAATCGCCGCGGGCCTTTATACCGATACAAAAAAGGACACTGTACCAAATCAATTGGAACTCTTTACGATTGCCGCATGTTGCCTGGTTGCTTTTATGAGTAGTATGGGCGGCATGAAAGGCATGAAAGCTTATTGCAAAACAAAACGCGAATTATCAAAATTGAAAAAAGAAAAAAGGTTACACTATGGCAGATAATAAAAAAGTTCCGACAAGAAAAGATTTAAGAGATAAAAAAATTGATATTGTTTTTTTAGTTATCACTACGTTGGGAATGTTAGGGTTGGCGATTGATTTTGGTGTTGAAGCAAAATCTGATTCACATCCACGTTTAATGAAGGCGTTGGCAATTACCTGCGCTTTTGGGGCCGCGGTTGGTGCCGCCAATACTGCTAAATGTTTATATGATTATAATGATATCAAGACTCAATTAGCCAACAAAGCAAATGAAAAACAAAAATAATTAAAAAGGTCGAAAAAATTCGACCTTTTGTTTTTTAATCTAAATCGCGCAGGCTGATTGTGCCATCGTCAACGACAACAACCGCACCAATGTTTATGCCCACAGATTTGGCGGCGCGCAATTCGTCCCTGCGCCCAAAAATTTCTGTATCAAATATCGGAAACACACCACGGTTCAGGCATAACTGGTTCGCAACGGTTTCATCATTGCACACCGCAATAATTGGCATATCGGGCCGACGACATGATATTTCAGTTGTGGCGACGCCATCCCTGTCAAACACAATTATCGCAGATGCGTTATTCAAATGCGCCATTGATGCCACCGAACGCGACCAATTGTTTTCAGGCAAATGTTCCAAACGCCCCCAATCATTTGGATTCGCGATTGCATCCATATCAGCATAAGATAAAATTCGTGCCATTGTTTCAATTGTATGCACTGGATTTATTCCGACCGTTGTTTCCTCACTTGTCATTGTTGAATCCGCACGCAGGTATGCCGCATTTGCAACATCACTGATTTCTGCACGCGTTGGAAATTCAGAATCGACCAAAGATGCCAGCATCTGTGTTGCAACAATCACCGGCTTGTTCATTTGGCGACAAACGCGAATAATATGACGCGAAATTGCCGGCACCTGTTCATATGGCATTTCAACCGCCAAATCACCACGCGCAATCATTATACCATCCGCCGCAGACACTATATTATCAATATCATGGACGGCATGTGGTCTTTCTATTTTCGCGATGATTTTTATTTTATGTGCAGTGCGCGCAGTTATAAAATCACGAACATACGCAATATCATCAGCACTCTGCACAAAAGACACCGCCACAAAATCAGGATTTTTTTTGATTGCGTATTCTAAATCAGCCTTGTCCTTATTTGTTAACACAGATGTATCAACAAATGTATCGGGCAAATTAAAACCACGACGCGAACTTATTTCAGACCCACGGACAACGGTTGCGATAATCTTGGTTGGTTCCGCCCTGTCTACACGCATTTCAATTTTACCGTCGTTTAATAAAATTCTGTCCCCGCGATTTAATGATGCAATTACATCCGGGTGTGGCAGGCATACCCGCGTAGAATCGCCCGGTGTTTCATCACTATCAAAAGTAAATTTTTGTCCGACGGTTAGTTTATATTTATCTTCGGTTGCAAAATTTCCAATGCGGTGTTTTGGTCCCTGTAAATCAACCATAACCGCCACAGGTGTTTTTAATTCACGCGACACATCACGAATCGTATCAATTTTGGCACCCTGGACATCGCCGGTATCATGACTGAAATTTATACGAAAAACATTTACACCCGCCCGCACCATTTTTGTTAATACGGTATGGCTTGACGATTTAGGGCCAATGGATGCCGTGATTTTGGTGTATTTGTGCATATCTCTCTCTTTTTCTTGATTTTTATCATAGATAATATATTATATTATTACAAATTAAACAAGGGGAAAACAAACATGAAAAATGCAAATCACGGTGCACTGGATAACCAACAATTATTATCTATTATTGAAAGAATTGAAAAGTTAAATGAAGATGCGGCAAATATTGCGGCCGATATAAAAGAAATTTATTCCGAGGCTAAATCCGCCGGATACGACCCAAAATATATTCGCCAAATGATTCGTTTGCGCAAACTGGATCCAGATGAATTGGACGAGGCAGACGAATTAACCAAAATGTATCGTGATGCATTGGGTATTTAATTTATGAAATCATTTACAAAATGTGTTGAAGATTTTACCTGCGCCCATTGTGGCGCAGTTGTCTGTGGAAATGGATATACAAACCATTGTCCAAAATGTCTGTGGTCGCGGCATGTTGATAATAATCCAGGCGATCGGCAAAGTGATTGTGGTGGTATGATGGAACCAATATCGGTTGCACAAAAATCAGGTAAATTTATCATTACCCACAAATGCGTAAAATGCGGAAAAACTATTCGCCAGCATGCAAGCGATGACGATGACATAGATGCCATTATCGCATTGGGGACGAATCCCGACTTTATATTTGGAAAATAATTTAGTGGTTGCGCATTACAGGATTTTATACCTATAATTCCAATATGCGTGATTTTTTAGACAATCAAATTAAAAACAGATTCTTTTGGGTGCCGATATTATTGGCATTTGGTGCAGCACTGTATTTTGTTATCCCGCACGAGCCGAATATTACACATCCCACATTGGCTTTTATTGCCACCGGTATAATTTTATTGTTCGGCAAAATGAATTTTATTTTACGCGGTGTGTTATTATTTATATGTGGTTTTTTATATGCTGCATTTTATACACAATGTTTGGTTAGCACGCCTATATTAAAATATGATATTCGTGATACAGAAATTACTGCACGCGTCACAGACATTGATATATCTGAAAACAAAACTAAAATTATTCTCTCTGGCCCGGCAAAAGATTTGCGCATAAATTCCGAACAAAATGCAAATATCAAAGTCAGTATTTTGAACGACAAAGATGCGCCACAAATTGGCGATGTAATCCGTGCACAGGGTTCCGTATTCGCACCATATTCTATAGAGGCCCCAGAATCGTTTGATTATGCGCGTTGGTCGTATTTTAATAATTTAACCGGAACTGGGTTTATTACTGGATATGAAACATTAAGTCATAAAGATACAACCAATATAAATAAATTACGCGCAAAAATTCATAATAAATCTAATTCTTTTTTAACCGATGGTTTGGTATTGGGATATAAAAATTCTGTACCAAAATCCGATAAAGAAATTTGGACAACCGCCGGCATTGGGCATATTTGGTCAATCAGTGGATTTCATTTAACATTGATTGGCGGTTGGTTATTTTTATTCTTTTATTTAATATGTCGCAGCATTGGTTTTATAACGCGGCGTGTTCCTGCGCGAATTATCGCAACAATATGTGCGTGGACTGTATTATTTGGTTATGTGTGTATATCTGGCGCATCGGTTGCAACACTGCGCGCATTTTTGATGGTATCACTTGGATTTATTGCTTTGTTATTCGGACGAAGTGCGTTATCAATGCGTAATATTTGTTTGGCATTTTTAATTCTGTTTTTCATAAATCCGCATTTTGTGACCCAGGCTGGATTTCAATTATCTTTTGCCGCTATATTTGGATTGATTTGGTTTTTTGATGATAAAAAATTTGATAATACAGATAAATCAATTATCACAAAGTGTAAAACATGGGCTTACACCGCGGCAACAACCGCTATTATCGCAACAGTATGGACTTTGCCCTTTATAGCGATGCATTTTAATTCTGCTCCGTTATACAGTTTGTTGGGAAATTTAATTTTAGTTCCGATATTTTCTGTAATAATTATGCCACTTGTTATTTTTGGCACGATATGTGCAATGTTTGATTGGGATTTATTTTTACACATCGCATCAAATTGTTATGATTTTGCGTTAAGTATCGCACAATGGATTGCGGGGCTGCCATTATCAAATATAGTTATGCCACATATTGGCAATACTGCATTTGCCATCTTTATTATAGGATTTACCTGTTTGATGTTTATAAAGCCATTAACCAATTCTGGGAAATGGATTTATACACGGGCAAATTATATTTTATTCACATTATGTGTATTGATTGGTATTACAATTGTTGCTACACAGCCAAAACCTGTATTTTATGTAACCCCCGACCATGAACTGATTGGTATGGTATATGATGGAAAATTAGAATTTAACAAAGCCCGCGCATCAAATCACTATTTTGCATTTAATGCTTTTCGTGAATTAAATGGCGAGGCACCATCGGATACAAATATTCGGCACAAATGCGGTGGCGGCGTGTGTATTTATAAATCTGATAAATTTACCGTTGCATATATTCAAAAGTTTATGCCGTTACAAAAAAATTTTGTGAATTTATGTCGTGATGAAAATATAGATTTTATTGTGTCTTATTTTGATATATCTGCGCCGCGATGCGACAATAAGATTTTACACGGTGGATTTGTGATTTATAAATCAGGTCGGATTAAATATACACCGCTTAATCGTTGGTGGCATAATCCGCACGAATAAAAAACAATCCAGATGCCGGTGCGGTTGGGCCGGCGGCACTGCGATTTTTCGCCGCCAAGATTTCATCAATATCGTATGGTTTGCCAATACCAATTTCAACCAAAGTTCCAACAATGTTTCGCACCATGTGATGCAAAAAAGAACGCGCAGATAATTCAAAAATAATTTTATCACCATCAACCTTGATTTCTATTTTATCCAGTGTTTTTATCGGGCTTTTTGCCTGACATTCACTTGCACGGAAAGATGTAAAATCATGATTGCCTAATAATTTTTCAGCCGCCGTCCGCATCGCACCAACATTTAATTTTTGTGGCACCCACCAAACACGGTCTTTTTCCAATACAGGTTGCGCGGAACGGTTTAACACGACATATTTATAATGACGCGCAGTGCAAGAAAAACGCGCATTAAAATCGTCACTGACCCGTTCACAAAATAATACAGATACAGGTTTATTTATCAAATAAAAATTCGTTGCGCGTTTGACGGTTTCGGCATCATATTCTTTATCTAAATCAAAATGTGCCGTCATAGAAACCGCGTGAACCCCGGCGTCTGTGCGACCCGCGCCAAATATAGTTGGACGCAATCCGCAAAATTTTTCAATTGCATCCATCAATAAAGATTGCACAGAATCACCATCTTGGTTTTCCTGCCAACCAATTAAATTTGTTCCATCATATTCAAGTTCAACTTTATAACGCGGCATTTTTTATCTTTATTGTTCTTTTTGTTTCATACAAGCGATACAGCGCTCTAACTTTATTTGGTTATTTTTATTCGCTTCGTCCAGCAAATCTTGGTATTGCTGACAAATCTGACAAACATTTCCTATACATCCCAGACATTTGCACAATCCTTGGTTGTTATAGGCCGATATAACAACATTACATGCGTGTAACCCACATAATGGATGCAAAAAATTTGTCATTATTTACCTTTGTTGTTCATTAGAATTTTTAACCGCAATACAATTTTTACATACGATGTTTTTTATATCATCATCGGTACATGGACTGGTCTGTAATACATATTTCCATTGGCATTTTGCTTCTTCGTTTTTACAGTCAGCACAATTCAAACACGGGCATTTGAAATTATATTTTGATACCGTGACTTCATCACCATTTACACCGCATATTGCTGTTTTACCATAATCGCGTTTATCCATTTTTATTCCCCATATTTTATTTCCGCACCGTGCAGGCCATTTACAAAACTTTTCCAATCCATTGGTTTTTTACCAGCGGGTTGAATTTGTAAAATCTGTAATGCACCATTTTCAATTTTTGTTTTTAATATTTTAACATCCGCACCATTTATTTTTGTTCGACCAGAACCCAACGCACGCACCAAATTATGAATTTCAATTGGCGATTTAGACCAATCAATATCTGTGTCGGCGACTGAAAATTTATGCGATATAATTGGCTTTCCAACCTGGGGCACAGGTTTATATTGTTCAGGATTTGATAAAAATTCATCCAACATTTTTATTGCGATATTATCAACTTTTTCTTCCACTGTTTCATTTGTGTCGTTTATATCTATATCAAATTCGCGACGCATATAGATATCGCCCGCATCCAATTCATGCACAATCTGCATCAAACAAACCGCACTTTTCGTATCGCCATTTTTAATCGCACTGCGTATTGGGGATGGGCCGCGATATTTTGGCAAATCGCTGGGGTGAATATTGATAAAATTACCGCGTGCCAAGACATCATCTTTAAGTATCACACCGTATGACATAACAATTACAAAATCAGCATCATTATTTTCAAATTCACTGATTTTATTATGCACCGGAATATTATGCGATTCAGTCCAAGTTTGCACAGGCGATGGTGTTATTACCTGTTTGCGACCGACGGGCGCAGGCGCACGCGTGAACACCGATATAATATCGTGCTTTTGACGAAGTGATTCGAAAATCGGCACCACAAAATCATTGGTGCCCATTAAAATCAGTTTCATTTTTTATGCCTCCGCACCTTGCGCATAACCATTTCGCGACGCGCACCCGACAGATAATCAATAAACAATTTACCATCCAAATGATCTGTTTCATGTTGCACGATACGTGCCGGAACACCCGACATTTCAGCCGACATTTGTTCGCCATTTTCATTTATCCATTCAACCGTCACAGATTCAGGCCGCGTGACATTTGCATAGACCGGCAAATTATCACCACCCAGGACGGACAGGCATCCTTCCTCCATCACGACTGTTTTTTCACTGTGTGATAGAATTTTTGGATTTATCATTTTGAAAATCTTTTCATCGTCAGGTGTCATCATAACCAAGAAACGCCGGGTAATGCCAACCTGGGGCGCGGCCAGACCAACGCCACTTTGCGCGCGCATCATATCGACCATAGTATCCAGCGTGCGCAACAATTCATCGTCTATATTTTCCACAGGCGTACATTCTGTGCGCAAAATTGGATCACCACAAAGTTTCATTTGCAACATTTATAAAATCCTTTATAATCTGTTTATGCATTGATTTTAGCAAAGAATTTTCAAATGACAACTTATATTTTATTTTTGCTTTATTGAGTTTAATTGCCACTATTATACTTCTGCACATTGCGCATAATTTCTTCACGTTCGGTCAAAGGCAAATGATCTATAAACAATATTCCATCCAAATGGTCTGTTTCATGCTGAACAATACGTGCCTTGAATCCTGACATTTTCGCAGATTTTTTTTCACCATTTTCATCTGTCCATTCAACTGTAATAGAATCGTGACGTGCAACATCCGCCAAGAATGGTACGTTGTCTTTATCAAGAACAGATAAACATCCTTCTTTCTTCACAACCATTTTTTCACTACGCGAAACGATTACAGGATTTATCATCTTGAAAATTTTGTCATCCAATGGACTGATCATAACTAAAAATCTTTGTGCAATACCAACCTGGGGCGCAGCAAGCCCCTTTCCGTTTCGGTCGCGTATAATTTGTACCATTTCATCCAAAGTTTGCAACAATTTATCGTCTATATTTTCCACAGGCGTACATTCTGTGCGCAAAATTGGATCACCACAAAGTTTCATTTGCAACATTTATAAAATCCTTTATAATCTGTTTATGCATTGATTTTAGCAAAGGATTTTCAAATGACAACTTATATTTTTGCACTTTTGGTTATTATAGTATGTTTGCTTTTGGTGTTGGTATTTCGTAAAAACACTGTCGATTTTTCACCTTTGCGTGAAGATAATGCACGGCTGCGCGAACGGTTAGCCGAAAGATTGGGTATGTTGTCGCAAAATGCAATGGAATTAAAAAATATCAGTTCGGATATCGCAAATTTCAAAGATATTTTAATGGGTAATAAACAAGCACGCGGAACATTTGGCGAAAAACAATTGGAAGATTTGGTTCGCGATATTATGCCACCTGAAACATACGGTTTTCAGACCGTTCTGGAAACGGGTGTCCGGCCAGATTGCATAATCCGCCTGCCCTATCCACCGGGCGATATGATAATCGACAGTAAATTTCCATTGGAAAGTTATAATCGCATTTTGAACGATAAAGCCGATATTGGCGCAAAAAAACAATTCGAATTGGATGTGCGCAAACATATTGACGCAATTGCTGAAAAATACATTATCCCAGGTGTAACCGCAGAAAGCGCGATGATGTTTATCGCATCGGAATCTATATTCCAGGAATTACATAAATCATTTCCAAATACGATTGATTATGCGGCACGCAAAAAGGTATTTATTGTATCGCCGGCGACATTGTGGGCAACATTAAACACTATTCGTGCGGTACTATCAGATATAAAAATAAAACGCGTGGCAACGCAAATTAAACGCGAATTGGACTTGTTGCTGACCGATTTATCCAGATTAAATGACCGCAGTGAAAATCTGGGCCGGCATTTTGCACAAACGGTTGGCGATATAGAACAAATAAAAACATCTGTTGGTAAAATTACACCCCGCGCAGAAAAATTACGCGATATGAATTTCGGGGAAGATTAGTATCAGAGTTCAAAGTACAGAGTTCAAATTTCAAATAATGCCAAATAAAAAAACCGCCCAGATGGACGGATTTTTTATCTATGCAGGCCCAATGCGTTATTATAGCACATTCTGCATACGGACATATATTTGACATGCCCATCATCAACGCATACAGCATCGCCATTTCGAATTATTTTACCGTCCAAGGTATAACGCAAATGATGATTGGCTAAATTTTGACACCCAGGCATTTGACAAGATACAGATAATTCATGCAATTTTGCACCGACTTCTATCAAATGTTTTGATGCCGGGAAAAGTTTTTCGTTCACATCGACCATCAGCCCATAACAAAACACCCGTTGGTTATGAGTGTCAGCCAATGAGACCAACGTATCTATATCCGAAGGTTTGAAAAATTGTATTTCGTCCACCAGAACAACGCCAGCAACGGCGAATTCTGGTATATCCATCAGTTCCGATAATTTTAATTTTTCATGTATTGCCGCAGGACATTCCAAACCAATCCTGGTTGTAATTTTTGGTTCTGGGTGTCTATCAGTTTTAGGTTTTATAACATATACACGTGTGCCATTTTGCACAAAATTATACCTGTCTTGAATCAACTTGGTTGATTTTGCCGCGCCCATAGTGCCATAAAAAAAATGTAAATTCGCCATATTTTCTCCTACTACTTTGGTAATCCTGTTTTGCGGTTTATCCATACCTGGGTATCTGCTAATTCCATGATATATTTATCAGATTTACTATCGCCGTATGCACGCACAACCTGGGGTATAAAATTATGCCGGCGTGCAAAGTTATCCAGCGCAACAACCTTGTTCGGACCCCAACACATAAATTTATATTTCCATGGGGTCTTACTTTCCATTTTTGATGTTAAAATTGCATCAAATCCCATATCGGCAACCATTTCTGGCACCAAATAGTCAGGTCCCGCGGAAATTAACACACAAATATTACCCGCCGCCTGTTCCTTGGCCACCTGGGTTGCCGCCCAACCAAAACGATTCTTTCTGTGTTCACGAATTACAATTGGCGCGAAATCGTGCACCATTTTCGGTGTTACAAAGCGACGCATTAACTGACGCGAACATTTACTGTGCTTATTAAAAAAATACATCGTCAGGCCAATCAAAAATAATGGTAAAAACAGCCATGGACGCAAACTATGCCGAAAACAATACCGTCCAAATTCTAGATTCGAATCAGACGCAGACAAAGTCCCATCAAAATCAAAAATAACCATTTTTACTTTCTGTAACATATATGTCCTTTTTATTCATAATAGGCGGATTTATGAATTCTTGCAATATTTTTGTAAAAAAAATCGGCTTTTCGCCGTTCCTGATTTATGCTTTCCCATCAATACCGTCCGATACATCCCAGGTATGAATTTCCGGTGGATTCTAAAATGTTTATAAATTTATTTTGGTTTTTACCGGAAAATAAAGCCAAAATAGTTCCAGCATCCGTCGCCAACATATCAGCCACAGTTGCAATTGATGAATTCATTTTTTTGAAAAACCCACTGGTCGGATAGATTTCAGCCGCCAATAACTGATTCGTACCATTTGAATTAGCATTTTGATCGGATTGAATCACCATTAACTGACATTCTGGGGAAATTATCATTTTATCAACAACAACCGCACCGGCACCCAATAATTCGCCCCACCATCCAGTTGATCCACAAAACACAGGATAATATACCACAGATTCGTGATTTTCGTTCATTATCGCATCTAAATCCAGGTTATCGGTTATAACGGTCGGCATAGTGCCAGTCGTGTTATTTATAACCTTGCGCGCCAACTGATATTCGGCATCGTCCGTGGTTTTGCGTGGCCAATAAAGAATCGGATTTTGTTTTATCACGATACACAGTATATCAGATTCGGAAGACATAAAAAAGGGGGATTAAGCAAATAAATTACTTGATTTTTATTTTTCCCCAGATTTCCACCATTTTTTAACCCCAGACCATACTATTCCAATGTCTTTTTTCATGGTTTTATAGTATTTATCGGATATATTTACATTAAATATGCTCTTTATCAATGCCGGTATCATACACATAAACATTGTCATAAATATACCCATCAATATCATGGTTACAAGTGGCGTATTTCCAGATGTTGACATCAATCCATCAATCAACATTTGCGAATCGTTTTGGTCAATTGCGGCCTGGACCATACTCATTCCACCCCATTCGCCAAACATAGAATTTAATAACATAATCGAAAAAGTTATAAACAATCCGGTTAATGCCAAACCCAATACCCCAGATATAACATCATTAACCGTTTGCTGTATATTACCTTTGCCAGATGGAAATACTTTCCACCCTTGGAACACCCATGCCAACAGTGTCAAAGGCAAAAATATGAAATCCATTGCCAACTTTACAAATATTTCCAAGAAATATAGTGGTATCGGCAATAATGCCGCAATATACAATGCCAACAATAATAATCCCGTACATAACAGCGGAATAT
>Ga0310786_10003996_pt1 | contig 20817 bp, 25 predicted proteins | sample AusTroGonzalo_MG_FD_203881 | JGI IMG/M metagenome (GOLD analysis project Ga0310786, IMG submission 203881) | Bovine rumen microbial communities from tropical cattle in Woodstock, Queensland, Australia - Gonzalo_03 (v2) (version 2) | ecosystem: Host-associated > Mammals > Digestive system >... | reverse complement strand
TAGATATGAACTATATTATTAATATTGATTAGGTATTAATAATGAATCTTACTAATCTAGTTATTAACAAGGTTGGTTTAGAGCCATATTAATAATGAATTTTAAATCTAACTAAACTTGTAGATGTTGTGTGATAGGGTATACTGGACAGGAGTTCAACTCTCCTCTACTCCACCAAAAGTGTATATAACGAACTATTGATAGTAGTTCGTTTTTATATGTAAAGTAAAATTTTAAAGTATATATTAATATATGTTTAAATGATAAAATTATGGTGAGGTGTTGTGTTTATTATGGAAAATAATAATTTAGAAGAATTCATCGATAAAAATTATGATGAATCAGAAAATGTTGAATCAGAAATATGTCCTGTTTGCGGAGCTAACTTAATAATTTTAGAACCTGGTAATGCATTTTACTGCAATGTTTGCAAAAAATATTTTGCTAACGAAGACGGAAAAGTTGGTTCAGAAATTGAAAAACCAGAAACAGAAGATGGTGTATTATATTAGATAATTAAAGTTCAGATTTATCTGAACTTTTTTTATTTATTGATTATATATACTAAAGGTGATAGTATAATTAATTAATAAAGGAGTATACTTATGACTGAAAAATATACAAATCAGGTAATTGTATTACATGATTCAACAAAAGTTGATAATAAACTTTTGATTATAGCTATCTATAACGAATTATATAGTTGGCTTAAATCTGTTTCTGACGAAAAAGAATTTGCTAATAAAATAGACTATGCGCTTGTTGATACATTTGATCGTTCACTTATGAAGTTAAACTATGATAAAAATAAATTAGTATATAGTACATCAGAATTTTTTAATGTTTTTATGAGTGAATTAAGGAATCATGAATTATTAAAAGGTGTTAAAGAAAGAGAAAAATATGATAAGTGTATATCATATTTTGAAGAACAAATACCAATATTCATTAATGGAATGGACTTTGTTGATACAATAAATTCATGTGATAAACTAAATTTATTTTCTAAAACAGAATTGGCAACATTGTTTCGTGAAAAATTAAGAAATGTTATTTCGAAAACCGATGTTTTTAACGAAATAACTGCAGATGAAATCACAAGTGAAGTTTATAAAGCGTTAAGTATAGAATTAAGAGGTATTCTTTTAAGATTGTCTAGAGAAATAAGTAACATAGGAGCAGAAGAATCATTTATTAATAATGTTAATGTATGTTTTGATCATGCAATTATTGCATGTTTAAAATATAAATATGATAGAAATGAATTAAATATAGATTCTCTTCATCTACACATAAAAAATAAACTTCAAAAATGTATGTCACATGAAGAACAAGAATTTTATATTAAAAAATTAATGTTACTAACAGTATTCAGTGAAGATGATGAAAAGTCAGCTAAAATAATTAAAAATAAATTATGTACAGATTTTGATATTGGGTCAATGAAGTATTATTTATTATCACAAAAAGTTAATGAGGTAAATAAACAACTATATCCATCAAAATATGCTAGAAAAAGAAAATAATAAATAAAGTGTATAATTGTTTATAAATATATAACAAATATATTATCTATATAATATAATTTATATGGTGATAATATGAAGTTATTTAAACAATATACACTTTATTTAATTAGATGGCAGTTAAGCACTCCAATACTTGCTATTGTATTAAAACTACTTGCTGATATGAATACATTAACAGCAACCATAATAGCAAATTTAATAGGTGGTTTAATATTTTTTTGGGTAGATAAAATAATATTTAAAAAGAAATCAGATGTTCCTCTATGGGAAATTAAAGATGATGTAGAGTGTTATGATTGTCATAAAAATACCAAAGGATACAGAATAGTTACGTGGGGTAATTACGATAGAACAGAGGATAAACATCCTCAATATAGATGCAAGGAATGTAGCATAGGAAAAATGAAAACTATAACAAAATAAAAACTTACAGTTTTAAATTGTAAGTTTTTTATTTTTATAAGTTTGGATCTATTAATATTTTAATAGCATCATCACTACCGCTTGTAAGTCTTTCAAAAGCATTTTGAACGCCACTAAGAGGTACTATATCATCAATATATTTAGTTACTTCAATTTCTTTTCTTTCCATCATTTTTAAACAGTCTTCAAATTCTTCTTTTGTATATGCAATAGCTCCAAAAAGTTTTTGTTCTTTTGTAACAGCAAGAATAGATGGGATAGAAATATTTTCCATTGATACACCTACTAATACAATAGTTCCATTTGGTTTAGCACAAATTAATGCATTACTGACGCATGCAGAATTTCCGCAACAATCAATGACTACATCAAATCCATATAAGTTATGAGATTTAACCTTAGCTAGGAATTCTTCATCTTTAGCATTAAAAAATTCATCAGCAGAACCAAGTCTAATAGCTTTTTCTCCTCTTAATTCATTTGTTTCAGCAATTGCAACATATCCAGCTCTTTTTTTCTTTGCTAGTAGAGCTGATAATTGACCAATGATACCTCCACCTAAAACTAAAACGCTATCATTATTTTTTATATTTCCAAGGTTAACAGCATGAAGAGCAACAGCTGTTGGTTCGATCATTGCAGCTTCATCATCAGAAACATTATCAGGAACTTTCATAACCATATCACTTCTAATTGAAGTTTTTTCAGCGTAAGCACCAGGGTTAGTTAAAGCAAGTCCAACGGCATAAGTCCAAGTTTCAGGACAATATTGAGGATTATTTGATAAGCATGCTTCACATTTACCACAAGGTGAAATTGGAAGTCCTGTAACTCTATCTCCAATACTTATATCAGGTCTTGAACCACTATTAATAACAGTTCCACAAAACTCATGACCCATAACTAGAGTTTTTGGTTCACCTAAATCCCAGTAGTGAATATCTGAACCACATATACCACATTTATTTACCTTAATTATTACATTGTTACCATTTGAAACTGGATCAGTAATCATTGCAGGTGATAAATCTCTTTTACCTCTTAATGCAACACACTTCATAAATCATACTCCTTTATTATTAAATACATTATAACAAGAATAATATAAAATATCTATACAACCTTACTTTAGTAAGTTACAAAAATTTATATTTGATATATAATAATATATGAAAAAATGCATCTATAGCTCAACTGGATAGAGCATTAGTCTTCGGAACTAAGTGTTGGGGGTTCGACTCCCTCTAGATGCACCATAAATATTTTTGCTGGAATAGCTCAATTGGTAGAGCATCTGAATCGTAATCAGGAGGTTGCGGGTTCAATTCCTGCTTCCAGCACCATAAAATAAAAAAACGAGTTATAACTCGTTTTTTATTTTATTTTTTTCATATTTTTATAAGTTGGAGATAGTTTATCAGTAGCAGTTAAAGTAAGCTTATTATCTTTTACTTGGAATTTATAAACTTTATCATCATCCCAAGATTTAAGAGTGATTGTAACTTTATCGTCTTTAATAGAATATGTACCTTCAGAATTAAAACCAAATTCATTTTGATATTTTACAACATTTTTCTTTTCAAAAGTAAATGTAGTTTTAAGTCCATCTTCTGTAGCTCCTTCCCATTTTCCGATTAATTTGTTAGAACCACATCCAACTAATAAAGTAAAAGAACATACCATAATAATGGTAGCAAGAATTTTTTTCATTCTTTAGCCTCCTTATATATATTTATTATACATTATTTTATTATTAAATCTATATATTTTTAATATGAATAATGATGATTTACTAAAAAAATTAAAACAGTTAGATATTGAAGATTTTATATGGGTAATTTATATAGGGATAATAGCTTTATCATTTTATTCAAATCACTTAGAAAGAAAATATTATTTAAAAAAAGATCATCATTCTAAAAAACTTTATAGTGAAATTAATATTTTAATTTTTTCTATAGCATTAATAGTGTATATATATTTTTTAAAAGATTCTTATGATTCTTTTAAAAATCTAAATCCTAATGAAAGTAGTAAAAAGAAAAAACTAACAACTTTGTCATTTACTGCATCATTATTTTTTGTAATAGGTGGGGCTATTATACTTTACGTCGCCCTTAACAATAATGATCTTGATGTAGAGCTAGCTTTTAGTTAATACATATTATTTAAAAATAAAAGAGAAAAAACTTGATAATTATAAGAAATACTTATAAACTATGTACTTAAAGATTTAGGTGTTTCTTTTTAAATGCCTAAATATGCTATAATTATAGTTAGTAAGGAGGGTTCAACATGGTTATTAATGAGGAAAAATTTAATCAAAACTTTGAGAAGATTAATACTTTTGCAACAGCAATTAATGGTCTTAAAAATGCTCAAAGAAAGTTCTTTAAAAAGAACCAAGATGAGATTATTAAGTCAAGAGATGAATACTTCGGTTTAACGTCTAATGAAGAAAAAAGAAAATTTCTTGAGAATCATCGCCAATTAAATTTCTTCTTTGAAATGGATTTATTTGTTCAAGAATATGAAAAAATGATTTATAAAATTAAAACTGACAAATCATGTTTTGAACCAAATAAAAAGATTGTTCTTGAAGAAGATGAAAGAAAAAAATTAAAGTTCATGTTTGAACTTGATACAAATGAGATATGGGACATATCAGATTTTTCAACTCGAAAATGTATATATTTAGAAGATGGATTAAAAAGTGTTAATTCATTAGTATCTCGAGTTAATGTTGCTGATGCATTTGTTATGAAAGTAATATATTCTGACTTAAAAAAATTTAATGAAAATGTTACAAATGCTGAAATTAGTGAAGAATATGAAATAGCAAAAAAATTTGATTCAAAGAAAAATAGAATTAATCAATTTGACTATTTATACGTCTATAAAGATTTAAACAATGATTATATATTAAATAAAATAGATTATGATGAATATCAAATAAGAATGTGCATGCTTAAAATGCTTGAAACAAATGATATAGAAGGAATGTATTTAAATGCTTCTCCTAAAAATAAAAATTATATTTTAGAAGCATATTATAGATTATCTTCTGGTGATAATAATTTCTTAAATGCTAAAATAAGAACCAGAGGACCAATTATTAATTTAGCAGTTTATTACAATAAATATGCTCAAAAAAAATAGTTCAAATTTGAACTATTTTTTTAATACAAGTTATCTGATAAGAACTCAGGTTCACAAGTTAAATTAATTTTAAGTTTTTTAAGTGAATTAAGTTCTCCGTCTTGAATAATATATGTTGAATGAGCTTCACAATTTTGTAGTTTCTTCAAACTGTCTATAGCTTTTTCAACAATAGGATTTGTAACTGAACATGCACTAAGAACAATAAGTGTTTCTTGAAGTGTTAGAACATTATCAAATGCATTACTTGAATTTTTAAGTTTTAAAATAGGTTTTAAAACCGAACTTGCCAGTAAATCAACATCATCTGGAATCTTTGTTAATTCTTTAATAGCATTTATTATTAAACTACTACAAGGTGATAGTAAGTCAGTTTGTCTACCTGTAATAATTGTACCATCTTGAAGTTCTAAAGCTATTGATGGAAGACCACAATCATCAAGTTTTTTTCTAGCTGCATCAATTACAGGAAGCATACTTTCATCTATTTCTAATTCATTCATTAATAATTTAACTTTTTGAGGTGTATCTTCATCAACAAGTCCTAATCTATAATTGGCTTTTTCATTAAAATATCTTCTTAATACTTCTTTTTTAGCTGCTTCACATACAACTTTATCATCACTTATACAAAAACCAACCATATTTACACCCATATCAGTGGGTGAATTATATATTGATGAACCAGTTATTCTAGTTAAAATGTTTTGAAGTACAGGGAACATTTCCAAATCTCTATTATAGTTAATAGCAGTAACCCCATATTTTTCTAAATGAAAATAATCTATTTGATTTATATCTTTTAAGTCAGCTGTTGCAGCTTCATAAGCTATATTTACAGGATGTTTAAGTGGAAGATTCCATACTGGGAATGTTTCAAATTTTGCATATCCAGCATTAACACCATTTTTATGTTCGTGATATAGTTGTGATAAACATGTTGCTAGTTTACCAGAACCAGGTCCAGGTGCATTAACTAAAATTAATTTTTTTGTAGTTTCTACATAAGGATTTTTGCCATATCCTTCTTCGCTTACTATTGTGTCAACATCTGTTGGATATCCTTTAGTAAATGTATGAATATATGTTTTAATTCCGTTTCGATTAAGTCTTTTTATAAACTTATCAACTGAAGGTTGATTATTATAAAGTGTTACAACAACACTATTAACTTTAAATCCTAAACTTTCAGATCTATTAATTATTCTTATAAGTTCTGTATCATATGTAATACCATATTCAGCTCTTGTTTTATTCTTTTCAATATCTCCTGCGTTTATACAAAAGATAATTTCTAAATCATCTTTTAATTCTTGAAACATGCTAATTTTTGCATCGTTCTTAAAACCAGGTAAAACTCTTGCAGCATGATTATCATCAAAAAGTTTTCCCCCAACTTCAAGATATAACTTATCGAATAAATTAAACCTTTCTTTAATATGTTCACTTTGTATTTTTACATACTTATCATTATCAAATCCTTTTTTCATATTACTTTTACTCCCATAAAAAAATAATAGCAAAGTGTCAAGATAATTAATAGTATTTTATTAAAAAAATATTTATGATATAATTATAGTGACCCCCTATAAACGAGGTGATACATATATGGGATTAGTATATGATTTAGCTAAACAATTCAAAAGAAGATATCCAGGAAGCTTAGTTTTTAGAATTAAGAAACATTCTGAAGTTCTTGAAAAACATTTAAATCCTGGTGAAAAACCATCGTTTGTTTTTATAGGACAAAAGAATCAAAGTAATTTTGAGTTATTCTCATCATGTGTTATTGCAATTACAGATAGAAGAATCTTAATTGCAAAGAAAAGATTATTATGGGGATATTTCTTAAGCTCAATAACACCAGATTTATATAATGATATGCAAATATATCAAGGTTTAATGTGGGGAACAGTTACAATAGATACTGTTAAAGAAGAAATAGTTGTTTCTAATATATCTAAAAAAGGTTTGGATGAAATAGAAACAAGAATATCTGAGTTTATGATGGCAGAAAAGAAAAAATATCATAACGTGGATAACTAGGAGTAATTTATGAAAAAGTTGAAAACAATGATTCTGCTCATCATTATATCTTTCAGCTTTTTTTTATTGCTATATCATAAAAAAAGAAGTTATACAGTTAAGTATGATTTAAATGGATATAGCATAAAAGAAACATACAAAAAAAATGATGAAAGGTATATTGTTGATGTTGATAAAAATAAAAAACATTATACATTTGTTTTAAATGAAAAATATAGTAAAGATCGAAAACTTGTTGATAATATAAAAATGTATAAAACTGATAATGAAGAATGTATGTTAATAAGTTTTAATAAGAAAAAAGAACTACCAAAATGTAAAAATGAAAGTGGATATATTTCTTACACTTTAACTAGTGATAAAATGAAAAGCAAACTTCCAAAATATCTTTTCAACAAAACTATAAAAGAAAAGCATAGTACTTTTAATAATATAGAAATTACTTTCTTGAATAATAAAAAAATCTTTATATGGAATTACCATGGTTTTTATTTAATAAATAGTAATAAAAATAAAGTAATTAATATTTTTGATAAAGATATATATAATCCAGAACATATAGGATATATTGATAAATATATTGTTATGCCTAACTATAATAATGATTATGAATTTACAAGTTTAAAAATTCTTGATACGGAGTCTCTTGATATAAATACATTTAAACTAGACTCTAATTTATCAGAAGATTCATATGTTTTAGGAGTAAATGATAAAAGTATATTCTTTTATGATAAAAAATATGAAAAGGAATATGAATTTGTTCCATATAAACTTAAAATTAGAGAAGTAAGTCCTTTAATATATGATAAAGGAAAGAAAATTGATAAATCAGATGTATCACTAAAAAATAGTAATGTTAAATTCATATATGATACTATTTATGAATACAAAATTATAAATAATAATTTATATAGATTAAATAAATATAATAATGATAAAGAACTATTATCAGATTTAAACATTAAAGAAATAGTTAAATCAACTGATAGTGAAGTATATTATATAAGTGATGATTCATTATATGTATATAGTGATAAATTAGGAAATAAATTGATGTTAAAATACTTTGAATTATCATTTAATTATCATAATTTAATATATATATTTTAAATTTATTTAATATCATTTTTTTAAATAAATCATACTCTATATTAGGAGTTGGTTTTGTGTTTGAATCTTATTTAATAAAAGATGGAGATACACTTGATAGTATTGCAAAAAGATGTAATGTATCTAAAGAATATTTAATAGATATTAATAATATATATTCAATTAATGATATAAAAGAAGGTAGAGAATTAATAGTACCTAAAACAGAAGATGTTTATTTTAATAAATATACTATTGAAAAGGGAGATACCTTATATGCTATCGGGAGAAAATATAATATAAATCCTGATTTACTTGCAGCTATAAATGGTTTAAATAAAGAAGAATATATATATCCTAATCAAGAAATAATGGTTCCTAAAAATGGATATAGTTACTATATAACTGCAAGTGGTGATACCTTAGGTATGGTTAAAGATATTTTTGATACTACTTATGAAAAATTACTTAGTGAAAATAAAACTATATACCTTTTACCAGAACAATTAATAGTGTTTAAAAAATAAAATATGAATGGGTTTTATATACCATTCATATTTTATTTATGGTATATTATAGATAATAAAGGAGTTGATAAAAAGTGATATTAAAAAAACCATATGCTTTTTTAATAAGACATTTTCGTCTAATTCATTTAATATTAGCAATTCCTTTAATATATATTTCTAGAAAAACTAGATTAGTCGTAGACTTTTTTAAAAATTATGTAGCTAATAAATATACTTTTCAAACAGGTAGTGACATAAGTGGTATATACATTAGTGGAATAATGCTTTTTGCTATATTCGTTATTATAGTTGCAACTCTGGCAATATATTACTTACTTAAATATAAAGAAAAACCAGTTAAAATGTATGTAACAATGATTGTGTTTTATATCGTTTTATTTGGTATGTTATTTTATATTTCCAATGTTATATCAAATATGGCAAGGGAAGTACTTGCAGTAAAAAGTGCGAGGATGTTTCGGGATATATCGCTAATCATATATTTTCCACAATTCTTTTTTATAATATTTGTGGCTTTAAGAGCCATAGGTTTTAATATTAAACAATTTAATTTCCAAAGTGATTTAAAAGAACTTGAAATAACATCAGAAGATAATGAAGAAGTAGAAGTAGAACTTGGTTTAGATGGTTATAAAACAAAAAGATTCTTTAGAAGATTTAAAAGAGAATTTTCATACTACTTAATTGAAAATAAATTTATGGTAACGGTATCATTAATTATAATTTTATTTTCAGGAATATTAGTTTATTACAATACAAGACAAAGTTACAATTCTACTTATAGACAAAAAGATAAATTTTTACATCAAGGTTTCCAAATAAGTGTAAAAGATAGTATTGTAACTGATATATCATATAAGGGAACACCAGTTGATGGAAGATACTACTATCTAGCATTAAAGGTAAATGCTATAAATAATATGAATGTAAAAACAAGGTTGGATTATGCTAGCTTTATTGTTACAGTAAATGGAAAAAAATTAAAACCAATATTAGATAGATCCGATTATTTTGTGGATTATGGTGAACCATATAAGGGTGACTTTATAAAGCCAAATGTTGATCAAGATTATGTTTTAGTTTATAGACTAGATAAAGAAGATGTTAAAAAAGATTTTAAATTAAGGGTTTTAAGTTCTTTTGATATTAAAAAAGATAAAATAATAACAAGATATGCAATTGTAAATTTAACACCTGTTATTATTGATACAATCAATAATATGAAAACTGTTAATTTAAAATCCACATTAAATTTTTCTAATACAAATATTGGTGCAACAACATTAACTGTTAAAGATTACAAAAATGATACAAGTTATACTTATGAGTATGAATACTGTTATACAACTAATAACTGTACAACAAAAAAAGATATAGTTACTGTTGATTATAGAAAGAGTAATAATGATGCATCATTATTAATATTAGATGCTGATTTAAAAATAGATAAATCAACATCATATGGTAAATATATAAGAAAAGATGGATATTTCTATACTGATTTTGTAAGCATAGCAGATGGTAGCATTAACGATGGTTCATCATATAATGTTATAGATGTAACTCCTAGTGGGTTAAAAGATAAAATAGTTCTTCAAGTTAATGGAGATATTAAAAATATATCTGATTTAGATATGTATGTTACTATAAGGAATAAAAGATATATCATCAATCTTAATTAGTTGACTTATAAAATAAATTATAATAAAATATTAGTGTTCTTTAAAAAGAACACTTTATATGGGTCCATAGCCAAGTGGTAAGGCGTGGGACTGCAACTCCCTGATCGTTGGTTCAAATCCGACTGGGCCCTCCACAAAAAAATAAAGCAACCTTAATGGTTGCTTTTTTTATCTTGATTTTCCATCTGGATCTACAAAACTAGATATAAGTTGCTCAGAACTCATATTTGTTCTTTTTTCATATTCTTTGTTTATTTGAATTCCTTCAATATTTTTACGTATGATATCTTTAGATATATTAAATCCAATTGCTTGGTACTTTTTTACTAGTTCTTCAAGGTCAGCATCATCAATAACACTGACTACTGGATTCTTTTCAGCAAGTTGTTCAATATCGTGGTAATATTCTTTATTATTCATATAATAATCACTATTATCATTAATAGTACTATTTACAATATTATTATCTAAGTTAGTATTTTTTAATTGTTCAATTTGTGGAACTGATCTTTCCGCCTTTATTTGTTCATACATATTTTTTATATCGTTATATACATCAATGGCGTTAACTTCAATACCTAAGTTAGTGTACTTTTCTACAATGACATCAACATCTGAAGCTAACATAGTACCCATATAAAAACTTTTTTCAGCTATTTCTTTAACATCATTATTATATATATCTTTTGCTGAATAACTTGTTTCATCTACTTCACGAATACTTTTTTCTAGATTATTCCAATTTGTCTCTTTTTCATTAAGAGAAAATCTTTTACCTTCTAAGCCCATAATGTCACCTTGCTTTCTTGTTTATATTATATCATGAGCTAAATATATTATTTATATATTGATAATTATATGTGTAAAGTGTTATATAAATATGTATGTTATAATAAAAAAGTATTAGGAGGATTTTATATGCTTGATGATATAGTAAATGAAACTCATAATAGTTTAAATCTAAATAGAATTAATGATAAATTATATTTAACAAATAAAGAAATAGAAGTATTAGAAAAATATGATATTGAGTATCATACTAGTATAAATGATTTATTATTTAAAATTGATGAGATACTTAATGATGCTGATGGTGAATATCCTGATTTAGAAGAAGTATCAAATAGTATTGCAGAATTCAATTATTACCACAACACTAATAAATAAGCCTGAAACTATCGTTTCAAGCTTTTATATTGTGTTGTATTCCTACCAATTTAGTAGTAAAATAAAACCCAGGTGATATTATGAGAATTTCAACTAAAGGTAGATATGGACTTGTTATAATGGCATATCTTGCTAAAAACTATGAAAAAGATAGATTTGTAAGCATTAAAGAAATATCTGAATATGAAAATGTATCTGTTAAGTATTTAGAAAAAATAATTTCATATTTTAAAAATGCTGATTTTCTTGTATCGTGCAGAGGTAGTGAAGGTGGATATAAATTAAAATATGAACCAAAGCACTATACTATTAAACATATCCTTGAAGTATCTGAAGGAGAAATAGAAGTAGTATCATGTCTTAATTCACATTTTAAGTGTAATAAAAAAGACGATTGTGTATCAATGAAGTTATGGAAAGAATTAAATGGTGTTATAGAAGCCTTTTTAGAAAGTAAGACACTAGTTGATTTAATGTAAGAGGTAAAAAGTATGAGTAAGTTATTAGAAATAAAAAATTTAAAAACTATTGCATCAGATGATAATAATAAAAAAATACTAAATGGTTTAGATATAGAAATAGGTATAGGTGAAACTCATGTAATTATGGGGCCTAATGGATCAGGTAAATCCACTCTTGCTAACACATGTTTTAATTCTCCAAAATATATTGTTACTGAAGGAAATATTATATTTGATGGTGAAGATATAACTAATAAATCAACCGATTATATTGCAAAAAAGGGTTTATTTATGTCATTTCAAACACCAGAGGAAATTCCGGGTGTTAATGTTGCAAACTTCTTAAGAACTATAAGAAGTAGTCAAACTGGAGAAAGGGTAAAAATATCAGAGTTTTATAAAGAAGTAAATAGTAATTTAGAAAGATTAAATTTATCAAAAGATTTTGCAACCAGAGAAATGAATGTTGGTTTTTCTGGTGGAGAAAAAAAGAAAAATGAGGTACTACAGTTATTAATGATTAATCCTAAACTTGCTATATTAGATGAAACTGATTCTGGCTTAGATGTAGATGCCATAAATCTTGTATCAAATGGAATAAATTTATATAGAAATGAAAATAATTCATGTTTAATTATAACCCATAATATAAATTTACTTAAAAATATAAATGTAGATAAAGTTCATATATTAATTAATGGAAAGATAGTTAAATCAGGAGATTATAAACTTGCTGAAAAAGTTTATAAAAATGGTTTTCAAGAATATATAAATGAGTAAAACAAATATAAATCAATATATAGATAAAGACATAGAAAATATCTACAATACCAAAAGTAAAGTAGAAAACACAAAAAAAATATATGGACTAAATGAAGAAGTTATTAAAAATATATCTAAAGAAAAAAATGAACCAGAATGGATTTTAAATATAAGACTTAAAGCTTTAGATTTGTTTTATAAATTACCTGATCCAAACTGGGGACCAGATATAAGTTATTTAGATATTAGTAAACTAGCTACATATGTAAAAGCCTCTAACAAAGAAGAAAGATCATGGGATGATGTTCCTGAAAATATAAAAGATATATTTAATAAATTGGGAATACCTGAATCTGAAAAAACATCTCTGGCTGGAGTTGGAGCACAGTTTGATAGTGAAGTTATTTATCATAATGTAGAAGAAAAGTTAAAAGCAAAGGGTGTAATATATCAAAATTTTGATACTGCAATTAAAGAGCATCCAGATTTAGTAAGAGAATATTTTACTAAGGCTGTTCCATTAATTGATCATAAATATATTGCGCTTCATTATGCTCTATTTTCTGGTGGATCATTTGTATATATACCAAAAAATACAAAATTAGATATGCCACTTCAAAGTTATTTTAGACTTAATGAAAGAGGAGCAGGGCAATTTGAACATACTTTAATAGTTGTTGATGAAAATTCCGAAATGGAATTTATAGAAGGTTGTTCAGCACCTGGATATAACGATATAAACTTACATGCAGGATGCGTTGAATTATTTGTAAAGAAAAATGCACATTTAAAATTTTCTACAATTGAAAACTGGTCTAAAAATATGCTTAATTTAAATACTAAAAAATGTTTTGTTGAAGAAAATGGAAAAATAGATTGGATAATGGGATCATTTGGTTCTAAAGTATCAATGCTATATCCATTAACAGTTTTAAATGGAGATAATGCTAAGTGTGAATACACACTTTTATCATTTGCAGGTAAAGGTCAAGAACTCGATACAGGACTTAAAGTAATTCACAATGCAAAAAATACATCAACAGTAGTAAACTCCAAATCAATTTCCAAAGATGGTGGAATATGTACATTTAGAAGTAACGCTAAAGTTAACAAGAGAGCTGAAAACGCTAATTTAGTATTATCATGTGAATCATTAATGCTTGATAGTATGTCAAAATCTGATACAATTCCAGCTAATACGATATTAAATAACTCTACCACTTTTTCACATGAAGCAACTGTTGGAAAAATAAGTGAAGATACAATATATTACTTAATGAGTAGAGGTTTAACTGAAGCTGAAGCTAAAGCATTAATTGTTCAAGGCTTCGCTGAACCTATTGCTAAATCATTCCCAGTTGAATATGCTGTTGAAATGAACAGACTTATCAACTTAGAATTAGAAGGGACTATAGGTTAGGTGATAAATATGGAATATATACTTAATGAAAGCCCCGTAAAAACTACAAATAATTTTGATATAAATAATATCAAAATTAATTTAGATTTAAATTTAGATTATTTATTTAATAATTATGAATTTAAAAATAAAAATAATATAAATATAACTGAAACTGATGAAGATAATTATTCATCTAATATAGGTTTAAAACATGATAAATATAAAAAGTTAAATATTAATGTGGATAGGAATTATATTTTAAATGATACTTTTGTTATCAATTATGATAGTAATAAATCCAATTCAATAATAGATGAAATTAATTTTAATTTAGAAGAAAACTCAAATATAAATGTTTTGTTAGTATATAAACTAAATGGTAAAACATTTCATGATGGAACTATTAATTTTAATTTAAAAAAAGGTTCTAAATTAAATATTACATTAGTAAGTGAATCATCAAAAGAAAGTATTAATATAACTGATTTTAATTCATCATTAGATGATGATTCAAAATTAAAATTAAACATAATTGATTTGTATGGAAGTAAAAGAATATATAGATCAACTGGTATTACTAATACTAAATCAAATAATAATATTAATATGATATTTGGTGGTAAGAATGATGAACTGATAGATATTAATTATTATTTATCAAATGAAAAAGAATACTCAAATAATAATATTAATATTGAAGGATGTTTATTTGATAAAGCGAATAAACATTTTAAAGGAACTATTGATTTTAAAGAAGGATCAAGTTTATCAGTTGGTAAAGAAAGAGAAAATACATTACTTCTTTCGAATGATGCTATATCAAAATCTTTACCAATCATGTTATGTCATGAAGAAAATGTTGAAGGATCACATGCCGTATCAACAGGAAAGCCTGATTTAGAAAAACTATTTTATCTTGAATCACGTGGTGTATCATATAGTGATGCTTTAAATATGATGATTAAAGCAAATTATAGTTTTATATTAAATGAAGTTCCTTCTGATATTAAAGAATATATTGAAGATTTCATTAATGATTATTTAGATAAATAAATTTAAAGTTAATGCATATAATAGTGATATGAAAAAAATATTGAACAAGAATATCACAATTATTGCATTAACTTTTTTAATTCCAGGAATTATAGCATTTATAACTAGAGATTCATTCTCTAGTTATAAAATGTTAATAAAACCTAAGTTATCTCCTCCTGGAATTTTGTTTCCTATTGTATGGAATATATTATATTTATTAATGAGTATATCAGTTATTATGGTAAAGGATAATGATGAAAATAATTTAAAAATTTACTATATTCAGTTAATACTTAATGCATTATGGTCACCTATATTTTTTGTGTTAAAAAGTTATTTATTAGCGTTAATAGAATTGATATTGTTACTTATTACAGTTTTATTTGTGTTTTATAAATTTTATAAAGAAAATAAAGTATCAGGTTATTTATTAATACCATACATTATATGGATTATATATGCTCTTTATTTAAATTATTTTGTATTTTTATATAACTAGTTCAAATATTTAAACTATTACTTAGTTATGATATAATGTCCTAGGTGATAATATATGATAACAGTAAAAGATTTAAATAAAAGTTATGGAAAAAAACAAGTACTAAAAAATGTTAATCTTACAATAGATAATGGTGATATATTTGCGTTTGTTGGTGCTAATGGAGCAGGTAAAACAACAACTATTAAAGCTATGCTAGGTATCTTACCATTTGAAAGTGGAGATGTTTTATATGATGGTTTATCTATTAAAACAGAAGCTTTAACTATAAAAGAAAATATTGCATATATTCCTGATAATCCAGATATATATGATCATTTAACTGGTTTGGAATATTTAGATTTTATAGCAAGTATATATGAAACAGATGCTGATACAAAAAATAAACTTATAAGTGAGTATAGTAAAGACTTAGGAATAGATAAGAACCTAAATGACAGAATTTCAACTTATTCGCATGGTATGAAGCAAAAAATTGTTATTATAGCTGCACTTATCCACAATCCTAAAGTTATTATTATGGATGAACCATTTGTTGGACTTGATCCTATATCAACTCATAAATTAAAAGAACTTATGAAAGAGTTAACTAAAAAAGGAAAAATCATTTTCTTTTCAACACATGTTCTTGATGTCGCAGAAAAATTATGTAATAAAATAGCAATTATAAAAGCTGGAGAAATAATTGCTCAAGGAAAAATGAGTGATATAACAAAGAATTCTTCACTTGAAGATATCTTTATGGAACTTGTAAGCAATGAATAAGTTATTAAGTTTAACAAAAGTAAATTTGCTAGGGCTTTTAAGAATTAAAGAAGATAAGTTTATAAAAAAAATCCTTAGAGTTCTTATAATAGTTTTAGCAGCATTTGTATTACTTTTTTATTCATATAAATTTGCATCATTTTCAATGAAAGGATACAAATTAATGAGTTTAGAAAATATTCTGTTACCAGAATATTTTGCTATAACTTCAATAATTTTAATCTTTTCTAACTATAAAAAAATAAATGGTTTATTTTTTAAATCAAATGATTATGAAATGCTTTGCGCTATGCCTATTAAAAGGCATTATATAGTAATTTCAAAAGTAGCTGAAATATATGTTAGTGCTTTTTTAATATCACTTGTTGCAATGATTCCAGCTTATATTGTATATATAACAAATGTTCCTAATTTAGAAGTTATATTTCATGTTTTATTCTTTTCATCATTAATATTTATTCCATGCATACCTGTTGTGCTTTCAATATTTGTAGGGTATTTAATAAGTTATATAAGTACACTTTTTAAAAACAAAGAAAGAGCACAGTTTATATTAAGTATTGGTGCCTTTATACTTGCTTACATGTTTATGAGTAAAACAGGTAATATGACTGATGGTCAGTATACATCGTTTGGTAAATCAATAATTAATTTTTTTGATAAATTTTATCCATTAACTAAAACATATAAATATATTGTTATAAGTTATGATATTCCATCACTTATATTATTTATATTAAGTAATGTTTTATCACTAATTATTTTAATAGTAATTATCACTAAAACATATGACTATATACATGAAAAAATGCTTCATGTTAAATCTAGAAAAAATGTTAAATTAAAAACATTAAAATCATCTAGTAAAACTAAAACATTACTAAAAAAAGATTATAAGAAATTATTTTCTTCCGCTAATTACTTGATAAATACTAATGTTGGTATTTTAATTGTTGGAGCAATGGCTGCATTATTTATATTTAAGGGAGATGCAACTAAGATTTTAGGTGAAATGGCATCTGAAGGAGATTTATATGCATTCCCATTAATATTTACAATGTTTCTTGGATTTATATATCCGGTTGCTGTTTCATTATCATTGGAGGGAAAAAGCTTTTATGTTTTAAGAACTTTACCAATTAGTTTTAAGGATATAATTAAAGAAAAATTAATCTTTGAATTATCACTTTCTATAATTCCTGCAGTACTTTTATCAATAGTTGTAATTTTAAGATTTAAATTTAAAATGTTTATAACTGTATTATTTATAACAATATATTTGTTATCAACAATCCTTTATACATTACTTCATTTACTACTTGATATTACATTTATAAAACTAAATTGGGTAAGCGAACTTAAAGTATGTAAGCAAAGCTTACAAGCATTTTTATCAGTAGTTGCTGCATTTACTTTAGGTGTTGCACCTGCATCACTTGTAAAAAGTGATATATCTTTATGTATATATTTAGGATTAATAATTTTATTAATTATTGGTGCATATATAGCGTTAATTACATTTGGTAATAAAAAATATGAAAAAACATGTAATTAATTGTTAAATAAGATCGAAATAGTTTAATAAACTATTTCTTTTTTATTTGTCTTATGTTATTCTACACATAAGGATTTATAGGTGATTTTTATGTTAGTTTGGGGAAGAAATGTTTTTAACGAAATTGATATAAAAAAAATAAGAAAAGTATATCTTGATAAAAATAATTCAAGTGAATATATTACTTTTTTACAAAATAATAAAATAAGATACGATTTAGTTGATAAGAAAGTTCTTGATGATATGGCAAATAAAAATCATCAAGGTATTGTTGTTGATATATATGACTATGAATATAAAGATATTAATGAGTGTTTAAATGATGATTTTGTAGTTATGTTAGATCATTTAGAAGACCCACATAATTTTGGGGCTATTATTAGAACTTGCGAATGTGCTGGTATTAAACACATAATAATTCCTAAGGATAGATCTGTTAGAGTTAATGAAACTGTAATTAAAGTATCTTCAGGAGCAATTAGTTATGTTGATATTATTATGGTTTCAAATTTAACAAATGCTATAAACAAATTAAAGGATAATAATTTCTTTGTTTATGGTGCTGATATGGATGGTGTAGATTATACAACTTATGATTTTTCAGGGAAGAAAGTCTTAATTATTGGTAATGAAGGAAAAGGTATTAGCCCTATAGTATCAGAAAACTGTGATGAAATTATCTCAATACCAATGAAAGGTAATATAAATAGTTTAAATGCATCTGTTTCTGCAGGCATTTTAATTTATGGGATGAATGATAAATAATGGAAAGTAATTATACTGATGAACAATTAATTGAGTTAGTTCATGAAAACAGTGAAGAAGCTAAAAGCGTTTTGTATGAAAGAAACAAATTTAAAATAGAATATTTTTTAAAAAAATATTCTATTGCTGCTAAATCACTTGGAATTGACTTAAAAGATTTAAAACAAGAAGCAATGGTAGCTTTTACAGATGCTATTTTAAATTATAATCCTTCAAAAGATGCATCACTTACGACATTTATATGCTTATGTGTTGAAAGAAGAATTAAGAAGTGCTGTATTAAAGCAGGAAGAATAAAGAATCAAGCCATGAAAGATTCATTGTCACTTGAATATAATTATGAAGATTCTGATGCAACTTTAAAAGAATTAATCGAAGATGAAGGCTCTGATCCACTTATAAAAATGACTGAAGAAGAGCAATATATCGAATTAGTTACTAACATTAAAAATTCACTTACTAACTTTGAAAGTGAAGTATATGAACTTTTAACAAGCGGAATGAACTATAGAGATATAGCAGTTATTTTAGATAAAGAACCAAAACAAATTGATAATACTATACAAAGAATTAAAATAAAAATAAGAAAAATCTTAAGTAATAGAAAAAACTAAATAAAGAAAGAGTAAACTTATATAGTTTCTCTTTCTTTTAATTTGACAATAACATGATATTATAGGTATAGTTAATATAGTATGATAGGTTGGTGATAGTAGTGAAAGATAATTTAAAATATATTTCTATTTTAGTTATTAGTGTTATTGTTTCTTCGCTTGCATCAGTTGGTGCATTATCAACAATGTATGATGGAACTGAAGTATCATATGATAATTCTTCAACACATATTGCTGCAACAGATGTTCAAGGCGCAATAGATCAAGTTTATGCATCAGCAACAGATTATAGTAATATCAATAGTAGACTTCAAATACTTGAAGCTTTATTTCCTCAATTTGAAACTCAATCAACACATACTATTGAATATCCTTTTACCGGAAATGGTATAAATTTAGGTAAAAATTCACCTACAAATGATATATGGTTTGATTTATATTATAACAATAAAATTCAGGGCTCAATTAATCCTTTAGCAGGTGGCGGTGTTTCTATTAGAGGATGGAAAGATGGTTCCTCTTTACAAGGAGAAGTAAATCTTTCTGGAAAACAGATAACTTTAAACGGAACTAATAGTATCACAATTGATGGGGCAGAAATGAAAACTGTTACATCACAAAATTTAAATATCAATACTACTTATACAAGAACAGTATCTTCAAGTGTTGTAAGAATGTTACGTTGGGGTAAACTTGTAATTTTAACAATGAATGATATATGTCCTAAGGCAAATACTGGTAATGGTTCACAAAATATTGTTTCTGGTATTCCAGAACCAGCATCTGAAGTAATTACTACATTACCTTCAAATACAAGTGGTTCAACGCCTTCATATAGGGTTAGAGTAAATGGTACAAATCTACAATGGTCCTATGTTTCTGGAGGAAGTGATTCTTGCCCTTTAGCAGCTGGTGAACTTGTATATTTTACAAATTAATATATTCGTATTATGTATAAAATACTTGCAAAAAACGCTTTCTTTTGCTATTATATGTCTAAGCACGAAAGTGTTTTTTATTTGAAATAATTTATAAATGAGGTGTTTCTCTTGAAAAAAGAAAAAAACAAGAAAAAAAGTAACTACTTTAAAGAAGTAGGAAAAGAATTAAAAAAGGTTAAATGGCCTGATAAGAAGGAAGTATTTAAGTATACTGTTTCAACTGTAATTTTTGTAATTATAGTTGTAGGATTCTTTATTCTTCTAAATATGGGAATGTCATGGTTGAAAGGAATGTTTAACTAATGGAAAAAGAATGGTATGTAGTTAATACTTATAGTGGACATGAAAGTAAAGTTAAAGAAAAACTTGAAATGCGTGCAGAATCTATGG
>Ga0310786_10003995_pt1 | contig 20820 bp, 13 predicted proteins | sample AusTroGonzalo_MG_FD_203881 | JGI IMG/M metagenome (GOLD analysis project Ga0310786, IMG submission 203881) | Bovine rumen microbial communities from tropical cattle in Woodstock, Queensland, Australia - Gonzalo_03 (v2) (version 2) | ecosystem: Host-associated > Mammals > Digestive system >... | reverse complement strand
CTGGAAAGACGTGAACTACGATAACTGGACGGCCGCCCAGCGATACAAATGGATTGAGTACCATAAGTGGAAATTCAGCGGCACTGTCTACACCAAGCTGGTGGGAGACCTGGTGCTCATGACCCGCGCCCAATTCGGTTATCTGGGTTACTACAACCGCAACTGGGGTTATTCCCCGTTTGAGAACTTCCAGGTGGGTGGTGACGGTATGTCGGGTTACATGACTTACGGAGCCGAGATTATTTCCCTCCGCGGTTATGAAGACTATTCCCTGACGCCGCAGAAGATCACGCCGTACAGCCAGAACTTAACCAGTTATGCCGGTAACGTGTACGACAAGTTTACGATAGAACTGCGCTACCCGGTGATCCTGCAGCCGCAGAGCACCATCTACGCGCTGCTGTTCCTGGAAGGCGGTAACTGCTGGAGCGACATCCGCGAATTCAACCCGTTCCAGATCAAGCGAAGCGCCGGTGTAGGTGTGCGTGTGTTCCTCCCGATGATCGGCCTGCTGGGTGTTGACTGGGGTTATGGCTTCGACGATGCCGTCAATGGAGGCAGTCAGTTCCACTTCGTTTTGGGTCAACAATTCTAGTGTGGTATGATAATTGCCGATGGAAACCTCGGTGCTTAAAATAGAAAACAAATAAATTAAAAGAATATGAAAAAACTATTTGTCATTGCCCTTGCGGCACTTGCAACCCTCACCGCTTCCGCCCAGACTTTTGGTCGCGTGAATTTCAACGAGCTCGTGATGCTGGCTCCCGAAATGGATACCGCCCGTGAAGCCATCGCCGCTTCCCAGAAAGAGGCCGAAGAAACTTACGCCGCCATGGTGGAAGAGTACCAGGGTAAACTTAACCAGTATCAGCAGAAGCAGTCCACCTGGACCGCCGCCATCCGCGAATCCAAGGAGCGTGAGCTCATGGAAATCCAGAACCGCATCCAGGAGTTCCAGCAGTCCATCTCCCAGGAGCTTCAACAGCAGCAGAACCAGCTCACCGCTCCCATCCAGGAGAAAGTGAATCAGGTTGTGACGGATCTGGCCAAGGCCAAGGGTCTCACCGCCCTCTTTGATTTCTCCCAGGCCATCTACTTCGATGAGACCAAGGTCATCGACATCACTCCCGACGCCCGCAAGGCCCTGAACATCCCGGCCGACCGCACCCTCGAGAGCCTCCAGGCCGAACTCCAGGCCCAGGCCGAAGCTGCCCAGGCTGCCGCCGCCAAGTAAACACTTTTACATCATAAAAAAAACTCCGACCGTAAGGCCGGAGTTTTTTGTTGTGTGACGATAGGCTTAGATCGTGCCCTGTTCCAACATGGCGGTAGCGACCTTCATGAAGCCGGCGATGTTGGCGCCCTTCACGTAGTCGATGGAACCGTCGGGCTGGGTGCCGTACTTGACGCACTGCTCGTGGATGCTCTTCATGATGAAGTGGAGCTTCTGGTCCACCTCTTCACCGCTCCAGCTGATATGCTCAGCGTTCTGGGTCATTTCCAGGCCGGAAGTGGCCACGCCACCGGCGTTCACGGCCTTACCAGGGGCGAAGAGAACACCGTTGTGCTGGAAGAAATGGATAGCGCCGGGCTGGCAACCCATGTTGGAGACCTCGCAGCAGCACCAGCAGCCGTTGGCCTTCAGTTCCTTGGCGTCTTCTTCGGAAAGCTCGTTCTGGAAGGCGCAGGGGAGAGCGATGTCCACGGGAACGCTCCAGGCCTTCTTGCCGGGAGTGAACACGGCCTTGCCCGGGAACTTGGTGGCCATATCTTCCACCATGTTGCGGTTGGAAGCGCGCATGACCAGCATGTAGTCGATCATTTCCTTGGTGATGCCTTCGGGAATGTGGCAGACACCGTCGGGGCCGGAGATGGCGACAACCTTGGCGCCCAGCTCGGTGGCCTTGATGCAGGCGCCCCAAGCTACGTTACCGAAACCGGATACAGCCACTTTCTTGTCCTTGATGTCCTTGCCAGCCTTCTGGAGAAGGTGCTGGGTGAAGTACAGGGCACCGAAACCGGTAGCCTCGGGACGGAGGATGGAACCACCCCAGGTGCCGCCCTTACCGGTGAGAACGCCGGTGTTGTACTGGCGGGCCAGCTTCTTGTACATACCATAGAGGTAGCCGATCTCACGGCCGCCTACACCTACGTCACCGGCAGGGATATCCTGGTCGGGGCCGATGCAGTTCCACAGCTCCAGCATGAATGCCTGGCAGAAACGCATGATTTCGTCGTTGGACTTGCCCACGGGGTCGAAGTCGGAGCCGCCCTTGGCGCCGCCCATCGGAAGGGTGGTGAGGGCGTTCTTGAAGGTCTGTTCAAAGCCCAGGAATTTGAGCATGGAAGGGGTCACAGCCCTGTGGAAGCGGAGACCGCCCTTATAGGGACCGATGGCACTGTTGAACTGGATGCGGTAACCGGTGTTGGTCTGGACCTCGCCCTTGTCGTCAATCCAGGTTACGCGGAAGGTGAAGATGCGGTCCGGTTCTACCAGACGTTCCACGATCTTGGCCTTCTCGAATTCGGGATGCTGGTTGTAGACATCCTCGATAGACTCCAGAACTTCCTGTACAGCCTGCAGGTACTCTTTCTCAAGCGGGTACTTGGCCTGAAGGCGTGCCATGATGTCAGCAGTTTTCATGATAAATGGTTTTCTAGTTATTTGTTAAAAGTAATAGTGCCAAAAGCGTTGCAAATGTAAAGAGAAAAACGGGAATAATCAAGCAATTTCTAAGAAAGATTCTTTTGGCCAAAACGCTGGTTATGTCGCAATAAATGATTAAATTTGCAAGATTATTTGTGGAGTAATAACGAATCAAAACAATAGTGATGAAAAAACTTAGCATCGCACTGGTTCTCACCCTGGCCGCCGCGGGACTCTGGTCCTGCAAGGAAGGCCGCAGCAAGGCGGAACGCCTGCTGGAGAACTATGCAGAGGTAACCATTCCCGCTCCGGACCTTTCGGATATCACCGATAACGGAAAGGAGGTCCTTAACCTGTACCGTTTCGCTGCCGATGAGGCCGACGCCATTTACTGGAAGCAGGTCTTTGGAGAAAAGGCTTTCTTCAGCGCCCTCCCCGAGGACGAGCGTGACTTCGCCTATGTGAACTACGGCCCCTGGAACCGCATTGACGGCTCCGCCTTCCTGGAAGGCTTCGGTCCCAGACGTCCCGGTGCCAACTTCTATCCGGAAGATATGACCGTGGAGGAATTCCAGGCCTGGGACAATCCCGACAAAAACAGCCCCTATACTATTATAGAGCGCAAGTCCGACGGCTCCCTGAAGGCTGTCTGGTATCATGATGCCTATGCAGAGAATGTCCAGAAGATAGCCAACTATCTGAGGGCTGCCGCCGACATCACCATCAAGCCCAGCGTACGCGAGTATCTGCTCAAGAAGGCCGATGCCGTTCTCACGGACAATTATTATGAGAGCGAGCGTGCCTGGCTGGAAATGACAGACAGCAAGATGGACCTGGTACTGGGACCGCTGGAAACCATTGACGACGAGCTTCTGGGTAAGAAAGCTTCCTACGGCGCCTACGTCCTTCTGAAGAACCTGGACCGTACCCAGCTGCTTGACAAGCTCAGCCGCCGTCTTCCCGAGCTGCAGGCCTCCCTGCCCGGAGACCCTGCCTATCACGCTTTCGTGCCGGGCCTGAAGTCCGATATCTTCTCCTGCAACGTGATTTACTACGGTGGTTATACAAATGCCGGTTACAAGACCATCGCCATCAACTTCCCTTACGATGCCAAGCTCCAGGAAGAACTGGGCACCCGCACCATCCTGTTCGACAACATCATCCGCGAGAAGTTCAACCGCACCGTCTTCCCGGTGGGCGCAGTCCTGCTGGAGGCCGATGACCAGCCTCACGTGGACGCCAACGCCTTCTACTGGGGTATCGTCTTCCGCGAGGTAGCCAAGGGCCTGGGCGTCAAGGAAACCATCAACGGTAAAGGCGAGGTGGCCGAGGCCCTGGGCAACGAGGCTCTCACCTTCGAGAAGATGAAATCCAACGTGCTGGGTACCTACCTGTGCATGCAGGACGCTTCTGCGCACCGTATTGAGGCCCTCATCATGAAGCCGGATGTGATTGCTACCTTCGTGGTCAACACCATCCGTTCTTCCCGTTTCGGTGACGCCGACGCCACCGGCCGCGCCAATCTCATCACCTACAACTACCTTCTGGAACAGGGCGCCATCTCGCGCAAGGCTTCCGGCAAGTATGCCATCGATTACGCCAAGGCCGAAGAGGCCATCTACGGACTGGGAGCCCTTATCCTCCAGATTCAGGCTACCGGTGACTATGCCGCCGCCGCAGACCTCGTGGCCAAGTACGGCGTGGTAAGCTCCACCCTCAAGGCCGATATCGTCAACCTGGAACTGGAACACATCCCGGTAGACATCCGCGTTTCCTACGAATAATCAAAAATCAAGATAATGGCTAAAAAATTCAATCTCAAGTATTGGGTGTTCCTGCCCCTTGTGCTCGCCATCACCATTTTCCTCTGGGCTGTCCCGGTGTCGTTCTTCGGTATCGAGGCTCTCACCGTAGTTCAGCAAAGGGTTATCGCCCTGTTCGTTTTCGCAGCCCTCATGTGGATCTTCGAGATTATTCCCAACTGGTCCACCTCGCTGCTGGTCATCGTCATCGCCCTTCTCACCATTTCCAACAAGGGTATCGGCCTGTTCTGTGATCCCCAGTATGGCACCCTGGTGCCTTACGCCCGTATCATGAGCTCCATGGCAGACCCTGTGGTGATGCTGTTCCTGGGCGGCTTCGTGCTGGCCATCATGGCAGAGAGATACGGTCTGGACGTCACCCTGGCCCGCGCCCTTCTGAAACTCTTCGGCACCAAGCCGGAGATTGTGCTCCTGGGCTTCCTCATCATGATTTCCGTGTTCTCCATGTTCATGAGCAACACGGCTACCGCCGCCATGATGCTGGCTCTCCTTACCCCGGTGCTTTCTAAGCTCCCCGCCGACGATAAAGGTAAGATCGGCCTGGCCCTCTCCATCCCCGTCGCCGCCAACCTGGGCGGTATCGGCACCCCTATCGGCACTCCTCCTAATGCCACCGCCAAGGGTGCCTTGGAGCAGGCCGGTATCGATGTGAGCTTCGGTGAATGGTGCGTGCACATGATTCCCTATGTGATCATCATGATTGTGATTGCCTGGTTCCTCCTGCGCTTCATGTTCCCCTTCAAGACCAAGAAACTGGTCCTGGAAATCCCTGAGAGCAATGTGAAGAAGGACTGGAAGCTGTATGTGGTTTGGATTACCTTCATCGGTACCATCCTCCTCTGGGCCACCGAGCAGATCACCCATATCAACTCCAATATCGTTGCCCTTATCCCGCTGGGCGTGTTCACCGCCACGGGTCTGTTCGGCAAAGAAGAAATCAAGGAAATCAACTGGAACGTGCTCTGGCTGGTAGCCGGTGGTTTCGCCCTGGGTTACTGCCTGCAGGACACCGGTCTTGCCAAGGTGCTCATCCAGGCCATTCCGTTCGGCAGCATGAGTGTGGTATTGGTGCTCATCATCGCCGGTCTGGTTTGCTACCTGCTTTCCAACTTCATCTCCAACTCCGCTACGGCCGCCCTGCTCATCCCTATCCTCATTGTGGTAGCCAACGGTATGGCAGATCCTGCAGCCGCTAACAATGCCCAGTTCCTGGCCATGGGCGGCACCAGCGCCATGATCATCTTCATCGCCGTGTGCGCCTCCATCGCCATGCTGTTCCCTATCTCCACTCCTCCGAACGCCATTGCATCGGCCACCGGTATGGTAGAGACCAAGGATATGACCCGCGTTGGTCTGGTGATTGGTTTCATCGGCTTCGTGCTGGGTTACTTCTGGTTAACTAAGCTGTTCCCGTTTGCATAATTTAGTCACCCCCGGCCCAGACCGGGGGTCTCTTTGCATACTATGAAGAAAGGTATCATTATTGTCTTGGCCGCCCTGCTCTCCGGCAGCGCCGCCTTTGCGCAGGAAGAGAAACCCGCGCACTTCAAGCTTTACGGCTTCATCCGTAACTACCTCACGGCCGACAGCCGCGCCGTGAACGGTGGCACCGAGGACCTGTATTTCTACATGCCCAAGGGCCATGATTACAAGAACGCTAACAGCGGAGATCTCCGCTTTGACGCCAACGACGGCTTTAACTGGCGCTTCGTCTCCCTCACCACCCGCCTGGGACTGGATGTCTCTGCTTACAAGTGGGGCTCCATGGGCATCTCCGGTAAGGTAGAGGCCGATTTCTACTACCTCAGCGGCTCTGTTCCCACCCTGCGTCTGCGTCAGGCTTTCATGAAGCTCAATTGGGACAATTGCCCCGTTGCGCTCACTATCGGCCAGTCTTGGCATCCCATGGCCGCCGACATGCCTCACATGAACAACCTGGAGACGGGTGCTCCCTTCAACCCCTTCAACCGCAGCCCCCAGCTGACGGCCGATGTGAAGCTGAACGATAAGCTTACCCTTACCGCCAGCCTCCTGTACCTGAACCACTATCTGCCCACCGGTCCCGCCGGCAAGAGCAAGGACTACTACAAGTATGGTCTGCCCGAGGCTTATGTAGGCCTTACCTACAAGGCTTCCAAGTTCACCGGTAAGGTGGGTCTGGACATGGTTAACATGCGTCCCTATCGCACCATCAAGGCCAATTGGATCGACACGCCCGATGCCGTTGTTAAGGCTAAGGGACTGCTCACCACCTTCTCTCCTTTCGTGTTTGTACAGTACACCAACGGTCTGTTCCAGCTTCGCGCCAAGAGCATCCTGGCCCAGGCAGGTGAGCACATGAACCTCCTTTCCGGATATGGTATCGCTTCCTTGGACCAGGCCAGCGCTACCCTTACCTACACTCCCATGCAGGACTGGGCTTCCTTCGTGAGCTTCCAGTACGGCAAGAAGTTCCAGGTGATGGCTATGCTGGGCTACATGAAGCAGCTGGGTACAACCAAGGACCTGAGCACCAGCTACATGGAAGACGGTAACCTGTGGATTAACACCGCCGCCGATACCCACATCCAGCAGGCTTTCCGCGCCACTCCTACCGTGGCCTGGAACCTGGGCAAGTTCACCGTATCCCTGGAGTACAACCTCACCGCCGCCGAGTTCGGCAGCGGCTCCCGCAACGCCCGCGGTATGTACACCGGAGACAAGGAGTGGATCCTGAACCACCGCTTCATCTGCATGACCAAGTTCAATTTCTAGCCTTTTCGTCATTCCCGGCCTGACCGGGAATGTCTTCATTCTACCGGAGACCGTTTTACGGTTTCCGGTTTTTTTTGTTACAGCAAATCCGCTTCCCGGCAACCCAAGGTGCGAGATAGGGCAATAAGGGTTTGGTATTCGGCCTTTTCCAAGGGCTGGGCCTGCTGCTCGTAGGCACGGATCATCCGTAGGGAAACCCCGGAGCGGGAGGCCAGGGCTTCTTGCGTGAACCCAGCCGATTTTCGGATTCGTTTCAGTGCCGATGGTTGTTTGGCGAGAATCATGGGTTCTACTAAATGGATTGAGGCGGAGATATCGGCCTCATGAAGGGGACGGTATCTTTGTATTAGAAATGCTGCGTCAACTCCCCGCTGGGCGAGGGCTTTGAAGTCCAGGCCGAAGTACCATTGCAGGTAGGCCAGAATCCATCCGGTCCAGTATTCAGGAGACCTGTCGGGGGAGTAATAGGGATGCTTTTCCAAAGCTACCGTTCCCGTTTGACCCATGACCAGGATGGCCATCTCTATTCCGGAAATGCCAGCAGTATAATAAGGGTGGCCCATGGCAAAGGCTTGAGCAGCGTTGCTGGACAGAAACCGGGCATAGAAATCTTCCAGAGGGATTTCACAGGCATTCACGGCATAGTCCAGCATGGCTCCCAGGTTGTCCTGGGCGTCATTTATGTACATTTCATCGTAGGTGCGGGTCATCGTTGTTCCATTTTTCTCTTAAGATATCGGCCATAAATATGCCTTTGGAATAGTCGACATGGGCTTTGACTGTTTGGAAGTCTTCCCGGGCTTTGTGGTCCCGTACCATCCTTTTGGGCAGATAGACGCTCTTGTCTACCGGTTCCGCGCTCATGAAAACAAGCGCTTCATAGGCCCGTTCGCTCTTAATGACGGTTTGCTCTCCCAGCCGGCCCAGATGCATGGCCTCATTCAGATGATCCATTGAAAGGCCGTTGTGTAAAAACAAGTTGGCGAAGGAGAAGTAGGAATCGTCGGCACGGTAACCGACTACAATGTCGTAGGGCGATAAGTCTAGTAGGAAATGGTTCAACAGGTATTCTCTAGCCTGGAGGGCGAAGGGCGTGGAGATGTGGAACTTCCGATTGGCCAGCAGGACAGCCAGCCAGTTGAGGATGTGTCCCTGCCGGTTAAGGTAGAAAACCTTTAGGCGGAAAGAGGGTTCAAGGGAATAGTGATTGGCAAAGGCCCCAGGGTTATTCTCTTTGCACGCCCACTCCATGGCCAGTTCCCTGTTCAGGGTACAATAGAACCCCGGCCCGTAATCATTGTTCGGGTTTCCGCCTCCAGGTACGGGATTCTCTATCACTTTATCTGACCCGTGGAACAATACCATGTTGTCCAAATATTGACGTTATAACGTTACTTTTTGCAAAGATAATCATTGTGCCACAATTCTGCAAACCATTACTTGTCGGTAGTCCCTATTGTGCCATCTTTAGATGCGCTGACTCCCCAAAAGCCCTAACGTGTCCTTGATGTTCCTAAAAACATTTAATAATCAATCATTTGCAAATGCTGAAGCTAATGGTTATATTTGGGGCTAGGTAACCACATTATCCATCACTTCGCCTTCCTATATCTATGAGACTACGTACCCTCATCTTAGCATCTGTGGCGCTGGCCCTCTCGTTTGCATGTGGCAATAAACCAGAGCCGGAACCCAAGCCGGAGCCCATGCCGACGACGGTTCCCGTTACATCTGTCTCTTTAAACAAGACTGACCTCACACTTGAACCGGGCGCATCGGAGACGCTCACAGCTACCGTGGCGCCCAATAATGCAACAGAGAAGACTGTAACTTGGAGCACGTCCAATTCGAGCGTCGCAACCGTGGAAAATGGCAAGGTTACGGCGGTCAAAGAAGGCGAGGCTACCATCAAGGCTACATCAGGAGGAAAAGGAGCCACCTGCAAAGTGACGGTTAAGAATGCTGCTGTAGCTGTGGAGTCCATCACGCTTAACAAGACCGAACTATCTTTGGAGCTGGGGGAATCGGAGACGCTCACAGCTACCGTGGCGCCAGATAATGCCACTGACAAAACCGTAACATGGGGCACCTCCAATGCTGAGGTGGCTACTGTGGATGGCGGTAAGGTTACGGCCGTGAAGGAAGGTTCTGCCGTTATTACGGCCCTGGCCGAGGAACAATCGGCCTATTGCATTGTGACGGTGAAACTGAATGTATTTGAAGTGACCCCCAGGAGAGTGGAATTGACAGCAGCAGGAGGGATATTTGATATTACGATAACTACCTCCCATAATTATCATCTTGATTCCAAGCCGGACTGGATAATGGAAGTTTCCGTTGAGAATCAGGTCCATTCGTTCAAGGCTGATGCCAATACCTCTACTGAAAAGCGCAGCGGCGTGGTGGTATTCTGTGATGACAAGGGAACTTGTATCCCTTGCTCTGTGAGCCAGGACGGTTACGGTCCTTTCTCGCTTTCTCCCACTAGCATTGAGCTGGAGCCGGAGGGTGGTTCTTTTGAAATCAGCATTTCTTGCTCTACGGGCTATCATATTGACAGCAAACCCGAGTGGGTGATAGATATTACTCCGGCCAATCATGGAAAGATACATGTGTTTCAGGTAGGGGCCATATCCACGGAAGAACCCAGAAGTGGAATCGTTGTTTTCTGTGATGATAAGGGAACTTGTATCCCCTGTAAAGTGACGCAGAAAGGTCGGGTGCCGGACTCGACGGGTGGTGGCACGGAAGACGTGCCGGACGGTAATCCTGTAAAATGGTAGGCCTATGAAAAAGAGTTTTCTGTTTGCAGCTTTATCCTGCTGTTTGATGGCATGCCAAATGCGTCTGGAAGAGGATTTTGCGGGTAATACCTGTATATTTGCTTCATTGGAGAATAACACAACCAAGGCCGTCCTTTCTCCAGGTCAGAATGGGGTTTCTGCCATTCTGTGGTCTGAAGCCGATGAGCTGGCGGTATTTATGGATGGAAATACCCAGAAGGTTCCCTTTATTCTGTCGGAAGGTGCGGGAACCAAACAGGCAGTTTTTAAAGGGGTGGGCAGCGGCAGAAAGTACGTGGCTTTTTATCCTGCCAAGATGGTCTCTTCTCTGGCTGGAGATAGTGTTTGGATTAGTCTCCCCGTAGAACAGACGTATCAGGAGGGTACTTTTGCTAATGGAGTTTTCCCCATGCTGGCGTCAGGGAATTCTCCCGACCTAACCTTCTCTAACCTTGCCTCTATCCTTCGGCTATCCATAACGGGAAAGCATAAGGTGACACGCATTGTGTTCAAGTCGGCCCTGTCTTCCATTAAAGTTTGCGGACAGGCCACCGCGTCTGTTGCCAGCAAGCAGTTGAGTGTTACTTCCAGCGGGCGTGACAGCTTGGTGCTTACCGTTCCGGGGGTGCAGTTGAGCGAAACGCAGCCTACGGATTTCTATATGGTGCTTCCACCTCAAACCTATCATGGAGGCTTTACGGTAAGGGTCTATACCAATGAGCGATACATGGACAAAACTATTACCACAGACTTTACCATGGTTCGCTCTCAGATACATAAGGCCGATCCATTTGTTTTCAAGCCTAATGGTGTGGATGTGAGTACGACGCTCAAGGGCGGTGGATCCGAAGCGGATCCTTTCTTGATAGAATCTCTGGGAGACTTACTGCTTATGCAAGAGGCCGTGAATGGAGCAGAGATGATTAATGGGGTGTCGGCGACTGAAGCTTTTTTTATGTTGACGGCTGATATAGACCTAAGTCGAGTATGTGGAGCGGCCTCTAATAGAAGCTGGACACCTATCGGGTCTCCTGACAACGCTTTTATGGGTACTTTTGATGGTGCTGGTCACGCAATTAGGGGTCTGTATATTTCTAATGATGGTAAATGGCAGGGGCTCTTTGGTCTTGTAGGTTCTTCAGATTTCAAAATACATAAAGGATGTATACGTGATCTCACAGTAAGCGGAAACGTGAAAGCAGCTGAGTGCGTAGGTCTTATCGCCGGAGAAGTAGGGCGGATAGAGTATTGTAACGCTAGGGGTATAGTAGAGGGTACAAGAGATAACAGTTTTTGTGGGGGATTGGTTGGTAGTGCTCACAACATTCTTTTCTGTCGTAACGAGGCAACAGTCAAAGGAAAGTGTTACGTAGGTGGTGTAGCAGGAGATTCCTCCGCCGAAGTAAGGAATTGTATTAATCTAGGGGATGTGTCAGCCAGCGCCTATTCAGGAGGTATATTGGGTTATCAGAATGCGGGTAACCTTTATAATTGTGTCAATGAAGGAGTGATTCGCGGCGACATTTACGTGGGTGGTATAACTGGCTATAATAGGCAGGCTGCGAAAACCGCCAACTGTATTAATAAAGGAAGTGTTAATGGCACAGGTGATTATGTTGGGGGACTGGTTGGATATGTTGATGATCCTGCTTTTTTATTCAATTGTGTCAATATTGGCACTGTAGCACAGTCTTATGGCTCCACTTCTACTTTGGGTGGAGTTTGTGGTTACAATGCCGGTGAGGTCAAGCAGAATTATTGGCTATTTGAATCGGGGCAAGGCATTGAAGTAGGGATAGGATCCCAGGGTGAGTATGGCGCATCATCGGCGAATAAGCCCCTTTCCTCCGCCCAGATGAAGGGTGCCGATTGTGGAGAACCTCTTTTCAAGTCTTATTCTTTGCTCCTAGATGCGTTAAATGGGTGGGCGGCTCATCATAAAACAGCCTCCATTGAATACTCGGGTTGGCAGTTCATCCAGGAAGGGGCATTCCCTTCGTTCACAAACAAGGAAGCGCAGTTCCCGGGAGATGAGAAGGCTGTTTTTCACGTATCTGCATCCTCTGTGGAGATTTCATCCGCCTATTCTGGTAGCTTTGAATTGAAAGTGACCTCCTCGCTAGAATACAGCACATCACTTCCAGAATGGATATCCCTTGTGGCAGAGAGGAGATATGAATTAGATCCGGATACTAAGCTTTATACATATTCAGTCGGCCCCAACGATACTGGGATAGACCGTTATGGAGAGGTGGTGTTTACCAACTCAGAAGGGACATCTAAGACGGTGCGCATTAAACAGGCATATTATTTCCTTACTTGTGATGCAAGTGAACTGGTGTTCTCTGCCAGTGGCGGCGTCCGCCGTTTCAATATATCTTCCAGTATTCCTTGGACAGTACAAAGCGATGCCTCATGGTGCGTAGCCTCACCTGATAGCGGTATTGAAGGTGCCTCCGTGTCAATAAGAACGGAAGCCAACAAATCGGAAATTGCCCGGAGCGCCAGTATCAAGGTATCTTCGGTCGATGGATCTATTTCGTATTCTATCGCCGTAGTTCAAGGCGGCAAGATGCCTGAAGATGAAGTAGCTGCAGACTGGAAGGAATATCCTTTTGTGCATCAATCTGTCGCTATGCGGTTTACAGCAACCTGGTGTGGCTGGTGTCCTATGATGAACAAATCCATTAAGAGAGCCCAAGAGTTATATCCAGGACATATTCAGCAGGTTGCCCTCCATGAAGGGGAGAGTGATCTTCGGTTCTCCAAGGTTAATCCTCTTATCTCCCAGTTTTCTATTAGTGGTTATCCTACGGGTGTCATAGATGGACGAATGCAGATAGGTAACTATGAAATAGAGAGCGCTGCCAAAATGATGGTGGAATATGTGAAAGAGACCGAGACGACATATGGGACTGTAACAGGAGCGGAAATAACGTCTTCTTTGTCAGGTCGAGAAGCGTCTGTGAGTGTAGGTGTCTATTTGAAGAAGGCCGGGGACTATAAGATTACGGTCTTGCTACTTGAGGATGGTATAGTCAACCCTCAGAGCGACAACTTGGACGGATACAATTCCCAGTATGTTCATGATTGTGTGGCCCGAGTGGCTATGTCTGATGTCTTGGGTGACGCCTTCGGTGCTGCTTCCGATTATACCGTTCAGCGGTTTAATTACGCGGCTACTATCCCGAACGGCTTTGACATCAATAATATGCGTGTTATGGTCATCATTCAAAGGACCTATGGCTCTTATCCCAAGAAGCAGAATGGCAGCTTTGGTGATTACTTCATAGACAACTGTGCTACCGTAGAACTGGGTGGCTCTCTTAAATTGGCTCTGGAAGGAGCCCCGAGTGGCGGCGGTGGGGGAGAGGGTAACACTGGAGACGACAATGAAGGGATTATACCTGGTGGAGATATTGACATGTAAAGAAGGAGGATTACTCATGAAAAACACATTTAGCGCTTATTTCATTGTGATGCTGTTCCTTCTAACCCCGGCATGTCAAAGGATAGCCGAGCAGGATGTGAAGCAAGAGAAGTCTACTCATGTATTAACGGCTGTTCTGGAAGGTGAGCCCGACACCAAAACCGTACTGAGCAAACCGGATGAGAATGGAATATACTATCCCTACTGGAGCGTGGGTGATGCTGTGGCCTTGTATGCTGACGGAATCAATCCGCCCGATACCTATTCATTGGTGTCGGGTGCGGGTACCGGCAGGGGCTCCTTTAGCGGTACGCTTTATGGCTCCAGATTGGTGGCGCTGTATCCTGTGGCAGATAAAACCAAGGAGGGCTTGAAAGATAACATTCTTACCATCGAACTTCCCGCAATTCAGAAATATGCAGTTGGCTCTTTCGGTAAAGATGCTTTCCCTATGCTTGCTGTAAGTACTTCTTCGGAATTGTCTTTCAAGAACCTTTGTTCAGTCTTGAAGATTTCCATGACCGGAGAGGAATCAGTCCGCTCCATTAGATTTATCTCGGCCGACAGCGGAATGCCTGTGAGCGGGAAAGCCACCGTACAAACAGACTCTGACCTGGAACCGCAGTTGATAATGGCTGATGGGGGGGCTACGGAAGTGACCTTGGAGTGTGGCTGTGTTGAATTGAGCCCTACTACACCTACCGACTTTTTCCTGACAATTCCTCCGGGGACCTACCACGGAGGGTTTACATTGGAGATTCAGACCTTTAACGGATTGTTTACCCGCTCTACAGGCAAGGATGTGACTTTCGGGCGTTCTCAGTTCCGGTCTATTCCTGCTTTCGAGTGTGTTGGTAGTGGGGAAGTCGATCCGGATGCCGTACCTTATAATCAGATCTGGTATAAGACCTCTGACGGTAACAAACTGCAATTATGGGGGGATCCTTTCGACGTAGAGGTTGTTTCAAATGAATACATAGATGGGCTGGGTGTGATTAAGTGTTCGGGCCCCATTACAAGAATTGGGAATAGAGCCTTTTCTGGCCAATGGAATCTGATGGAGATCCATTTGCCGGACAGTGTTGAGGAAATTGAAGAGTATGCTTTCGGTTATAATCAAGTAACTGCTTTTAGAACGCCGGAGCGCTTGACTTCAGTGAAATCATTTGCCTTCTCCGATTGTTATAGCCTGTCTAAGTTTTATGGAAAGTGGGCCTCGGAAGATGGCCGTTTTATAGTGTTGGACGATGGCGCTCTATGTGCTAATGCTCGGGCAGGAATGGATGAAACCGTTACACTCCCGGATAATACGGTTTCGATTGCGGGCTATGTCTTCATGAATGATCAAACCATCCACCATTTGATTGTCCCGGAGGGTGTGGTCTTAATTAATGACGGAGTATTCTCTTTCAGCGAAGCTCTAGAAACAGTAACGCTGCCTGCCAGCCTATCCAGTTTATCCATGTCTGCCTTTTCGAATTGCCCTAACTTACGTGCCTTTTATGGAGAGTCCAGTCTTATTAGGGACGGAGGAACTCTGCTGGTAAACGATAATGGAGATCTAATCCGTTTTGTCGGACATGAGGTGGTTGATTATGTGATTCCCGAAGGTGTTACTACATTGTGTAATGGCGCTTTCCAGGGACTGGAGAAGCTGCGCAGTATTACCTTCCCCACAACTCTCTTTAGTTTGTATACGGGATGGTTGTATAATTGTCCTAACGTGGAGTTCTTCTATGGCGATAAGACTACGTCTGATCATCACTGTCTGGTGTTTAATAATTACGATCTTGTAACCGTTACTCCCGTATGTCCCGCCAATTATGAGATTCCTAAGGATGCTGGAATAACGCAGATTTTTGTGGATGCCCTGGCGCGGATAACTACCATAGAGCATCTGACTATTCCCGATGAAGTGACAATTGCGCGAGGTTGTTTCTCCCAAATGACTAATTTGAAGAGTATCCGTTTGTCCTCCTCTCTCCAAGTATTGGGAGACAATCCGTTCTATGGGGACATGGCACTGGAAGAAATATATCTTCGTTCTTTTAGTCCCCCGTCTTTCTCTGACACGGATGAAGAGTGGTTTAGATGGGGAGCTGATAATCTGGTGATTTATGTCCCTGAGGGTTTCGAAAAGCTTTATCAGCAGTCGCCGGGATGGTCGAAATATGCCGATCGTATACAGGGTTATGCCTATGAGGACTTGGAAGCCCCGGATTATTACATTTCTTCCGATTATTCCCGCAACGGAGAAGTGACCATTCTTCAGGAGGCCACCGATGGCGACGGCATCGAGCTGGTCCTCATGGGAGACGGTTATTCCGATCGACAGATTGCTGATGGTACTTATGATGCCGCTATGCAGAAGATGATGGAAGCCTTCTTCAGTGAAGAACCATATTCCACCTACAAGAGCCTGTTTAATGTACACGCCATAACCGTGGTTTCCCCCACCGAGGGTTATGATCATGCAGGTCAGGCCTTGGGGACTTGGTTTGGAGATAATACTCATGTTGGTGGAGATGATACAGCTTGTATGAATTATGCCAGAACGGTAGTTCCGGAACAGAAGATGGACAAGACTGTCATTGTCGTTGCCATGAACCGTGATTACTATGCAGGAACGTGTTATATGTACTATCCTTCTGAGGGAGATTATGGTTTGGGTATAGCTGTCGCATATTTCCCCACAAGCAGTGATCAGGATACCTATAATGGGCTGGTACGTCACGAAGCGGGAGGTCATGGTTTCGCCAAACTGGCTGATGAGTATGCCTATGATCAGGCTATACCGGATTCTGAAAAAGCCAACATGGAGATTTATTTCCGGTTCGGATGGTCCAAGAATATCGACTTTACCAATGATCCCACCAAGGTTAAATGGGCACATTTCCTCCAGGACGAGCGGTATCAGTACGACGGTCTGGGTGTATTTGAAGGCGGAGCCACCTATTCCAGCGGTGTTTGGCGGCCTACCGATGACAGTATCATGCGCTACAACCAAGGAGGATTCAATGCTCCGTCCCGTGAGGCTATCTGGTACCGTATCCACAAACTGGCGTACGGTGATGAATGGACCTATAACTACGAAGATTTTGTAGCCTATGATGTTAAGAACCGCAAGACAGGAGAAGAAGCGGCATCGGCCCAAACCAAGAGTTATGTTGAACGTCCCCATGAACCTACGCACGCTCCTGTTGTGGTGCGTCAGACGTGGAAGGAGGCCATGCAAAAGAGCCGGGCTTCCATGCCTGGTGCAACCTTGAGTCCTGAAGCGCTGGCGCATCAGGGTAATCCGAGTATCCCGATTAAATCCATCAACTTCTGATGAACGTAAAGCCCCTTCTGCTGGTTCTTGTGCTCATGCCCTTGCGGGTGTGGGCACAGGATGCGAAGTGGGGAAGGGTAAGCGGCGGATTAGAATCGAACTCAATCCTTTATGCTGACGGTAGTTTCCGTTCAAATAACTATCTCAAACTGGATTATATGAAAGGGTGTTTTTCGGCCGGCATCCAGGCGGAATACTATCCTAATCCCTTGCTGGGTTATGATGTAAACCTCAAGGGAATCGGCCTTCCTGGCAAGTACCTGGCATGGACGGAAAGGAACTGGGGTATCACTGCCGGTGATTTCTATGACCAGTTTGGCACCGGCGTCATCCTACGCAGTTGGGAGGACCGGGAGCTGGGTTGGAATAACTCGTTATGTGGCGGCCGTTTCACTTTCAAAACCAGGGATGACCTCTTCTCCATAAAAGTGCTGGGGGGCTTCCGGCGGCAGTATCTCTGGTACTCCGGCGATGCCCTGACAGGAGCCGAGACCCTTTTTCACTTGGGCATGTGGGATTTCGGTGGCAGTGCCGTGTATAGGATGGGGGCCGAAGGGAAAGGCCTCTCCTATTCCGCCCAAGTTAGCTATGGAGAAAAAGGTTTTTCGGCCCGTGCAGAATATGTAGGCAAAAAGGACGGCAATGCGCAGACCTTGGAACTGGGGTATGCACTGAGAAGCTTCTCATCGGCCTTCACGCTTCGGCGCCTGCAAGGGATGAATGATGCCATGGGTATGAGTTACCTGCCGTCCCTGAGCCAGGAGCAGCATTATATGCTGGCGTCCCTCAACCCCTATACGACTTTCGCTGAGGGGGAGTTAGGAGGCAATCTTGCCCTGTTTTACCGCCTCCCTTCCTGGAAGTTCCAGGTGAACGGAGCCTACATCCTTTCCCTTCCATCGGCCCTTAAGAATCATGACAAATGCCGATTGGCCTACCGTGAACTGAATGTTGAGGTAGAGAAACGTTGGAACCGGCGTTTTAAGACCGTGGCCTTTTTGAGTATCCAGGAGAATTCCCCTACGCATGGGGAGCGCAAGGCGACCAACGCCCAGAACGTGTTTGTGCTGGAAGGCGTCTATAAGATGGGGAAAAGGCTGTCCTTGCGGGCCCAAGCCCAGTATTTGTATTCCCAGGAACTCACTCGTGACTGGATGGCCGGGATGGTGGAGCTTTCGTCTACATCCGGATGGGGCGTCCACATTCAAGACATGTACAATCACGGAGATACCAAGGAACACTATTATGTCGTCGGCGCTTCCTGGAGCAGGAAGGTTTTTAAGGCCGATTTGTCCTACGGACACCAGCGCGCGGGATTGGTGTGCTCGGGCGGAGTGTGCCGATGGCAACCGGAATACACCGGCGGTATGCTCCGTCTTACTTATAGTTTTTGACCATGCGTAAGTGGCTTTTCATATTGTCAAGTTTGCTGATCTGGGCTTGCGTGGGTCAGAAAGATGACCCTGAGCCGGAACCTGGCCCCGATGTCCCGGAGCTACCGGGGGGCGTGGCGGAGGGAACCCGTTTCTTCCACCGCATCCTTGCCCTGGAGTTCACGGGAACGTGGTGCCAATACTGTCCCAACATGACCGAGGCCTTGTTGGAGGCCCAGCGCTTACGCCCCTACCGTCTGGTAGATATCGCCATGCATGCCTTCGACGAGTTTTCGCCCTCCTGTGCCGATAACTTGGTGAGCCAATTCAACGTTTCTTCTTATCCAACAATGGTGCTGGATATGGATGCCGGCACATCTTTCCAATCGAAGCTGGCGTCCATCATGACGGATTATGTAGACAAAACTGCTCCCCAGACAGCCTGCGGGATATCCCTTGCCTGTGCCGATGGTATGCTTGCCGTTAGAGTCAAAGCTGCAGAGGAGGGGGAACATATACTATGTGTGGCGGTAGTGGAGGATGGTCTGGTGGCCTATCAGACCGGATATGGAGAGAATTATGCAAATCATTCTGTTCTGCGTCACTATCTGACGCCTTTGTCCGGAGGAAGCCTGGGCCCCCTCAAAGCCGGTGAAGAAGCTGTCCGATTCTACGAGGTTACCTTGGAGGAAAGGCAGCGGATAGTGGTCTATGTAATCAAAGGGGGCAAGAGTATCAATGCCCTTTCCTGCCGGAATAATGAAACCATACCCTATACTTATGAAGAGGATGATTAGCTTTGTGGCGGGCCTGTTACTCGGTATGGCCGCCCTTGCCCAGAATATGGGAACCGTGGAATTACAAACCTTGGACGGAGGGAAAACCATGCCCTCGGAGTGGATAGACGGGAAAACACCCTTTGTGGTGTCTTTCTGGTTTGTCGCCTGCAAATACTGCTTGGAAGAGATGGACGCCATCAGTGAAGTGTTTGAAGAGTGGACGGCAGAAAAGCCTTTCCGCTTCATCGCGGTATGTACCGATGATACCCGTTCCCTGGCCCGGGCCAAGGCCCTGGTTCGCAGCCGTGGTTGGGACGGTTTCGATTTTGCCTTCGATGTCAACCGTGAACTGGCCCGTTCCATGAAGGTTACCTCTTGCCCCTATGTTTTTCTCTATGACAAAAATGGCAAACTGGTCTATTCCCACCTGGGCTACTCACCAGGTGACGAGGAGACCCTTTTCCAAGAGATCAAGAAGCTTAAATAGTCAAACGATCTGCCCGGGACCATTTGCCGCCGGGCATTATTTTTGCTATCTTTGTATGCTTACATAAAACCGCAAACCTATGGGCGCATTTCACGCATATGATATCCGCGGGGTCTGGGGGAAAGACTGGAACCTGGACATCGCCTACAAAGTGGGATATTTCATCCCTATATTACTGAAAACCAACAAGGTACTCGTGGGAAGGGACTGCCGTACTTCCTCCATGGAAATCCACGATGCCGTGATCAAAGGCATCAACGATGCCGGTGCCGATGTATACGATATCGGCCTCAGTTCCACCCCCATGGTGTACTTCGGAACGGCCAATTATGGTTTCGATGCTTCCGTGCAGATTACGGCCAGCCACAACCCGGCGGAATACAACGGCATGAAGGTGTCCACCACCGATGCTCAGGCCGTTGGCTACGACGCCGGTCTGGGCCAGATCAAGGACTGGATTGACGAAGGAAAGCCCACTCCTGTGGCAGCCAAGCGCGGCCAGGTGTTCCAGAAGGAGATAATGGCAGATTATCTGGCCTTCATGCGTAAGTTCGTGAAGGATTACAGCGGCCTCACCATAGCCATGGACCTGTCCAACGGTATGGCCAACCTCTTTGCCAAGGAAATCTTTGGCACCGGCAGCAATATCCACTACCTCTTTGACAAACTGGATGGCCGCTTCCCCAATCACGAGCCCAACCCGCTCATCGAAAAGAACTGCTTCCCGCTGGAAGAAAAAGTAAAAGAGGTAAAGGCCGATGCCGGCGTCATCTATGACGGAGACGCAGACCGTGTCATGTTCATCGACGAGAAGGGCCGTTTCATAAGCCCGGACCTCATGATCGCCCTCATGGGCCGATACTTTGTTGGCGAAAGAGGCCTCAAGGGTATTGTTCTGCAGGACATCCGTTCCTCCAAGGCAGTAGGGGAGTACCTGGCTCCCATGGGCTGCACCATGGAAACCTGGAAGGTGGGCCGTGCCTTTGCCGCCAAGAAACTCCGCGAGATTGATGGCGTGTGGGGCGGGGAACTGGCCGGTCACTACTATTTCCGCGATTTCTTCTACAGCGACAGCGGCCTGCTGGCCTCCGTGATTCTGCTGAATATCGTTCTGGACCTGAAGAAGGAAGGAAAGACCCTTAGCCAGGCCATCGCAGAGATTGTGCGTTACAAGAACTCCGGAGAAATCAACTTCCGTCTGGAAGACAAGAAAGGCGCCATGGACGCCGTCAAGGAGCACTTCATGGCTGCGGAGAAAGCAACCGCTTTCATGGACTTCGACGGCTACCGTGTAGAATTCCCGGACTGGTGGTTCAACATCCGTCCTTCCAATACCGAGCCCTACCTCCGCTTCCTCTGTGAGGCAACTTCCGACGCCCTGCTGCAGGAAAAGATTGCCGAGACCGAACAGAT
>Ga0310786_10003994_pt1 | contig 20821 bp, 14 predicted proteins | sample AusTroGonzalo_MG_FD_203881 | JGI IMG/M metagenome (GOLD analysis project Ga0310786, IMG submission 203881) | Bovine rumen microbial communities from tropical cattle in Woodstock, Queensland, Australia - Gonzalo_03 (v2) (version 2) | ecosystem: Host-associated > Mammals > Digestive system >... | reverse complement strand
TAGCCTTTGCGGTTTATCTGGTCGAGCGCCTCTTGTACGGGCTTGTCGTACTTCAGCTCCATGACATAGATGCCTCGTGGCATCTTCAGCGTGATGTCGGAGCGCCCCTTGGCGGTAGGCTCCTCGGTGCGGACGTCAGCCCCGAAGGCCACGAGCAGCGTGTAGATTTCTGAGATTCGTCGCCTCGCGGCGAGAAATCTTTCAAATCCTACAGATTTATCCGTTATTTTGTCTCAGTATGTCAAAGATCTCTCTTTTTTCCCACCGGGGATTTTGTTTCGTTGCTGCAACGGCGGGAGTCGAACCCGCCGCTGCATGGGAGAGGGCTTCCTTTATATATATGATAAGGTGTACAATCTGCCTCATATCGTCAGTTACTCAATTATAGTTAAAATGTCCCCATAATGTATGAAAGACCATGCAAAGATAAACAATTTTTCGCATTTTGAGCCGTAAAAATCACAGGTTTTTGATAAAAAAGTGTGAAAATATTGCAAAAAACCAGACTTTATTAATTGTATTTTATGGATAATGATTAACTTTGTAAGCCAAGCTTAATAAAACAGCCAAATTATTATTAAACATAATTTATATGAGTATCAGCAAGGATGTCATCAAACAATGCCTGATTAGTAAACAACGCGAGGTAGATGAGGCGGTGATTGTGAACCGTCCCGTAGAATTTGAGGAGAATGGCAACTATGTGATAGTTGGCGTGAGACATGTGGGTAAGTCGTACCTGCTGTATCAGCGTGTGCGTCAGTTGCAGGCTACAGGGAAAGGATGGGACGAGATATTGTTTGTAGACTTTGAGGATGAGCGTCTGGCAGAGTTTCAGACGGAGGACTTCAACAGTCTGCTGGAGGCTCATCTGGAACTGTATGGCAAGAAGCCTGTAGTGTTCCTTGACGAGGTGCAGAACATTCCGCACTGGGATAAGTTCGTGCGGAGGTTGACTGATGCGAAATACAGGGTGTATGTGACGGGGAGTAATGCGAAGATGCTGAGCAAAGAGGTGGCAACTACGCTGGGCGGACGGTTCTTTATCCTCGATGCGTACCCATATTCGTTCAAAGAGTATCTGGCAGCGCAGCAAGTGGAACTGAGGGAGCATTGGGAGTATGACACGATTCAGAGAAGCGAAGTGAAACGACATCTGAATGAGTATTTCTATTATGGCGGTCTGCCAGAAATCCTGTCGTTTAAGAACAAGCGGGCTATGCTTTCGAGCTTGTACCAGAAAATCTACCTGGGTGACATCTGTGCACGAAACAACATTAAGAACGACAGGGTGCTGAACATCCTGATCAAGAAGATGGCTGAGAGCGTGAAGCAGCCGTTGTCGTATAACAGGCTGAAGAACGTAATCGTGGCAACGGGTTCGTCCATCAGTGTGCCTACTACGATAGACTATGTGGATTACGCTTCTGACAGTTGGCTGATACTGCCCATGGAGAACGAGGTTGGAAAGTTGACGGAAAAAGAAATGCAGAAGAAATACTACTTCGTTGACAACGGGCTGCTGAACCTGTTCTTGATGAACTCAGAGACTTCGCTGCTGGAGAACATGGTAGCGGTGGAGCTGTGCAGGCGGTTTGGCAAGAAGAATGTGTTTTTCCTGAACGCAGAGAAGGAGATAGACTTCATTGTGCCTGACGAGAAGCTGGCCATACAGGTATCCTACAGCATCATGGATGAGACCACTTACAACAGGGAGGTGCCGCCATTGGTGAAGTATGCCAAGACGCACGAGGACTGGAAGTGCCTGCTGATTACGTATGATGTGGAGGGCACGGAAGAGGGTATTCCAGTTGTGCCGGTGTGGAAATGGCTGATGGAAGAGTGATTTCGGAGGGGGAGGTGCTGAGTATATAGAACCAAGATAATACATTTATTTATATTGCTGTCCGATAAAAATCGGAATTGATTAATATTCATTTGAAACTGCCTTTAAACAGGCAAATTTAGTTTTCACTTCAAAAAGTAACCCCTCCTATGTTGGAAATAGCTCCAATTGCGGATGTACTGCACATCGCCAATAACATAAGGATATATGCCCAGCGTCCTGACATTGGCTTTTGATTACTTTCCGATGAGAATACTACCTTTGGCCTTATGATCGGCTCCATACCAGACTCCTTGCACCAAATGGCCTTCCGACCATTCGCCTATCACATAATCGCCTGGTTCTGCAACACGACCCTTTGGGTCTTTGCTGTCGATAACGTGCGAGGATTTGAAATCCATCCTGCCTTTCACGTCATTGGGCCAACTGCCCTTATAAGTCGCATAGCCGAAATCCTTCTGACTTGATGATTTAGCGGCTGTCGCCTAAGCAGACTTCGAGTTTTTTGGCGTAGCGGGCTTGGCGGTTGTTGTTGTAGCAGGCTTAGCTGTTGACGCAGAAGCTGACTTTGACGTATTTGTTGAAGTAGACTTAGGAGCGGTTGTCTGAGTCTGCTTGGGAGCTGTTGCTTGGGGCTGCTTGGGAGCTGATGCTGTTGCAGACTTCGGAGTTGTGGCTGGTGTCACTTTGGAATCTGCTGCAGGGGCAGTTTGAGGAGTATTGTCCTGAACCATTTCTACTGGCTCATTTACTGCTGAACCCTCAACAGAGACAGATGCTGTATCTGAAATCCCTGTCCTATCAGATGTCGCAATGATGTAGGCCAATCCTACCTTAACGGCCTCGACCTTTCCCCTTGGAGATACTCTTGCAACGGTCTCGTCAGTCGATGACCACAGAATATTCTCATTCTGGTTTTCAGGCGTACAGTTTACTGTCAGCATCTGATGTCCTCCTGGTCTTAGGACAATAGGCTCTTCCACGATGTCGATGGTTTCCAAGCATAATAGCGTTAGTTTGAGCAAACAGCGACATTCTCGCCTCAACCTTACCGATGCTGAAAGGCTGTACAGAGGAAAAGCCTTTCTGGCGGATGTCGTCTAGTATCGCAGCAATCTTCGACTCTATAGTATTGTCTAACGTTTCCATCATTGAATTGCAAAGGTACACATTATTATTGAATTATGATACGGAAAAACTAAAAAAGTTGCAAGAAGAAGGAAAATATGCTGTGACGCTTATCCGTCAATAAGTGCCACTTTTCGGAAAATAAGGGGCTCTTATTCAGAAATAAGTGGCTCTTATTGAGGGAACGAAAGCCTCGCACGAGGTTCGACTCGTCACCTTACTGGCTGAACGGCGCTCTGCTCCCTGATGTCCGGCCGACAGCAGGGAAATGTCAAGTCGACAGCAGGGAGCAGAGCGCCGGTTAGCAGGGAGCAGAGTGACGGTTAACTCAGAGTTTAGTGATACCAAAATGAGAGTTCACCGGTAGTAAACTGCCAGCCCGCTTCCCAACGATTGGCAATCCGCTTCCCAAGGGCTGATGGTCTGCTTACTGCTCGTTGTCAGTCTGCTTACTGCTCGTTGTCAGTCTGCTTACTGCTCGTTGTCAGTTTGCTTACTGGGAGCTAACACTCCACCCAATCGCTCGGATGTCCTTTAAATAAAGAGAAGGCGCAGGGGTTAGTGTTGGCGTTAATGCTCACAATTGTTACCATTAATGTTTGCAATTGCTACCATTAATGCTAGCAATAGAATCAATACTATCGGAATAATCGAAAATACTTTTGGAGTATTTGAAATTTCTTTCGGAGTATTGTAGTTTAGTGCTGGAAATCACTCGAAGAGTGACAGGCCTTTGTCGTAGGCTGGGGACTGGATGGAGAGGAGGTTGAGCACGGAATGGAAGATGTAGTGCTGGTCGAGGACTGGGGGGAGTTCGCCTACCGCAGGGGCTTGCTGATTGGAGGCCGGCTTGTAGCGACGGAATCCGTCGGACGTCCAAACGAGAAACGGTATCTCATACTGAACCTTGGGGGCGAGGCGCATGGGGAGGCCATGCATGAAGATGCCTTTCTCGCCGAGCGATTCGCCGTGGTCGGAGATGAAGATCATGGCGCTCTTCCAGTCCGTCATCTCACGCAGGGTGTTGATGAGGCTGTCGAGGAGGTAGTCGGTGTAGCGGATGGTGTTGTCGTAGGCGTTCACCAACATGCCGATATTCTTCTCGCCCTCCTCGACACTGTTCGCCACGGGCTTGAACACCTCGAACTCCTTGGGATATTTGTCGGCATATTTCGGGCCGTGGCTGGTGCTGGTATGCAGTATGACGAGCACCTTGTCCTTTGGGCTCGATTCTATGCGTTCGCGAAGGCCGCGGAAGAGAATGGCGTCGTAGAGTGGCTCCGACACATCAGGAGCGGCTGCGGCCAGTTCGGTATCAGTCAGATATTCGTCGATGTGTATGGGCGGCTCGCCCCAGTTGGAAGTGCGCCACGATACGTCGACGCCAGTGCGGAAGGCGTAGTTGGGCAGCAGTTCGTAGAGGTCGTCGGTGTTTTTCGGTTCGAGGATGGCTTTGGTGCCGGCTGTCGTGTATGTGGCGCAGGAGGTAGCTTCGTACACGTGTAGCCCATTCTGTTTCGACAGCAGGGGATTGGTGTCGCGTTGGTAGCCGTAGAGCTGGAAATTGGCTTTGCGTGCCGACTCTCCGATGACGAGCACCACGACGGCTTTTTCGTGGTCTGTTATCTTACCGTCGGGCAAAAGGATCTCTTCTGCCTGTTCGTCGTGTTGACTGCTGATGACACGGAACGTATTGGCCACATACGACCAAGGTTGCAGGAGTCCGCCCAGCTCGGTGTCGTGTTGGGTAATCCACAGCGTCTGGCTGATGTTCATGGCTGCTACGGCAAGGACGACGGCCAGCGCGCCGCCGCAACAGATGCCTAATTTCTTCGCCGTGCCGACGACCACCGGCTGCAACAGGCAGTAGAGGGCAGACAGTCCGCCCACGCCCAGTATGAACAGCCACAGTCCCCAGCTGAAGAATGCCGAAGCCTCGGAGTAGCGGGTGTTGAACACGTTCTCAATGGTCGTCGCGTCGATGATGACGCTGTAGGTGATGATGAAATAGACGGCTGTTGCATTGATGATGGAAAGGATGGCCAGCAGGATGCGCCCGACAATCCTCAGCAGCCACATAGCGAGATAGGTCATCATGAAGTTAACGGCCAGCATGACCACCGTCAGCGACGCTATCAGGAACAGCTTCCCCCACAGCGTTTCATTGGAATTCTGCGCCACATAGTTAAAGAAAGGTATGTTGTAGAGCAAAAGCGTCCCGATGCTGACGATGCATGAGAACGCAAAAAGCGATATCTTGCCAAACAGTTTCCGTTTCATCTGTCTTAACTTCCAATCAACAGTGCAAAAATACGAATTTCCGGCCAAATAGGCTCTACCTTGCAACATGTTTTAACAGTTTGTAGAGGAAAATTAATGCAGATTTTCTTTGGTGCTTTGCTCGCTTATTCGTACCTTTGTAGCATGAAAGAGACGAAGTGGTGCGAAAATGTCATCCTTGTCGACGCGGACTACGTCGACAAGGTTGCGTTTGACTTGATAGTGAACTTCGAACGCATGATAGGTCGCCGTATTCCACAGGCCGATATGGCGCAGTGGTTAGAGTGTGTGGCACTGGACGGTGGAGTTAGGTTGTTGGAGCTCCCTGCCCCTAACACTCAAGTGGTGCTGTTGCACAAGCAGCAGAAGATGGAAAACTTCAATCCTGGTGCGTTTGCGGAGCTTGACGGCAAGGCGTTCGAGGGTAGGCTGGGGGAGTTCCTCATCAGTTGCGTGAAGGTGGAAGACCTGACGACGATGGACGACCTGTTTGTTGACTCCATGCAGGTGTTGGCCAATGCGGCAGAGGTGAAACGACTGATCGTGGTGCCTGATGCCGAGCATATATATAATAAGGTACGCGAGGGATTGCGCCACGCTGACGACGAGAAGCGCATCACGGTGCTGGCCATGCAACCGATGGAGGGCGGAAACTTCCGTCAGGAAATCTTAGGCTACTCGCTGATGGCTGCGTTGGGCATCAAGTCGGAAGAACTGAACAAAATGTCGTAATAACGATAAAACGTAATAACGAAAACGAAATAAGACTATGGCAAGAGTATTAATGATTGGCGCAGGTGGCGTCGCAACAGTAGCAGCGTTTAAGATTGCTCAAAACGCTGATGTGTTTACGGAGTTTATGATTGCAAGTCGCAGAAAGGCGAAGTGCGATAAGATATTAGAGGATATCCATAAGGCAGGTTACAAACTGGATATCAAGACCGCTCAGGTGGATGCCGACGATGTGGAGCAGTTGAAGTCGCTGTTCAATGACTACAAGCCCGAACTGGTCATCAATCTCGCCTTGCCTTATCAGGATCTGACGATTATGGATGCCTGTCTGGCTTGCGGATGTTCGTATCTGGACACCGCCAACTATGAGCCCAAAGACGAGGCTCACTTCGAGTACTCGTGGCAGTGGGCTTATCGCGAGCGTTTCGAGAAGGCTGGTCTGACGGCTATCCTTGGTTGCGGTTTCGACCCAGGTGTGACGAGCATCTATACGGCATACGCTGCCAAGCACCACTTCAAGGAGATTCAGTATCTCGACATCGTCGATTGCAATGCTGGCGATCACCACAAGGCTTTCGCCACCAATTTCAACCCAGAGATTAACATCCGCGAGATTACCCAAAAGGGATTGTACTGGGAAGACGGCAAGTGGGTAGAGACGGAGCCGCTGGAGATTCATAAGGATTTGACCTATCCCAATATCGGCCCTCGCGACAGCTATCTGTTGCACCATGAGGAGATTGAGTCGCTGGTCATCAACTATCCGACGATCAAGCGTGCACGTTTCTGGATGACGTTCGGGCAGCAATACCTGAAGCACCTCGAAGTGATTCAGAACATCGGCATGAGTCGTATCGATGAGGTTGTCTACGAGGCTCCGTTGGCTGACGGCAGTGGTGTTGCCAAAGTAAAGATCGTGCCGCTGCAGTTCCTGAAGGCCGTGCTGCCTAATCCTCAGGATCTGGGTGAGAACTACGAGGGTGAGACCAGTATCGGTTGTCGCATTCGTGGTATCGGCAACGATGGCAAGGAGCACACCTATTATGTATATAACAACTGTAGCCACCGTGCTGCCTATGAAGAAACGGGGATGCAGGGCGTCAGCTATACAACCGGTGTTCCAGCCATGATTGGTGCCATGATGTTTTGTAAGGGTCTGTGGAAGAAGCCCGGCGTTTACAACGTCGAAGAGTTCGACCCCGATCCCTTCATGGAGCAGCTGAACAAGCAAGGGTTGCCTTGGCATGAGATTCACGACGGAGATTTGGAACTTTAATGTTGTAATTCCCATGATTCCGTAATAACGTAATTCCGTAATCCCGAAATAACATAATAACGATAAAAAAATAAAAACTATGGCAAAAAAAGAAGAAAATGCGGCGCAGTTGACTCCGCAAGAACAAAAGATGAAAGCCCTGCAGGCGGCTATGGCGAAGATTGAAAAGGACTTCGGCAAGGGCGCTATCATGAAAATGGGCGACGCAAAGGTAACAAATGTGGATGCGATTCCCACTGGTTCGATAGGCCTTGACGCTGCTTTGGGCGTTGGCGGTTATCCCAAAGGACGCATCATCGAGATTTTCGGTCCTGAATCGTCTGGTAAAACCACGCTGGCCCTTCACGCTATTGCTGAGTGTCAGAAGACTGGTGGTACTGCAGCATTCATCGACGCTGAGCACGCCTTCGACCGTTTCTATGCTGAGAAACTGGGCGTGGATATTAACAACCTGTTGATTTCTCAGCCTGACAATGGTGAGCAGGCACTGGAGATTGCCGACCAGCTGATTCGTTCTTCAGCTGTTGATATTCTCGTGGTTGACTCAGTGGCAGCCCTGACTCCGAAGGCTGAGATAGAAGGCGATATGGGTGAGAACAAGGTAGGTTTGCACGCTCGTCTGATGAGTCAGGCCTTGCGTAAGCTCACTGGTACCATTGCCAAGACCAATACTACCTGTATCTTCATCAACCAGCTGCGCGAAAAGATTGGCGTGATGTTTGGCAGTCCTGAGACGACGACAGGCGGTAACGCCTTGAAGTTCTATGCTTCTGTACGTATCGACGTCCGCAAGGCGAACACACCTATCAAGGACGGTGAAACAGCCATTGGTAGTCAGGTGAAGGTAAAGGTTGTGAAGAACAAGGTGGCTCCTCCTTTCCGTAAGGCTGAGTTTGAGATTATGTATGGTGAGGGCATTTCGAAACTGGGTGAAATCGTCGATCTGGGTACACAGCTTGAAATCATCAAGAAGAGCGGTTCGTGGTTCTCGTATGGCGATACCAAGCTGGCACAGGGACGTGATGCCGTGAAGACCATGTTAGCCGACAATCCTGAACTCTGCGAGGAACTGGAGGCGAAGATCAAGGAAAAACTGGCTGAAAACAGGTAAGCGTCACTTGTCCGGATATAGTAAAGGCTGCGCATCCACAACGGAAAACGCAGCCTTTATCTTTTTTTGTGCTTGGCTTACTGCACGGGAGTACCCGTATCTCTGAAACCATTATTTGTTCGGAGCTGACCGCTCGAACTTTGTTCAGCCATTCTGCGCTTCGTGGTATTTGAATTGCCGCCACCCATAGCACGGGCTCCTGCTTTCTTCACAATACCATCTTTGTCGAACTGAACGACCAATATGCTGTTCGAACGCGGATACATCCACTCTGTCAAACCGTCGCTGGTGGTCATCTTGGTGGTAGACTCACCGACAGCCATCTCAACTTCTTCCATCGACATGCCAGGAATCACGCGACCTTCGCGGATAGCCGTACGGGTTTCGAGCGTCGTGTTGCGAGCCGTTCCTTCGCCCATTCCGAACAGATAGCCGAAGAATTCTTCCCTCGGACCGCGATTGTCCTCGTTGAAGGTGATGTCCTTATAATAGATTCGGCGTGTCTCTACCTCACGCAGGGTCAGTACGTAGAAGCCCTCGCGGTTCTTGTCACGATTGATTTCGTCGATGATGAAACCAGTGAAGCGTGGAACCTTCACGTCGCGCTGCTTGCCGGCACCCTTACTGCTCATGGCGGTGGCATATTTGTTGTGGACGGTCTGGTTCAGATAGCTCTTGATGTCCTTTGCCACTGTCATCTCGGCACCAGTGAACTCAAACGAGCCTTCGAAAAGGAACTTGGCGTTGTCAACGTCAAACTCGTCGTCGCGCATGCCGCAATTGGTCTTCGACATAGCGACATTCTGATAGAACTGGTCGCCATTTTCGTCCTCAACGATAATCTTGACGGGGAACGAACGTGTGCCGACGCCGATAGCCTTCACCGTCACCAGACGGTTCTTCGGATATTTCACTTCCTGATAACCGTCACCGTCGTAATCTGTATCAATGCGGAAGAACTGGGTTCGCGTAATGAGCGGCTGATCCATCAGCAATTCGCGGGCCTTGTCGACATCACCCAAATAGGCGAGGGTGGGGACACCCATCTTGCCGTAGCAGTAGTCGTCGAAAGTACCGTTTGGCAACTCATAATAGTAGCTCTTGTTGTTCGTCTCGCAGAAGAAATTGACGTGGACGCGACCATTTGGCATATCCTCATGTCCTTTATATACCATAATATAATGGCGCAGGCTGCCACTGCTCACCTCCTTGCCGGTGTTCATGTCGCGGAAAGTGCCGACCAGCAAGTCGTACTTCTCAGGAACCACCATAAATCGCATACCGTCCTTCCAGTCGCACATGCTGTAGTAGCGGAAGTTTTTACCCATAAAGTCCTTCGGCTCTGCGTCTTCGGCAACGACGTCGTCTGCCGTGATAGCAGTAGCTGTTTCGGTCTTCTTCACGTTCTTCGTCTTGACAATGTAATCATTGCTCTGAGCCATAGCGGTAGTCATAGCGAAAGCCACTCCTGCCAACAAAATCATTCTTTTCATCATGATGTCTTTTGTCATTTATTGTAATTCTGCCGACAAAGTTACGAATAATTTTTGATACTTGTGCCAAAATGTCATTATATTCTTCATTTTTTTTTGTTTTGGCACGCACTTTGCTATTTTGTCAGTGTCAAATCATGCAATTATTAATTAAAAAATATAAGAATTATGGGAAAGATTATTGGAATTGACTTAGGAACTACCAACAGCTGCGTTGCCGTATTCGAAGGTAACGAGCCAGTAGTAATCGCCAACAGCGAGGGCAAGCGTACAACACCTTCGGTCGTTGGTTTTGTTGAGAATGGTGAGCGTAAGATTGGTGACCCTGCAAAACGCCAGGCCATCACGAATCCGAAGAACACCGTGTATTCTATCAAGCGTTTTATGGGTGAGAACTGGCAGCAGACCGAAAAGGAAATCTCGCGCGTACCTTACAATGTTGTCAACGAGGGTGGTTATCCCCGTGTCGACATCAACGGTCGTAAGTACACTCCGCAGGAGATTTCGGCTATGGTGCTGCAGAAGATGAAGAAGACCGCTGAGGATTACCTCGGTCAGGAAGTGACAGATGCTGTTATCACCGTGCCTGCTTACTTCTCCGACTCTCAGCGTCAGGCCACGAAAGAGGCTGGTCAGATTGCTGGTCTGAATGTGAAGCGTATCGTGAACGAGCCTACAGCTGCCGCTTTGGCATATGGTGTCGATAAGGCCAACAAGGACATGAAGATTGCCGTGTTCGACCTTGGTGGTGGTACATTCGATATCTCTATCCTGGAATTTGGCGGTGGCGTCTTCGAGGTACTCTCTACCAATGGTGATACTCACCTCGGTGGTGACGACTTCGACCAGGTAATCATCGACTGGCTGGTACAGGAATTCAAGAACGACGAGGGTGCCGACCTGAAGAGCGATCCGATGGCTATGCAGCGTCTGAAGGAGGCTGCCGAGAAAGCTAAGATTGAGTTGTCTTCAAGCACTTCTACTGAGATTAATCTGCCTTATATCATGCCTGTAGGCGGTGTACCCAAGCACTTGGTAAAGACGCTGACACGTGCTAAGTTCGAGCAGTTGGCTCACGATCTCATCCAGGCTTGTCTGGCTCCCTGTCAGAAGGCTATCGCTGATGCACACCTCTCTACCGCTGATATCGACGAGGTCATCCTCGTAGGTGGTTCAAGCCGTATTCCTGCTGTGCAGACACTGGTGAAGAACTACTTCGGCAAGGAGCCTTCAAAGGGTGTCAATCCTGACGAGGTGGTAGCCGTTGGTGCTTGTATCCAGGGTGCTATCCTGAACAAGGAAGGTGGCGTAGGTGACATCGTACTGCTTGACGTTACTCCGCTGACACTGGGTATCGAGACGATGGGTGGTGTGATGACCAAGCTGATTGAGGCCAACACGACCATTCCTTGCAAGAAGAGCGAGGTGTTCTCTACCGCAGCTGACAATCAGACAGAGGTAACCATTCACGTTCTGCAGGGTGAGCGCCCCATGGCTGCTCAGAACAAGAGTATCGGTCAGTTCAACCTCACTGGTATTGCTCCTGCCCGTCGTGGTATTCCTCAGATCGAGGTAACCTTCGACATCGATGCCAACGGTATCCTCAAGGTTTCTGCCAAGGATAAGGCCACTGGTAAGGAGCAGGCCATCCGCATCGAGGCTTCATCTGGTCTGTCACAGGACGAGATCAACCGCATGAAGGCTGAGGCTGAGCAGAATGCCGAGAACGATAAGAAGGAGCGCGAGCGCGTGGATAAGCTGAATCAGGCAGACTCGATGATCTTCCAGACGGAGAACCAGTTGAAGGAAATCGGCGACAAGATTCCTGCTGAGCACAAGCCCGCCATCGAGAATGCCCTCCAGCAGTTGAAGGATGCCCACAAGAGTGGTGACATTACCGCTATCGACAACGCCATCAACGCCCTCAATGCCGCTTGGCAGACTGCCTCTCAGCAGATGTATCAGGGTGCTGGCGCTCAGGCTGGTCCTCAGCCAGGTGCTGACCAACAGCAGGGCCCCTTCTACAACCAGCAGACTGGCGGCTCTCAGCAGCAGGCCCCCAAGGATGACAATATCCAGGATGCCGACTTCGAGGAAGTCAAGTAAGTTATTGATTTATAGTTGATTACAAAGGAGTGCGGTGGATAGCCACACTCCTTGAGCACTCACGCTTTTTATATGTATGTATGATATAAAGTTGAACAGCTGATTTAGGGTGCTATCAGCATTAAGTAATATTTCTGTCACATGAAAGTACGATTGTTAAATGTAGTGTGTTTGTGTTGCCTTTTATTGGCGAGTTGTAATAGTCAAGATGATGTAAGCAATGGTCTCGGTCAGATAGAGACTAATGTTTCCAATCTTCAATCAGCAATGAGCGCTTTGCAAAAGGCCTACGATGACGGTAAGAACGTCAAGTCTATTACTCCTCTTGGTGAAAAAGTGGGCGGATGGGAAATCTTGTTCTCCGACAATACCTTGATTAGGCTTCAGAATGGACAGGACGGACGTGATACTGAAGCAGGAATCGACGAGGAAGATGATGCTGATGACACAGACAACGTAACCCCATATCTTTTTGTTGATCAGGATGGCTATTGGTGTATTTCTTATGACAATAGCCAGAATTTTACTCACCTGATGAATAATGATGGAGATTACATTAAAGCCCAAGGCGAAAAAGGCGATAAGGGCGATGAGGGTATGTCGATTAGGGTGACAATCGATGCAGATGATTTCTATATCTATGAACTTTACAAGCTCTCAGATCCGACAAATGTAATAGAGACCATTGATACTCCATATAACACGAATCCATCCCACCTCATCTACGGAATCATAGAGGATGATGTGGCTCACACGATGTCATTGACAATGCAGAATGGCAAAACGTATACATTTGACAAGGTCTACAACACTCCTACGAGCATAGCTATACTCACTAATAGAATTCTTATTGGTGACGGAACCACTCAGGCGTTTGAGTTCAGAGTGAATCCGTCGAATGCCACATTTAACTACGATGTTACATCGGATGATTGCGAAATAGAATTGGATCTTGTAGGTCAGACCAGAGCAGCCGATAGCTACGTTACTGTTCCGACAAACTATAAACTGACGAAAGTGGAACAAGTTTACACGGAGGCAGGAGCATTGAAGACAGGACAATACCGTGCTTATATTACTGACCAGAACTTGAGCAATGATTATGACGATCAGGTAACTCTGGTACTCACAGTAACAAATGATAACGGTGAAAAGATTCAGTTGTCATCTTCGTCAATGCAAATAAAGTATTCAAGCAGTCTTTTTACAGAATTCAAGTTCCTTAAAGCGGAAAATGACAAGGTCCTTGAAGACGTGGAATGCATTATCGACGGCTCGAACATCACATTAAGCACGCCATTCATTCTGGATAAAACAAAACTCGTCGCCAATTATAAAACGAATGGAAAGAAAGTGTTCGTTGGTAGTGATGAGCAGGAAAATGGAGTTACGATAAACGATTTCAGTACTCCAGTAAAATACACCGTAGTTTCTGAGGATGGAGAAAAGAATGTATATACTGTAACCGTCAAAAACTCAGAACTGCCAGTGGTTTATATCGATACAAAAGATGGTGCTGCGATTGTCAGCAAAGAGGATTGGCTAAAAAAGACCGCTATTAAGATAATCAAAGAGGACGGAAGCATCGATTATGAGGACAATTCTCTTCAAATCCGGGGTAGGGGAAATACGACCTGGCGTATGCCCAAGAAGCCTTATGCGCTGAAACTGGACAGCAAGCACGAAATCTTAGGCATGCCGGAACACAAGCGTTGGGTATTGTTGGCAAACTGGCAGGATCGCACACTTCTACGCAATGACGTCGCTTTCCAAATATCCAAACAAACCTGTATGGATTGGACTCCACGAGGCAAATTTGTTGAGGTTGTACTTAATGGCAAACATATTGGCAACTATTATCTTTGTGAACAAATAAAGGTGGGAGCCAATAGGGTTAACATCACTGAGATGGAAGAAACTGATATAGCAGGAGATGAAGTAACTGGTGGCTATCTCGTGGAATTGGACAATCATTACGATGAAGTGAATCAGTTCATGTCTGCTACGAAGAACCTGCCATATTTGTTTAAAGATCCAGACGAAGATGTAATGCAACCAGAACAGTTCAGTTATTTCCAGAAATATATAAACAAGTTGGAAAAAATGATGTATGCTGATGACTGGCTCACTAAGCGTAAATACGCTAAACACATGGATTTAAATACATTTGCCGATTGGTGGTTTGTTCACGAATTAGCCCATAATAGGGAGCCTAATGGTCCCAGAAGTTGTTATATGCATAAGGACCGGTTAGGTGTTCTGAAAGCAGGTCCAGTTTGGGACTTTGACAGGAATACTTTTGTTCCAGTAACAAGTTTTGCCGTCAAAAAAGCGATATATTATGAACGACTGTTCCAAGACCCAGCGTTTGTCAAAATCGTAAAAAAGAGATGGAAGGTTGTAAAACCCCAATTTGACCAAATCGCTGATTATATTCGCACCACAGCTGCCAAAACACGAGTTTCGAACGAAATTAATATCGGTCTATGGCCGATTTACACGACACATAATGGAGATGAAACGATGTCGTTCGATGAGAGTATTGACAGAATGGTTTCTGCTTATGAAACAAGATTGGCAATGTTAGACAGGAAAATTAAAAGTTGGTAAGACTTATCATCTTTCGACTCTTACAATGAACGGCAGAGTTTCCTGAAGTCCGACTCCTTGCCGTAACACACCAGTACGTCGTCGGCTTCCATTGTCAGGTCGTCTTCTGTGGTGTTGACCACGATAGAGCTGTTATACTCGATGCCTGTGAAGTTCAGCACCTTTTCACTTTTCCTGATGGCGATGATTTTCAGGCGATAGTTCTCGTAGAGATGAAGCTCGTTGGCGCGGAGTCCGACGAATTTCTCAGGGATGCGGAACTTAAAAACGCCATGCGTGTCGTCGATACGGAAGAGGTCGGCCTTTACACCCAGCTCCATCTCGCGTACCAGCGAGCGGGCAGCACGCTCCTCAGGAATCAATATCTTCTTAATGTCGAATGCCTGCAGGATGCTCTTGTGCACGTAGTCGTTGGCGCGTGCATAGATCTGTTTCACCCCCAGTTTCTTCAACAGCGCCACGACGCGGATGGAGGCTCCCAGATTGCTGCCTATCGCCACGATGACAACGTCGACTTTCTTCAGTGGCAGCACGCTCAGAGCCAGCTCGTCGCTGGCATCAATCTGAAACACGGCGTCACAGATGTCCTTCACTTTCTCTACACGGCTGGCGTCGCTGTCGGCGGCAATGACCTCATGGCCCAGGGCAGACATTTCGTCTGCCAGCACCCTGCCGTAGGTTCCTAATCCGATAATAATACACTTCATGATATGGTAATACTGTCTTGAGGTAATTTGTAATTCTGGTTCTTATACTGTTTCAGCAGTCCCTGTGCCATCGTCACCAAGCCTACACGGCCAATGAACATCAGCACCACAAGCAGCACCTTGCTGGTGTCCTGCAATTGGGAGGTAATGCCTAATGACGAGCCTACCGTCGCGAAGGCTGACACACACTCGAAGACGATGGCCTTCAAGGGCAGGTGCGGATCGCTGAGGGTGACGAGGAATACGAAGAAGGCCAGTACGATGAGGCTGGTGATGACGGCCGCATTGGCACGACGGATGGAGTCGGTGGACAGTTCACGTCCTGCAAACTCCACGCGTGTGGTGCCGTGAAGGATTGCGCGGATGTTGAGTATGGCTACGGCAAAGGCGTTGACCTTCACGCCACCCGCCGTCGACTGCGACGCACCGCCTATCCACATCAGTATGGTGTAGATGAAGATAGACTGTATGCACATGCTGTTCAGGTTCACGCTGATGAATCCTGCGGTACGAGGGCTGACGGCATTGAAAAACGCCTGCACCAGTCTTTCGTGTATCCGCATACCGGCAAACGTGTTCTCCCACTCAAAATATGCGATGAGCGCCGTGCCGAGCACAATCAGGATGGTGGTGGTTCGTATCACAATCTTCGTGTTCAGGTCGTACAGGTTAGGAATGCTCAGGCTGGCGTAGTGCTGACCTTTAATCCATTTCCATAATACGCTTGCATGTCTCTTTACAGCCATCTTCATGTTGACCAGCACAGGATAGCCGATACCGCCTAAGATGATGAGCAGTGCTAGCGTGACGTACAGCCAGCAGTGACCCTCCATCAGCACTGCGGCGCCCACTCCGTCCTGATAGTTGGAGAAGCCAGCGTTGCAGAAGGCCGATACGGCATGGAACACGCTGAAGAACAGCTCGTCGCGAATGTCCAGCCCTATCGTGTCGTGAATGTTCAGGAAGATCACCACCGCGCCTGCAAGCTCCAGGAATGCCGTAAATCCGAAAATGTTGAGCAACGTAGACCATAGCGAGGCCAGCGACTTCGAACTCACCATGTCTTGCACCTGCATCTGGTTGTAGATGCTTGTGTTACCCATGAAGAAGAGGGCGAAGAAACTGGTGATGGTCATTACGCCCAGTCCGCCCACCTGGATAAGCATCATGATGACCAGTTGGCCGAAACCGGTAAACGTGCTGGGTACGTCAATGGTCGTGAGGCCTGTCACGCAAACGGCACTGGTGGCCGTGAACAGCGAGTCTATCCACGACAGGTGGACGCCCGGTTGGATGCATCGTGGCATCAATAGCATACCCGATCCGACCATGATGATAAACAGGAAACTGACGGCCATCATCAGTGCCGGATTCGACTTCCTGCCTAACGAGGTGATGATACTGTCGGACAGTTCGATGGTGGCTATCAGGAACAGTATCAGCAGGTGGAACACCCTGTTGCCCACTATCCGCATCACGCCGATGCTGTCATCTATGCCGAAGAACTCGATGAAGATAGGAATCAGCGTCAGCGTCAGCAGTCCGTTGATGGTCCATCCCAAGAAACTGTATGCCGATCTCCGCTGACCGCGTTTCGTCAGGAGCAGATGGCCGATGCGCTCAATCAGGAACATCATCCAAGTCCAGAAATATACCAGGTTCAGTTCGTCTATCAGCTGTTCCGACAAGTCGAACCCGAATTCCAGCACGGCCCCCACAATCGTACACAGCGCAGCAATATTCGCCAAAACGGCAAACAGCTTCAGCGCCAAGTTGAAGCATGGCTGCACATACTTATTATGATAGGGCATATACTGCATCGGCTCTGTCCTCACTTATAGTTTGACTCCGCAAAGTTACGAAAAATTGAGAGCAAAACAAAAGAATTTATTCTTTTTTTTGCCGAGACGGAGGAATTGTGCAACACTTTGTACCTTAGGTCAAAGAACTTCCTGCTCCAAAGGAGCAAAAAGGTACGAAAAACTTTCCAGTATGCCAAATAAATTTGGATTAAAAAAACGGGCTGTCCTTTGTCACAATTGTCACAGCACGGCTTTTTTTTTGCGCCCTGCCCAGAGAAATATTTTTCCCTGCCTTGGGAATACTTCTCGCCTGCAGACTGCTTACTTCCCAAGGATTGCCTGCTTACTTCCTTTAGACTGCCCGCTTACTTCCCAAGGCTATAATGCAGGGTCAGTAGCTTTTTTCCTTCGTTTTTCTTTGTGTTTTGCAAAAAAGTAGGTATATTTGCACCATGATTACAAAAAGAAATTTCAATAACAATATGAAGAAAGTAATTTTTAGCTTAGTGCTGGCGATGATGTCAGTAGCCGGATACGCTCAGAGCGTCGTTGGCACGTGGGTAACAGAAGGTGGTGAATCCCAGGTGGAGATTTACCAGAGTGGTGACAAGCTGAACGGCAAGGTTGTCTGGCTGCAGAAAGGCGACGGCCAGCTCGACGTCCACAATCCGGACAAGAGCCTGAGGAGCCGCAAGCTGGTTGGTGTCAACATCCTGACGGGCCTCACCAAGAAAAAGGACAAGTGGGAAGGTGGCAAAATCTACAACCCCAAGAACGGCAAGACCTACAAGTGTGCCATCTGGCTCGACGGCAAAAACCTGAAAGTCCGCGGCTACCTCGCCATGTTCTACGAAACCCAGACCTGGACAAGGAAGTAAAGAAGCGCGGCTCCATCACGAGTCGCGCTTCTTGTTTTTGGGGTTGCTGAGGTTATTTGGCCTCGCCTGAACCATAGATGAAGCTGAAAGCACCGCTGGTATAGTCGAAGATCTCCTCGTCTTTGAAGAAACGCTTCAACTCTATCTCGGCGTTCGACGTAGAGTCGCTGGCATGTACGATGTTCTGCTGGTTGCTCATCGAGTAGTCGCCTCGGATGGTTCCAGGTGCAGCCTCACGTCCGTTGGTAGAGCCCGTCATGGTACGTACGACCTGTACGGCATCCACACCTTCGAGAGCGAGTGCCACTACTGGTGATGTCTGCATGGAGGCAGCCAGTGAGGGGAAGAAGGGTTTGTCAACGAGGTGGGCATAGTGCTCGCGCAGAATCTCGTCAGAGAGCTGCATCATCTTCATACCTGCCACGCGCAGTCCGCGACGCTCAAAACGGTTCACAATCTCACCAATCAGTTGACGCTGTACGCAACTGGGCTTCAATAATACAAGAGTTTTTTCCATAATGATAGTTTTTAGGGGTTATTTTTTGCTTTTGTAGAATTTCTCAAGCGTACGATAGGCATTCTCCTTTTCAGGGGAAGCGACCTCGGCAGATTCAACGTCAATCTTCATGACAGGAGCGGCGTCGAGATTCTCCTTAGTGATAGCCGTCCACTGAGGAAGTCCTTCGCCATTGGGGTTACCCGTCTTGCAGAAGTTGGCATAATAGGTGAGGAACAGCTTCGAGATGTCATAATCCTCTTTCTGCCAGTCGTAGTACTCGTTGGTGTCGAGGGTACCCATTGCATACTCGATATCTGCAGAGTGAACGGCACCAGGAGCGATGGCAGGCTGTTGGGCCTCAGCTTTCTTCTCTTCGGCAGTCTTCTCACGCACACCACCAGCCAGTGCACCTACCTTATCGCCCATCTTGGCAGACACCTGAGGACGCGGATGCATATAGTGATAACGATAGACGGGCAGGCCAGACTTGGCGTGGTAGTCGCAAACCTTCCAAGTGGGGAAACCTGTGAAGAGGTCGGAGGCGAGGTCGAGACCTTTCTGACTCAGTACGTCCTCGTCAGTCTCAATGCCGTAAGCCTTGAAAATCTCGTCAGTCATGTCGCCAAACGTGGCCTTCATGGCGTTCTTGAAGTTCTGGAGGGTAGGTGCCTGTCCGGCAAGCGCCTGAGCGGGATGGCCTTCGAGTGAGTTCCAACCTGCTAACAATGGTACCTGTGCCTGTTCGTTTTTCTCGAAGACGTCATCAGCATTCTCTTTCATAAAGTAACCATCGAGCACCACGCTGGCCATACCCTTTGGAGGCAGGATGGCTTGGAGTGAATCAGCACTCAACGCCATTGCATCTGCCAGACTGGCGATACCTGCTGACTTCAAGAGTTCTGCACCAGCAGCCTCTGCCTCAGCCTGTGAAGTAGCCTTATAGGGCAGTACCTCAGCACCCGATGAGAGCATCGCACCAGCAATCAGGTTCTTGGAGAGGGGAGAACACATCAGGAGGGAGACTGAGAACGAACCAGCCGATTCACCTACGATGGTAATCTTGTCAGGATCGCCACCAAAAGCCTGGATGTTATCCTTCACCCACTGGATGGCAGCCACCTGATCGAGGAAACCGTAGTTGCCACTTCCCTTATAGTCAGAAGCAGCTGTAAGTTCTGGATGGGCAAAGAAGCCGAAAACACCCTCACGATAGTTGGCAGTCACGCCAATAACGCCTTCCTTGGCAATGGCAGAACCATCGTAACGGGGCTCACTACCAGAACCAGCCATCAGTCCGCCACCATTAAAATAGATAAGTACAGGAAGGGCATCGGCAGTTGTCTTAGCAGTCGTCCAGATGTTCAGGTAGAGACAGTCCTCGCTACGCTTAGGCCCACGGAAGGCCATATCGCCAAAGACGTCGAGTTGCATGGGGTCATTGCCAAACCACAAAGCCTCACGGACACCCTCCCAAGCCTGAACGGGTTGGGGCGCTTTCCAACGGAGTTCTCCTACAGGAGCCTGTGCGAAAGGTACGCCCAGGAACTTCTTCACACCGTCCTCTTCGAAACCTTTGAGAATGCCATTCTGGGTTTTCACTTGAAGTGTTACTTCTGTTGCCTTCTGCTGTGAGCAGGCACTGAAGAGTGCCATACATACAATGGCGAGCATCGCAAATGTTTTGTTTTTAGTCATAATCATATCCATTTATTGGTTCATGGGGCAAAGTTACAAAAAGTCGAGTGAAATACAAAAGAAAAACTCGTTTTTCTTTTGTATTTCCGAGACGAAGTAACTTCTCCGAAGGAAAAGTTACGAATAAGTGAGCAAAATGCAAAATAAAACACAATTTATTTCCAAAGGATGCGATAGTTAAAAATCCATAACAAATGCAGGGGGCGTTTGACTTTTGGCGGGTGGGGGAGTCAAAATTAAAAATAACAAAGATATTATCAACAATTTTAACAACCAAACTTTATGAAAAGACTTTTTCTTTCGTTGACGGCTCTTGCGAGCCTGACGGCATGGGCCCAGTTCGGTGCGCCCAGACAGAATCCCGTGGTGCCTTCGGTGACGGCAGACGTCGTTGAGGACTTCAAACCTGCTACGACCAATCAGGAGAACAAGCAGTTCCCCGCAGTGAACTCCCAGCGCATGGTTCGTGCGCAGATTACGGCTCCGAAGGCTACGTTCGTGGGACTTGACATTGCGGGCAAGATCTATGAGATGACCAAGGACGAGAATGGCGTGTGGACGGGTACGTCGGAGCCTCAGGACGAGGGCTTCCACTACTATCAGCTGAACATCGACGGTGCCTCGGTGCCCGACCCTAACAGCCTGTATTTCTATGGTG
>Ga0310786_10003993_pt1 | contig 20826 bp, 14 predicted proteins | sample AusTroGonzalo_MG_FD_203881 | JGI IMG/M metagenome (GOLD analysis project Ga0310786, IMG submission 203881) | Bovine rumen microbial communities from tropical cattle in Woodstock, Queensland, Australia - Gonzalo_03 (v2) (version 2) | ecosystem: Host-associated > Mammals > Digestive system >... | reverse complement strand
GCAAACTGTAAACAATAATACATTAACAAAAACAATCGAGGAATTTCAGTCCACGACCAAGCAACTCCTGGATGAACTGAAGAAACTCAGACCGGCCGAAATATGATCGCAAGAATATTGAAAGGAGCCTCAACCCAGAGCTCTCTTGAATACAACGAAAAGAAAGAAAAGCTCGGAGTAGCATCAAAACTGGCAGTAAACAACCTGCCACAGGGGAGGCCGGACCTATACGAAAGCATCTTCAAGTTCTATAATGAAGACGTCATCGTGAATGAAAACTTCAAAAACAAAGGATTCCACATGACCATATCGCCGGGCGCCAACGAAACAATGACCGACGAAAAAGCCAAAAAATTCATCGGCGCCATAATGAAAAAAATGGGAATGGGCTCCCAGCCTTACATAATATATAAACACGAAGATACCGGACACGTCCATTACCACATAGTATCAACGCTGGTCAAGCTCACCGGCAAATACACCGGAAAGAAAGTCGAAGAGCAGAACCACTTCACCAACCTAGAAACACTGAAGAACCTCAAAGAGCTTGAGGAAGCCTTCGGCTATACCACCGGCAAAGACCCGACATACGATAACAAGTTCAAGAAAACCCCAAAGTTCGAAATCAAAAAAGGAAACACCATAAAGCAGTTTAAGAGCATCTTCGAAGACGCATCTGAATACTTCTTTGAATCCATGCAGGAGTTCGAAGCAATCCTGCTCTCAAAGAACGTCAAAGTAAAAAAGAGAACTCTCCGCGAAGGCCTCCTGTTTTTCGGAACCGACTACAAGGGAAAGATCCTGACACAACCCCAGGGCGGGATCATTACCGACGAAGACTACAGGAAGATAGAAGACCTGAAGAAGCCACTCTTCCGTTACAACAACAAGGAACTCGAAAAAAATATCGAGGATACCGTGGAGAAAGCGCTGTACCTGACCAATTCCAAGAAAGAATTCAAGGAATATCTCCGAGGACAGAACATAGATGTAATCTTTGAAGAATCGAAGAAGGGGGGATATAGCGAAGTCTTCTATATCGACAACACCAGCAAGGCAATCTTCCGGAACTCCGAGTTCACGGAAACCATCCCGCTCCATCTGTTCAACAGGACCACAAGCACCCGCTGGAACAAGAAAAGACAAGAGGAAGAAAACATCACAACTGCAAACAATAAAAAGTTTACAATCAAACAGCAAACAAAATAACACCATAAAGTATCATGACTAACAAAGAATACGAAAAATACGCAGAGGTGTCCATCATTTTCGCGTTCACCATCCTCATCGCGAACCTCGCCTTCTACTTCTATCCGCTGGCTTACAAAATGGGCCTCCGGCATGAAGTAATCTGGACAGTATTCGAGACGCTCCGCAACGGGGAAATCTTCAGGTCACCGTATCCTACAAAATTCGCATGCTTTGCCGTATTCGCCCTGGGGAACCTGATCAGAACCGGTATACCCACCGAACGAAAACTCAAAAACATCCTCATCGAAACAGGGATCGGCGCACTGCTATTCTTCATACCGGTAAGAAATATCATCCTGTACATGATCACAACCCTGACGGGATTCATCATCCTCGCCGACGGAACGGCACACCTCGCCAGGTACTTCCACCTGGGCCTCGAGAAGAACGACGATCAGGACACCTTCGAGCAGATGACGACAAAGATCGAAAACAAATATTCTTTCAACTTACCCATGAAATTCCGCTGGAAAGGGAAGTGGCACAAAGGATGGATCAACGTCGTGAACCCCTTCCGTATGACACTCGTCCAAGGCGCCCCGGGTTCGGGAAAATCCTACTCCATCTTCGAACCGGCGTTCTTCCAACTGATCAAAAAAGGATACTGTGCCCTATGCTACGATTACAAATTTTATCAACAATCCGAGGTTATCTACAATCTTTACGAGCTCTACGCAAAAAAGAAAAATCCTAACATGGAGTTCCATGTAGTGAACTTTGACAACCCTATGTACTCGGAAAGATGCAACCCGATCGACCCGAAATTTCTCAACGACCCTGCTGACGCAACGGAGGTCTCCGAAATCGTCATGGAGAACGTCAACAAAGGAGTACAGGGTGGTCAGAAATTCTTCGACGACTCCGCAAAGCTGTACCTCGACGCCATCGTCTGGTTCCTCCGGAAATACAAGGATGGCAAGTACTGCACCTTCCCGCACGCCATCGAGCTCATGGCCGTGAGCTACAAAAAAACCCTGAAAATCATGAAGGACTATCCGGAACTCGAAGTGAAGCTCAAGCCGTTCGAAGACGCCATGGTCAACAAAGCCCTCGAACAGCTCTCCGGACAGATCGCCTCCGCGCAGATCCCCCTGAACAAATTCGTGTCGCCGTCGCTATACTATGTGCTGTCCGCAAACGAATTCGACCTCGACATCAACAACCCCGAGCATCCGAAAATCGTCTGCATCGGCAACAACCCCGACCGGCAGGCAATCTACGGAGCAACAACGGCGCTGATGGTGTCCCGAATCATCAAGGTCATCAACCACAAGGACAAGGCCCCGATGTTCTTCTCACTCGACGAGCTGCCGACCGTGTTCCTCAAAGGACTGGACAACCTCGCCGCCTCCGCACGAAGCAACAAGGTCGCCCTGATCGCCGGCGTCCAGACCAAAGCCCAGCTGGAACGCGACTACAAAAAGGAAGAAGCCCAGGTCATCGAGCAGAATATCGGCAACTTCTTCATCGGCGCCACCACAGGCTCCGCAGCAGAAGCAGCCTCGAAGATGTTCGGAAAACAGAAACTCATCAACAGGAACATTAGCAGCGGCGACCAGGACTCCATTTCCCTCTCCTATAAGGAAGAGGAAAGGCTCTCGGTGGACCGCATCGAGACGCTCCACCAGGGAACTTTCTGCGGAAAGGTCGCCGACGACTTCAAACAGAAAATCGACCTTCCTCTCTTCTGCGGAGAAATCCAGCGCGACCCCAAGGAACTGGAAGAAATGAAACACTTCAAGCCCCTTCCTATCATCAAGGACTTCGGACGCGAGGAAATCACCAAACAAGTCAACGACTATCCCTGGGACGCCCTCGCCAAGGCGCTCCGCCCGAAAGCCATAGAACAATACTACGAGAACGGTGGCACAGTCATCATCCCCGAGCGCATCGATGAAATACTCAAACAGATCCTCATGACCATCGACGAGGACGAAAAAAGAAAAATACTCGAACTGGAAATCGAACGCCGCGTCAAGGAAAGGATGAATCAAACCGTCATGCAGGAGTATCAGAAAATCCGCAACGACATCCAAGAGCTCGTGGACCTGGAATACACCCGCATCATCGAGGAAGAGAACGCTGCAAAGCAAATGGAAGAAAAAGCACGACTCAATAACACCATCAACGGAATAGAACAGGAGACATAAGCTATGACAACGATCATCACCGAGAAAAAAGACATGGCCGACAAGCTCGCTGTGGCGGTCGGCGCCTACGACCTCAAGAAAGGTTACTACGAGGGCAACGGCTTCTACGTCACCTGGGCCGCAGGACACCTGCTGGAACAGTACGTCCCTGAAGCCGAAGGGGAGTGGACCATCCAGAAACTCCCGATCATCCCGAAAAAGTTCAACCTCATCGTCCGCCAGGAAAGACAGGCCGGAAAGAAAATCACCAGCAAGAACGCGGAGCAGCGGCTGTTCGTCATCAAGTACCTAATGTCCCGAAGCGAAGCCGTCATAAATGCCGGCGACCCGGGAATAGAAGGAGAACTGATCCAGCGCGAGATCCTCGAATACACCGACTGCCGGCTCCCCGTCTGGCGTCTGTGGATGTCCTCCACGAGCACGAAAGCACTCCAGGAGGCGATGCGCAACCTCCGGCCCTCCTCTGAATTCGACTCCCTGTACGAGGCCGCAAAATCCAGAAGCGAAGCAGACTGGCTCATCGGTATCAACGGCACCATAGCGCTCACCTGTTCCACGGAAAGCAACAAGACGCTGTCCCTGGGAAGAGTGCAGACTCCGGTACTGACGATGGTATGCAAGAGATACATCGAAAACGAGAAATTCGTCCCGGAGCCCTTCTGGAAAGTAATCCTCACCATTACCTCGGAAAACGGAAAGACCTACGCTGTGTCCTCCGAGCGCTTCATGGACAAAGACGAAGCCCAGAGGGCTGCGCAAGACGCGATGAACGATGCCGGCGCATACGTCAAGGAATTCGAACAGAAGACGGTCACCCAGCGCCCGCCGCTACTCTACGACCTCACGGAACTCATGAAGGCCGCCATCAAACGCAAGGGCCTCACCGCCGAGGACGTCAAAAACGCCGCACAGAGCCTCTACATGAACGGATTCATCAGCTACCCGCGTACGCCGTCCCAGTACATCACCGAGCATGAATACAAAGCCATGCCGGAGCTCATCGGAAAGCTGCGCTCCTACGAGCCGCTGTCCCTGAAAGCCACATCCATAGACGTCAACAACCTCAACACCCACTGCGTCAACGAGCTCAGAGTCACCGACCACTTCGGTCTGATCATCACGGACAGAATCCCCGAAACGCTCGACGGTAACGAGAAGATCGTCTACGAACTCATAGCGGAAAGGACACTGGAGGCATTCTCCCCGGACTGCATCAAAGAGCAGAGAACCGCCACAGTTGCGGCCGGCAGCAATGAATTCAAGGCAACGAACTCCGTCATCATCGAACCCGGCTGGAAAGCCGTGCGCGGGGTGACGCAGAACGAAAACGAAGAGAAATCCGCCAAGGAGGAAGACAACAAGAACGGCGAACTCCCCATTGAAATGAAGCTCCCCCTGCTGGAGACAGGCGAAAGAGCCGTCCCGGAGAATGCCGTCATCAACGAAGGGAAGACCACCGCGCCGCCCCTCTACACCGAGGACACCCTGCTCGACGCCATGAAGAAAGCCGGAGCCAAACCCGACCAAGAAGCCGAGAAGAAAGGTCTTCAGAAAGGACTCGGCACGCCGGCCACCAGACAAGAGATCATCAAGACCCTCTTCACACGCGAATACATCAGCAGGAACGGACCCAAAAAGGAATTCGTGCCTACGATGCTCGGCATGACAATCTTCAAGATCGTAAAAGACAAGGCCATCGCTGACGCGAACATGACCGCACAATGGGAGGAGGCCCTGGAGAACATCATCGAGAGAAGGATCAAGGCAAAAGACTTCGACAGCAGCATCCGGCTCCTCACCGAACAGCTCACGAAGGAACTCATCCTCGGAGACCATAAGAAGGATATCATGGAAACGGCGACCAAGGAGATCGCCGTATGCCCGGGCTGCGGGAAGAAGAACTACATGTCCCCGAAGGGATACTTCTGCAAGTACTGCGACTTCTCCCTGTACAGGAACATCGCCCAGAAGAAACTCACAGACTCCCAGCTCCGCAATCTCCTCGAAGGAGGGGAGACGTTGGAAATACAAGGATTCAAACGCAAGGACGGAACGGTATTCAGCGCAAAGCTACGCCGTGACGGAAACAAAATCTACTTCGCAAAGAAATGAAAACAAAGAAAACACCCAAAAACCAGGAGATACGCTCCCTGATCATCTTCACCTCCTTCATCCTGTTCATGGCGGTGATATCCATCACAGGCCACACCAAAAAGAAACTGGCCATCAAGCAGCTCAAGGAACCCGTGGCCGTGAACTACCATTCCTTCGAGCAGAACCTCAACCGCTCCATCAAGAGCCTCATCCTCCATGAATACGAGGAAGACACACTCCTGTACCTGGGAGTCTCCAACCGCGTCATCGACACGGCCTGGGTGTACGACACGGAACAGGGGCGGATCATCTACAACATGCTCGTAACCAAGAGGACCGGGCTGCTCAACGACCCCACCGTCAAGAAAGGCAAAGAGCTGAAGGAATACGAAGACCAACTCGACGCCATCGAAAGACAACTCAGGGACCTGCACTACAAGTACGGCAAGCAGTACGGATGGCGGATCATCCACACCTGTTACCTTAACGGAAACAAGAAAGAAATCGTCATCGAATCAGACAGCACCGGCAACAAGGTCAAGGAGGTGTACGGAGACCGCTACAACTACACAGCCTGCAAAGACAGCGCACTGCTGCAGTACGTCCTCAAAGAAAAGTTCAAAGAATGACACACACAGGAGGAACCCGCCCGGCGGCCCCGTCCCGTTAAAGGACGGGGTCTTCCTTTTTCCACAACTTCCCCTCCGTCCACTTCCGGGGGCATCCTTGCGCAAAGGTAGCGGGCGCCCGCGTCGGTAAACGTACGTCCTTCGGACTGGCCTGGCGACGGAAAACGGGCCGCAAGCGGCCACGTTTCCTTGCCGTCCCCGTTGACCTCCGCTCCGCGCCCTTTCCTTTTCTATGCGCAGGATGTCCCGAAAGGGACGGATAAGAGAAAAAGGGATTGAAAAGGCCCTGGAAACAGGGGAGAGGGGCTCGCCATAGGGCGGGTCCCTCTTATGTTATAGCAAAAGAAAATGTTATACCAATGTTATAATACCCGCAATACTCAACAAAGAAAATTGAAGAAAGACTTGCAGAACACAAATATATTTCATATATTTGTGATGTAAGATAATTACCCTAAAGTATTGATAATCAGCATGTTAATACACTACTAACTAACCGTAAGAAGCCGCTGCGACAGCGGCTTCTTGTCGTATATGCGGTTCTCAACAATCTCCGTTCGGGATTTCGAACAATACTGTCAGAATTTTCGAAAAAACTTGTAAAATTCCCGAAAAACGGAAATTGCAAACGAGTACAAAAAATGTGTATATTTGTGCACAAATGTTATATCAAACGTTATATGCACAAGATCACATTCACCGCAGTCCCAGACAAAAAGTATAACAAATTCGGACAATACCCAGTAAAGATGAGAGTTACCTGGATGCGACGCCCGATGCTCATATCGACGCCATACGCCGCAGCCAAGAATGAAATCCTTCTCAGTCCGACCTTCAGGATGCGGCCGAAATGCGGAACAGCCCAGCTCGCAGAAGCGTACATAGACACCTTCCGACAGGCGGCAGAAATGCTCGACCTCGAATCCATGACAAGCCTGACGGTAGGCCAGATCTTTCAGATAGTCCAACAGAAAAGAAACAAAATGATGAAGAAGGACTCCATCATCACCATCGACTTCCCGGACTACATGAAGAAGGTCGCCGAAACCAAGAAAGAAAGCACACGAAGGTCATACCTCAACGCCCTAAGGTCGTTCACAGATTTCATCGGCCGGCAGCACTTTGACATCTCAGAGATAACCTCATCCCTGCTGAAAAAATATGAAAAACACCTGCTCACCAAATACGGGCGCTACTCCAGTACGATTACCTTATATATAGGTAACATCAAGTTCGCCCACCGGGCAGCACAGGAAGAATACAACAACGAGGAGATCGACGAGACTCCGATCAAGGACCCCTTCGCGTACTTCAAACCGATACAGCAGCCAATAAAGAAAATAATCAAACCCGTATCGAAGAAAATGATCCAGTACCTCATAGACAACCTGGACTCATTCAACACGGCAGCGCGGCAGGCAGCGGAACTCTTCCTGATGAGCTTCGCCTGCCAGGGAATCAACGTCACAGACATCTATTACTGCAAGAAACCGCAAGACTGGGTGCTCATCTTCAACCGCACGAAAACCAAGGACCAGCGAGCCGACAAGGCGGAAACACATATCAAGATCCACGAATGCATCCGTCCCCTATACATAAAGTACAAGGATCCGAAAAAAGAACTCGCAACCTGCTTCGCCCGCCGCTACCCAAAGCAATCATTCGATTCGCAGAAAGCCAAATGGATGGAAGAACTACGAAGGGCCATCGAAAAAAGCCCCATGAAGGGAGAAGTCGAAGACCTGAGATACAACGCAGCCAGACACGCCTACGCATCCATCAGCCGGTCACTGGGAATCGAAAAGAACCTCATCCGTGACGGAATGTCACACCTCGACCGGGACGCGCTCATCACGGACATCTATATAGAGAAACAATGGGAACCGGTCTGGGAAGCAAACAAGAAAATGCTGAGAATCTTCAACTGGGAACCGCTGAAAGAAAAATAAAAAACACGGGGGCGATTCACATCGGCCCCGTGCGGCATATTCGCTAAATAACCTATAGAAACGAACGATCTATAAGCAATTTCTTGACTGAACCATCTCTCGCGAGTTGCTGAAGGCATTGAGTTCCACGCGAGAGAAAAGCTTGCGGTTCCCGATCATACGGACCTTGACAAGACCAGAATTCTCCGCGGCAATCACAACGGCCCTGCCGTAGAGTTCCCATGCCTCACGCTGGGAGATATCATCCTTGACCGGCTGCAGCCGACGAACGACCTCATCAGCAGCCAACGAAGAAATCATCATGAGTTCCTTGAAGGAAAAATTCATATCCTGTATCTTGCTTCCCATGTCACAAAGATAAGGAGAAAAACCAGATATCAAAAAATATTTTTCGTTTTTTCTGAAATTATTTTCTATAAACTGTAAAAAAGTTTTCTTTATAACAAAATAATTGTATCTTTGTAAACAGAAAACAATAATATGGTTTACGGTATAACAACAAACAATAATACAGAGGCGAAAAACCAACAGGGAAGCTCTCTGCCTTCGGTATCCAAGGCCGAAGCATACGAGAGACTGCTCGACGAGTTCATCGACTCCCAGGACGTGAACGACAATTCCAAGCGTTCCTACCGGTGGGCGATGAAGGAGTTCTTCAGCTGGATACAAAAAAACGGACTCGAGCTTGACGCCCTGAACAAGGTCGATATCTTCAACTACAAGAAACACCTGATCACCGACCCCTCGGAAGCTACCGGCAAAACCAGGACACCGCTGACCATCAACGCCTACATCACGGCCCTCCGCATCTTCTACGGCTGGGCTTCCAGAAACGGATACTACAAGGATATCGCCTACAAGCTGAAACCCGTACCAACCGACGAGGCCTTCGTGAAGATGCACCTCACCCCGGAAGAATGCCGCTCCCTGCTGGATGCCTGCAGGAATTCCAACATGAAAAACCACGTGAGGGACTACGCAATCATGCGGCTGCTGCTCGAAACCGGTATCCGCGAGATAGAAGCCATCCGGGCAAAAATCGAGGACATCAAGACCCTGCGAGGACGTCCCGTCCTCTGGATACAGCGCAAGGGGAGGGTAGCCAAGGATAAATTCGTACCCCTGCTGCCAGGAACCCTCGAAGCATTGCAGGAATACCTGAATACCCGCCCCATGGCGGAACCCTCCGACCCTCTGTTCGTCACGGAAGGATGGAGCACCAAGCAGCAGGGGAAACCCCTGAGCACACGTTCCATACAAGGGATCACAAAGAAATACATGCGGATAATCGGACTCGACTCCCACGAATACTCCGGCCACTCCCTCCGCCACACCACGGCGGTGACGATCATCCGGGGTGGAGCCGGCCTCTACGAGGCGCAGAAAGCCCTGGGGCACTCCAATCCCGCCACGACACAGAAATACCTCAAGAGCATCGAAAGGGACGACATGCTCGACAACCCTCCGACGGCGCTCGTCGCCCAAATGCTCGCAAGCAATTAAACAAAGGAAACAAAATGACACAGCAAGAAAAACGGATGGAACTGCAAGGCGAGGCTTTCAACCAGCTCGTCGAGAACCACCGTGTAATACTGGAGTGGGGGACAGGCGTAGGTAAATCCCGCGTCGCCATCAACTTCATTGATTACCTTGAAGTGATCGAAGACAAGAAAAAGGTACTCCTTCTCGTTGCAGAAACCGCGCACAAGACCAACTGGGCAAACGAATTCACCAAAGCCCTTGGAGAGGAACGCGCACAGGAGCTCCTCGGCAACATCCGCATGGAATGCTACAACTCCCTGGGCAAATGCACCGGGGAAGAATGGGACCTGGTCGTCGCCGACGAAGGCCATCACCTGCGTTCAGACCTCAAAGTCGAAATCCTCAAAAGCCTGAAAACCGAAAGGATCCTGGTGCTCTCCGCAACGCTCTCCGAAAAAGGAGACGCGGAGAAGCTTGTCAACGCCCTCAACTCCGTCTACGGAAACTTCGTCACTCTACACTACGACCTCCAGCAGGCAATCGACGACGGAGTGCTGCCGGAACCCCACGTCAATGTCCATACGCTCGAAATGTGGGACGACGCAGAGAAATCCTACGAAGGGATCAACCAGTACCTCGAAAAGAAGAAAAAAGAATACATAGCAGCCACACGGGACGACGGCTTCTTCGCAAAAAGCGAAGAGGAACTCGAGGCGATGAAAGGTCGCATGCTCCATGCCGGCAACATCCGCAAGCAATTCCTCGCACGCCTGAAGACCAGGATGGCCGCAAGGATCATCAAGCAGTACCGGGAACAGAACCTGCGTTTCATCTGCTTCTGCGCGAACATAGACCAGGTAGACAAACTCGGCGGCGTGAACGTCGTGAACTCCAAACAGACCAAGAAAGTAAACAAGGAGATCATCGACCGCTTCAACGACGAGACCATCGACTCCCTCTTCGTCGTAGGTATGCTCCAGGAAGGTGTCTCCCTGAAGAACATCCAAGCCGGCCTCATAGTACAGCTCGACGGGAAGTCCCGGCGGTTCGTACAGAAATTCGGCCGCGTTATGCGTTCCGAAAAACCTATCCTCGACATCCTATACGTCCCCGAATCCAGGGACGAAGACTACCTGTACACGGCACTCGAAAACGTCAAACAGGACTACGTCTTCGGATGGGACATCAACGAATACAAAGCACGGAAAGGAATCTTCAATATGAAAGAAATCAGCAGGGAAACCCTGGTCGGACCGGCGGCATCCTATACCTATATTAAGACAAGATACAATACCGTCCCCACGGAAATCCACGGGGCCGCCTTCATCGGCTACGGAGCCGACAACAGCGGATACGAACTGGGGAACACCCTGAACGGCGTCTTCGGAGGGCTCATGGTACACGTCCCCACGGGACACATCTACGTCAATATCTTCAACACCGTGAACAGGACCTGCTACGCGCTGAGGCTCACCTGGCGCGGATGCCTCGGAGTGCTGATGCCCCTGGCGACCGCAAGCTACAACCACCACGCGGCAATCTCGATCCGACTCCTGCCGGACGGGAAATTCGCCAAAACGGAAGTCTGGGTAAGAGGCACGGCCCTCGACTGGTGCAAACAGGAAATCCCCAAGGAAGACGAAGGGGCTCGCCTCAACCTCGTAAACAACCTCATAGACAGGATCCAATCCGTCTATGAAGCCGGCAGACAGAATCCCACACCGGCGGTAACCCCCAGGACAATAGTAGTTCCGTCCGTGCCGGTTCCGCCACAAATCCCCACCCAGGCGCCGGCGCCCACACAAGTGCAGTATCCCGCGCCGAGACCGCCACAGCCGACGACAATCACCCCGGCACCGCAGTTTACACACGCGATACAGACACCGCCCGCTCCTGTGCCACATGCACAGATACCAACAGGCATACCCAACAACCCGTCTTACACGAGACTGGGAAACCATTACTATCAACAAGGCAAATTAAACCTCTTCGGATATGAACACTGAAAACCCCATCCTTGAAAACCGGCGCATCTGCGCCTTCATCAACCACAAGGGAGGCGTCGCAAAGACCACCTCCGTCGCAAACGTGGGCGCCCGCCTGGCACAGCTCGGATACACCGTGCTCATGGTCGACCTCGACGCCCAGGCCAACCTCACCAAGCACTTCCTCAACCCGGAAGCGCCGTTCGACTACTACATCCACGACGCCTTCATGAACCCCGAGAAAGCGATGTCCCTGGAATCCATCAACGAGAACCTCTACCTGATCCCGTCGTCCATCAGGACCGCGGAGGTGGAGGCGGCCATCATCAACAGGAAACAGCGGGAGACCATCCTCAAGAAAGCGCTCGGCGCAATCGTATCGGAAAACATCTTCGACGTCATCCTCCTGGACTGCCCGCCGAGCCCCGGACAGATCACCGACAACATCATGACCGCAGCACAGGTGCTCATCGTCCCGATCACCGCCGATTCCTTCGCGCTCGAAGGTTTCAAGATGGTTGAGGCAAACCTGAGGCTCATCAACGAAGGCCTCAACCCGAACCTGAAGATCGACAAGATCCTCATCACTCAGTACAACAAGCAAACGACGCTCAGCAAGGACGTCACGGAACTGCTCTACAACATGTACAGCGACTCCGTCCTGAAAACTCCCATCAGGAACAACGTGGCCATCAAGAACGCCCAGACACACCACATGAGCATCTTTGACCTCGACCCCAACTGCAAGGCAGCCCAGGACTACGCCGCCGCCACGGACGAAATCCTTGATTACCTTACTGGCAGGGAGACGATAGCCTGAGTGCTTCAATCCATATAAAGACAAATAACAAATTAAAATACAAATGATTATGGCAAACAAAGACAACAGCGGCAAGGAGGCCCTCAAGAACCTCCTCGGAACCAAGATCACCATCCAGCCTCCGACCATCCAGAAAGAGGAAAAGCACGACGAGGAACCCGTAGAGGAACCCGTAAAGGAGGAGACCACCGTCCAGCGCGCGGGCCGTACCCGCAACGCGGAACCGACGGACACCACCGCACTCCGGCTCCCGATCGAAGACCTCAACAAACTGAAGGCGATTTCCGAAAAGGAGAACGTATCGCTTTCGGAACTCATCCGCCAGAGCATCCGGCGAGCCATCGACAAGTACGAACAGGAAAACGGTCCCGTCGAGCCGGTGAAGTACACCAAGAAATCCAACCGGCCCGTCTTCTAAACGACGGGCAACAATAAACTATACTAACCTGCGGGCCGGCCGTCGATATGACGCCTGGTCCGCTTTCTTTTTCCGACACCGAAAGAGTTCTTAAAGAATTTTACAAAGCCCCTCCCCTACAAGGGGGTGTTTCGGTTAAGAGAACATAAGCGAAACACCCCCGGGAAAACAAGGTATAATCAAGATGTAACTCCTCCGCCAGAATTAAAAATCCGCCGCCATGCCTACGACATGCCGGCGGATTTTCAATTCTCAAAGAGATATAGCAAAACAAAAACCTTCTTTTTGTCTACAATAAACAAGAATCAAAGCTTCGGAGTAACCGAAACCCTCTGGTAATTCTCAACCGTAATCTTCTGCTGCTCCTTCTGAACACGTTTCTGAGCCTCATCGACTTTGGCATTGTACTCCACGGCCTTAAAGCCGGTCAACGTCTGCTGCTCAAAGAGGACAGCAAGATTGTTCGGCTCCTTAACGCTGTTACACCAAACATCCGAGAGCTCGGGGCCACGCATGAACTCCATCCGGGACAAAAGCTTATCAGTGCTCTCGAACTTCTCCCCGAAGCCATACTCCAGAGCCCGCTTCACGGCTTCCGCATCCTTCGATGAGAAACCATCCATCTCAAGAACCTTCTTCAATCCGTCCAAGGAAACCTCAAACTCCTTCCCTTCCCCGTTCCCGGGGTTAAAACGAACCTCCCCGAGATAATAAGGGACACCGTCACCATAAATCAGCTTCACACAATCCTTTCCAGTCTCAAGCTGAAGACCATGATCGAAATACGGAGTATCACCCTTAAGCAAACCACGGACACCACGCTCGGAAAGACCGTTACGGAGCATCTCGACAAAAGAGTCAACACGCGAACGGGACTCACGAAACTCCCTGCCGGGAACCTGAGCGCCCAAAAGCGCCTCCCTGGTGGTTACCGTCTTCTCCATAGGGGTGAAATATAACGAGCAATCCCTCTGCAGGGAACGCTCATACGAGAACGAACCCGCCCTGTATTCCGAATATGCGCCGGCGTACTCCGTCTTCAAAGAATCAAGCTTCTTCTCGGAGACCGCCTTGGCATCAATCCCAAGACGATCCAGGGAAGCCTGGACCTTGGAGACATTCCCCTCGGACACACCCACAAAACGCTTCCCGTCCGAAGTCTCAATACCTTCATACCGATAATCCGAATCTACGGGAGGAACACCGGCCGCAGAAAGAATCTCTCCCGTACGCTTAGCAACTTCAACCTGGAAATCATCACGGCATACAACACTGAATGACCGGGAATCACCATCCGCGGCAAAAAATGCACTCAAAGATTCCTCCACTGAAGAACGATACACCTCCGGTGCAGAAAAAATCATGCTGCCGTCCGGAAGTTCAACACCCTTGATCTCAAAGGAATCACCAATCCGAGGACAATCTAAAAAGAACTTGGAAGCAAATTCAAGCTCCCTCTCCTTGATGAACCTCTCCCTGGCTTCCAGCTCGGCCTCCTTACGCGTGAGTTCCTCCTGACGTTCCGAAAGGGCCTCATCGGCCCCGGCTTCCAGTTCCACACGCCTCTCCTGCTCGGCCTCCTCCTTGGCCAAATCCGCTGCCGCATCAGAATAAAGTCGGCCGAAACTGCTGGCCATGACATCCTTCGGATCAACCGGGCTGTTAGTAAGCTTCGCCCAAAGACTGGAACCGGCATACGTAAGAACCCTAAAAGGACTCAGGAGCACATTCCGAAAGAAATCCTTATGGAAAGAACTCGCCATGTGAGCACAGATGCCGTTCTTGCCGTCCTTGAACTTCGAACCGAAAACAAAAAGCACATTCAAAGGAAATGGAACAATCATCAGGACGGCAAGCGTCTTGAGAAGACCGATATTGCGCATCTGACCCTGGAACAGCAAATAGCTGTTACCAAAGACCAGACCGGCAATAATAACGGAACTTAAGATACCCATAATGAATTACATTTTTACGTGATATTCGGAAGCCCGAATGGTGCGGATACGCTCAATGTTATCGCGCAGACGAACCAAGTTGGGATCCTCGGAAGTCTCAAAAGAGAAAGCAAGCTTATTGAAATTATTCTTGAGCTCCTTCGCATAATGGCTCCCCCGGCCACTCTCCTCTTCATACTTGTCACGCTCTTCCTTGACGTCTCCGAAATAACGGTTGTCAAAGACAATGCTGTCAAACTGACGGCAAAGGTCAGAAGCCTTCTCGTTCTGTCCGGCATAATGAACCGGAGCCCACTCCGAGTTCTTTACCTGCTTGGAATAATCGGCCTGTAACGGGGCCGCAGACAGATGACCATAGTTCTGTGTCACACCCTCATCAACCCTGCGATTAAACACAAGATTACCAGTCAGGGCGCTGATCTCAACGGAGCCGACAAGTTCGTCTCCGTTCCGAATACCAAGATAATCGGTCGCCAATACCGGAGAACAGAAAGAATCAGGCCCAAGCGAGCTCTCGTTGGAACCGATATATGCCTTGCCTATAGAAGACGCACAAGCGCGAAACTCATCAAAAACAGAGAGCTTCTTGAAATCATTATACGACGTCCCGTTCTCATCCGAAGGATTGCGAACCAAAGCATCAAAGAGACCATACTCAATATGAGTACGGACCTCATCCAGCACAGCCTTGGATTCCACCGCCCTACGTACGCAGAAAGGCATCCGGCGTTCCGCGGCGGAAAGAACCGTCGCAGCATCCTTAGCAGGATAATAATAGTCGCGGAAAATTTCCTTGCGGAAATCCGCATCTTCGCGGAACTCCACCCTCTTCCCGATACGCGAGCCAAGTATAGCAGAAAGACCGGCAACGGATTTGTCGACCATAGCATCAAGGGCGAGATACATATCATCAAGCTGACGCTCCTTCGACGAGGACTGCGACTCCTTGCGATATATATGACGCTGAACAAAAGCACTGGCGGCGGGATTTTTCTTGCTGGACTCAAGGATATCCTCAACACGACGGGACACAGGCTCGACCTTGCGAGAATAAATATCCATGAACGATTTCTTAAACTCCAACAGAGAGTTATAATCATTGAAAACAGATACAATCCCGTTCATCACCTCGTTCGCCCTTGCAGAAGTGCCATACTTATCAAAGCAGGAAAGGACATAATCAGGGAATCTCTTCCCCTTCTCAAGGGCAATAACAGAGAGCTCAAGAGTAGAAACAAGCTCCTTCTGCATGAAATAGGAACTCCAATCCTTATTCGGGATCATCACGCCGAGATCCGCCTTGGCCTCCGTCAGCTGACGACGGGCCTCCGCGACGGTACCAAAATCCTTCCAGGCCTTCCACTCGAGAAGACCGGCAATGTCTCCGTTACGATAATACTGCTTATCCAGGGCCCAGACCGGAAGCACGGAATCCCTACGAGAATAAACAAGCTTCCCGGCCTCGTTACGCTCACGAACGGAAGCATCAAAGACATAATAACGCTCAAGGATCTCCGGGGCCTGTCCGTCAAGATAGGTCTCCCCGGGGCGCTGCCATGCCTTGTAGGCGGCCTGGAAATCCTTACGGATATCTCCGCCAACAACGACGTTCTCCTCCCCGAAACGAGCCTTTATCCGGGCAACAAAAGCATCATAAGAGGTACGGACGGGAGAAACCTTCTCGTCAGAAGAAACAGGTTCCTTCACCTGCACCGCACCAATAAGATACTGGGCGGCCTCCGCGGGATTCTCCTCACAGCGAATGCCATTCTCAACAAGGAAGTTGTTAAGAAGATAACGATGGCAGAAATCCCCCGGCTTCTCATAACACAGGAAATAAACATCCTTCCCCTCGGACTGGGCCATATCCTTGATCTCCTTCACAGCGGAAAGGATCTTATCCTTATTGCTCTCCAAGGCCTTGCCATAAGCGTCGATATAACCGGCGTCATCAAGGGTTCCTTCCTTGTGCTGCTTGACGATATCACCCGGGTACACGGATTCGAACTCGACATCCACGTCAACGCCCTTCGGCCTGTTATTGGAAATCTGAACAAGGAAAGCATCCTTCGGACGGGATTTCGAACCGTAATAAGAGACATACAGTTTCGTCTCATTTGAGGGCGAAGCAAAAGCACCCGGCACCTCGATACCACGGAACTGAACTTCCGCACGCTCATCCCAGGCGGGGATATAATACTTCCTGCTGCCGTCCTTCCCGCACAAGACCTGCACCCTCGGATAAGGCAGCGACTTGACCTCCCGCGCAGGATCGAAAAACAGCTGACTGTACCCCAGGCCATTCATATTGGACTCCGAAGCCGCCTCGTGCTGCTTTCCGAAAGCAAGGTCATTCTTCTGGACATCCGCAAGAAGAAGGCGGGCAGAACCCACGTTCCTGCGCTCAAAGGTATCCAGCGTATTTGCGAAATCCCGAGGCACGAAACCGGCACACAAGTCTTCCAGCTTCGACATCGACTCGTCAGACTCCACACCGCGGAACCGACAGTCGGCAAGAGCGCCGGCAACAGCGCAAACCACAGGCGTATCGCCGCCATAAGATATGGCACGGCGAAGGATATCCTCAAACGAAGTACCCTCGATGGCGGCCTTGAATCCAGCCGCAACACTCAGGGTAAGGTCACGGGAGATAGAAACATCCGGACGCTCCTCGCCGATATAAAGATCCTGGACCTGCAGGGAGGAACCACGGCGACGAAACTCCTCCGAAGAAAGACCCAACTCCGAGTAAGCCTCGTAGCCCCCCTTCAAAATCTTATCCATGTCTTCCAGCGTCCCATGGTTCACAGCCCAGAGGCCGTCGGCGAACATCCGCACCGCGATACGGTCAGACTCGGAGACCTCCGAACACTCGCAGAGCGTGTCAACCATAGAAAGCATCTCCTCGCGGTCCCGGGAAGAATACATGAGGACCACGGCCGCAGAAGGCAGGAAACGGGCGTCAAAAGGGAATTCGACGCCGTAGTCATCCGCAAAACCCTCCAGGGCCTCACGCATGGAAACAGGATCAGTGCGACGTTCCCGATGGTTCGCGGTATCGAACATGAAACGCGACATCGCCGAACTCACCAGGAAAGCCTGCGAAGGCTCCACCTCCGTAGTAATCTCCGAGAACCTCGTCTCACGTGAACCTTCAGCATGACGGCCCATAATGAATACATACGGAGAGAAGAACTGGAAATTCTCCCCCAGCTCGAACTTATTAAACCTCCGGAACGGAGAACCGGCGAGATCGCCAACAAGATATCCTAACATAACAAAAACAATTACTTCAATTCAACACCGGCCTTCGCCTCGTGAGACTCGGACCGGAAACGACGTACATCCTCCCTCACACGTTCAATGTTCTCCTTCGAGAACATCTTGACAGACCCTTCACGAATAAAATCCTGATACCCGGCACAGGTACCGGTGTTCGGGAAGAACGACGAAACGACCTCCTTCCCAGAAACGAACTCCACCGCGAAAGTGTTACGGTCAGAACCACTCACGCGCATATACATGCCGCTGTTCTCATCCCGACCTGCCATGCAAGAAACAAACTCCGGAGTCGTAACGCCATCCGGCAAGGTCTCCCCTGCCATCCCTATGATAACACGACGGTTGAGGTCGTCAACCATCATCGAAAGCGTCTGCCTGTCCACAAAATAGGAATCGGCGAGGTCTATGCCCTCCTCCTTCATGGACCGGAGTTCCTTCAGACGATCTTCCACTCCCATCATCACCGCATACTGCTCTTTCCGTGAACAAGAATCCACAGAACGGCTCTCACCATCATAACCAAGGAGATAACAATTCGTACAATCCTTGAAATCAATGAAAGTCAAAGCCTCCACTTCCGGATAACCGGGGACATCCAACGATAACTCCTTAGTCCAAAACTGAGGGCCACAGAAATCCTTAGCAAACTTACCGGTAACCATGCGCTTGGAGTCAATCGCATAAGCGTATGCCGATTGGATCTTACTGAAGACCTCGGAACTTTTTTCCCTATCAGTAAAAATCTCATTCAGCTTCTCCTCCGTGACGACATCCTTCAGCCAGGAATCAACGGATTCCTTCACAAAGACGGCATTGTCCTCGGCGGAGCTGACTCCATCCGGCGGCGCGAGCTCCTTTGCATCGGAAATGACCCGGTTCCGGAATTCCTTAAGATCCGCTGCGGAAATCCCCAGAAGAAAACCCTCCAGGTCATGCTTATCAAAACGGTCCCCACCAAGCTGAATCTCAAAGGCAAGATCATAGGCTAGATCCCAGTTGAGAGAAGAACTGGCATAATAAGCCATATTGTTGACATTGGACAAAGTCTGATCATCGAGCTCCATATGATTCGCCTCAACATACTTGTGAACCTCATCCCAGGTCGCACGACCAATAATCCGCGTAGAACCCCCGGAGTAGTTCTCATTCATCTCGAAAGCCCACTGCTTCGCTTCCTGGTCATCATTGAAAAGACGAAACCCCTCATGAGGTTTTTCGTCCATATAATCGTGCTCTTCGTACTTAAACCAGATCATAACTCTATAACTTTACAATGTCGAAACTACTTCAGACCACGGGAACGGGCGCGCTCAATACAGAAGCTCTGATACTCCTCCCCGACACGGGAGAGGTTCTCACGCGAGAACACATCCTGGATCGCCTCCGGCAGGTTAGACGCACCACTGCGAGGACCAAAGGCATCGGCCCCATGACGAACACTCAGGGCGCCGCCCCTCTCATAGGAAAGCACCTTCCCCTCCGCGGGGACAAAGCCGGAGACAAGGTCCTCCTGCTCGGGCTCAATGCCGGCCATCGCACAGGCAGTACAGAGCACCGTCCGATTCAGGTTCTTCACGGCAAGTTCAAGAGCGACCTCATCACGTGCCGCCTGGCCGTAACCCTCGGAATCAAGGGCATGCATAAGCTCACCACGGGATACCAGGCCGTCGCCATTGTAGTACTTCTTCACCAATGAAGGAACCGCGCCCTCCCGGGAAGGATTCACACCCATGACTTCCGACATCACACGGGGAAGCTCCTCCGGCATGTGAAGGACCGCACCCTCCTCGTGACGAAGACGGTTCTCAAGGACGGGATCCGTCTGGTCGAAGAAATAATGCTTCGTATCCCCGTCCGTGAGCACGTCGACGCTCTGGAAAAGAGGCGGACAGAATTCGCCGGACCTGATGCCGTCCTGCATAGCATCCGCCATATGAGAATGAAGCTCCATGACATTCTTACGGCACAGCGTCCTGGTATGCAGGAACTCAACAATCGATTTAAGATCCATCAAACCCTCGTGAGGAACACGGAGGCGCTCGCCGTCGAAAGAAAAAGTCATCACCTCACGCCTCGGAGAACCGCTGTAGGAACCCTTTCCAGTCTTCACACTGGAGCCCTTGCCGCGGGGATCATCATAGTAATTGAAAATCACCGTATTCTCGTCCTTCACAGACGGGAACGAAAGCTCACCATCCAGGCGCTTCCACTCGGGAAGATCCAGCCCACGACGGGCATAAAAACCCTTGAAAGCCGGCTTCTGACCGAAGCCCGCCTTACGGCACAGTTTGACGCGGATGTCATCCACGGAAGACTTGAGCTGCTCCCACTCCCTGGGGCTGAATTCAATAACTCTTTCCATATCAATTTACTTTAACTTGTTTTCAAACCTGACACTCTCCTCTTTCTTCGAATCGTTCCGGGGGGTGTCCTTGATCGGAACACCACCACGGATAAAATCACGGCGGGCCATCGCTATGTTTTCCTTCGAGAGAACATATTTCTCCAATAAGGAACGGAGGTCCTTCGAGGACATGAACCGGATCTCACCGTCACGACCCTCTCGGACCTTGAAAGCCCGGAAGGATTCGGAATAATGAGACGGGACAATCTCCACAAAAGACTCCTCCCCGCCACGGGAGACAACACGGAGCGACTCGCTGCGACCATCCATCATGGTATAACGAGCACGCTCGAAATGATAAAGCCCTGCAGCATCCGTTTCGTTGATAAGGTCGCACCCGCGAACCAAACGATGCGAGAACTCAGAACACAAACCTTCCAGTTCGGAACAATGCTCAACGAAGGGCT
>Ga0310786_10003991_pt1 | contig 20832 bp, 12 predicted proteins | sample AusTroGonzalo_MG_FD_203881 | JGI IMG/M metagenome (GOLD analysis project Ga0310786, IMG submission 203881) | Bovine rumen microbial communities from tropical cattle in Woodstock, Queensland, Australia - Gonzalo_03 (v2) (version 2) | ecosystem: Host-associated > Mammals > Digestive system >... | reverse complement strand
AGTATTGGCGCCTGCTCTTCTTCGGCTTTTGCGGAAGATTCGCCTGCTTTGATGCGAGTGATTTTAGGTTTAGCCATTTTACTCCTTTAGTATTAAAAAAAGTCTGATACCAGACTTGTCAATAGTATACTACTTGGAAAACAAATAGTCAAGGTATTCTTTGAGCATTCTGGTACCAGAAATGATTGGCAGATAGCCTGAGAGCTGGCGACGAATCATGAATTCGAGGTCGAAATCATTATCCCAAATATTGATGGCATTCTGCATCTGGCGATAGCACATTTCGAGCTCTTCGTCGTAGTCGTTACCCTTTACATCAAGGTGGAAGCTGCTAGCCACATCGGCTACGCCACCGTCGTGAGTTGAAATAAGCAAATTGAGGTTCGCGACATCCTTCATCCAGGATGTGCCACAGGCCTCTAGGCCGACAATCGGTAGATTGATGGCGGTGTTGCTACCAGCGGAAAGCGCGAAGGCAAGCTTCTCGTCGTAGTCTGCAAGATAGTGAACGTGGGTATTAAGATAATCATCCTCGCGAATCTTATCGAGAATCTCATTAAGCTTGCGAACCATTCTATCATCACCAGTATGGATACGACCAGTCAAAATATAATGCGCGCCACGTGGCTCCAAGACTTCGCGGAGTTTCTTGGCGTCGGTAAACGGCATTTCTGGGCGCTTGTAATCTACGAATCTACGCTTGAAATCAAATACATAATCCTCTGGTGAAAATTCCAAGATATTGCCGTTCTGATCCGGACGAGACTTAAGTACCTCGTTAAGCAGCTTCCTGCCTTCGGCCTTGAAATTACGGATCGTCTCGGCGTCAACCTTGGCGATAGCCTCAGTATAATCCTCAGTCGGAGCGAGAGTATCATCCAAAATTCCATTCTTGCGATAGAAATCCAGAATCTCAGGTACAACCCACTTCTTCATATCAATACCGTTCGTTACGGCTCTAAACTTCACCTTATTGCCTGCAATATCATGATAGTTTGCGACCTTAGCATGGAGCTTGGAGACGCCACTACGAAGTTCAGCAATTTCAATTGTTACAGCAGAAAGCTTCATATGGCCATTTTCAAATTTATCGTCAAGCCATTTCTTTACGGCCTTGGACTTGAGGTTTGGATAAACGAAACGCTCGAACTGTTCACGGCTAAACTCTGCCTCAGCCGCCTGGACCAAGGTGTGATTAGTATATAGCGTATGCTTGCGCGTATAGACCACGGCCTCATAAAAATCCATGCCGTTTGATGCAAGCTCATCAAGACGAGCTAGCGCAGCAAAGAAAGTAGCAACCTCATTTAATTGCATGATGGCAGGCTTAAAGCCAAGTAACTTCAAGGCAGCGTAGCCACCGAAACCAAGCGACACTTCCTGATAAAGACGATGATCCGACCCACTAAGCCCAGAATAGAGCTCGCCAAAATTCGGCTCCGTTACGGAAACAATGCGAGTATTCCTAAACTTCTTTTCAACCACATCAAGACGGCAAAGTGTGTCATTGCAGCGAATATTCACACTATCAACATAGCGGAAACCAAATGCACTGTAATCAACCCGGCGGTGCTCGTCAAAGAGACGGCCGTTTTGCATGACCTGGTGTGCTTCTTCCGGATAAAAAGGTGTTAATAGTACTAGTGGTACGCCATTTTGTTCGGCCACACGCCTTGTGTCAGCTGCTAGAATACCAAGCCCACCGCCACCGCGAATACCATTTTCCTGATCGTATAATTCAAGTGTCCAATAAGTATATGGACGATCGCTCGACAAAGAATAAGTGAAATTTTGCCTCTTTACAGCGGCTTCAAAATCATCAATATCCTCAATATTTTCGAGCGGATGATAAAAATATGGTTCGTCAGTCATTCCGCTTATGATTATATCATAAATATAATATATATAAACTCATTAGTACCAAAATTCTTTTGGCAACGTATCTGCGATGCGTTGGTGGAATTCGTAATCAAATCCTTCGAGTTTTTCTGGGACTTTATTACCCTTGAAATACTTTTTGCGAATTTCTTCTGCTGTCATTACTCTACCCGGGATTAGTTTATATTTTTTATGCAGATTCAGTCCGCGCTTGAAATTCTTCGGTGGCAACACACCAAGTGGCAAGAAATCACAATCCATCTCTGGGTCGCTATATAGACGCTTGGCGAGCATCGCCATCGTTGGAATGACCTCTTCCTTCTTCTCATAAACAGCTGGTGTCTTGAAGACTTTTGCCTGCCTCGTAGCAGACGGCGCCACAAAAATTACGCCACCATTTTTCAAAATCTCATGTGAACAATTGGTGTACATGTCACGAAATTCACGCTTAATGCGGGACGCGTTCTCAAAAAGCTCCGTCCCCTCTTCGAAGTTCAGTTTTTTCCAAGTAGAAGGTGTGATTGTTGGGGTGATGATGATGCCAAACATTTTGAGCTTTTCATAGTGCTTCGAAAGTGCCTCGTACCATGGCAAGTTTACAGGAAAAAGCGTTTCCTTGCCGCCCATTTTGTCAATCTTCATCGTGAGGATTCTGGCAATTTCGCCAAGTGACGGATGGTTAAAACCAATCACAAGCCCGTGCTCACCGCATTTTGGTAAATCTCCACATTCACCAGGTGTAACTCTGGACAGAGTTCTAACTAGTTTCCTTCTGGCACTCTCTGCGTGTTTGTCCTCATCTTTTTTCGGCCCTGTAGTACTAAGGAAATAATTAATCGCCGTGCGGCAAACTTTGCCCACCGGAATCATTTCCCTGCGGAGCTTTTCTCCGCCGAGACTTCTAAGCAGCGAATAATTTTCGTAGATAATTTTGTGATTGATTTCTTCACCACTTAGTGTTGCAAGTTCTTCACTCGAAAAAACTTTCTTGCTCATAAAAGCATTATAGCACAAAAAATCCCTGACCCAGAATGGTCAAGGATTTCTTGTAATGTACTGAGGTGTAAGTTACATGCCAAACAGTCTGAATTGTTCGAAGAGTGTAATCATCGAGTTTGCGACTGTTGATGCCAGCTTCATAGCAATATCGCAGCAGACACCAATAACATCCTTCTCGGTGTCGCCAACTGTATCGTTCGCGACTGCAGCAATGTGGCCTTCAGAGCCTTTGGCGATGCCTTCAACTTGGCCCATCTCGATAAGCTTCTTGGCGTTATCTCTAGCGCCGCCGGCGTTACCATTAAAGATAGCTTCGCCGATAGCTGTACAGGCCATACCGATCAGTAATCCGAATACAATTTCGGGTCCAAACGGGAAACCGAGTACGATGGGTGAAAGCAAACAGAGGATTGACGGCGTCAGCATGAATCTTAATGCATTATCAGCGGCAATCTCGATTGCTTTGTCGTAATCAGGCAGTACTGTTCCTTCCATTACTCCAGGAAGGGCAAGCTGTCTTTCAGCTTCCTGTACCATTTTATCGGCAGCTGCTGCGGTGTTGCGACCGAGCATACCGATGAACTTCTTAGTAACGCCCATGCCGAAGATGATTCCGACAATGATAGAAACGAGGACTACCGGGTTGCTGAGGTCGGGCACAAATGTCATACCCCCAAGGAACGCTATACATAGTGCCTCAACTGCAAAGGATGCAGAACCTATCGCATTGCCTTTACCTACGGCTGCTGTCATGTTTCCTACGGCATCTAGATTATCAGTAATAACTCTAACACCTTCTTCTAGACCACATGATTCAGCAATACCACCGGCATTGTCGGCAATAGGTCCGAAAGCATCAATTGATACTGTCGTACCAACAAAACTGAGCATACCAACTGCAGCGATTGCAACTCCATATGAGCCAGCTATAAATACAGAAACTAAAGTCGAAAATCCGATTACGCAAATAATCGGCAGTACCGACTGATTGCCGATACTAGTTCCCTTAGTAACCATTAGAGCTACGCCGTCTCTGGCTGTTTCTGCAAGGTCTTTTACGGGGTTAAACTTTGTAGAAGTATAATACTCCGTAATCATACCTACTGCAACTGATGAAACGATGCCAAGCAGTGCGCAGAACCAAGGTGACACCCAGCCCCACTTAAAAGCATCAACTGTAACATTGCCAAACAGTAGATAGGAACCGTATAGTCCAATTACAGCAACTACTGCGGCTGATATCCAAGTTGCAAGGTTGAGTTCTCTTGCGGGGTCCTCTACCTCGAGTGAGTATTCTACATACACCGAACGGTAGCCCGGTGTAGTCTCGTCCTCACGGAATGCAGGGCGTTTGTCGGGCTCGAGATTAGCGTATTGTTTCTCGTACTCTGCGGTCGCCATTGTTATCCACTTATGTCTCTTTCTGTTCTTTAAAATGATATACATTACAGAAACAAGTGAAGCGAAGAGTCCTGCCATACAGAGCAGTATCGGGAATACGCAAGCGGCGGTGAGGAGTGTCTGATTACCTTTGAAAACCTGGAATGATATAAGGGCACACGCTGTGGGCGTAGCCATCAATGATTCCAGAAGGTCAGATATGTTTCCTGCGATATCGTTTACCAAATCACCGATAAAGTCGGCAATTGTACAAACGTTACGAGGATCGTCCTCTGCCAAGTGGTGCCTGCCTTTTCCTACGTTGTCAGCAGCGATGTCAGCAGCCTTGGTGTAGTTACCACCAGCTACACGATTAAACATCGCGATAACTGAACAGCCTAAGGAATAAGCAGTGAGTCTCATAGTTACAGGATTACATGTGAAGCCGCCGATGATGCTGGTAGCTTGCGCATTTGCGTCCGCTCCACCCGAAGCTATCCAGATAATCAGATAGCCGAGGAAGCCAAACGCGGGCACGCTGAATCCGCTTGTACTGCCACCCATCAACGCAATACGAACGGTTCGGCTCATTGCCTTAGTCTTCCTTGCAGCATTGGCGGTACGGACATTACCGTATGCACCACCTCTCATTCCGATTTGCACGGAAAAAGAGGATAATACTGCGGCCAACAAGAAACAGGCGCCAGACCACGCCTCCCTAAAAAGTGAATATGTCAGTGCTATGACGAATGCCGTCGGCACAATTACACGGTATTCACGATTTAAGAAGGTCTTTGCGCCAGATCGGATAATCGCAGCTCTTTCTACCATTAGTTTCGTTCCTTCTTTATGCGCCTTAAGGTTCATAAAGTTAAAGAACAAAAGTCCGAATGCTGCTGCGATTACGCCAAATGACAAATAATAGATTACATCCACATTTATCATAGGCACACCTCCTAAAATTTAATGTAGTACAGAAAAGGGCCTTTTAAAAGTCAAAAGGCCCACCTGTCTGCCCGAATTATAACACAAAAATTTGTTTTGTGTTATAATATGTATATTGAACGAATCCGTTGGGGATTCGCCAAGTGGTAAGGCAGTGGGTTCTGGTCCCACCATTCGGGGGTTCGAATCCCTCATCCCCAGCCATAGAAAATATCCAACCCTGCGGTTGGATATTTTCTATTTCACGATGCATCTTACAGCGAAGCCATCCCACTTATTGTATGAGTTGGCCGGAGTGACCGTATTGATATTGCTGCTAGTGCCGATGCCAAAACGATAGGCGTTGACGGAGTTGGTCGCCGTCGCGGTCCAGTAACGTGCATAGGTGCCGCGTCCACCAGGTTTATTATTATTATAGTCACCAGATCGGACGAAGTTGTTCGGGTATTTGAGAAGACTTGTGGCGGAGTTAGTAGCACCACCATTTATAATTCTGTTAAGTTCGGTAATATCGCTATTTTGACCACCAGTAGGTAAGCGCCAACCGGCTGGACAGATGTCGCCAGTCACACTGCCAGTATCCATGGCGTAGGTGCCATTGCCAGCTGTCGCCGTAAACCAGTTATACATTACGCCGTAGCTATACCAAGATCTATTCGTTGAGTTAGCATTATATGTTGGAGTGAAGCTACGATTAATATTGTTCGTATTGAATTGAACCGTATCAATACAGCCGCTATTGTCGGTATTGCACATAGTGTTTGTGGATGCGGTGTTTTGAACAGCCGAAAGGAAGTCGGTGGTAGGTGAATTTGTATTAGTGCTATCAAATGTGACAGTAGATGGATCGAGACGCAAGTTTTCAGTCATCCAACAATTGTTGTCCTGAAGTTTTGTGACAGTATATATATTATTGTCGCGCGTATCCATGAGCGCAAGAGTGTCGCCAATACTTAGGGTAGCACACTCGCTAGTGCCAAACGTTTGCATAGTGTAGGTTGAATCGCTTTCAATCCAAACGGCATAGAAGATTATTTCATTGTTTGAATCAGCATTATTGGTATAGAACGCATTATTAACGGTTATTGATTCATTTGGACCGTAAATCTTAACTGTTTGGCCATTAGCAAGTTTAGTGGCAGCATCGGGATCTAGACTCCAACCGCCAAAGCCGTAACCGGTGCGGGAGAAGTTTGGAGCGACCAAGCGATAAGTGCCGAGCGGCAAAGGATTGACATTGACGGTACTCATAGAACCAGCGTCGGAGCCATTGCCGTCATAAATGAGAGTGTATTGGATTTCCCACTGAGCATAAAGCGTAAGAGTGTCGCCATCAACGAGTGAGAGTGCTTTGGCGGCATTAGCTACTGAACTGTTTTCGGCGACGGTTACACCATTGCCGTTTGTTTGTGTATTCCAGCCACGGAAGATTGCGTGCGGTCTAGTGAATCCATTAGCGGCTGAAATTGCTGTGCCAAAATCAACATCGGACTCATCCGTCATACTGCCGGTCCCACCATTAGCATCGTAGTGGATATTACCAATGATGCTATAGTTACCTTTATAGACGCAGCGCACTGTTTGGCCACGATATTTGTATGTCGGGTTCGAATTCAAACTTACGCCGTCAGCTTTAAGCCAGAGGTTTGGAGTACGATCACCGTCGAGGGCGTTTTGTGTAGCATAGCTACTAGAGAAACCACGGTTGGCTGCAGTGCTACCCTTTTGTTCGCCACCCATAATAAAGTTCAGTGGATATTTGCGCCAACGCCTGGAAGCGGCAGGGCCGCTAGCGGTGCCAGAAGGTTGGCTCGCGCCATTTCCGCCCGCAGCGATATCTAACGCTGCAAAGTTGCCAGTACTGCCGTAGCCACTCGGCAGTTTCCAACCAGACGGACAAATATCGCCATTGATTTCTAGTCCAGCCGCAGAAGTTTCGAAAGTACCATTGCCAGCTGTGGCGGTATGCCAGTTATAAAGATTACCATAAGAATACCACGAACTAGTATTGTTGTTGGTATTGTATGAAGCTGCTAATGCACGATTGGTGTTATTGGTGTTATGTTGGATAGTATTAATACATGCCGCGGTACTTGATGCGCAAAAAGAATTGGTTGAAGCTGGGTGATTTTCATTGATGGTATTAGTAAATGATGCGTTTGGGTTATTGGTATTGATGCGAGTAATTTCCAGATCTTGGTCAGACAAATCCAGGCGTAAATTTTCTATCATCCAACATTGACCGTCAACTTGTTTGGCGACAGCATACGTATTTCCATCACGGGTATCAGTGAGAGCAACGATATCTCCTTGGCTTAGATTATCGCAACCTTCCCATCTCTGCAAATTACCGCTGGACTGGATCCACCTGGCAAATAATTGTAGGCCAGACTGTGAAAGGTCACCAGTTGTGACGGCTTCGTTTGGACCGTAGTTAGTACCAGAACCGTCGGCTGCGGTATTCCATCCGGCAAAACCATAGCCCGGTCGTGAATAGTTAGGGGCCAATAAGGTGATTTCTGTGTTGGAACTGACCTGTTGATTACTCATAGTACCGGTACCATCGTCACCATTACCTTCATAGCAAATTTCGTTAGCTGAACAAGCTAAGTTGGCGAGAACGATGATTGTAAATGTGTTAGCATAAGAGCCGCCGATCGTGTTGACTGCTGGCTTTACGCCAAAAGTCAAGGTATGTGTGTTTTGTCCCGCAGAATTAGCACTAAAAATTTCCCTGCCGCCCGAATTCGGCTCTGGAACTGGCATGAAGTTTGCGCCATTGTCGATGCTAATACCATAGCCGTCCCCTACTGATGCTGCTGGAATGGATGTTTGACCAGAACCCAACGTGAAGGTTGGAATGGTAAGAGACGAATCAGTGAGCTCCGTAAGTGCGGTCGTAGCGCCACTCGTGGCGATTTTGATTGTATAACCAAGGCTGTTTGACGTGGTGGCCGTGATGGCGGTATCGGCAGTGCCGAATTCCCCCGGCATTAAATCGATTGCTAACTGGTTAGTAGACAACGATACGCTCAATGTATCAGCAGCAAAAACCTCCTGATTCGTGAAAATTAGGCTGAAAATCGTGGTAGCAAATACGAAAATCAATATTTTCGCGCCCCTCATCGGGACACACTCTCCACACTCATGCTTAAATTATAGCACAAACGCAATGAAGAATATAAGAATTTTATCACATTGACTAAAACATAAAAATATGCTATAACTACACTAGTTACTCGATGTCCCAATCTCTAGTGAAAGGAGTGATCAATATGATTAGAGATTGTATTAAAAAATTAGGAGCAAACGGCGTGTTTGTACCACTGAATTTATCGATCCTTATAGGATATTTCTTTGGTACGGCAATATTTGTTGCCTCGATGGCGCTCTGTGTAGAGCTGATTAAGGCAGGGGTAATGTCAACGGCATTAACATCATTCTGTAGGACGATGTTTAGCGGAACAACGCTGTTTGTCTTTGACACAATGATTTTTGCAGGCTCTTTTGTCCGGTTGATGATTGATTTTAACAAGGATAAAATCCTGTGGTAACGTATTTTATTTTTCATGAAATAGCTGACCAATGGGTCGGCTATTTTTTATGCTTTTCGCGTTTATGCTATAATGAGCTTGTTATGAGTAAAGAAAGAATTCCGAACGGCGACAATAGTGGTCTTGCTCAAAGAGAGATCAAGACGGTGGCTGGCATGCCGGAGTATAGCAACATAGAAAAAGCGTACTATAGCGAGCTAGGTGAAAAAGTCGGGAATGCAGCTAATTACTACGGCAACGGAGAAGTGCTTTACTCGAATAAAAATGCCTTAGTGGATGATATTGAAAGCCCAATCGATAGAGAAAGGCTTAACGGAATGACGTCAAGGCAAGAAGCGCGTCTAAACGATTTGATTTGGAAACTGTCAGAATTGTACGGAAAGAGAAAAGGGCGCAGCCTCTGCCCTCTGCTTGAGAACGCTGTAGAAGCGGGATATGGTTGGGGATATGGCTGTGATTATACTGGCTATATAAGAGGACTATCAGAAAACGAAGAGTTTTATGGCTTTACCCATTGGTATCAATATGCGATGGAGCGCTACGCTAGAGAAGAATTCTTACCGCGAGCTAGAGCATACGAAAAGAAGTATATAAGCGATGTTCAGGCACTAATAGAAGGCGGGTTGTTGCCTGAGGAGTCTGAATGGAAGTTGCAGCAATTTAGAGACTATAAACTCAAGTATACAATTGTCGACGAGGTTAAGGAGCAAGATAACGCTGGTATGTGTTATTATAATCCAGAGTCGGATTCCACAATCACTTACAATATTTCCTACGGGCTCGATGACGACCCGCATAGTTTTGATGATAATGTATCAGATTTCGAAAAAATCCTATGTCATGAAAACACCCATAGGATAGTGGTTTCTCTCTTTGATAAAGTAATAGGAAGCGAAAACTCAGTCCACAACAATAACTACAAGGAGTCTGTGTGTGGAAATGACCCCGAGAATAAAGAAATAGTCACGGAAGCGGATCGGATTTTTCGCGAAGGTACGACAGAATGGCTTAGTAGGATTATTAGTGGAGCTACAACTGTCGATGCTCCTATAGATGACGAATATGGATCGTATCATGTGGAGCGAAGAGTATTGCAATATCTCCTAAACGAGGGTGATAAGAAAATCAATCCAGCCACGTGGTTCAAAGTTTGTCAGGATAACGCTGTGGATAAAATCGAGGACAGGGCCGGACGTAAGGCTGTGATGTCTGCACTATTTGAAGCCTTCCCTTCCTGTAAGACCGAGCTCGACGTTACTAAGCTGATTAACGAGCGTTTTAATTGGTACGATTTTCAGATAAAAAAAGAAGCCAAAAAAGCGTAAAAACTATTCACAAAACTCATTGCGTTTGTGCTATAATTTTAGTATGAGTGTGGAGAGTGTGTCCCGATGAGGGGCGCGAAAAAGATAATTTTCGTTATAGCCACTTCTCTTCTTAGCCTGATTTTAGGCAGTCAGGCAGTTTTTGCTGTCGACACTTTGACACTAACCTTGTCTACTAACCAGGTATCGGTCGATCTCATGCCGGGAGAATACGGCTCCGCAGATGCCACCATTACAGCCAACACATCCAACGTCCATGGTTACACGATCAAGATCATGACCAACGGCAACTCGGCAGACCTTGAGGACATTACTGAACCAACTAGAGTTATTCCGACATTTACTTTGGAGGCTGGCCAGACTTCCATCCCGTTTGCTTCCCTCGGTGATGGTTATGGTATTAGTATAGACAGCGGTGCTAACTTTATGCCGCTCCCAAGCCCAGCCTCAAACGGCAAAGAGTTGTGGCACACGAATACTGCCGGCCAAAACACCTACACTCTCACTTTTGGCGTGAAGCCGGCAGCAAATACTATTGGTGGTACTTATGAGAACTCCTTCTCGATCGTCGCTCTCGTTAATCCTAGCTGTCCGATTGATGAGATTTGCTACGAAGGCAATGGTGACGATGGTACCGGCACCATGGCAAACCAGCCAGTTCAGTCTAATGCTGCTGCAACTCTCCTTTCGCCAAACTATTCAAGGCCAGGCTACGGCTTTGTTGGTTGGAATACGGCTTCGGACGGTTCCGGTACTAACTACGGGCCAAATGAAACAATCGCGAACGTGGGTGATTTATCATCGGAAGGTCTCATCCTCTACGCAAATTGGGTGGCATCTTCCGGCAATCTCCAAGGTTGGACTGGTTGTGGGGCGATGAACGTAAATGACGTCATTGCACTCACGGATACTCGTGACGGCAGTACTTACGCCATCTCCAAGCACCCAGACGGCAACTGTTGGATGATGGAAAACCTCCGTCTAGATCTTTCGGATACGAACCTTTCTATCGATAGCACAAATACCAACAATCCAACCGCCAGCTTTGTTACGACAGTCAATAATCATCCAGCATCAACAAACAATTTCTGTACAAACACCAACGCTGCTTGTATCGACCAAGTATTGTTTAATAATAACAACCTTAACCGCAACAACACTCCAAGCTACGATGCGCAAAATAATACTAGCCAGTGGTATTCGTACGGTATTTATTACAACTGGTATACCGCCACGGCTGGCTATGGCACTTATGCGTTTAATGTCCAGGGCAACGTAGTGGGTGGTGACATCTGCCCTGCCGGTTGGCGCTTGCCTACTGGGTATGGCATTGACGCAGACCTCTCAAAACTCGATATTGCTCTTGGCGGCAATGGTACAAACCAGTCGAATGTCCTCGCAGCATCTCAGAGATGGAGGGCCTACCCGATGAATTACATCTATTCCGGCGAGCAACGTGGCAATACCGGTTACAACCGTTATGCGTCTGGCTCATATTATTCATCAAGCGTATCCACTAGCGAACGTGCTGATAACCTCTGGCTCCAAACGACCGGCGTTGCTATGAATCATAATACCAATCCAAGAAACCGTGGTCTCCCTGTGCGCTGTCTAGTAATCGAGACTCGCCCAGCAACCAGTACAATCCACTATGAAGCAAATGGCGGTGTTGGTACTATGACCGACGACGAAAATGTTGACTTTGCTACGGCTACTGCGGCGACGCTCGCCTTCTCCAGGCAATACTTCAACTTTGATAGTTGGAATACAAAAGCCGACGGCACCGGTACTATAGTGTCGGACGGTGGTTCGGTCTTAAACGCTGTCAATGCTCTTGGTCTGGATGATGGTGATACTCTCACCCTCTATGCAATTTGGCACCCAATTTACAACGTCATCTATGATGGAAATAGCGCGAGCTACGGTTCGATGAGTAGCTATCACCACGACGATGTACTTGATACTACCGTCCAGCTTGTTGCGCCAAATCTATACAAGACCGGCTATGGCTTTGCCGGCTGGAGCCCAGATCCAGATGCAGCTACAAAGATAGCGAATGGCCAAACCGTGACAATGTACGGCCCGAACCAAATCATTACTGCGAATAATACCTTCGTCCGAGATGCAGACAATACTAATACCATTACGCTATACGCAACATGGCTGGCGCCAGCTCAGGGTGCTTCGATGCAATCATTTACTACGGCAGAATGTACGGCAATGGCTGTTGGCGATATAATAGCTCTCTCGGATACTCGTGATAATAATGTGTATACTGTCTCCAAATTAAAAGATAATAAATGCTGGATGATTGAAAACCTCCGCCTTAATCCAGCAACAGCTACAATTACAGCGGCTAATACAAACTCTCCAACCACTGCCTTCCTTAATGCCCTCTCCTCTGCCGCAAGTACTAACACCATGTGCACAACGAACGATTCTGGCTGTGATGATCAGATTGTATTTAATACGAACAATATCAATACTAGCCTCACTGCTTCTCCAACTACAAATAATAGTACTAGCTCTTGGTATAGTTACGGCGTAAACTACAACTGGTACACTGCTACGGCCGGTAACGGTACCTACTCAATGAATAGTGGCAGTGTGACCGGCGATATTTGCCCTACTGGTTGGAAACTCCCGACTAGCGGTAGCAATAGTGATATGTATAACCTCAACCGTGCCACTGGCTCAAACAACGGTCTTCTTAAGTATCCAAACAACTTCGTCTTCGGCGGCGACTTTAATACAAACTCCGCCGGTGGCCGTGGTACGTACAGCCGTTATTGGAGTGCCACCGCTAGCAACGCCAACAATGCCTATCGTCTCGGTATTAATATTGGCTCCGTCACTCCAACAAATGCCTGGAATAAGTGGGTAGCCTTCACTATCCGCTGTATCGCCCAATAACCACCACCCCTGTTAAGCATTGACTTTTTGAGCGAAATGTGCTATAATAAAGATATTACCTAGTATTATTTATTTTTGGTGGTTTTGCCTAAAGAAGGAGAGGTGATGAAAATGGCAAAAACATTAATGTACCAGTGTTATCCCATACCAAAAAGTTATCCGGTATGGGGCGAGGATGATCCCCTAAAGCCTTTTTATCAGTGGGATGTGGTGAATATGAGCCACTTAATCCCAATGTGGAAAGAGCTTGAGGTAGACGTTGTATGGTTATCTGGGATATTCAAAAGCCCGAGGTATGACCACGGCTATGACATCGGGGATTATTATAATCCGGAGCCGTACGTGGCATGCGAAACGGAACTAATCAACTTCGTTTATGATTGTCACAAAGCGGGCATCAAGGTCTACGTGGATTTGGTTCTCAACCACACTAGCACCAGGTGTAAGTGGTTCAAGAAACACCCAGATTGGTATTGGTGGAGTAATGAACCGAAGGAGGGTTGGCACAACCTCTTTAATGGTGGACCCGCATGGGAATACCATAAAGACAGGAAGTCCTACTATCTCCACATGTTCCATAAGGAACAGGCGGACCTCAAATGGTTTAGCGACGACGGCGTTATTAATGAGGAGCTCGTAGAAGAGTTCCGCCGCGTTGTAAAACACTGGATGCACTGGTTTAACGTTGATGGGTTCAGGCTCGATGTGCCTCAATCTATCAATAAGGACCCCGCCACAGATGAACTCGGGTTTATGGATATGGTCGGCAATAATGATAAGGCCATCGAAGTTATTAACCGAGTTTTTGACGGCATCGACTGCGGTCTCGTCATGGAGATGTTTGATCCGACAAAGGATGGCATCATCATGAGAGATTACCTTAACAAGACGAAAGTAAATTACATTATGAATGTCTTGATTAAGGATAAACCCGCAGGTGAGCTTGAGGAGGCAATAATGTCGTATTCTGAATATGACAATTATATGTTAGATCTCGAGTCTCACGACTCTATGCGTTTTCTGTCACGTGAAGGCATGAACCGTGACAAAGAAATGAATGCGCTATTTTGGTACGGTGCAGAGAATATATGCATCTACCAGGGGCAGGAACTCGGGCTTAAAAACCCGGAGCTCACGGACGAGCAGATTCTTGCTCTGGATGCGCAGACCGCAATGCAGCATGAGCTTGGTGTACCTATTGATCGCCTACATACGCGCGCAAACGCACGCGTCCCCTATCCGGAAGACGAGCTAAAGCGTCAACAGGAGGATGAAAATTCCTTCCTGAGTCGCTTTGAAGCAGAGGCTCACCTCTGGAAAAGATTACCGTAATTTATATGAAAAACCATGCGTCAATACGAGCATGGTTTTTTGATGCATTGGATTATTCGCTACGCAAAGCCTCGACTGGGTCGCGCTTTGAAGCAGACTTGGCTGGAATGAGACCACCAATCAGGGTGAGTACTACGCTAAGGCCAATAAGTATCACAGCACTAATCGGCATCAGCTGCGCATAGAGCGGCGTATCGCCGATAAAACTATGCAAAATCGCATTGATTATTGGGATGCAGATATAAGTAATCCCGATACCAAAGATGCCAGACAGGAAGCCGATAATAAACGTCTCCGCATTAAAGATGGACGAAATATTATGCTTACTCGCGCCAATCGCGCGGAGAATACCAATTTCCTTCGTACGTTCGTACACAGAAATATACGTAATAATGCCAATCATAAAGGAAGACACTACGAGCGAGATGGAAACAAATGCAATCAGTACATAGCTCACTGCATCTACAATTGTCTTCACGGAAGACATCAAAAGTCCTGTTGTATCAGTATACTCAATTACCTTGCTGTCCTGCTTGTATTTTTTCATCAAATCGTTGTAACTATCGAGAAACTCCATGAAGTGAGATTTGCCATCAAACGAATTAAAATAGAACGAAATATAAGTAGGGTCGTCCCTGTCTTGGTAGCCCATCGCAGCAAGATTTGTCACGAGCGTGGCCTCATTCTTATTAAAGAGAGTTGTAATAATACGCGAAAGTTCCTTTTCGGTAAACTTCAATTTAAATGCACCAACAAGCGCATCCTGGTCTACATTTAGCGAGCTAGCGAAGCTATTGGTGAGGTAGGTGGTGAGTCCACCAACTTTCGTGAGCACCATACTCTTCACTACCGCCTCAGTCAGATTAATAGACAACGTCTTTAAAGTGGTGGTAATTAGTGTCTCAGCATTTGGTATAGCATCGCCAGCCATCTTCAGTTTAAGCAGACCACTATAAACCTCGGCAAAGGTTTCACTTGGTGCGAGGTAAGTCTCGTGCAAATCTGAGAAATCCTTCCCTTCAATAAACTCACCGACCCAGGCCTCAAGTGTTTCAGCATCAATTGGCGGCATTGCGTCTGGTATAGCACCAAGCCCATCACTCATATCAAGCGGTGCACCAGCACCAGCCTCCTCACTATAGTTAGAAAGTTCCGCAATCTTCCCCGCCATAAACGTCTGGAATTCCGTCATGAGTGTTTCGAGTCTCGCGGCCAAAGTACTCTCGATTGGCGTCACGTCGGCCGTAATGTCATTTGAAATCTCATTGATATAATCTTGCAGGGTCGCCGCAACGGCATTTTGGTCGATATTCACTCGGAAAGCAGAAGCCAGTTTGCTCTGGTCTACCGTCACCAAATCACCAAACGACATATTGAAGCTGGTCCTCTCGGTACCAAACTTCTTCCCGGAGAAAATATCAATCTTTGGCGACTCGAGCTGTTTCTTTACAATGTCAGTTTCACTAGCCTGGTCAATGATATGGTCAATCAATTCAGGAAGATAAATAACACCACTGTTAGATGTAGCGAGAAGCCCATCACGTGGTACGACTACGCCGACTACTTTCAGGCGCTCTGCCTCGTCGTAGAGTTTACTTAGATACTCAGCGTCGTCGCTCATGTCTTCATATATATTATATTGTGAGTTAAACCTATATAAATCTGCCGGGTGAATCAGTCTGAGATCTACGCCCATCAAATCATCATAGGTTAGAACCAAAGGTTCATTATCAATCTTCGTCATTTCCCCGCTCATGATATTAGTAATCTGCGCGGAGAGCTCGTCTGTATCGTGGAAACCAAGTGAGTAGGTGAGCATATCGGAAATCTGCCCTTTCTTCGAGAGCGAGACTACCACCTCGTTATAGCTCTCTGGCAAACGCCCAGCGAGAATCTCCATATCCATCTCGAGTGTTGAGCGATCCTTCTGAATATAAGCAGACATTTCCTTGGAATAGGCGTTTACGAGCGTAGAGTTACCGAGTAGAGACTGGAAAAGATTGTTTGGATTGAGTTTTGCGAGCTCGCCGGTCGCATCAATCGTATAAATCACCGGGTCGATATTGTAAGAATCTTCCATCAATCTCAAATCATCCTTCACTTCGTCATAATGGTTAAGGACATATTGGCGGAAATTTTTAATATCGTTCGTCGTGACGTTACCAAGAATTGAGGTCAGCATTTGCGCCTCTTTAATCTTCCCCTCCTCGACTGTCACCTTGCTCTCTTCAGACACGCCAAGAAGCATTCCCATCACATTTGAAGCCTCTTTTTGAATAATTAGCGGATAAGACGTCAAGGTATCTTCCTGGATTTGGTCAATATAGGCCTGGAAGCCAGTCGAAACAGACATAATGAGAGCGATACCGATGATACCAATCGAACCAGCAAATGCCACAAGTACGGTGCGCCCCTTCTTAGTCAGCAAATTCTGTAGAGAAAGAGACAGTGCTGTAAAGAACGACATCTTTGTCTTCCTTTGTTTTCGTGCTGACAATTCTTCGTCTAGCTTGGTCTCTTTTTTGCCGTCATATTTATCAGAATCAGAAACAATCTCGCCATCCTTCAATTTAATAATCCTGGTCGCATATTCATCCGCGAGCTCTGGGTTGTGCGTCACCATGATGACGAGCTTTTTCTTTGCAATCTCAGAAAGCAGTTTCATAATCTGAAGGCTAGTATCAGAATCTAGCGCACCGGTCGGCTCATCTGCGAGCAAAATATCCGGGTCATTCACAAGCGCACGCGCAATCGCCACACGTTGCATCTGGCCGCCAGAAAGTTGGCTCGGCCGTTTATTAATATGCTCCTTTAGCCCTACATCGACAAGTGCTTTCTTGGCGCGACGCACGGCTTCGCGTTTGGAAATACCAGAAAGTGTCAAAGCTAGTTTGACGTTATTTAATATGGTTTGATGTGGGATCAAATTGTAACTTTGAAAAACGAAACCAATGCGATGGTTCCTGTAACTATCCCAGTCCTTGTCTTTGTACTTTTTGGTGCTAACTTCATTAATTTCAAGGTCACCGGAATCATAATGATCAAGACCGCCGATAATATTTAGAAGTGTAGTTTTACCAGAGCCAGAAGGGCCAAGAATTGCCGCAAATTCAGACTCACGAAAATTAATGCTGATGCCCTTCAAAACTTTTTGTTTTTCGCCACCAACATTATAGGACTTAACGATACTCCGAAGCTCTAACATTATTATAATTATAGCATAATATTCAGCCCAAAATCAGTTTTACATAATAATATTTGTTATAATGATAATGGATATGGATATCAAAATATTTGACCGTGTGGAGAAAAAATATCTCATTACGGCCGAGCAGCGCGATTCAATTATTAGCGCGCTAAAGAAATATATGCAGGAGGATAAGTATCACACGTCCACTGTTTTTAATGTCTATTTTGATACCGACAATTTCGACCTTATCATTAAATCAATGGAAAAACCAGAATTCAAAGAGAAGCTTCGCGCCCGTTCTTATGGCGGGTACGATAAAGTTTTTTTTGAAATCAAAACCAAGCTCAAGGGCAAGGATATGAATTACGGCTATAAACGCCGTGTGCTCGTTACTCATAAAGACTATGATAAATTTATTTTGCATAAGAACACAATGGAAGAATTAGCTGCCAAGAAAATTGAACAACCTTCCGACCTCCAAATTGCAAAAGAAGTTGATTATCTCGTATCACAGTTCGACTTGAAGCCAAAAATCATCGTCTATTATGACCGCACGAGCTTTATTACAAAGGAAAACTTAAGGGTAACATTTGACGAAAATCTCAGTTATCGTGATCGAAACCTTAAGTTTTTCCGAAAATCTAACGATAAACACTACTTTAATGACGAAAAAAATATTATAATGGAGATTAAAGCAAATGGTGTGATGCCACTGTGGTTAGTAAAAATACTTTCAGCAAACAAGGCGTACCCACGTAGTTTTTCGAAAATTGGAAGTGTTTATGCAACATTAAGAAAGGAGAAACATGTTTAATACAATATTTGATTTAAGCACGACGGGGCTAGAGATATCTACAGCTCTGATTTGTGCTGGTGTGGCGCTAGGTCTAGGTATTGCTATCGCTCTCACTCACCGCTTCACTTCGCAAACCACTAAAGGATTCCTCATTACTTTGGCAGTCTTACCTGTCCTCGTGATGGCCGTGATGATTATGATTAACGGCAACCTCGGTACATCCATTGCAATTCTCGGCGCCTTCTCGCTTATTCGTTTCCGTTCTATTTCTGGCCGCGCTAAAGATTTGCTCTCCGTCTTCTTTGCGATGATGGTGGGCCTTGCTCTTGGTATGGGCCACGTCCTCTTTGCATCTGTCATTACTGCGATTGCGATTGTGGCGATTCTCTTCTTCTCCTTTACCCCATTCCTCGAGCCAAGCCAGAGAGACCGCGTGCTTAAAGTTGTAATTCCAGAAGATCTAGATTACGAAGATGTCTTTACTGACATTTTCAAACGCTATACATCAAAGGCTCGCCTTGTTACCATGAAGACCGTCAACATGGGCAGTCTCTACAACCTTACTTATAGCGTCAAACTCAAGTCCGGCATTAAAGAAAAAGCCTTCCTTGATGAAATCCGCGTGAAGAACTGCAATCTCAAAGTAATGCTCTCTGAGCCAGTAGCCGAGGACGAAATTTAATGAGGAATACAAGAACAGTAGCTGCCTACATTCTAGGCATAGCTGGTCTTGCCGGGATTTTAGCGCTTGCAATCTTCCTCAATAATAATGCACCAAAACCAAGCGATAGTACGGTTATAGACGTAGAAAACCTTAGTACAATAGATATTGATAATGGCGATCTCAAAATAGACTGGTCTACCTACCCAGAGTATGATTTGGATCTCAGCGAGAACGCAACTATTGCGAAAGGTGGTATTTATCATGTGGCCGGCGAACTGGAAGACGCACCGCTCGTTATCAATGCTGGCAACGACAAAGTTAAACTAGTCTTAAATAACGTATCTATCAAGAATTCTAAAGGTCCAGCTATTGTCTGCTACGCTGCGGATGATCTCGTGATTGAGCTAAAAGGCGAAAACGTTCTCCATGACGGCAATAAATATGATTCCAGCTACGATGATGATGTAAAAGGAGTTATATACTCCAAAGCCGATCTCACTTTTGAAGGCTCCGGTTCCCTCATCCTTACTGCCAATTATCAAGATGGCATTGTGGGTAAAGATGACGTCAAATTTAATAGCGGCAACTATACTATCACTGCGGCGGACGATGCAATTCGCGGTAAAGACTCGGTCTATATCGTAAATGGTGATTTCAATATCACTTCCCGTTCGGATGGTATTAAATCTACTAATGCTGAGATTGCTGGCAAGGGTTTTGTTTTGATTGAAAACGGTCATATCAAAATTGCTGCTGGCGACGACGCAATCCATGCTGAGAAAAACCTGTATATATATAATGGTAATATTGATATTACTAAGAGCTATGAGGGTCTTGAGGCCGCCGATGTTACACTTTATGGCGGCAACATTAAAATTACTTCGTCTGACGACGGTATTAATGGTACGGAAGTCATCAATATTACTGGCGGCGATATTTATGTAAACGCTAGCGGTGACGGTATTGACTCTAATGGCTATGTGTATATAAATGGTGGCAACCTCACAGTAGATGGTCCAACCAATAATGGTAATGGCGCCCTCGATTCGGAAAATGGAATTATCGTAAAAGGCGGCACAGTGGTCGCAGTTGGTGCAAGCGGCATGGCGGCTTCCCCTGCAAATACATCTACGCAGTACAGCGCCAGCATCTTCTTCGATTCTACCCTTCCAGCCGACACGAAACTCAAGATTAAGAAATCCAGTGGCGATACTATTTTCCGTCACACTTCGGCCAAGAGCTTTAGTAACCTCGTAGTTAGTATGCCAGAGTTCCAGCTTGGCGAGACCTACAGTATCTATGTGGACGATGAAAAAGTCGAAACATTTACTTTATCCAACGTGACGACGATTGTAGGTAATAGTAATAATCGCTTCGGTCCAGGCCAACCTGGCGACCAACCTGGCGAAATGGGCCCTGGTGGTCCGAACGGTAACGACATGACTCCGCCAGAAGATGGTATGGGTCCAAATGATGCGCCAAATGAAGACATACCTTCTCCAGACGATCAGCCAACACCTCCAGACGGTCAGCGCGCAAAATAAAGTATTTATGCTATAATCAAAATATGAAGAAAAGTCGACGGGCTCTTTTAATTGGTGGTATGGTGTTAGTTGGCGCTACTTCAACTGCTTCGCTAGCTTCGGCTCTTACTTACCAAGACGGCACCGATGTGCAGTTCACTTTTGATTCTACTTTGTCCATCTCTCTTTCTGATGCAGATATTGTAATTGGAAATCTTATTCCAGGCCAAGACGATACGTCTAATGTTGTAGATGTAGTAGTAAATACTAATAATCTATATGGCTATACACTAACTGCTACCGTAGGTAGTGCCACTAAAAACTACCGCGATC
>Ga0310786_10003990_pt1 | contig 20832 bp, 7 predicted proteins | sample AusTroGonzalo_MG_FD_203881 | JGI IMG/M metagenome (GOLD analysis project Ga0310786, IMG submission 203881) | Bovine rumen microbial communities from tropical cattle in Woodstock, Queensland, Australia - Gonzalo_03 (v2) (version 2) | ecosystem: Host-associated > Mammals > Digestive system >... | reverse complement strand
CTGTCTTCACGGTCACCATTCCCAAGGGTAAGGCGCACCTTACTCCCGAACAGATTATCACCGATGAGCCGGCACGCGAAGTGCTCTCGGCAGGTAAGACAATATCGACTCACCAGTCGCACATCCTCATTACCGATGACGACCGCGAGATTGCCGACTACATCATCGGCGAGTTGGGCGACCGCTACCGCTTTGACTATGCGCCAAACGGCAAGGAAGCACTGAAGATGCTACTGACAGCCAACACTCCGCACCCGTCACCCAACACCCATCCCTACGACCTTGTCATCAGCGATGTCATGATGCCCGAGATGGACGGTCTGCAGCTGTTGCGCCGCATCAAGGACAACCCCACCATCTCTCAGTTGCCCGTCATCATGCTCACCTCGAAGGCCGAGGTTGAGTACAAGCTGGAGGGCCTGAAGTCGGGTGCCGACGCCTACATCGCCAAGCCATTCGACATGGAGGAGCTACACATACAGATTGACAACCTCATTGCCGGCGTACGTCGTCTGCGCGGTAAGTTCAGCGGTGCTGTCAGCCAGGAAGACCGTATCGAGAACATTGAGGTGAAGGGCAATGACGAGGCACTCATGGAGCGTATCATGAAGTCCGTCAACGCCAACATGTCGAACCCCACCTACACCGTTGACACAATGGCCGAGGATGTAGGCATCAGCCGTGCACAACTGCACCGTAAGATGAAGGAGATGACAGGCATCGCCACCGGTAAGTTCTTGCGCAACCTACGCATGGAGCAAGCAGCCCGTCTGCTGCGCGAAGGAAAGATTAATGTTGCACAGATTGCCGACCGCGTAGGCTATGCCGACCAAGCACACTTCTCTACCGCCTTTAAGAGCCACTTCGGACAGTCGCCGTCAGAGTATGCGGAGACCCATCGTGGAGAAGAATAACTAACAAACAAAAAGAGGGCGTGTTGACACGCCCTCTTTTTGTATAAAGGATAATCCCTTGTTACTTCTTGAACAGATGGGGAATAAACTCGTGGAGACCACGGCGCCAAGTCAGGAACTCATGGCCAGTGCCCTGAGAGACTGACGAATCGACCTTGATGCCCATCTGACGGAGACCATCGACAATCGACTGACTGTTGACGAAGTCGTCAGAGCCCCAGTTCATATACATGTAGTGAATCTTCTTGTTGAATTCATCAGCATTGGCGAAGACACCATTGTAGGCAGTCTTCACGTCGAGACCGAAGATAGCGCCGCTGAAGGTGCCGAGCCATGCGAACTTGTCGAGGTTCTGCAGCACGACATCGAAGGTCTGGTGACCACCCCATGAGAGGCCAGCCATAGCGCGGTTCTCGCGGTCGGTCTTCGTGCGGAAGTTAGCATCGATATAGGGGATGAGGTCGTTGAGCAGAACGGGATAGAACGAAGCACCGTACTCGCTGCGACCAGCCTGATTGTTGCCACCACCGAAGGGCTGCTTGATGTCGCCGCTCTCCATGACTACGAGCATAGGTACAGCCTCGCCGCTAGCGATGGCGTTATCCATGATATGCTGCATCTTACCCTGCAACATCCAGCTGGTCTCGCCCTCACCCATACCATGCTGCAGGTAGAGCACGGGATAGCACTTCTTGGCGTTCTTGACATTCTCGTATTCTGCAGGGGTGTAAACCAAGGCATGACGCCACTCACCGAACTTCGAGTTGGGACTGTGGTAATAGATGCTACGCACCTGACCATGAGCGATGCCCTGCTGCGGACGGTAGTAGTCGCCCTCGGGACCCTCGGGCACCTCAAGACCACCGCACTCGCGGTTGCAGCCAAAGTAGGTCTCAGAGGCAGGATCAATGAAGTTCACGCCGTCGATATTCATGAAATAGTAGTGGAAGCCCACGGGCAGCGGGTCGGTGACGGCCATGAAGTTACCCTTACCGTCAGGCTCCATATCATACTTCTTGCTGCAGATGTCGACAACCACTTTCTTAGCCTGCGGTGCATTGATGCGGAAGTAGGCACGACGCTGCTTGTCGACCTTCGGGAACTCGTTACCGGGGATGGCATTCTCGGCAGTAACGGCATCGGCAGGAACATCAATCTTCTTGATAGCTACAGGCAGGTTAGCCGGACGCTTGGGCTCAAAGCCAAGGTGACGGGCCACGGCCTCGCCGTAGCGGCAACCGAGCTCACGGTAACCGGCTGCATCGAAGTGCAGGCGGTCGGGACCGTTGGTGCAACCGTCAGAAGAAATGACCTGACAGGTATGGATGGTCTGGGGCAGTTCATCAATCTGCTTCTTGCAACCGATGCAGACACCCTTGCCATCGGCCTGCACGATGTTACCTACATAGAGGTTCACCTCCTCGGGCTTCAGCTGCAGGTCGCCACAGAGGTTCTCGTACACCTGCTTCACCATACCAGCCCACTTCGGGTCGCCGGTGTTGGTCTCACCCTGATGCATAAGAATACCCTTAATGACACCGTCCTTCTGAGCTTTTTTGGCCAGCGTAACAAGACGCTCGTAGGGGTTGTTATCGTAAGCGGCAAGCATGCCCTTCATCCAACCCGGAGCCTTCTTCTCGGCATAATCCTTGATGCTGTCGGGCAGGAAGCCTTTGATGTCGATACCGCCAATGGCGACGTGGATAACACCAATCTTGATGTTCTCTGGCAGAGAAGCCACGAGGGTACGGCCGAACCAGTCGGCAGGAGTCAGGCCAGTATTAGCACGGCAGAGGGGAGCAGAAGCCTCACACCACTCACCCATCTTACGCTCCGGACGACCGTTGGCAGCAGGGAAGTCCACAGCAGGCATCAGCTGGAAGCGAGGACCGGGGCTGGCCAGGTCAACAGCTTCGGGGCGTGCGTTACCCTCCATGTTCGACTGTCCGAAACAGAGGAAGATGTAAAAGTTCTCATCAGCAGGCTTCACCTGTTCGGCAACAGCCTTCTTCTTTGGTGCGGCCTTACGTTTCTGGGCCGACGAAGAGGTGGGCAGAATCAGCAATGCTGCAGCCAGCACCATCATGAATGAAATGTGTCTCATAAGATTTTTGTTGTTGATATAATAAAGTTAGTATTATCTACTTACTACTTTACTACTTTCTACTTTATTTAAACATCCAATAATCAAGACGTACATCACCCTGAGCTCGCGAGAAGCAGAGGTAAAGATCGTGAACACCGGTGGCGCCAGCAACCTTACCACTGAAGGTCTTGTACTTTTCTGCAGAGCCCGTGCTCTTGATGACGGCAGTGCCGATGACGGGACCGTCCTGACTGTCGAGACGCAGGGTAACGGTGCAGCCAGCCTGTGCAGCGGCTGCAGCAATGATATTGAACGTCTTGGCGCCTTTGCTACCAAAATCAACACCACGCAGACGGATATACTCGCCATCGTTGATATCGAAGATATACATATTCTTCTTACCCGTAGATGCCGGCATATCCTTGACGACACCAGTATTCTCAATACCCATCTTGGCCGACTTCAAGCCGAAGCCCCAAGCCATGGTCTCAGCCTCCACGCGCTGGTAGGGATTGAGACCGCGCAGCTGCTTCATGGGCTGCTGGTCGAGCCAGTAGGGAATCTCCTGAATGGTACCGTCGGCATTGTACGTTATCTCCTGTGCCGAGACAGAGCGACGCTCATGGTGCTGGAAAGTCTCAAGATGCATCAGGTCGTAGTTCTGTCCAAAGACATAGCTATGTCCTTTGAAGTCGCAGATACCAGGGTGGTTACCACGGTCGCGTTCTGTGGGGCGCATGATGTAGCCCTTCTCTACCCAGGGACCTGTGGGAGAATCGCTCATGGCATAACCCAGAGCCTCAGGACAACAGGTAGAGGCAAAGCCGAGATAGTACTTGCCATTGCGTTTGTAGAACCACGGGCCTTCCTGATAGTGCTGTATGGCCCAATGGGCTTTCTGACTCCAGGGTGCACGAAGGTTAATCTTGGAACCCTCCTCCTTGACAGGACGTGCAACACCATCCTCAGGATTAATCACATAGATGTCACCACTGGTTGAAATCATATCCTCGTTGAGCTTGATGTAATAAACGTATGGATTACCCCAATACATATAGGCCTGACCGTCATCATCGATGAACACAGAGGGGTCGATGTCTTCCCAATGCTCTTTCTGCCACACCAGCGGTTCGCCGAGGGGATCCTTGAAGGGACCATAGGGCGAGTCAGCCACCAACACACCGATGCCATGACCATGCAGCGGGGCATAGAGGTAGTACTTACCATTGCGTTCAACGGTCTGGATAGCCCAGGCACCATTCTCACGGCCACGCCATGCGAAGTCCTTCAGCGAGGCAACGGCACCATGCTCGGTCCAGTTCACCATGTCGGTGGTCGACCACAGCAGCCAGTCGTACATGAAGAAACCGGCAGAGTTCTTCTCGTTCAGGTCGGGGATGTCCTCGGGCGAGGCATCGTGCGACGTATATAAGAATAAGGTGTCACCAACGACCATCGGTGAGGGGTCGGCAGTATATTTCGTCTGGAACAAGGGCATATTGATCTGCTCTAATCCGCGCATCTCCCACCAGTCGAAGTTAAAGAGCTTCGGACCCTTACGGCCCTTGAAGACAAAGTACATATCGGCTGTTGCAGGCAAGTCGAGGCCAGAGATAGTACGCGAAGGTGCATTCAAATCCTTCAGGGTCGAATAGTCGAGATCGAGGGTTATCGTCTGCCACTTCTCCCAGCCGCCAGTACCAGGCACATTGACGGTACCGAGGAGTCTTCCGCCGAGGCTGTCAAGACGAATCTCTATCTGTCCGCCACGCAGGCCACTGGCCACACGGGCCGTGAACACACGGGGAACCTTCTTGCCGAAGCCGACGTTCTGCAGTTTGATGTAGTCGCCGTTATGAATGTCAGTGACGTAAACGCCTACCTCATCGTTCTGCTCGGTCTTCAAACCCTTGGAGAAAGCCATTGTCTCAGCCTCCACCTTACGGAAGGGATTGAACTCAGCGATAGGCTTCACACCCTCATCGGTAGGCAGGATGGTGGGGAACGTACCATCAGGATTGAACTTGAACTCCTCAACAGCCACGCTACGGCCAAAGCCACCACCACCAGGGAGCTTACCTGTATGATAGAAGAAGTAGTCGTGTCCCTTGAAGCGCTCGTAGCCACAGTGATTGGTGAAGGAGCCTGTACCGCCTTCCGGCATGATGGTTCCCTTGTAGGTCCAAGGGCCTGTAGGCGTAGGAGCCTCCGAATAAGCGAGATGCTCGGGCACACCGCCAGCTGCATAGAGGAGGTAGTAGCCGGGAGTTACGGACTTTCCGGAAACGGTGGGCTTTTTCATAATCCACGGTCCTTCCGTATAGACATCCTTATACTTCTTACCACGCTCACGCTTGTTCATAGGGGGCGCACCGAAACCTTCCTCGGTCATGTCGATACGTCCCAGCTCACCACTGTACGAAATCATGTCCTCGTTCAGTTTCAGGTAGTAACACTGGGGATTACCCCAATAGAGCCAAGCCTGACCGTCGTCGTCAATCATCACCGTGGGGTCGATGTGGTCCCACGAGCCATTCTCGAACAGCGGTTTTCCTATCGCATCACGGAACGGGCCCGTCGGCGAGTCGCTGACGGCGACACCGATGGCCATACCTCTCGACAGACGCGAGTGGGCACAGATGTACCAATAGAACTTACCATTGCGCTCAATGGTTTGAGAGGCCCAGGCGCGGTCGTCGGCCCATGAGAACGACTCCAAAGCCAACGGCGAACCGTGGTCTTGCCAGTTCACCATGTCGTCGGTAGAATAGACACGCCACTCCTGCATCCAGAAGAAATCGGCATTGTCCTCGTCATGGCCGGTATACACATACATACGGTCGCCCACTACCAACGGGGCGGGATCACTGGTGAACCACGTCTGCACAAACGGGTTCTGCGCTGCTGCAGGCATCGCTGCAGCCATCGCTAAAGCTAATATTATCTTCTTACTCATAATCATTTCTTACTTCTTTCTCCTTTACTACTTACTACCTCATAACTACCTTCTTACCACCTTTTATATATACGCCCGGGCGCACGACGGTTCCTTGAACGCGTCGACCGTTAAGGTCGTAAATGGCATCGTCGGCCGTCATTTCCTCTTTATCATTCAGCGTGGTGCTGATGCCCGTCGTGCTGCTCACACGTCTCAGGTTAGCTGCACCAACGACGAAGTCGGCCGATCTACTGTCGGCAGCATAATAGGTAATCATATAAAGGCCGGGCTCATTGATGTCGAACAACACCTTCTCCGTCTTCGAGCCGCTGAAGGCCGTCGTGGTCTTACCACCGATGTTCAGTTTCGGCTGTAGCGTCTGCGAGAACACCTCCTGGCCATCAATCGTCTCGACTGCAACCGTCACAGGAGGCAGCGATGCCTGGTTATAACTGACCACACGAGTCTGCAGCTGGTAGCTACCGGGATAGAGTTTCATGCTGTATGTCGTTGACTTGTCGGCAAAGCGGACGTAACCGGCCTTGGTCTTGCCTGTGCCGTTTAAGCCGTAGAGTCCCCACACGAAGTCGTGCTTCGAACCGGTAAACTGGAGTACACGGCTGCCGCTGGTATATCCACTCTTGTAACCGATACGTCTCGTACTGCCGGTATAGCTCATCCAACCTTCAGGTATAGCACCAGCATTATTGACAAACAACTTGTGCATTCCGTAGTCGGTCTTATCTTTTTGCTCTATCACATTGATGGTCACTGCTCTTTCGCCGGTATGTCCTTCCTCGTCGGTTGCCACTACTTTCAGCACGTGCGTTCCATTTCCTAGATTATCCAACGTCAGGGTGTAGGGAGGTTCCGTAAAGGAGGCCAGCCGTTTGCTGCCGTCAAAGAACTCCACTTTCGACAGATTGCCTTCTACCGCCTGAGCGGTAGCTTCCATCACCTGCGTGCCGACATCAGCGGCACCACCGAAACTGATGAACGTCAGACCGTCCTGCGGTGACGAGAGCATCACCTTCGGGGACTTCAGCGAATAACGTTTGCAGAAGTTCCAAATCTCTTCGCCGGTCTTCACGCCATAGTCATTGGAAATCCAGTGGCCTTTATCGGCCATCTCCATCAGCACGACCTCAACGCCATCCTTGCCACCACTCCAGGTGTGACGGGTGATATGCGGGGTATTACGATACTTCTTCTCCACCTTGGCGGTCTTCGAGCAGCCGTTGTGGGCAATCAGGGCGTTCATAGCCCCCTGCACACCCCTAAAGGCAACCACATCGTCGGATGTGCCGTGTGTATGGATGACAGGCAGGGGACGCACATTGGAATTGATGTTGGTTCCACCCATAGAATAACCGCTGATGGGGGCAAAGGCTGCAATCAAGTCGGGCATCCTGTTCATGGCGTGGTAAGTGAACATGCCACCCATGGAGAAGCCCGAGAGATAAACGCGATTACGGTCAATCTTATACTTCGTGACCATCTCGTCAATCAGCTTTTTCATGAAGTTGATATCCTTGTCGCCACCAATGTCCCAACTCTTGCCCTCGCCTTCGGGGAAGATGGTCAGGAACTTGCCCGCATCAGCCACCGACTTGATGTCGAGCATACCCTTCTGGTAAGCCGCATCCTGGTTCATGCCGTGACAGGAGATGAGCAGCGGTTGGTTCTCGCCAAGATTGGTCGGCACATAGCCTAAATAGCTACGCTTTGCACCATTCACGGTGATGCTGCCGGAAATATCGCCAGCCAGTGCAGGCATCGTCAGCATAGCCAGCAACAGAAGCAGGAGAGACCTTCTCATAACCTCTTTTATTTACTCCTTTTACTACTTACTACTTCTCTCCTTACTACTTCTCACTCACCTCATAGCAGAACTCGTCGACGTCCACATAGCCGCCAACCTTCTTCGTAGCGTAGTTGAAGATACCGAACTTCGAGCCCATGAAGAAGCGGCGATAGTCGAACACACAGCGATAGTTTTTCGTACCGATCTGCGTCCAGTTTGCGCCATCCAGACTATAGTAGAAGTTAGCTGCATCGTTATGGCCGGGCTGGAAGTCACCAGTCAGACGCAGATAAACCTTCGGTGTCTTGGCATTGACCTTCTTGGTCAGGTCAACACTCTCTACGAGTGTCTCCTCCACCTTTGTCACAGCCTTTTCACGCTCCGTGAGGCTCACCTTCTGCTCACTCATCTCGAGCACCAGTTTCTTACCCTGCTTCTTGATAGTCATCACACCGCTGTCACCATTGAAGGCAGCAAGGCCGGCGCAGTCGCCATCTTTCATCTTCGAGAGATCCATCACGATATAACCGCTGCATGTTGGTCCCTCCATGCGCTGCGTCAGCGTGTTGGGAGCCAGATAGAGATTAGGTACTACACGCGAGGTCTTCAGGCGCAGGAATCCGGGGCGCTCCTTCAGGCTCCACGCGTTGTCAATGGGGTTATGGTTCCACTGCCAGTGGAGACCCAGCTTCTCTGCAGAGAAGTCGTCAGCCTTTACGATACTGGTCTTGGGCTGTCCGCTGCGATAGGTACGCAAGGTGGCAGGCACCTTACCGTTCTCGTCGCCCAACTGGGGCCAGCCGTCAATCCAACGGACGGGCGAGATAGTCAGCACACGACCTACGCCGCCACGATCCTGAAACATAATGCCATACCAGTCGCCTTCCTCTGTATCGACGATGGTACCCTGAGCCAGATAGGAGAAGCCACCGAAGTCAGACTCCAGAATGGTGTTCTTCTCCCACGTGCCGTTCAGGTCCTTCGTACGATAGCACACTTCACGACGGTGACGACCGGGAGCATAGACATGCGAGATGAGCTGGGCATAGTAAGTGCCGTTATGCTTGATGACACGAGTGCCCTCCAGCAGCCCACGCTCGTCAGCCTCGCGCTGGAAGTAGTGGCGGAGCGAGCCCTCAACGACACCCTTCAGGTCGCGCGTCAGCTGGCACATCTCGCCTGTTCCGAAGAACACGTAGGGCGTGCCGTCGTCGTCGAAGAACAGCGTGGCGTCATGGAAGTGGCGCAGACGTGAGTGAATGGTCCAAGGGCCTTCAGCCTTGGGAGCCGTAAAAATATAGGTGTCGCCCATAGCACCAGCCTCGTTGGGAGCCAGCAGGGCCCAGAACTTTCCGTCGTGATACTTCAGCGACGTTGCCCACTGACCACGTCCATAGACAGTGCCCACGCCCTCACCCTTCTGCTGGTCGAGAGGCAGCGAGAACGACAAGTCGTACTTAGGCGAGTCAGTCAGCTTATCGAAGATATAGCCCACGGTTTCCCAGTTCTCCAAGTCCTTTGATGCCATGACGGGGGCACCCGGCATCAAGTGCATGGTTGTACTGACAAGATAGAAGGTGTCACCAACGCGGATGACATCAGGATCGGGTACGTCGGCCCACAGCATAGGATTCTTAATGGTAGCGTTTGCTCCAGTAGCCAACAGCCAACAGCTAATGGCTAACAACGATGATTTCAGTAGTTTCTTCATTTGTTTCGGGTTTTTGGTTTATTCTGCGTGCAAAATTAGCAAAAAAACTGCAAACCACCAACAAATGAACGTTTCGTTTACATGCTATTTTGTCTCAACGCTAAAAAGTAAAGGCGGGGCGACCTTGTGGTCACCCCGCCCTATTGGAGTTATTTGCATCCTCTTCCCCCTATTGGGGGATTGAGGGGGCTTTACTTAATCACGACCTTGAGCTTTCAGCTCGAGCTCGCTCACGCTCGATAAAGCATGAGCAAGCTCAGCTTTATTCTCACTTAATCACGACCTTCTGGTTGTTCTTAATGTACAGACCCTTCGTGGGCTTAGCAACGCGACGGCCCTGGAGGTCGAAGTAAACAGCGGCATTAACGGTCTTAACATTCTTCACACCTGTCTGGAAGTCCTCGAGGAGAGAACTGTAGTTAACGCCCTCAGCAGGACCGACGAGCGTCAGTTCAACATTGCTGAAGAAGTACTGAGAGTCACCCTTCATGTTGATACCGAAGGTCAACTTGCCGTCAGTAACCGTAACTTCAGACAGTGTCTGGGCACCACTCATACTATTGGAACCTGCAAATGCGACTGTCGTTGTTGCAGCGAAGTTTACGTCGCGGTCTTCCTCAGCACCTTCCTCTACAACAGGAGTATCAGATGTCTTGGCGTATACGAAGCTATTGATTTCCTTAGGCTCATCGCCACCACCATTATTCAGCCATTCAGATCCGTAGATGGTTATATTGTAAACACCAGCGGGCAGATCGGTAATAGTCTGTTCAACGTAGAAGTTGCCATACCAGGTAGTAATAGCGCAATCCTCAGGCAGACCATCAATATTACGAGCACCACCGCTCCAAGCTGTCCACAAGCCAGGATTATTCTCTACATTGGAAACCCAACCAGGAACATTCTCGGCATTGAAGCCCTTATGTCCACCATTCTTTGCATAGTAGTTCGGGTTCTTAACAAATACGGTCATATCAGGACCCTTCTTGGTAATATTACCTTCTTCGTCCTCAGTCTCAGAGAACATAGCATCGTTACCAGCAGCCAGTTTCTCATATAACTTAGCTGTAACAGCATTCTTGAGAGCCTTAGCCAGATCATCGTCATCGGTCAGAGCGTTGTTGGCAGCAACAATCAGCTCATCGTCCTCTGCAACACCGAAGTTCTCCTTCAGAGTCTCTGCACCCAAGCGGATGCGCTCAACGAGTACCTTGACACCAGAATCCTGGTTCTTAGACGGACCCTCGGTGAACATATTCTGAGCAGTCTTCACATTGCTCTCCAGATCCTTGATGGCATTAGACAACTGCGTGTCATCGGTCAGCACCTTACCATGATACTTACCAACTGCAGTAGCCAACTCAGCATAAAGCGGATGTACAGCAAACTTGCTTTCGCCATAGTTATCAACGAGTTCCTCAGCGCTTGCCAGATTATCGTCGTAGCTCTTGCACAGATTGAAGTGCTGCTTCTGAGTCTCAGTCTTAATGCTCAAGTCATCGAGAGCAGCCTGAACCTGACTCGGAGCAGTATAGTTTACGCCCTCAGTCTCGTACTTAGTAACAGCACTCTTCAGAGCGGTATAGGCAGCACCCTGATAACGATCATCGCCCTCGCTATCCTCGAGAACAGCTTGTGCACTGGCAATAGCACGCTGCAACTTCGCGTTCATAGCCTTCTCACCAATGCTGAAAGTCAGAGTAGCAGGTGAATCCTCATACATAGCATCATCGTTCACCGAGAACACATTGGTAATAGTCACAGTGTGTTCACCAGCAGCCAAAGCAGCAGCACCAGGACGACGCATCAGCGTAACCTGAGCAAGATTCTCTGGATCAATCTGCATAATCGTTAGTTCCTCATTCTCATCCATAACAGCCTTCATCACAGCAGTCTTACCGTCCTTCACCTTCACGGGCTTATCAAAGGTTACGGTAATCATTGCAAGGTCATCAGAATTCAGGTTGAACGAACCGTTCTCGGGCTCACTACTCTCCAGTTCAGGGCTCAGCCAGCTGTTAGGAATGATATCAATTTCTCCATCAAATACAGACTCCAGTTCAAAGTCTTCAACGGGGTTATTGATGTTTTCACCACGGGTATAGAGCAACTGATATTTAGCATCAGTAGAGTTAGTAAACTTCACTACGATCTTAGCATCCTCCGGAAGAACATAATCCTCATTCAGGAATGCATAGAGTGCACCTTCCCTGTCGAACTCAACACTCTCAACGGGAGCCTCGGCATCGTTGACAAGAATCTTAACAATTGCAGATGCTGCATCACCAGTGAGAACCACACGCTTTTTCTTACCAACAACGTTCTTCACAACGTCAGGCATATTGGTGTACTCAGTGAACAGGATTCTAAAGCCACCGGCCTCGTCATTCTTGACATCATTCAAGAGGCTACCCTTTTGAACGACAATATTATCAAAGTAATAGACGTTGGCAGCATCAACTTCGTTCATGTTAAAGGTGATAGAGCCGAAAGGCTTGGCTTCCGTAGACATGTCATTAGAAATTGTGACATTATCATTACTGAACTTCTGCCACTCAGTAGTGAAATTGATGTCGCCAATCATACTACTCGTGATATAGGAACCACCACCATCACCCTCACCAGGATTGATCATGTGCGCCTGAGTTGAAGTCTTTGCATCAGCATCGGCACGATAGTCGAACTCGACCTTAATTCTCGTTCCTGCTGGAAGTGTTTCATTACATGCAATCCAGAACTGAGTATCCCAAACATTTTTTTGCTTATCAACAGAAGCAGCTTTCACAGCACGACTTCCATCTACACCAGCACCATCTTCAATGACTGCATGAGGAGCAATAACTCCATCATCATAAGGATAGGTACGAAGATAGAAATTGCTAACATCTTCACCCTCTGCGTCACCATTATTAATCAGATCAGTCCACTTGAAATTCGTAGAAACCAATGTCGGGGTAGCCGGCTTGTCACCATAGACCTCAAAGATAATATCCTTGAAATAATAGGTATTGGCAGTACCCTTACCGAGGTTAAAGGCAATGGTGTAGAAAGTGTTGTTACCCACCATGCTTGAAGAAACAGTCTTCTCACCGGAATCAAAGTCCGTCCAATCATCGGTAAAATCGACATTACCTACACACTCGTAATGATTATACGAGCCAGGAGCACCATGTGCCTGTGTAGCAATACCTGTAACACCCTCGTCAGCCTTAACTTTCATTCTAAGTCTGAATTTCGTATTCTCAGGCAGGGCATTGTCCTTACCAAAGCACAGGAAGAACTGAGTATCCCAATCCTTATAATTGGAGATATCAGTATTGTCCTCACCACTTCCGACTGCCATGTCGCCCTGTGCCAAGGCAGTTTCTTTATCACGGCAATAAATAACATAAGCGCCATCGCTCGTCATTCTGGAGGCATGGGTGATTCTGGCACCACCATCAGCTCCATTTTCTGCCTCTACCGAGGTTGCTTCAAGATCTAACTCAAACCAACCCTTTACGGCATCCTGGGCATTCACTACGCCTGCCACACACAGCAGCAAAAGCGTGAATAGAGATTTCGTAAAGATTCTCATGTTGTTAATGTTTTTAGTTAATTGAGTAATGTTTATAAAAAATAATTTATGTGGTCTTTGTTTATTTGGTTTTGGTCGTCTTCGTGTTGCGGTTACGTTGATTGGCAGCTTTGTTTTATGGTTGGTGGCTGTCGCCGCATAACGCGTACGAAATATCGGCTGCAAAGATAACGCGCTTATACGACATGTATTTTTCTTTTTGTCTCAAATCCTTTTGTTTTTACACAATCGTATAACAGAAAGGGCGGTTTGGATATTGTCTATATACAAAAAGCGGGCAGTCATGCCTCATGCATGGCTGCCCGCCGAGTAGTTATGTGATGTGTTATTTCACAACCTTAGAGGTCTTCACGGTACCATCGCTCATCATCTTCTTGACGATGGTCAGACCCTTACCAGCCTTGCTGAGACGATGACCGTTGAGGTCATACAACTCGATGGCGCGAACCTTAGCAGTCTTAGCGGCATCGATGTCTGTAGCATAATCAGCAGCGTAGTCGTGGCCATCGACAGGAGCGGTCAGGAAGATCCAAGCGTCCTCAAGGAATGCCTGAGACTTCTTACCATAATGATAACCGATAGTCAGCTTACCGTCAAGAACCTCGATATCCGTAATGAGATCGTCGGTAGAGATGGTATAGCCTGCAGTATGCAGCTCGGGATCAAAGTCCTCAAGGGGAGCACCGGTCTCTTCATCAACCTCAGGTGAAAGTGTATCAGTAACCTTAGCGAAACCGAAGCTATAATCAATCAGAGACTCACTCTCATCGGCACGCTTCTCGCCATTCTCGTACATCTGCAACTTGACAGAATAGATACCAGGGATTAGACCCTCAATAGTCTGCTCAACGATTGCGCCCTTCTCGCCATTGGGATGCCAACCAGCATGGAGTGAGCAGTCCTCAGCATAAGGAGGAAGTGCATCATTGTGGCTCTGTCCGCCAGTCCAGCTGTTCCATGCTACAACATCACCCATGGTAGAAGTCCAACCCGGAGCATATTTTGAACCAGCAGGGCCATAGGCATTGGGGTTCTTGATGAACACACTCAGATCATAAGAAGGAGTAACCTCATCGCCATTGCCATCTTCTACAGATTCGAAGAGGTGGCTGTCCTCGCTCATCAGGTCGCGGCAAATCTCCATATTAACACGCTGCATGATAGCAGCAGCAATCTCGTCGTTGTCGCCATATTCAGCGTTAGCAGCAACAATCAGGGGATCCTCCTCGTCAACACCGAGAGTCTCCAGCAGAGCAACACCACGACGGATACGCTCGTGCAGAGCAGCATAACCAGAAGTTTGATTGTTATTAGACTTACCCTCAGTCAGTATCTTCTCTGCAGCAGTTGTAGCAGTCGTCAGCTCTTCCTTGGCAGCAGTCAGCTCGGCATCGTCGGTCTTCTCGATAACTGTCATCTCGGCTTCCTCGCCCTCACCTTCAACAACACAGAACTTGTCTGCAGCAGCCTTCACATTCTGGTACTCCTCAGTAGCGGCGAACTTAACCTTAGAAAGGCTGAGGTCGTAAGCCTTAGTAGCCAGTGTGTAGTAATCGTTGCAGAGTGTTACATGAGCGTTCATGGCCTTAGCAGCAGCATTCAGTTCGCGTACAGCATTGTCGAATGCAGAAGGAGCAGTCATTACAGTCTCCTTACCATCGTACTCCTTAATCTTGGCGTCAAGAGCATCGTAAGCAGCGCCACGATACTTCTCGTCCTCAGCATTCTCCAGAGCAGCTTTGGCCTGCTCCATAGCAGCCAGCAGCGATCTTACCTGAACAACGCCAGCAGCATTGGGAACATATTCCACCTTTATATTACCAATAGCGCTGCCATCGTTCCAGCCACCGGTTGTACCATTGTTGGTAGGCAGCAAGCGAATGACATAGTTACCAGCCTCCTTCACGGCAACGGTAATATCGAAGTGAACATATTCCTTAGAAGCCATCTTCGGAGTGATGTCTTTCTCCTCGTCAGCGATGATTGCAGTCTCGTCAATCAGGGTTCCATCCTCGGGATTAACAGCAGCTTCAGGAAGAACCTGAACACGCAACTTACGAGCATCATCCTTATCCCACTGGCAAGCATCCAGGGTCAGGTGATAGTTCTTGGCCTCCAGAGCAAGCTTATGGTCCTCCTCGGTACCATACAGACCAACACCAAGGCTTGAGCCACGTGTGCACAGATACATCAGGTCAGCAGCAAAACCGGCCTGATTATGACGGATGTTACAACCGCTACCAGAAGAAGCAGGCTGCAGACCGCCATTGTCGGCATTAAGCATCCAACCGGCGCCATTGGCATCGTCACCTTCGTTCTTGAAGTTAGAAGCATAGATAACAGCAGGCTGGTCGTCGCCGTCAAGCGTTGTTACGCCAATACCGTATGTCAGATCGAAGTCATTATCGCTCTCGAAGCCCTCGGGAGTGAACTCACCAATAACATTTGTCACATTGATAGTGATAGTACCAGTAGGCAGAGCATCACCCGTACGAGTCAACTTCACCACCTTAGACATTCCATCAGCAGGTGTATTAGTCAACTTAACATTATCAATCTTAGCTGTCAGCTTAGCGCAGTCAACAGGCTTATCGAAAGTCAGCGTAAACTCGCTGATTGTGTTAGGCAAGTTGAATGAACCATTCTCGGGATCAACGCTTTCCAGAACAGGCTCACCATAGCTAAACGGCATCACCTCGCCCACCTTTTCATTCCACTCGGCCTCAACATCAATGGTCTCGATGGCCTCGTCCTTATGAGCATCCTCAGTATATACAATGTGGAAGTCCTCGCTGGCAGGGTTCGTAAACTTCACCTCAACCTTGTCGCTTGACTCCATGTAAACATCCTCAGCAGGGAATACATAGACAGAACCATTCAAATCATACTCAACGAAGTCAACGCTTACAGCAGTAGCGTTGACCGTCAATGTAGCAGTCTCAGTCGGCAGAGCCAGACGAGTCTTGCCACCGGCTTCTACCAGAGAAGTAATGTTTGTCGGATAGGGGAATACAATCTGAGCAGCGGTGCTACCGAAGTCAACACCGATAGAGGGAACGTACTTCTCGAGTACGATATTGTCGAAATAGAACGTGTTAGCAGCTTCCTTATCCATATTCAGGTCAACGGCAATACTCAGGAAAGCAGCGCAGTCACCATCGCCGTTTGCTTTAGCATCATCAGCAGTAATGGTGTGTTCGAATTCAATGGTTGACCAGTCGGTATCTACCGTGGTCGAGAGCTCGCTAAGACCGCCGTGCCAAGCACGGGGCTTACCCTGTATGCTACCTGCAATCTCCTGTACGCGATCAGCCTTTACATCAAGCTTAACGCGAATCTTGGTACCAGCAGGAAGCTCTTCCTTAGAAAGCAGGTAGAACTGGGTTGACCAAGTCTCAGTGGCTGCATCATCAGAAACAACCTTGAAGCAGTTCGTACCGTCAACACCCTCGCCGACTGCGATTTCGGGATGATCATTAGCAGTACCGCCGTTGTTAGGACCATTCTTAGATACGGGGAAGCTCAACACGTCGTCGCCCTCATCAGCAGTACCATTGCTAATCAGGCTAATCCACTTGCCCTTACCCTTGGGTTTTTCTACCATCGTCTTGCTGGTCCAGAAGTAAACCTCGGTAATCGTGATGGGCTCACGAGTTCCAGACCAGTTAAAGATGGTGAAGTCTTCAATAGGTGAACCATCAAGCACAATCTCGTACTCAGTCGAGCCTTTAAGCTCAAAGAATCCGGCATTGTAGTTAATGCGGTAATCACCAGCAACCGGCTCACCAAACTTGACGATGATCTTCTCATAGTCTCCAACCTCAAGCGGCTTGTACTGGAAAAGGTTTGTAAAGTCGTTCTTCGGCGTAAAAGTAGCACCGAACAACTTGTCCATCGTTGAACCTGCAAGAGGTTCGACGTCACACGCCTCCTCAAGAGTGAAGTTGTCCTGATGGCCACCCTTCAGCTCGATAGGCGTCTTCGTCTCAGCAGCGACGGTCCCGATCATAGCCAGGAGCATCGCGAACGAAAGTAACAGTCTTTTCATTTTTAATGTTTAAGTTAATAATATAAATAATGTTTAGGAAAAAGCGCTTTTTGAGGCTCAAATCCGGCTGCAAAATTATAATCGTTCGCACGAAAGCGCTTTTGTTTTTGTCTCTCGCGCTTTTGCGTATGTTACGGCTCATCTCATAGTCGTGCGATTTTGTTTACGCACAAAAGAAAGGCGGGACGACCTTTCGGTCATCCCGCCTTTAGCAGTATTTGTAGCTTTCAGCTTTATTCTTACTTAACAGCCACCTTGAGCTTTCAGCTCGAGTTTGCTCATGTTCGGAAATGAGAGCGAGCTCTCATTTCGCTTACTTAACCGCAACCTTCTGGCCATTCAGGATGTACAGACCCTTGCGAGGCTGTGCAACAGGACGGCCCAGCAGGTCGTAGTACTGACCAGCCTTAACAGCTGCAGGCTGAACGTTCTTGATACCGGTAACAACTGTCAGTTCGTCAGCAACCTCCTCGTCCATTGTCATTGAGAAGTTGTCGAAGTAGAACGTCACGTCACCGTTTGCAGTACCCTTAGCAAGGTTGAAGGCAATCGAACGGAAGTTGTTCTTGTAGCCATTCGAGTTGTCACTGCCATCGCACTGGCTGGGAACAGCGAACGTACCCTCGAAGGTCTTCCAGTCGGTCGTGAAGTTCAGAGTACCGATAGCGGCATAGTGGATATAGTTACCGGGAGCCTCGTGGGTCTGAGTGTCAACACTGGCAGCAGCACTGGCCTTGTAGTCGAACTTAACCTTAATAGAAGTACCTGCGGGTACTGACTCGTAAGGAAGCAGAATCCAGAACTGAGAATCCCAATCCTGAGACACCTTCTTCGGAGCATCGATCTTGAGACCCTTGCTACCATCCTTACCGGCACCCTCAGTCAGGGTTGCAGGAACAATGGCAGATGAAGGATATACCTTAACCATATAGTTAGAGGTCTCTTCGCCCTCCAGATCACCATTCTCGAGAACCTGCTTCTGAACCTTCGGAAGTTCAATCCAGAATACTACGTTATCGATGAAGAACTTCGTGTTCTTACCATTCTTTGACAGGTTGAAAGCAATCGTACGGAAGTCGTTCTTGTAGCCGCCATTGTTGTCACCACCGTTGCACTCAGCAACAACAGCACCATCATAGTTGAAGTGCTGCCACTCGGGCTTGAAGTTCACATTACCGATAGCGGCATAGTGGATGTACTGACCAGCCAGGTTGTGAGACTGTGTCTCTGCGGTGGCCTCAACGTCAGAACGATAGTCGAACTCAACGTGGATCTTTGTGCCGGCAGGAATGGTCTCAGTTGCTGTGATGAACAGCTGGTCTGACCAGTCCTGAGTCTTGATAGCGGCATTCGACTGGACAAACAGAGCGTGGAAGTCGTCAATACCCTCATAGTCAGCAGTCTCGCACTCTGTAACGTCCTTAGCGTCAGCAACCTTGGCGCTGAAGCAGCTCATATCCTTACCCTCAAGGTTACCATTGGTGATCACGCTCTTCCAGCCCTTAGGAGCTTCCTTCTCGGCTGTGGGAGCAGTACGGTCCTCAAGACCATAAGTAGCATTCAGAACAGCCTCGCGAGCAGCATCGATGTCGGCAACCACACCGCCCTCGGCAGCAATCAGAGCCTCACCTGCAGCGATAGCATCAGCCAGCACCTTCTTAGAAGCAGTGGTCTTACCCAGCAGCTCAGTGTTCTTTGCCTTGTTGATAGCGGTCAGCAGGGCAGCCTTAGCAGAAATAATAGCGGCATCCGTATCGGGAAGATTGAAAGTAGCAGCGATGTAGTTCAGGTCACGAATGAAGACACGATAGAGCTCGGTCTCAGGAGCAGTTGAGTTCGGTCTTGCCCAAACAGTCCAATTACTTTCTCCACCTTCACTGAAAGAGCCATCAGGAATCAGCTCCTCATCAGAGTCTTCCTTCTTCAAAGAAACATTATCAATAAACAAATCGCCCTCAAGAAGACCGATTGAGAAACCTATCTTATTGTTTGCACTTGTAGCTTTGAAGGACCAAGAATACTCCTCAAAGGAACTTGTCAGAGCAGGCTTATGACCATCGCCAGACCACAGCTCATTATTGAAATAGCCATTATTAGCCGGAGTTCCATTAAAGAACTCTACAAAACGATCTTCGCCCGGATTGGTAGTCTTCAACTGCAATTTCAGTGTATAATTTGCATCAGGAACTAATGCTTCAGGAAGGTTGCAAATCACACGCTCATACCAATGGTTATCTGTATTGGTCTCACGAGTACCTGCATGAACCATGAAGCTACCATCATACATTTTGCCCTCGGGAGGCGTCGGCCATGTTACCTCAACATCATTTACGTCGTCGCCAACAAGGACAAGGATGTTTCTAAAGTAATATTTATTGGCACCACCTTTTGCAAGGTTGAGTGCAATAGATTTTGTACCATTACGAAGAGCAGAATTACCGTTATTAGAGACAGTCATCACTTCTGAATCAAAGTATTGCCAATCTGTTGTAATATCTGCAGTAACCCAATCAGCGATATAGTTACCAGGAGCACGATGTGACTGCATACGTATGCCCGTTGCAGCAACATCTGCCTTTGCCTGGAATATCACTCTGACTTTTTGACCAGTCGTCAGTGCATCTGCTGTACTGAAATCAATAAAGAACTGGCTGTCATAAGCAGCAAAATTACCGTACTGCTGAATTGCGTTTCCTGCCTCATTAGCCTGTTCCACACTACGAACGTTAACCACGTAGGCATCGCCTTCCATCTTTGCAGCACCCTGGAACTGAGTATCCATAGTACGCCACTCATGGACGGAACCAGTCACGGGCAGAGACTCTCCAACGAGAATCGGCTGCACTTGCTGTGCATTTGCAACACCCGCAGCAAGAAGCGCTACGAATGCAAGCACTGATTTTGTAAAAATCTTCATAATAAATGTGTTTAAGTTAAAGAATAATTTATGTTTGACAAATTTTGGGCACAAAGGTACTACACGCGCGAGAAAGGGACTTTTCTATATGTCTCATATCCTTTTCAATTTTGTTAAAAACATAAAAATCCGCCGCCTTTCCTACTAATTTACCTGCATTATCGAATAAAAAAACTCTAAGAAGCCGTAGCTATCCAGGCATTATAGTCGTCGCAATAAGGAACAAAAAGCACGCAAAAGAAGCCAAATATAATGAAATAGTCGACCCTTTACAATGGAAAGGAGTCGACTATTCATTGGAGAGCGCACTCTCACATTATTCTTTTCTTAATCACATTTAGGTATTAGGTATCCAACTCAAAGGTTTACTTCACAGTTGTCTTTTGAGTTTTCTGGTAAAGCTTGCCCATACCCCATAAAGCATGGGCAAGCTTGGAAGTTGTTTATTTAATCGCAACCTTGAGCTTTCAGCTCGAGCTTGCTCATGTTCGGAAATGAGAGCGAGCTCTCATTTCGCTTACTTAACAGCAACCTTCTGGCCATTCAGGATGTACAGACCCTTGCGAGGCTGTGCAACAGGACGACCAAGCAGGTCGTAGTACTGACCAGCCTTAACAGCTGCAGGCTGAACGTTCTTGATACCGGTAACAACTGTCAGTTCGTCAGCAACCTCCTCGTCCATTGTCATTGAGAAGTTGTCGAAGTAGAACGTCACGTCACCGTTTGCAGTACCCTTAGCAAGGTTGAAGGCAATCGAACGGAAGTTGTTCTTGTAGCCGCCATTGTTGTCACTGCCATTGCACTGGCTGGGAACAGCGAACGTACCCTCGAAGGTCT
>Ga0310786_10003989_pt1 | contig 20833 bp, 13 predicted proteins | sample AusTroGonzalo_MG_FD_203881 | JGI IMG/M metagenome (GOLD analysis project Ga0310786, IMG submission 203881) | Bovine rumen microbial communities from tropical cattle in Woodstock, Queensland, Australia - Gonzalo_03 (v2) (version 2) | ecosystem: Host-associated > Mammals > Digestive system >... | reverse complement strand
TACAGTAGACGATCTCAGGGTCGCCGAAAACGGATCCCTGTTCTTCAGCCACCAGGCGGGTAGCGGCGAGACCGTTCTGGCGGGCAGCCTTGACATTGCCGCGGGAGGCACGTTCATGACGTCGTTGAAGAGCTCGTCGACGGCGGTGATCTCGTTCACGATCAACTCCGACATTTCCGGCGCGGGAACCCTCTACCTCGAATCGACGAACAACAACCCCTCGACCAGCATCACCAACTTTAGGCTCAACGGCGACCTTCATGACTTCACCGGGCGGCTCGTCTTTTCCAACGGCGAGAACAACAAGGACGCCTATTTCTACATAAACCCGACCCTGGGCGACTGCGCTTCTCCCGACGCGCAGGGAATCACGCTTCTCAACAACGGCAGTTCCACCGCCCTGATTGCGACGTCCGATATGACCATCGGCCCGAACCGCGGCGTCACGGTCGTCGGCAGGAACGTCATCGGCCATGCCAACGGCACGACCGTCACCATCGACTCCCCGCTCGTCGGCGACAGCAGTTCCATGATTCGCGTCACCGGCGGCGGAACCCTGCGGCTGACCAATGCGTCGCCGGACTTCAAGGGGCAGATAGTGGTCAAGTACAACAACAGCAAGGTGGTGCTGGTCGACGACGCCATGGCGCTTCTTTCCCAGTGCTCGTCCGAAGACGGCAAGGGGACTATCGACTACTACAGCGTCTCGTATGCGTATGTCGACGCCGACGCGCCGGACGACCGCGAGTTCCCCTACAACACCCCGGAGCGCGCGGCGAAGACGATCACCCAGGCCATGGATCGCCTGGCCTCCGGCGGACAGGTCTACCTCAAGGCCGGGCAGACGCTGGACCTGGCCAACGAGGACATGAGCCAATGGAAAGCGTCCATCTGCCTGATCGGCGGCGGCGACCACACAACCGTGCTGCAGGCGACAAGCAGCAAGCCGCTCACCCTGCAGAACGGCCAGTCTTGCAGCAACGTCGTCGTCCATGGCTCCGTCGCCTCGGGAACGGGCTGGTCCAACGGCGCGGTCAACATCGTCAACGGCACGCTCGTCGATTCCATCGTCGAGCAGTTCACCCAAAACGGCGTCATGTGCACGGCGGGCCGGATGGTTGGCTGCATCGTCCGCAACAGTCACCAGGATCCAACCGTGGTCAACACCGCCCGCGGCGGAGCGGTTGCGCTGACGGCTGGCTGCATCAGCTTTGTGCTCGAGCGGTGCGTCATTTCGAATGTCGTGAGCGCGGCGCAGTACAGCGCCGGTGCGATTGGATCGCTTTGGGAGGGGAGCGGCACGCGGCCGTCGCTCTTTCTTGACCGGTGCCAGATTGTCAACTGCCGCGGGCGCAGTGGCGCGATACGCATGGGTTCGAATAAGCAGGGCTTCGTCTATGCCACCAACTCGCTGTTCGCAGCCAATCGGTCGATTGACCGCGGCGCCTCCACCGCCAACAGCATCGTAGTCGCCCGCGGTGAATTCGTCAACTGCACCTTCGCCGACAACGTCTCGGCGGAAGGGAAATTCATCATCGACGCCAACAACTCCAACGAAGCCTCTGGCAGCCAGCAGAACGCCGGGCTGATCAAGTTCGTCAACACCGTCGTCTCCGGAAACGGCGGCCTCGCCACCTACAATTCAGACTACGGCCAGATTACCGCCAGCCATTCGCTCTTCCCCGAGGCGTCGGCATACTCTTCCGACAACCTCGTCGGCCCGGCGGTCTTCAGGCGCAGACAAACTGCACCCTATGCGCTGAATCTGAACACCGCAGGATCGCGCACCGGCGACGCGTCGATCTGGACTGCCGACGACCTGGACGTTATCGGTGAGAAGCGCCTTTCCATCCGAGGCTCGTCCATTGCGGTGGACATGGGGTGCTATCAGATGTCCAATCCAAATGCCTTGATTATTTCAGTGCGGTAATCACCAGGAAGGAATACGCCGATGGCGAGGAAGACCTTGTGCTGTGCTGCTCTGCTGATGGCGGGCGCGGCATTTTCAGGGAATCTGGGCTCTATTGCCTGGAATGGCGTTGAAGTCCCGCAGCAGACGGTGCGGATATCATCCGTGCCCTTCTGCCGCGTGTGGCCCGGACACCAGCGCGAGCTTTCGCAGACCGAGCTTGCGCGGACCGTCCGCTTTGACGTCGAACGCCCCGGCGTCCTTGACGTGCGCGGGGATGGACTTGGCGCGAAGTTCCTGCGCATCCGTCCGCTGTCTCTGTCCGGGAGCGTCACGACGAACGCCGACTCTGTTTCCGTGTCCGTCGCGGCGGCCGGCGCGTTCGTCCTCGAGTTCGACGGCGCCCCGACCCTTCATGCTTTCGCCGACGCGCCGCTCGGCGACGAGCCGGAGCCCGCCCCAGGCGGCAGGACGATACGGTTTGCGGCCGGCGAGCACAGCCCTGGCGTCGTGGCGCCGTCGAGCGGCGACGTGGTGATCCTGGATGAAGGCGCCGTCGTGCACGGTGGACTTCAGATTCTAAACGCGACAAACGTGACCGTGTTCGGGCGCGGCGTCTTCGACGCGTCCGGATTCGAGCGGGCGGACCCGCGCATCCGCGCCTTCCACAAGGCTCACGGGCTTCCCGAGGTCGACACGGAGTCGGCCTGCTTCGCATATTCCGTGCACGGGTCGAAGGACGTGGCGATCCGGGGCGTGACGTTCCGCGATCCGCCGTTCTGGACGCTCGTCATCCGCAACCAGAGCGAGAACGTGCTGGTGGACGGCATCAAGATCGTCGGCAACTGGCGCTACAACTCCGACGGCATCGACGTCTGCGCAAGCAAGAACGTGACGATCAGGAACTCCTTCATCCGGACCTTCGACGACTGCCTTATCGCGCGCGGGCCGTACATGGCCGGGGAGTTCGCGCCCGTGGACGGCATGACGGTGTCCAACTGCGTCCTGTGGGCCGACTGGGGGCAGGCGTTCAAGGCCCAGGTGCAGGACTTCCACGGCTCCACCATCAGGAACGTCCTTCTCAGGGACATCCGCGTCGCGAGCGTCCAGGACTCGCTGGCGTTCCTGGCCGTGCGGTACGGGAGCGACCTGGACGTGATCCGCGACGTCACCATCGAGGACGTCGAGATCGACTGCGCGCCGCAGAGCCAGAGCCGCATCCAGTCAAAGGACGGAGAGGCCTTCTCGCCCCGGCCAAAGACGTGGTCGACGCTCCTGTGCCTATCAAGCTACACGCTCGGCAAGAACCTGGACAACCAGGTCAACGGGCCGATGGAAAAGCCGGAGTTCTACCACTTCATCCACGAGAACATCACGGTGCGCAACGTCCGCGCCCTAGGCGAGAGTCGTTCGTTCGAATCGCAGCTCCTGATGACGGTGCCCCGCCACGAGATGCACGGCGTCACGATAGACAACGTACCTGCGGGGACTGTGACCGTGAGCCGCCCGAACGGGATAAAGTCGCGGCGAGAGATCAGGGCCGGAGAGGCATTCCGCTATGACAGCGCGCAGGAGCGCGACGTCGCCGCCTACGTATGGCCGGCGTACCAGCCCGACCCGCGCTGGGCGGAACTTGGCATCTTCGGCGCGGGGAAGGGAGAGTGGCAGAACGTCTGGGAGGCGGTCCCCAAGTGGGATGGGCACGCCCAGCCGTTAAAGCCGCTCTGGGGCTACGAAAACGAGGCAGACCCGAAGGTGGTCGAGAAGAAGATCGACGCTGCGGTTTCGCATGGCGTCAATGTCTTCATCTACGACTGGTACTGGTACGGCGGACACCCCTTCCTCGAGGACGCCCTGGACAGGGGCTTCCTCGGCGCCAGGAACAACGGGAAGATGGGGTTCTTCGTCATGTGGGCGAACCACGACGTCGACTCCACGTGGGACAACCGGGTCGCGGACAAGGGGTCGAGGGGCTGGCTCTGGCGTTCCGACGTCGACGCCGAAGAGTTCAAGGTAATTGCACGGCGCTGGATCGACAAATACTTCAAGCGCCCCAACTACTACCGCATCGGCGGCCGTCCTGTGCTGATGATCTACGAGGTCGGCACGTTCGTCAACCGCGTCGGCGGAATCGAGAATGCGGCCAAGGCGATTGCCTTCCTGCGCGAGGAGGCCGCCAAGGCGGGGCTTCATGGAGTCCATCTCATGGCATGCGACTACGGGCTAAAGACAGAGTGGGCCAAGACGCTCGGCATTGACTCGGCGACGATGTACAACTTCGTGCACTGGGCGAGCCCGCACGGAAACCCGGACTATGCAGACTGGGCAGCGCGCGCGGCCCGCCGGTTTGACGCGGCAGGCCGGGACCTCGGAATCGCATACTTCCCCCATGCGTCCGCGGGCTGGGACAACAACCCTCGCTTCCCCAGGGAAGTCAAGGCCGCCGCGGTAGTCGGCTCGACGCCCCAGAAGTTCGAGGACGCCCTGCGCAGGGCGAGAGAATGGAGCGAGGCGAATACGCAGCCCGGCATGCCGAAGCTAGTCACCGTCAACTCCTGGAACGAGTGGACGGAGGGATCGTACCTGGAGCCTGACGCGGCCAACGGATTCGGATACCTCGAGGCCGTCCGCCGCGTGTTCGGCGCCAAGTAGGCGGCGCCCCGCTATGACGCCGAAGGAGCCTTGGCCTCGGCGGCGGCGCGCTGAAGCGCGTCGCGCGCGCATTCGCGCATCAACTTGGCCTCGGCCGGGGTCAGGCACTCCGGGCTGTACGTGAACGTCGTGGGGTCTACGCCGAACAGGAATCCGAGCCAGACGCAGGCCTGGAGGTAGTGCCCCCTTCCGTTCAAGTGGGAAAAGTCGTTCCTGAGCTTTATCTCCTCCCAGTCGGCCTGACTTCCCTTGCGGCCGGTCTTCCAACTGGAGGCGCCGACTACGTCGCCGTGGAAGTCGACTACAGCCGGGTTCTTGAGAGCCGCGATTTCACTGCGCGTCAGCGGCGTGCCGTAGTCCACCGGGAGACGGTCGCGGAACATCTGCACTGCATCGCCCGTCGGAATCTTCCTGAGCCCGTACTTCGTCGCAAGCTGGGCGTAGGACTTCCGGAGCGACTCGTACATGTCCTTCGGCGTCATCTTCCACCCCGCAAGGCGCAAATCGTACGGCGAATAGCTCCATGTCTCCTGGACGACGATCTCGGCCTGCGGCGCGAGCTCGCGTATCTTAGCGATGAGATTGCCCGCAAACGGCTCGTAGGTGTCGTAGAACGCGCTCTTTCCGCTCGCCTGCTGGATCGTGACGACATCCCACTTGTCGGCCGCGAGCATGCCAGTTACATTGGCCCTCGAGGGGAACTTGCGCCCCGGGCCCGGATTGGAGGCAAGGCTCTCCTCGATGCCATACGGCTTGAAATCCACGTCGCCGGCCTTCTCCACGTTCCCCCAGTGCTTCTCGAGCGGACAGCCGCCTATGCCGCACTGGACGATGTCCAGCTTGAGCCCCGCCGACTTCGCAAGATTCGGCGTCTCCCGCATCACGCTCGCGGAAAACGAGTTCCCTATCATCAGCACCTTCAGGGCCTTCTCCGCGCCCTGGCCGCCGCGATTGGCGGGCCCTGGGGCAGCGGCCCCGCCCATGCAGCATGACGCGGCTATCCCCGCCGCCGCGATTACAGACGCTCCAAGCATTGACTTCATTGCATCTCTCCTTTTTAGTCGTTGACTTTCATTTTGTTATTTCCTCGACACAGCCCCCTCCCGCGGTTTCGGGGAGTTCGGGCAGTGTGAAATCTGCCGGCCTGCCGCGACGCTGGCGCATGAGGAAGTCAAGCCCAGCAGGATAGTTGCCGTCGTGCCCGCCGTCGAAAACAGTCAGCCGCGCATTTGCGCTCGTCGTCCGCATCAGGACCTTGCCGGCGCCGGTGTAGAACGGATCGTCGCCGCTGAACGCCAGCGACTCGGGCGGGCGCTCGTTCGCCTCTACGTACGCAATGTCGCCCTCGGCGACGCGGTCTTTCTCGTCCGCAAGTGCGTTGAACGCGCGGACGGCGTGGCCGACTGGGACGGACCCCCTGTGCCCGTCGTGGATCCCGGTGACGATGTATACCGGCAGCCCGGCAGCCCGCGCGTTGGCAAGGTGCGTGAGCGGGGAGCGGCGCGCGTATTCGGCACGGGCGTCGTCCGGAAGCCCGCCGCAGCACGCCTCCAGGTTGTCGGCGTAGTGGTTGCCGCGCGCCCTGGAATCGCCATGCCACCGCGCCAGGTCCGTGATGGGGCAGAACGCCGCAGCCCCGGCAAACACCTGCGGGTGCAGGCCCGCGAGGAGGAGCGTCATGTATCCGCCGCCTGACCCGCCGACCACGTACACGCGGTCCGCGTCGATTCTCCGAACGGCCTTCGCCCATTCAATGGCGTCGAGGGCGTCCTGCACGGCGAGATCGCTGCCGCACGCCTCGGGGCGGACGTTGGGGCCTCGGCAGTTCGGGTAGACCATGGCACATCCGCGCTTCCGGCAATAGTCCAGGACAGTCTTGGCCGGCGAACTCCAGTGGCAGCTCGCGCCCCACGAATGAAGAGCGACGACGAGCGGCACGGGCTCCGGGACTCCCGGGTCGTACCAGTAGAACGGCTGGACCGAGCCGTCGGCTGTGCTCCTGAACGTGCGGAAAAGACCGCGCCACTCCTGCTTAAGCGACAAGTCGCGGCTCTCGGCGTCTGGATGGACAAGCCCCACAATGCCCTCGTCGTCGAGAACCGCCGGAGGGGCGGGGTCGCGCTCCTCGACGCCAAAGACGCAGCCTCGGACGGAAACCGCGCCATGGTCGTCGGCGACGACCGCCGGGCGCGTCTCGCCGTCGCCTACTACCTCGACGGACACGTTCTCGAGCCTGACATCCCTCGCATGCCTTGCATACAGGAAGTGCGCGGGCATCGGGCCCTTGAATATCCCCGCGCCTGGGTTCGCCGCCTCGCGCTCCTGCAAGAACAGGTCCCTCCAGCCAGCCGCGCCGGGCAGCGCCTGCATCTTGAAGGAGGAGTCGCGTATCGTCACGTCGGCAATATCCATCCCGGGGACGCCGCTGATGAAGTTCCCAATGCCGCAGAGCGCGGGCGACGCCATGCGTATGCGCTCGAGCGTGATGCCCCGCATGGCGGACCTCCGCCAGTTCTCCCGCCCGTTGCGCCGGCCCAGCCGGAAGACGAGCGGCACGCAGACGCCGTCCACCATGGCTATGTCCCGGACGCGCACGTTCTCCAGCACGCCGCCGTCCACCGTCAGGAAGACAAGCCCGCCAGTGCCGTGCTTCGGCTCCACGAGCCCAGGCCACTCCGAGCTTCCGCAGTTCCTGCGCCAGAAGCTCGCTGCCCGCGCCGATATCTCGCAGTCGTGGATGTCGAAGTCCCGGATGACGCCGTGCGTCTCCGTGCCGAACTTGATGTAGCTGGCGTTGGAAGAGACCCGGCAGTTGCGGATTTCGACCTTTTCCGACACCCAGTCCGCGTCGAAGTTCTTCATCACTATCGCGTCGTCCTCGGAAATGATGTCGCAGCCCTCGACAAGAGCCTCGGAGACGCACAGGTCGAGTCCGTCGTTGTTGTAGTTCGAGAGCGCCCTGACGGTGACGCCCTTTACGTGCACCTGGGAACAGCGACGCAGAAAGCACGTCCAGAACGCAGGATTCTCAAGCTTGACATCGCGGATCTCCACGCCGCGGCAGTCCTCGAAATAGACGTTCCGCCACCTGGCAGGGCGCTTTGTCGTCTTCGGCTCCCTGTCGCCGCCGCCGTCGACAGTCCCCTTCCCGACGACGGCGATGTTAGTGGCGCCGTACGCCACAAGGACGCCCGTCCGCTGAAGCTCGGCCTTGACGCCCTTCTGCCAGCGGTAGAGGGAATAGTCGTTGACGGCAGTCAGCCGCGCGCCCTCGGCAAGCTCCAGCGTGACGTTGCTCTTAAGCTCCAGCTCGGCAACATGGTGCGTCCCCGCGGGCACGACGACCGTCCCGCCGCCCGCCGCGCTGGCGGCGTCTATCTTAGCCTGCCAGGCCGCCGTCTCCGCCTTGCCCCCGGAGGCGGAGCCCCCCTCGCGGAGCTGTATGCCGTCAGGCCTGGGTTCCGCGGCGTGGGATACGCGCAGGCTGCGCAGCCTTCCCCTGAAGAAGCCGAGCCCGTCCCGGTGGACGCCGCCCAGGATCGGCGACAGGGTGTTCATCGCCGGCATGTTGACGGGGAACGACAGGACGGGCCTCCCGTCCATGGAGACTTCGATCTTCTCGCAGTCGTTTACCACCTTCAGGCGCGTCCACTTTCCGACGGGGAGCTCCGGCCCGTACTGCATCCTGGACTCTTCACCGCTCCTGAAGCCCCAGAAGCCGCAGCGGAGCCGCCCGTCCGCGGCTATGCCCAGGTCGTAGAGGCCGAACATGTTCGCCCAGATCGACTGCGGCTGGCCGCGCCCGCCCATGGGCATCACGTCCATCTCGACCGTGCAGCCGCCGAACGTAGGCCACATCTCCCAGGGGATGCAGGCGTAGTCGTCGCCGTCGAACTCGATGGACCACGAACCGTCGGGCTCCTGCACCCTCTCCGGCACGGTCTCGTCGCACTTGTCCCAGAACGCCTTCATCTCCTCCTTTGTCGCGCCGCCCTCAGTGCGGGCGCCGCGGTTCCAGAGCGTCGCCGGCGAAAACGGCGTGCCGAGCATCCCGTTCCAGTGGCGCTCTCCGGTGGAGGCGAACAGCACATTGCCGCCGCGCGGAGCAAAGTCGTACGCGACGTCCGGGATGCGGGCCCTGGGCAGGTCTACGGCAACGGCCCTCTCCTGCATCGCGCTCCAGCACCTAATCCTGCCCTCCCCGAGGCTCTTCTCGAACACGAACGGGCGCGAGCGCCAGGTCTTGCCTGACATTGTGACGAGCTGGAAATGGTAGAACATCGAACTGCGGTCGGCGTCCACGGGCACGCTGAACGAGACCCTGTCCGCGTTCGCGACTCTCGGATAGCGGCACTGGAGGGGGAATCGCGTCGCGGTGACGGTCATGCCCTTCATGGACTTCCCCGCGGCATACGCGCCGTCGCGCCACGCCTCGTCGAGCGGGATCTCGCACCGGAAGTCGAGCCCGCCCCGCGCATCGGCGCATTCCACCCTCAGAGCCGCGCCGGCGAGCCTCGCCTTAGGGACGCGCAGGTAGACCGGCGGGGTGGCGTGCCTGTTGAGGGCGCGCAGCTCCAGGCGGGAGCCCTTCGTGCATTCGCGTACGTAGAGCCATTCTGCGTCTTCGACGCCCGGCACCTCGAACAAGTACGGCGGCTCTCCGTCGTCAGGCGCATAGCGGCCGGTGCAGATGGGCGAAACCTGGAACACGGCCCAGTCGCCGCCGTCGCGGAAAAGGTTCTCAGGCTCCCCCGGCCGCCCCTGGATGTACTGGATGCATCCGTTGCCGCAGAGCATCGCATAGCGTATGGGCTCGTCGCACGAGACTGCAAGCGACGCCATGCCGTCGGCAACCTCCGCCCTGGACACCTCCAGCGAAGGCAGGTCCCGGATCGGCTGGCGCGCGCACACGTGGTCCCACGAATTCGCGGGGGCGAGGTTCACGGGATGGAATCCGCCAACGGCGGCGAACGACGCGCCTGGCTCGGATGCGTCCCTGTACGAAAGCCTCACCTGGAGCGCCCGCGAGAGCGGCGCCAGCTCGGCGGAATCAAGCTCGTAGCGCGATTCGGCGAGCTCCGTCTCGTCAAGAGTGCGCGGCTCCAGCGCCTTTACCACGCGCCCGGCGTCGTCCAGGATGTCGATGCGGGTCTCGACCCTGCCGCTGCGCGACCCGTCCGGGACGTTCAGGACCTCGACCGTCAGCCGTTCGCCCGGCGAGAGGCACTTGCGGAAGCTGACGACGAGATTCGGCATGGACACGTCGTCGCCGGGGACTGGCGTCAGGGGCCGGCCCTTCGCCTTTGCGGCGTAGTAGCGCATTATGCGCTTCAGCGTCCACGAGGAGTAGAGCGTGGGCATGAAGTGCGTGTTCTCGTTGAACTCGTCCCATTCGGCGAAGATGACGACGTCCGGATCGAACGCCAGCGCGTTGTCGCAGCACCGGCGCATCGTGCGCGTGCAGTCCTCGACGACGTTGTGCCCCTTCATGTACGAATTCATGTGGCCCTGGATCGCTCCGAGGACCTTGAGCTTCCGCCCCCTGAACTCCGGCTCGTCCAGCACGCGGCTCAGTATCTCGAACTTCAGCCTGGTGAACTCGGTGCTGCAGACGCGCTCGCTCCTTTCGCCGTGCGCCACCACAGGGCTCGACTGCCCGCATTTCACCGCATCGGCCACGCGCGCCCATTCCCGGATATGCTCCTCCATCTTGCGGACGCTGCCTTCGGACAGCGCGCCGTCACGCCAGAATTCGCGGCGGAACGAGTCCACGCCGTCGACCTCCGCCATGAAAAGGAACTTGTCGCCGTACTCCGCGCGTATCTGGTCCGTCACCCGCTTGAAGTCCGCGGGCGTGCAGTACTTGTCTGTCCAATACGCGCCGAGTAGCATCCTGCCGCCAACCATGCACTTGCGGTCGTTGGCGAGCGCATTCTCGATTCCGGCGCGGAACTTGGGGCCCAGCTCCTTGAACCCCATGCAGATCGGCAGAACCACGTAGTCCCTGACCGGGCAATCCCTCGCCGCCAGGAAAGACTTCGGCGGGCGCCCCCAGAATATCTGGAGGCCGTCCATGCCGTAGTCCTTCACAAGCGACACCGTGCGGTCGTAGTCCGCCTGCGACGGGAAGGACCCCCAGCCGTCGATCCAGTGGTCGATGCCCTCCTCCCCCTTGTCGTACGGCAGGTCCGGCTCGACCAGGAGAGGCTGGTTCGGGTAGCGCATCAGGTATCCGCGCGCCTGCTCGCGCCAGGGATACAGCTGCGTCTGAACGATGAAAAGAGTCTCGGGGAGGACCTTCGCCTCCCCGGCCCAGCCGGCGAAAGCCAGTGCCGCGAGCGCGGCCCCGCTAGACAAACGTAATCTCATAGCCGCAACCCTCGAAATTCCCGCCGGCGACAATCATGTCGGCCGTCTCGGAGAAAGCCCCCCGCTCCTCCACATGGGTGTGCCCGCACAGGATCGCCTTCAGCGACTTCTGCTCGCGCAGCCATGCGTAGAATGCGCGAGTCCTGTCGTCATACGTGTCCTGGACGGGCTTGGCGAGCTGCGTCGGCAGTTTCCCCTCGGGGACGCCCTGCCCGCGCAGCGTGGCACGCTTGCCTGCGAGGGAGTTCTCCAGGAACTCCCTCGAGTAGAATGGCGGTATATGGCACATCAGGACGACGGGCAGCCCCTTCCCGAACTCCCTTGCGACGCCGCGCATGGTCTCTTCGCGCAGGTTCCTGTCGGCGTCGTCGAAGGCCACGAAGTTGACGCCGTTGACGACCTTTGAGGCTACGGTAAGGTCATTTGCGATTATGCCCTGGAGCGCCGCGCGAGCCTCATCGTGCGACATCGCCGGCGTCTCGTCGGCCGACGAAGTGTGGTACTCGTGGTTGCCGAGCGAGTAGAAGAAGTCCAGCCCGCTGAGGTTGCGCGCGATGACTCGCCGGTTCCCGCGGGAGTTCCAGTCGATGAGGTCGCCGGTGTGGAGTATGGGCAGCTTGCCCGCCGCCGCATGGTCGAGCGTAGCGTAGAACGAGTTGAGGGCCTGCGGAAAACGCACCCAGCGGCTCTCGAAGTGGTCGTTCAGCGCGTCGCTTCCGTGGTAGTCGGTGACGTCCCAGAAGTTGAGGTGCGTGTCCGACACGTGCAGGGCCCTGAAAGGAGAGGACGCGCCGACGCGCAGCTCCAGCGGCGTCAGCTTCAGGACGGTGTCGGCCGATCCGCCGCGGATTGGCGACACGCACAGTTTTTTGGCGGCGGCCCACGCCGCCCCGTGTATGCCAGCAAGGCCGAAGGCGATCCCGCCGAGCTTCAGGAACTCACGTCTGTCCATATTCTCCCTCCTGCCTAAAGTACATGGCCTCAGCCCCTGTAGACGGCGACGACCTGCATCTCCTCGTCCACGGTGCGGATGACGTACACCTTGAACGACCCGCCGCCCGGCGCGACCTTGACGGCCACATGCCCCGCCGGGGCCACGTCGCGCCACCAGTCGGCGGTAGTCCACCGCTCGCGCGGCTCCTCGGCGAGAAATGTCGGGAACAGGAACCTCTGCCCTGGATAGAGTTCCCGCGAGGACATGTTCCGCATTGTCTCGTCCGTGACGTGCCGCGGACACCAGACGTTCGCGACGTAGGCCCGGGCGCGCAGGGCGGAGACTACGCCCGCGCCCATCGACCCGCGCGCGGCGTGGTGGTTGCACTTCGCCACGGTGACGGGCCCCGCAAGCCCCGCGACGCGCTCCTCGAAGTCGATGACGGCGCCGCTCTCGTCGCAGAGGCGTCCGTTGGTGTCGCCTCCGGAGTAGAACGAGAAGCCGCCGTAGCGCACGACAAAAGACATCGAAAGCGTGTTCTGCATGATCCTGGCCTGCCCCTGCGCCGCCAGGAAGGCCTTCGTGCCGTCGAACGTCTCCTCGCCGCTCCCCGTCCAGACGACGCCGTTCGCGGCCAGGTTGCGGACGGAGAAGGTCCCGGAGTACCGTCCCCCGGGATCGTGCCTCAGCGCGATCTGGTTGAGTGCGCCTGGGCGGAACGGCTCGACCTTCATGCCGTTCTCGGCCGAGGCGCGGCCGACGAATTCGCGCGTCATCTTCATTCCGTCGACGTGCGCGGTCCCGTATGCGTTCGTCAGCGGCCACTCGTGGTCGAAGTAGCTGCCGAACGCAAAGAGCTCGCCGAGCGCGGCGACGCCGCACACCTCCCGCCCGGAGGGGAACCTCTTCGCGCGGATATCCGGACCGCCGGTGTGGTCATCGTGCCAGTGAGAGACGGTGAGGTAGTCGATGTGCTTCGACGGCGTCAGGCGGGAAATGTACCGCGCGGCCCATTCCGCCCCGAGCAGGTCCGGCGACGGCCGCCGCGGGATGAACTTGAGCTCGTGCGGGCGGAACCTGTCGCCGCAGTCGTTCACCCACGTCGTCCCGTCGGGAAGCATGTAGAACATCGCCTCGCCGGTCCCGAAGTACATGAAATGCAGGTCCATCTCGCCCGGCCGCCAGCCTGGATACGGACGCCCGACCTCAGGGGAGTCCCAGTCTCGCTCGATGCCGCCAGGAGCGCCGCCGACCGCATTGGCCTCGGCAAACACACGGTTAGCCGCGCCGGCCAGGACGGCCGACGACGCTAGTCCGGACGAAATAAACTCTCGCCTTGTCATGCATTGGATTGTACCAAAAAAACGAGGCGCTGCGCAACTGCAAAGATTTGCGGCGCGGCCGGCCTGCGGCGCCGCCGGGCACGCCGCTCCCCTCGGGGGCGCGTCACTTCACGACGACGTTCACCGCGTTTTCCACGCGGTCTTCCTTTTGCGCCTTGCCGAGACGGACGTTCTCGAGCGTCACGCCGTCGACGGGATTGCGCGCGTCTCCCCGTATGTCCACGAGGCGCTCGGCCTCCTCGACCGTCACGTTCTTCATCGAAAGGTTCCTTATCGGGGTGACGCGCACCTCGTGCGTCGGGAAGTCCTTCCACTGGTAGATCACGTCCGTCCCGACCGACATCACGCCCCAGCGCACGTTCTTCGCCTTCACGTTCTCCATGCGGATGTCCTCGACGAAGCCGCCGCGGCGCTCGTTCGTCTTCACGTAGAAGAGGCGGAACGCCTCGCTTTCGAGGACGCAGTCGTGCATGTAGACGTTGCGGACGCCGCCGGACATCTCGCTGCCGACGCCGAGGAGGACATGCCCGTTCACGACGGTGCAGTTCCGCACCTCGATGTTCTCGCTCGGCGTCGCGAGCCGCCAGGCGTCCTGGTTGCGGCCCGCCTTGATCACGACCGCGTCGTCGCCCTGGTCGAAGCGGCAGTCCTCGACGAGGACGTTCTTCGTCATCTCTATGTCGATGCCGTCGTTGTTGTGCCCGTGGGCGTATACGTCGAGACCACGCACCACGGCTCCGTCGCAGAGGAAGAGGTGTATGGTCCAGAACGGAGACTCCCGGATCCTGAAGCCCTCGAGCCGGATGTCCCTGCACCGGTTGAAGTGTATAAGGTGCGGACGCACCTTGGAGTCAGGGATCCTGGTGACGTCGCGATCCTCAAGCGGCGCCAGGAAACTGCACCAGTCGTAGAGCTTCCTCGTGGCCTCCATGTGCCCCTTTCCGCGCCCGAACCAGGTGCGCCAGACGTCCATCTTCGGCGCAAGGGTCCCCTTGCCAGTGATCGCGATGTTCGTGCATCCGTATGCGTATATGAGCGGCGAGTAGTTGAGGCACTCGACGCCCTCCCAGCTGGTCGGCACCGCGGGAAGGTAGTCCTGCGGATTGTCGGAGAACACGATCTTGGCGCCATCCTCCAGGTGGAGCTCGACGTTGCTCCTGAATCGAATCGGGCCGGCGCTGAAATGCTCCCCCGCCGGAACGACTACCTTTCCGCCGCCTTTCGCGGCGACGGCGTCGATCTCGTCCTGCAGCGATGCTGCCGCGGCATCGCCAGCCGACACCGCGGCCAGCGCGGCGGCCGCCACGGCCGCCATGGTCTTCTGCTTCATGCTTCCCTCCTGTCTCTTGAATGTCTTCACTTTGCGTCCCTCACCCATGCGTGGGCCGGGTCCATTGAGCTGACGAGGCCACGTCCCTGCGAGCCCGCCATCGTCCAGAGGTAGTACATCTGGTAGCCCGGCGCGCCGACGAGCGGATGGTATCCCTCGGCGATCGCGACGGTGTCGTAGCTCTGCACGCGGTACGCCTCGTCGAGCGAGCCGTCGGGCTTGTAGACGGACTGGAATCCGAAGCCCTGCGGCGGGTCGAAGAGATAGAAGTACGTCTCCTCCATGTCGAGCTCGGCCGGCGGGTTGTCGACGTCGTGGCGGTGGGACGGATAGCCGGACCAGTTTCCGCTCGGGATCATCCCCTCGCCGATGTAGAAATGCTCGGAGTCGAACTTCTCGTCGAGGATGATCTCGGAAGTGCGCGTCCAGTTGTCGCGTCCAAGCGCTATGTGCCGCGTGTCCTCCGGCCTGATGAGCGTGGGCTTCGCGGTGTCGCGCGTCGCAGGCGACCCGTTGTATGCGAGTTCGACGTCCGAAAGCGCCGTGATCGTGTACTTCCTGCGGCGCGGGAGGTAGAGGCAGTGGGGCTTGCCAGTGAAGGGGGAGGTGCGGCCGTCCGTAACCTCAAACGCCCAGCCTTCGCCCTTTGCGGAGAAGTTGCCGCCCATTAGCACGAAAGCTACTTCGCTCTCAGCCGTATCACCCTCGTAGGAGGTGCCCTTCGCGAGCTTCAAAAGCCCGAACTTGGTGAGCTTCATTCCGAATTCGCCGACGTCGAACACCTTGTTGTAGCCCTGCCGCGGCTTGAGAGAAACCTTCAACTTCATGCATGTCTCCTCGTGTCTTGTTTGGGATGATGTAATTATACCATACTGGCTATGAGAGGGGCGGAACTAACGGCGACAAATGATGGGAAGAAATGAGACCTTCCTGGACGCGCGCGCAGGGCGAACCGGCCGCGGACAGCATGCCGCACCACGGCAGCATGTCGTCCGGCACCGGAGCGGTGAACTCCATCCGCCGGGCGAGGACCGGATGCCAAAGGGCCAGTTTCCACGCATGAAGCATCTGACGCGCCGGGACGGGGTCGAGCCGTTTGTCGAGGTGCGGTCGGCCGTACGTCCTGTCGCCTATGACGGGGCATCCCAGCGAAGCCATATGGACGCGTATCTGATGCGTCCTTCCAGTCTCTATGCGGCACCGGACTACGGACACGGCGGAGCCTGGACGCTGCTCAAGGGAGCGGACGACCTGCCAGTTCGTGACGGCGCTCTTCCCGCCGCGCTCCACCACCGCCATCCTCTTCCGGTCTACGGGATGGCGCCCTATCATGCCCTCGATTCGCCCCGAGTCGAGCCTCGGGCGGCCGTGGCAGACGGCGAGGTACGTCTTCTCCACGTCCTTGTGCGACGAGAACGCGCGCACAAGCGACTCCATCGCCTTCTGCGTCTTCGCGACGACGATGAGCCCCGAAGTGTCCTGGTCAAGACGGTGCACGATGCCGGGCCTCGCGACGCCGCCAATCCCGCCAAGGGACGGGCAGTGGTGCAGAAGCGCGTTCACGAGCGTCCCCGTGAAGTGCCCGGGGGCGGGGTGCACGACCATCCCCGGAGCCTTGTTGACGACTACGATGTCATCGTCCTCGAAAACCACGTCGAGCGGTATGTCCTCGGGTTCCGGCACGGCGGGAACGGGCGGAGGGACCTCCATCTCTATCTCGTCCGACTCCGAGACCTTCATCCCAGCCTTCTCGGCAACGGCCCCGTTGACTGTCACGAAGCCGCACTTCACGAGCCCCTCTATGCGCGAGCGTGAGAACCCTGGATTGCGCTCCATCAGGAGCATGTCGAGGCGGGCCATCCTAGTTCTCGCTCCACTTGACGTAGCGGACCTTCTTGTCCTTGACGTAGCCCTCCGCCTCCACGGACCGGACCATGCCCGCCGACTCGCCCGTGATCTTTATCTTGAAGACCGAGTCTTCCTCCGCCTGGAAAGAAAGGTAGCTCTGGGCCTCGCTGCCGATGTCGCTGGACTTGACAGTGCCTCCGTCCAGGTCGTCTATTCGCTTCAGCAGGTCGTCCCAGCTCTTGTACGGCCATTCCGTCCGGCTCTTGTCTATACCGTCGTCGTCCTTCGGCATCTGGGCGAGACCGTCAAGTATCGCCTGCGCCACCTCCCTGGCCTCCTCCAGGCAGTCGTCGTCGGAAGGGTTCTCGTATATGCCGGGTATGGTTATGAGGGCGTCTATGCAGTTGCAGTTGTTTACGTTGATCTTTGACGAGCCCTCAGTGCAGAAGAGGTCCATTATCCCCTTTACCTTTATCTGGTCCTTCTCGTCCTGTTCCCAGGGGTTGATAACGCCGCCCGTGAGCACGGCGCGATAGTCTCGGAAGCCGCGGACGTACTCCAGCTCCTTGACGTCGGGGATCGGCCCCTGGCGGGGACGGCGCTTGAGCTCGTTCTTCATGTCCTCGTCGACGTCCTTGAACTTCTCCTCCAGATCCTCGTACCATTCGTTCTCCGCTCCGCAGTCCTCTCCGTCGATCTGCGTAACGGAGTCGTCCTCGTCGCGCCAGTCGTTCCACGACGCGATGAGCACGTTCCAGAGGTTGATGCGGCCCTCCTCCGGCGTGTCCAGCTCCTCCGGGATGTCATGCGACTTGAATATGATCCACCAGCGCTCGTTGCACTTCGAGTCGGCCGCCCCGTCCTTGCCGTTGTATAGCTCGTTGATGTTGATTATGCCCTTCTCTCCGGAGTTGGACGTCGATATCTCGACCGTGACAAGGGACTTCTCCGGCTCCTCCTCGTCGAGAAAGACCGGGCCTATAGTGCATTTGGAGGAGCTCTTGAGATCCTGCTTCTCCTTGAACCAGACGTCTTCCTCCAGCATCTTCTCGTCGTCCTGGTCCTCGTTCCAGTCGGCGACGTCCCTGTAGTTGACGAGGACTATCTCGGCTAGCATCTGCCCGGCGTCTATAAGCCGCGCGACGCGGTTGCGGCGCTGCACGTAGACGTTTATGCCGGCCTGCTGCCGCGCCTCGTATGCGAACGCAATCGCCATGACCGAAAGGACCGCAATCGTCCAGAGCGCGAAAATAAGTGCGCTGCCGCGTTTCACATCGGACCTCCTCCCGGGACTCCGCCCGGACCTCCTCCGCCGCCCGGTCCAATGTTTCCACCGCCAGGACCAAGACCTCCGCCACCGCGGCCACCGCCGCCACCAGCACCGCCACCGCGGCCACCGCGGCCACCAGTACCGCCAGCACCACCCCCGCGTCGGCCACCGCCCTTCTGCTCCTCCTTCTTCTCCTCGCTCGGGAGCTTGGCTGCGTCCTGGCTCTGCTCGTAGATCGGGATGCGCACGATGCGCATGAGCGGCGCGGTGTTCGTGCGGTAGCTCTTGCCTTCGGGATCTGCGACCCAGAACGTCAGCTCTACCTTGTAGGGAACGGAGTTGGAGGACTCCCACTCATCCTCGAACTTTGCGTTGCTGGATTCCGCGTCTGAGTCCTCCGGCGCCTTCATCACGCGGCAGTTCATTCCGACGACGCCGTCCGCCACCAGCACGGGCTGGTACATGTCCTCGTTGGAGAACGAATAGTCGATGTCCCTGACGCTTTTGTCGTCCTTTGGGCGAAGGGCCGGATCTGGGCACATGCGTGCGTACAGGCCGGTGACCTGTATCTCCTCCTTGTAGTCGTTGTTGCCCTCTTCGAGGACCATCACCTGCACACGGTGAACGGTGTCGGCCGAGGCGTTCTGGTTGCCGACGATTGCGTGGCCAGTCTTCGCCCACTCTATCACGTCCGAGCGGTCGGCGTCTCGCCCCTCTCCGTTGTTCGTGAGGACAAAGCCGTAGTTGTAGTCCTGCTGCCCGGAATGCGGGTAGTACATGCTCCTCAGCCCGCTGACCACCTGGCTCAGCGCATAGTCGGACCGCTGCATCTTGTCCATGTACTCGGCGGACATCGTCCACGTCGTCGTCACGGAGTTGAAGGTCATGACCATCAGCACGGACATGATTCCGAGTATCATGATCGCAACGAGCAGCTCGACCATCGTGAAGGCGCGGCGCGTCATTCCGGCTTCCTCCAGAACGTGATGTAGCTCTCCTGCTCCCCGTGGCTCCTGAACCTGTCGCCCCACCTCACTGTGACCTTGACGACGTACAGCCCCCCGAGCCGTTCGATCTCGTCGTCGTCGTGCATGTTGAGGCACTCGCGCTCCCAGGTGTAGCCGTGGTACTTCTCCTCCTGCGCGTCCGAAAGCCGTTCGTCGGATATCATATCCCAGAGCTCGGTGGCCTTGGTCTCGTCGACGTCCAGTTCGCTCTCGTCCTTAACGTCCGCAAGCGGATACGCCATGTCCCCCAGGTCCATTACCTCCTGCGTAGTCTGGAAATAGGTCGAGTAGACCATCATCTTGTGGGACTGGCTCATGGACGCGAGTATGACCGCGGCCCCCAGCCCCAGGATTATGGTGGCCACCATCACCTCCATCAGGGTGAATCCGCGCCTCATGGCCCGTCCTCCCCCGGCGCGAATGTCTTCGCAGCCCCGAACCTGTCGACCCTGATGCGCCAGCCGTCCCTCACGAAGTCCTCTCCGCTTTCGTAGACGTAGATCACGTGCGGCTCGCAGCGTCCGTTGGCCTCCCAGATGACAGACTTCTCCTCTGTCGCGTCCTCGACGGCCGGCGGCTCAGTCCCGGCGGCAACGGCCTGCTCCTCGGCGGCCTTCTGCTCGGCTTCGCGGCGCTTCTGCCGCTCTTCGCCGTAGGTCTTCAGCAGGAAGTCTACGTTGGAGAACGTGGATATCATGGACCTCTTCGCCTCGTTGACCTCGCCAGGCCGCAGCTGAGCCTCCTCGTCCGGCGTGACGACCTTGATGCACACGTTCCTGAAGACTTCGTCCGACACCGGCGCGAAAAGCACGTCCTCCACCGTCTCTCCGCCGCCGGAAGCGGACGGCGGGGACTCCTCGCCCTCGCCGCCGTCGTCCTCGGAGGCCCCGAGCGTACGCCACTCGCCGTCGATGGAGCGGGCGCGCGTCGTCGGCGACGACGCCACGATCCCCGACGAGACGATCTCGACGTGCGACAAGTAGCCGTCCTCCGTCTTCTTCGTCGAAAACGTTATCACGCACGGCTTCTGGGTGACGAGCGCGGTGGAACGGGCGAGCCTGATCGTTGCGAACACGTCGCGCACGGAGCCCTTCAGCCTTGCGGCGTCCATGCCCGTCTGAATGGATATCACCGCAACAGTGACCAGCACCCCGAGCAGGGCCACGATCACCAGCAGCTCAATGAGAGTAAAGGCCCTGCGCCACATGCCAGCACCGCGGACGGCGTCACTCGTCCTTCTTGCTCGTCTTGTTGGACTTGTCGCTGCGGATGTCGTCGTCGGTGCCGAAGTCTCCGTCCGGTCCCGCGGAGATCACGATGAACTTGACGCCCTTTGTCTCGAACTTGTATTCGTTGTTCCAAGGGTCCTCCCTGCTGTCCTCGCTGAGGTATGACCTGCCCTGGCTGTCCTCCGCTATGAGGTCGTCAATGGACTTCGGGAACTTGCCCTTGGCCGTCTGGTATAGGACTGCGGCGTCCCGGATCGTCTTGACGGAGGCGTTGCACGTCGTGATCTTCGCGTCATCGGTCTTGCCGGCGATGTTGATGACCGCCATTGTCGCCAGGATTCCCAGGATCGCCACCACGACGAGAAGTTCGACGAGTGTGAAGCCCTGCCTCATGACGGCTGCCACCTTGTTTTCCTTGTTCATGTATTTCGACTCCTTTTCTTTGTTGTCCGGACTGTCCGGTGTTGCTAAAACCGTATTATTGAATGCTATTATATTACTTTTTCATCCGCTTTTCAAGTGCAGCCTGCTTCTTGGCCTCGTCGTCCATGGCCTTCTGGAACTTCTTGGTTACTTCAAGCGGCCATTTGCCCTTGTTGAAAATGGGCCGCAGGGTTTCCGTGAGCTTGGCAAGCGAGGCGTCCTCCTCCGTCAGCGGCGTGCATGCCGTCATCTTCCCGGCCGGCGAATAGACGGCAAGAATCGGGAAGATCGGCGCGGGGTTGTTGCCTATGGCCTTGTCGACGGCAATCCGGTCGTCCTGCCTGAGCTGCGCGACGTCGGGCTTCAAGATACCGTCCTTCGGTCTCTGCGCGGCTCGCCCGCGGCGTCCCTTCTTGACCTTCTCCGGTATCTTGCAGTTGTAGAACACGAAGTTCGCGTCCGAAAACTCCTTGAACGACGGCAGCCCGAAAGTCGCCGTGCGCAGCTTGGCCACGGTCT
>Ga0310786_10003988_pt1 | contig 20835 bp, 15 predicted proteins | sample AusTroGonzalo_MG_FD_203881 | JGI IMG/M metagenome (GOLD analysis project Ga0310786, IMG submission 203881) | Bovine rumen microbial communities from tropical cattle in Woodstock, Queensland, Australia - Gonzalo_03 (v2) (version 2) | ecosystem: Host-associated > Mammals > Digestive system >... | reverse complement strand
AACAGCCTCGTTTTCGGATTCGGGGACTTCAGCTCGATGCGGTCGGCCTTTACCGGCACCAGGTCGAGCCTTGCGTACTGCCTCGCCCAGAAGGCGTCGAAATCCTTCGGCTCCTCATGCGTCGAGAGCGTCTCGATGGACACTCCTGCGCCGCCGTCGAAGAACACCGCCTTGTTCTTGCGCTCGAACTCGTTCATCGCCCTGCGTCCCTCGGGCGTGGTCGTGTCGCCCGTGAACTTCTTCTGGTACCGCTTGCCGTTCTTGTCCACTACATACGCCTCGAGCCTCACGAATCCAGGGCGGTCGAGGCTGGTCGTGTAGATGAACGGCTCCTTCGACAACGGAACGCGCCCGTTCTCCGTCGCGCCGAAGTCGTCGGTGCGCTTCCAGTCGAGGAAATACTCGCCGGACGGAATCTCGCCGTCAAGCGCCATCGGCATGACCGCGAGCGTTATCTTCTCGCCGGCCCTGTAAGAGACCGGATCCTTGTCGGTCACACCCTTGAGCCACGCCTTGTCGAGTACGCCGCACTGCGCGGCCACGGACACCGCTGCGATTACGGCAGCTATCAGCAGTTTCTTCATGTTATATTCGCTCCACTTTCATTGTAAGGTTTTTCTGTGCAACGACCTTCACGTCGGCACCTGCCGCGATTGGCGAGTCGGCGATCGCCGACCACTCAGAGTCCCCGATCATGACGCGGCCGGCGAGCGGCGGGTTCACCGCCTCGGTGATGCGGCCGACGCGCCCCACCGACTCGTTATCGAAGTCCGTCGCGCCCGAGGACTTGACTCCCATGAACACGGTCTTGAGCCAGCGCCGCAGGAGGACGATGTAGAGAATCGCGAACACCGAGAACGCCGCAAGCTGCCATGTCGGCGTGAACGCCTCGCCGAAGAGGAACCTGCACACGCCGACAGTCGCGGCGGACAATCCGAAGAAGCACAGAATGAAGCCCGGCGCCACAAGCTCGAGCAGCATGAGACCGGCCCCGGCGTATATCCAAAGCCATCCGCACGTAGTCATTTCCTGCCTCCCTTTATAGATGTCATCTTCGCGCCCGGGAACGGGCTTAAAATGTCGTTCAGCCTGTCGTCCTCAAGCATCTCGCGGACGCTCGGCCCGGGAACCTTCTGCTTTTCGGCGGGCGTGGCTGGCGCCGGCGCTTCGGCCGGCGGCGCGTCCGGAGACGGCGCGTCCGGCGGCAATCCCTCGCGGAGTTCGCGCACCGCGTTCATGAGTTCTTCGATTGTCGCGGTCGTGGCTATGCGAGAAGCCTTTATGAGTGACATTTCGATCAGCGTCCGCACGGAAAGCGCATAACGCACCTTGTCCTCCATATCGGCAATCTGGTCGCATATCCTGAAGAGCCTTCCCGCGTCGACGCCTTCGGCCTGGGCCGCGAGCGCCTTTGCCTGCTCCGGCGTGGCCACAAGCGCGTCCGACGAAGGGCCTAGCGTTTTTGCCACGACGAGGTTGCGGAAATGCCCGAGAAGCTCCACGGCAAGGCGGCGCATGTCCTTGCCGGCGGAATCGAAGTCGCCGACCGCCTTGAGGATGGCCGCCACGTCCCCGCGCAGAATCGCGTCCGCAAGCCCCTCGAGCGCGGAGCGCGAGACGAGCCCGAAGACGCCGAGCGCGTCCTCTTCGGTGACATTGCCGCCCTTGAAGGAAATCAGCTGGTCGAGCGAGGAAAGCGCGTCTCGCATGCCGCCCTCGGCGCCGCGCGCGATGGCGAGAAGCGCGTCGTCCTCGGCCTTGATGCCCTCGAGCCGGCACACGTGCTTCAGCCGCAAGACTATGTCGTTCGTCTGTATCCGCCTCAGGTCGAAGCGCTGGCAGCGCGACACGATCGTCGCAAGCACTTTGTCGCCCTCGGTGGTGGCGAAGATGAATCTCACGTGCGGCGGCGGCTCCTCGAGGGTTTTGAGGAGCGCGTTCCACGCCGGCTTGGAAAGCATGTGGCACTCGTCGACGATGTAGATCTTGTACTTGGACGACGCGGGGCGGAACTGCGCCTGCTCGATGATGGGCCTCACGTCGTCCACGCCGTTGTGCGAGGCGGCGTCGAGCTCCATCACGTCCATGGACCTGCCGGCCGCTATCTCGACGCAGTTGACGCACTTGCCGCACGGCTCCACTCCGTTCGGGGAAGTGCAGTTGAGCGCCTTTGCGAATATCCTCGAGAGAGTGGTCTTGCCGATGCCGCGTGGCCCGATGAAGAGATACGCGTTCGCGACGCGTCCAGACTCCATCGCGTGCCGCAGCGTGCGCACGACGTGCGCCTGGCCGACGACGTCGTCGAAGGTCATGGGTCGGTACTTCAGCGGAAGGGGTGTGTGCGTCTTGTCGGCCATCTGCCCAATTATACCATAATTTGCCGCGCGGCCGACGGCGCGACGGCACTACGGTTGGTGTATAATATGCACCCGATGGTAGCTTCGGCCAAATACTCGACGGCAAACGTGACACGGTTCTACGTGCCGCTTCTCCTGCAGGGGTTCTCGCAGTCGCTCACCTATCCGCTTGTCGCCGGCATCGTCACGCACGGCGAGCACGGAGTGGACGCCCTCACCGCCTTCAGCCAAGGGCTGATGATAATGTTCATGGTCGGCTCGCTCGGCGGCGGACTCATCACCACAGGGCTTGTCTTTGCAAAGACATGGCTCGGCTACACCGCCTTCAAGCGTCTCAACACGACGTTGATGGCCGCATTGTGCACATTGCAGGTCATTCCAGCGCTGCCACCCTTCGACGCGTGGATATTCGCGGGGCTTTTCCACCTTCCGCCCGAACTGGCGGCACTCTCGCGATGGACACTTCTATTCGGCGTCGTCACCAACGCTGGGTTCTTCCTCAGAAACGTGCCGATGGTAGTGCTCTTCAACAACCTCGAAAGCGCAAAGGCAAACAACGCCACCATCGTGCGCATTGCCGCGACGGTGCTATTCGCCGCCGTCTTCCCGCATGTCGGATTGGTCGGACCCGGCTGGGGCCTCTTCGCCCTCACCGTCGGCGTGTGGATTGAAACCTTCGTCACGTACCTCTATGCGAAGCCTCTCGTTGCGAAACTGCCGAACCGGCCGAAGAACGCCGGCGCGGGCGAACTTCCCATCGGCCTTGCGGCGCTTTTCGCGGAGCAGTTCCGCTACACCCTGCCCCTTTCGCTCGGCGGCTTTCTGCTCGCATGCTCGCCTCTCGTGGTCTCGGCGTTCGTTGCACGCACCGCCAACGCCGCAGACATGCTCGCCATCCACTACGTTACGCTCGGCGTCGCCAATCCCGTTGCCTTCGCCGCATTGCGCCTGCAGACGGTCGCCGTCAAGTTTCATCCCGAATATGACGGCGACCGCCGCCTTCTGCACTATGCAATCGTCGCAGGACTTATTCTCGGGCTGATTCCGCTCGCTTTCTCCACGCCACTGGTCGGCAACTGGTATTTCGGCACATTCCAGAACGTGCCTGATCGAATATTACCGACTGCACGACTGGCAATCGGCATATACTCGCTCATATGCGTCATTCACGCGGTGCGAGCCAGAATAGAGGGTATCGCCGCGGCCGCCAACCGCCCCGACGCAGTCATGGCGGGGCAGATCGCCTACACGATTTCGCTCTTCCTCGTGTGCGCGGCGCTTCTGCCGCTTGGATGCCCGGGATGGGCAGTTGCCGTCTCCGCGATATTCGTGGCGCCGATGTGCGTAACGGCAGTGGTTTACGCCGCTCTGCGCAGGCGACGGTGATGCCGCGCGTCATGGCAATGTAAGTTGTTTAGATTTTTCCGCATTGAATTCTCATTTTCGTGGGGCTTCAACTGTATTCATGATGAGATGTGTTTTTATAACCGTGCATTATGGCAGATTTAGTAGCTGTTTTACTGCTATAAAGTAGCACTCCCCGCTCTGCGGCGCTGTGTTCGCCACCGGTGACGTCTCTTCCGGCAACATTGTCGGCTATCAGCAGATTACTCTGCCTAACGGATTCTCGTTCTTTACGGCAACGTTCAAGGACTGCGGTTCTGTAGCGAGCTCGCTCGATATACAGAAGATTTCCTCCACCCAGACTGATGGTTCGGACTGGAAGACATCTGGCTCCAGCAATACAAAGTGCGCAGGTAATATACGAGTCCAGAAAGTCGGTACGAGCGGTGCGTATCTTGACGAATATCGCTACTATTCCACCAAGACTCCGCAGGGTTGGTACAATAGTGACGGTACGGCGTACATCACGGATGGCACTGTCTCGCTTGAAAACGGCGAAGGACTTGTCGTGAACAACACTCATCCTGTTGGCGCAAAGTTGCTCGTTCGTGGCGAGGTAGAGCTTGTCCCTGCACGTGTTCTTCCCAACGGTTTCTCGTTCTGCGGCAACTTCACTCCTGTGACAGTTGACCTTCAGGACATAACTTCTACCCAGGCCGATGGTACGGAATGGAAGACGTCCGGCTCCAGCAATACTAAGTGCACGGGTAATATACGTATCCAGAAGATCGGTACGGATGGTGCCTATCTTGATGAATATCGTTACTATTCCACTAAGACTCCGCAGGGCTGGTATGACAGCACCGGAACCACCTACATTGAAAAGAACACCGTTTCCTTTGCCGCGGGCGAAGGGTTTGTCGTGAACAACACGCATCCGGTTGGTGCCCGTCTCGTTCTGCCTAACCCCGTAGAGTAAAAGATTTCGTGCGGCGGAAAGGCTGCCGCGCAAACCGGTATGGCGGTGTGTGACCCCGCACCGCCGTGCCTTGTGAAAATGGGGTCGTAAACAGGAAAACAAAAATGAAAAAACTACTGGTGGCGGCTACGGTCGTGATGTTCGGCATCGCGGCGAATGCTGCGACATACAAATGGGGAGTGTCCTCTGGTTGGGTATCACCGGACGATTCGGATCCGTTGACGGGGGCGTTGGTGTATGCGTTCGATGCGAACGTCAATTCGTCTGCGTCTATTCTCGCCGAGCTTGATGCCGCTACTGACGGCGGTGCGGCGACATTCGCAAAGGCTCTCGGCAATGGAGCCGTAGATGGTGACGGTGCGTTTGACCTTGGCGGTGTTGGCCTTACCGACAATGGAGCGGGATCGCCTACTGCTTCGATGTATGCCATTCTCGTTGCTGACAAACTCGGCGAGTCGTACTATTACTTGGTGGATACGGCACCTGCCGTTGCTATCACCTCTGCTATTCTAGCTGGTGCAACAGCCGCTTATGACTTCGGCGATGTCATCACCGGCGATGTCGGCGGCGCTGGCTGGGCTGCAGTTGGCGGTGGTGCTGGCCCGATCATTCCTGAGCCGACTTCGGGGCTTCTGCTCCTCGTCGGTATGGCGGGACTGGCGCTTCGTCGCCGTCGTGCGTGAGCGCATAAGCCATAAGGCAAACGAAAACGCCGTCCTTCGGGATGGCGTTTTTCTTTATTATTATTCAATGTAAACAGTACACAGAAGGTCAGACCTTCCGTGTACTGTTTTCCGTCTCATTTCAGCAAACCTTTTCGCTTCATTTCGCGGATGATTCGATATGTCATGCTCTTTCCAATCAACAACCTTTCCGCGATACTGGGAACATCCATGTCTGGATTCTCCGCAAGTAGCGCCAATATCTCCTTCTCCCTTAACTTCCGCCTTTCGTCGCGGTGCATGGCCACCTCGCTTGCCGCACGCAATGCCATCGCCTCCTTTTGCATCTCCTTGACCAGTCTGATTCTCTGCGCAATCATCGCCTCCGTGGTGAGAGGATCCGACGGAGTCTCGTACCCCGCAACTCTCTTGCGAGCAATCTCATCGGCACGTCGCTTCTTTTCTTCCTCCAGCAACGACTCCAGCAGTGATTCGTGCATTTCCGAGATTTCGGAGTCGGTCGCATCGTCGCCGTACACGAAATGCATTCCACCCGTCGCATCGGGGTCACCTTTCTTGAACGCCGAGTAGCTACTCCATACATAACTGTCGAATCTGTTAGTTGCCGCTGCCCGTATCGGGTTCAGGTGGATATATCCCAGACATCTGGCCATGTCGCGCTCCTTGGGCGCCACAATCCTATCGTAGTAAGCCGATTCCCATAGTGTGCCGCAGTGGGCATGACGTCTGTTGTACTCTTCCGTAAACCACTGCTTCAGTATCTTCATGAAATTTCCAACGTTGTACATACGCCGTTGCTGTCGGGAGAACCATTCTGCTGCGCGGCGTTCGCCAGATTCTCTCGAAAGTCTCCACGACGCGATCTCCGCTGCCATTCCTTCCGCCGCGCCACGACCCTTCAGCACACCATATCTTCGTAGCGTCTCCTTTTCGTCAATGTTTTCGCGCACAGGAAGATACACGAGGAGATGGAAGTGATTGGTCATCACACACCATCCCAGAAGCTTGAGGCCGGAGAATGTCGCGACACGGCGGGCCATCTCAAGGAAATCCTTGCGTTCATCCTCCTCAAGAAAGTATACTCGATGCGCTATTCTACTCACAACATGGTGGACGGTGTTAGGATTCTTGTCCCTGTAGTTCGAATTTGACATTTATCCCCTTTCAAACAGTACACAGAAGGTCAGACCTGCTTTGTACTGTTTGGATTTTAGCATAAGCGCAGAAGGAATGCAAGTACGTGGATTAAATGGTGGGGTTTCGCGAACAGTACACTGAAGGTCTGACCTTCTGTGTACTGTTTAAAGCGGAGACAGTAAAAAGGAAACGCCGACCTCGTGGGAGGACGGCGTTTGCCTTTGGACTTTGGTCCTGCGCCCTTACGCGTGCTTGCGGCGGAGGGCAAGACCCGAAAGGCCGAGGAGGAGCAGAAGCCCCGAAGTCGGCTCGGGAATGATCGGGCCAGTACCGCCAAGGGCCGTCCAATTAGAGGCCGTTGCCGAACCCGACAGGTCAAACGTGAATGAGACAGGTGCCCCAGATCCGGGAACAAACTCCGTTTCAACACCCGAAACATACGCATACGTTCCCGCAGCCGCCGTAGCAGCATTGAACACCACCAGATAGGCAGACCCATCCGCCCCGTTAGTGAAATCGGCTGGGACATCAGCATCTTCCAGCCAACCGCCATCCGACAGACCCACCGTAGATTCGAACCCCTTGGCGATTACGGAAGAATAATCACCAGCAGCAAGCGAAGTTATCGCATCGCTCTGCGAAAGGGCAACGGTATTGAAGAAGTACGCGACATAGCCATCGGCTGCTCCGGATCCCCCGTATGCGTAGATGTCACCATCGCCATTATCCCAGTTCGCAGCAGCACCGTGAGCCGAGAGGCCCCCGATGATGGCAACTGCACCAATTAGTGTCTTTAGTTTCATTTTTTCTCCTTGAGTATGCGTGTCACACTATGCAACACACGAAATTAATCTATGGGCGAGGGAAACCTGAGCGTGATGGCATCAGACTCGCCGTTATACACACAGAGGGATTCTCCAGGCGCAAGAGTTACAGCGTCTCTCCCGATGAAGGTAGCCGACTGACACCAGCCGCCCTTGGAAAGACGATAGTTGTAGGTTGGGCCATAGTTGCCATTGGCAAGAATCTTGTTAATTTTCACCCTGTTGTTGGCCGAGCAAATCTCTGAGCCAATGTAGGGTATTACATCTTGAATATCAACAGCAACAGGAGTCATATTCCCGATTATCCTGTACGACGTACTCGCAATCTCCATTGATACGGGCGTGAGATTCACAGAACCGGAAACCTGCAACTTGAGCGCAGAACTATCGCCATTGTAGACGCACAGGCCTTCTCCGTCACCAAACATAACAACATTACGGCCAAGGAAAGTCGCAGAACTGCACCAACCACCCTTGGAAAGACGATAGTTGTAGGTTGCTTCGTAGTTACCATTAGCAGCCAACTTGTTTACCTTAACCCTATTATTGACTTCATAATCGGTACCATCGGAAGCCAGCACCTTGACATCCTGAATGTCGTACTGTCCACCGGCAATATCCTTGAATGTCATCGTGAAGAGCGAATAACCCACGGGAATTTCAATGATCTGATATCCGACTATGTTGCCGGAAGAGACGTCACCGGTGGCGAACACAGCGCCGCAGAGCGCGGTAGCCGCTATTGCAATCATGCTCTTTTTCATGTTGAGCTCCTTTTCTCTCGTTCCAGAATTCCTCGCGATCCGCATCGGGTCACCTGCCCGAAGTCTTGCCGTGAAGACACTCCTTTCCCGAGTTTCTGTGCGCATTATACCCGAAAGAGTGACAACGTGTCAAGGGGGAAAATAAAAAAATTTTCGGCACTCCAAAAACGGGAAAGGGACGGGGACGGGAAACTGAAAAAATTGGAATCAGAGAAAGCGGCCGGTGACGGAAGCGGGGCAGACGCGGACGGCGGATACCGGGCCTTCGCAGACGAGATTGCCGCCGCCGTCTCCTCCTCCAGGGCCGAGGTCGATTATCCAGTCCGCCGCGCGCATCACGTCCACGTTGTGCTCTATGACCACGATCGTGTTGCCCTGGTCGCGAAGGCGCATAAGGAGCCGCAGAAGCTTGGCCACGTCGTCGAAGTGAAGCCCCGTCGTCGGCTCGTCGAGCAGATAGAGCGTACGTCCGGTGGAGCGGCGCGAAAGTTCCGTCGCGAGCTTTATGCGCTGCGCCTCGCCGCCGGAAAGCGTCGTCGCCGGCTGGCCGAGGCCGATGTAGCCGAGACCCACGTCCGCGAGAGTCTTCAGTTTGCGTGCGAGCGACGGCACCTTCGCGAAGAACTCGCACGCCTCCGCCACCGTCATGTCGAGCACGTCGGCGATGTTCCTGCCGCCGTACGTCACCTCCAGCGTTTCGGAGTTGAAGCGCCTGCCGCCGCACTGCTCGCACGTTACGTATGCGTCCGGCAGGAAGCTCATCTCCAGCTTCTGGACGCCGTCGCCGCCGCAGACCTCGCACCGTCCGCCCTTGACGTTGAACGAAAACCTGCCCGCCGTGTATCCGCGGGCCTTCGCGGCTTCGGTCTTCGCGAAAAGTTCGCGTATCTCCGAGAAGAACCCCACGTACGTGGCGGGGTTCGAGCGCGGGGTGCGCCCGATGGGAGACTGGTCTATCTCGATCACTTTGTCGAAGTTCTCCACGCCGGACAGCTTGCGGTACTTGCCGGGCACATCCTTCGCGCGGTAGAACCGCTGCATGAGGGCGCGCTTGAGCGTCTCGTCCACAAGCGTGGACTTTCCGGAGCCGGACACGCCCGTCACGACGGTGAACGAGCCCACCGGAATGCGAACCGCTATGTTCTTCAGATTGTGCTCGCGGCAGCCGGAGATCGTGAGGAAGTTCGAGAAAGGACGGGCAGGACGGGAGGCGGGGGAAGAGACGGAGCGGCGGCCGGAAAGATAGTCGGCCGTAAGGGAGTCGGCCTTCAGAAGGCCCGCGAAATCACCCTGATACATCACCCTGCCGCCCTCGCGTCCGGCACCCGGCCCGAGATCCACGACATAGTCGGCGGAACGCATCATCTCCTCGTCGTGCTCCACGACGACCACGGTGTTGCCGCGGTCGCGAAGCCCCTTCAGCGTGGAGATGAGCCGCTCGTTGTCGCGCGGATGCAGGCCGATCGTCGGCTCGTCCAGCACGTAGAGGACACCCGTGAGTCCGCTGCCTATCTGCGTGGCGAGGCGTATGCGCTGCATCTCGCCGCCGCTCAGGGTCGACGACGGCCTGTCGAGCGTCAGGTAGTCCAGCCCCACGTCGAGAAGGAACTGGAGCCGGCGGCGAATCTCGGCGACGATGTCGCCGAGGCCTTCCAGGGAAGGACGAGAGAGCCCGACCGGGCGGGCGATCAGTCCGTCGAAGAAATCGAGCGCGGCGCGAATGGGCATCGCCATCACCTCGACTATCGTCTTGCCGGCGACGGTAGCCGCGCGCGATTCCGGCCTGAGGCGGGAGCCATGGCAGTCCGGACAGGTGCGGAAGCTCTGGTAGGCCTCCCATTTCGCGCGCGTCTCGTCGTCTTCCGCCTCTTCGAGACGCTTCTGGAGCGTGGCGAGCACGCCCTCGAACGGCCGGTCCACCGAGCGCCACGGCAGAACGAGATCATCCTTGAAGCCGTGCATGAGGTCGTGACGGAACTTTGCTGGCAGCTTTTCGTACGGAGTGGAAAGTCTCACCTTGTACTGCTTCGCTATCTGCTCGAGAAGCGCATTGTAATACATGATGGCGTTGTGTCCGGCGCGGCGCCAGGGATGGATGCATTCTCTCAGTGGCAGCGAAGGATCCGGGACGACAAGCTCCTCGTCGAAGTAGTAGAGCTGGCCGAGGCCCGCGCATGCCGGACATGCGCCGAACGGGGAGTTGAACGAGAATGATCGCGGCTTGAGCGCATCGAACGAAATGCCGCATTCCGTGCAGGCGTTGAGCTCCGAGTACGTAATCGCCCTGGGCTTCTGGGACGGCTGCGGCAGAAGCTCAACCGAGAGAATCCCAGAGCCTGTCTTCAGGGCAAGCTCCACCGAGTCGGTGAGACGCGTGCGGTCGCCCGGCAGGACGACGCGGTCGATCACCACGTCTATGGAATGCGCCTTCTTCCTGTCGAGTTCGGGCACGTCCTCGAGCAGAAACGTCTCGCCGTCCACGCGCACGCGCGCAAAGCCGTTGCGCCGCAGTGCGGCGAACACAGACTCGTGCCGCCCCTTCTTGCCTCGCGCAACGGGAGCGTACACGATCGCCCTGCCGGAGAACTTCGAAAGGGAATCCACTATCTGCTCGGCGCTCTGGCGGTGGACCTCCTTCCCGCAGCGCGGACAGTGCGGCACCGCGGCGGAACCGTAGAGTATGCGCAGGTAGTCGTGTATCTCGGTGACGGTAGCGACGATCGAGCGGGGATTGCCGCTCGTCGTGCGCTGCTCTATGGATATCGCGGGGGAAAGGCCCTCTATGCGCTCGACATCCGGCTTCTGGAGCCGGTCCAGAAACTGCCGCGCATACGCCGAAAGCGATTCCACGTAGCGGCGCTGCCCCTCGGCGTAGAGGGTGTCGAAGGCGAGAGACGACTTTCCCGAGCCGGAAAGTCCGGTGAAGACCGTGAGGGAGTTGCGCGGAATCGTGACGTCGACGCCGCGCAGATTGTGCACCCTCGCGTTCTTTATCGCGATGTCCATGTCATCCGATGTTCTTCAGGTCGAGGGCGAGCAGGAACTCGGGATTGGACTGCGTCTTCTTCAGCGAGTTGAGAGCGGAGCGCATGGCCGGTTCCGGGCCGGCGTCCGCCAGTATGCGGCGCATGCCCCAGGTCTTCTCCAGCTCGACCGGGTCGAGCAGGAGATCCTCCTTGCGGGTGCCGGACTTGCCGATGTCTATCGCCGGGAAGATGCGCTTGTCGGCGAGTCCGCGGTCGAGCACGATTTCCATGTTGCCGGTGCCCTTGAACTCCTCGAAGATCACCTCGTCCATGCGCGAGCCGGTGTCCACGAGACCGGTGGCGATGATCGTCAGCGAACCGCCGTCCTCGATGTTGCGGGCCGCGCCGAAGAAGCGCTTCGGACGGTGCAGCGCGAGCGCGTCGACGCCGCCGGTGAGTATCTTGCCGGAATGCGGCTGTACGGTGTTGTAGGCCCGGGCCATGCGCGTGATGGAGTCGAGAAGGATGATGACGTCGCGCCCGTTCTCCACCTGGCGCTTGGACATCTCGATAACCATCTCGGCCACGTTCACGTGGTGCTGCGGCTCCTCGTCGAACGTGGACGACAGCACCATCGCCTTCGTGTTGCGCTGCATGTCGGTCACTTCCTCGGGACGCTCGTCTATCAGCAGTATGATGAGCATCGCCTCCGGATAGTTCTTCGTGATGGCGTTCGCCATCTTCTGCAGAAGAACCGTCTTGCCCACGCGGGGCGGGGCGATGATGAGTCCGCGCTGGCCGAAACCGATCGGCGTGAAGAGGTCTATGACGCGGGTAGAGTATTCCTTCGGATCGGTCTCGAGTATGATGCGGCGTGTCGGGAACGTGGGGGTTAGGTTCTCGAAGTGTATGACGCGAGCGGCGACGGACGGCTCCTTGCCGTTCACCGTGTTCACGTTGCCGAGGCAGAAGAAGCGGTCGCGGTCGCGCGGGTCGCGTATGGGGCCTTCGATTATGTCGCCCGTCCTCAGGGCGTGGCGGCGGATCTGCTGCTGGGTCACGAACACGTCCTCGGGGCAGGCGAGGAAGTTGTTCTTCGCCGAGCGCAGAAAGCCGTGGCCTTCGCGGACTATCTCGAGGCATCCAGAGGCGATCACGGCGCCGCCCTGCGCGAGATAGCGGCGTATGGCCGCGAAAATGAGTTCGTGCTTGCGGTAGGCGCCGAGCTCTTCCGGGTCCGCACCGGGCATCATCCAGTCCACAATGGTCTGCGCGGGCCACGTCTGGATGTCGGCGAGCTTGTATTCCGGAAGATCTGGATTGCGTCTGGGGCCGAACGCGGCATCCTGCGGCACGTCCTTCTGCTCGGGCGGAAGCGGCGCGTTGAGCAGCGGATTGACGCTCTCTTCGCCGTTCGGGCCGCGGATCGGGGAACTGTTGGGCTTCATCTGGCGACGGGGCGCGTAAGGCTTCTTGTACGGCTTTCTGCCTCCCGGGGGAGTCATGCGCTCGATCCGGCCGCTGCCCGAAAAAACATCAAACTCTTCTGTCATTTGCATTGTTCCTTGTTAAACATTATTAAACATTTTCAATTCCGGTTTTCTGAAAGTCCCTGCGCCTCCGCATCAAGAAGTCAAGGAAACGTTTCGCCTCCATCCTGAGGTCGGCGGGGGTGGCGTCGTTGCGGATGATAAAGTCGGCGCGCGCGGCCTTCTCCTCCACCGGCATCTGCGCGGCGATGCGCGCCTCCGCCTCTTCCCGCGAATAGCCGCGCGAAGCCATCATGCGCGAGATCTGCGTCTCGCGCGAGGATGCAATGCATCCGATCACGTCGAACGAGCCTTCCCAGCCGCATTCGAAGAGAAGCGGCACGACGGCCAGACGTAGTCCGTCGCCGGGCGCGGAGAAGAACGCGTCTATCCGTTCGCGGACGACGGGATGCACTTTCGCCTCGAGCGCGCGGCGCGCCCCGGCGTCGCCGAAAACGATTTTCGCGAGTCTCTTCCTCTCTTCATCCGGTATGATGGAGTGGACGACATCGTCGGCGTCGACGACATCGACGCCCGACTCGATCAGATACTGGGAAAGGAGGGACTTGCCGCAGGCAATCCCTCCGGTGAGACATGCTCTCATGTTGTTTTGGCTACTCGCTACTCGGCTTTGGGCGCGGCCTTCACTTCGGCCTCCGCCTCCTCTTCCTGCCCGAGCTTCAGTTCGCGACCGGAAGGCGTTATGAGACGCCCGGTGACGAAAATCAGGAGATTGCGCTTGGTCGTCTGCTCCGCGTGGCTGCGGAAGAGGCGCCCGATGAACGGCAGATCGCCGAGGAACGGCACCTTGTCGTCCATCGCCTTGCGAGACTCGGTGATGAGCCCGCCCATCACGACGGTCGAGCCGGGGGTGATGGAAACCTTGGAGTCGATCTTGCGCGTATGGAAGAACGGCTGTTCCATCGGCGCGTCGTAGTATTCGATGGACGACATGGACTTTATGCCCGCACCGACATACGTACTCGCAATGGTATCGGCGTTGTCCTCCACGAACGGAATGACCGCATTCCGGAAAGCGGTAACGCACTCGTCGCCCAGAACATAAAGCCAGCTCAGATCCGGCGCGCTGGACACGCTACCCGTGATCGGGATTTTCATGCCGTAGTTGTGCCATATCGGCTCGTCCACGACCTCCGGCTTGAGTTCGAGGTCGATCGTTCCGCCGTTCGCCTCGGAGTACGTGGGTATCACCGTGAGAATCACGCCCACTTCGCGCATCGTGAAGTTCTGGGGCTCGACGACCGCAATCGACATCGCCGACGACGAGCCGCCGCTGATGCTGCTGCCGCCGCTCTGCTGGGACAGCTGCACGTCGTAGTCCTGAGGATAGATGTATTCGGTGACGACCTTGATCGTGGCTTCTTCGCCAGATTTCGTAACGACCTTCGGCGCGGAGAGAAGATCCGTGTCGCTGCGCTGCGAGAGCATGTGCAGAATCATCGAAAGATCCGCATCTCCGAGGAAAGCGTTCACCCGCATGAACTGGTCGTTCGTCGACTGCTGCTGGCCGGAGATGTGGTTGCCGACCGTCGAGAGGTAGCGGTTGCCGTTCTGGTAGTCGGACGTGCCGCCGAAGGCGTTCAAGCCAAGGTTCTTGTTGTTGGGCGCCGTCTGGGTCACCGTCTTGTCCACGGTTCCGTCAGCCCACGTCACCGTGCTCTCTCCGACTTTCACCCTGTCCATTCTGCGCCATTTGCCGTTGATGGAAGGCTCTCTGGAGCCGACGGTGGCCGGCGAATCCCTGTAGTACAGGACATCGGCCGTATCGCGGCCATAGGCGTCCTTTTTGTAGACCGTCTCCCTCTCGGTAATGTCCACCGTGCCGAACGTGCCATTGCCGAGCCCAAGCGCCCTTGACAGGCCGCTTCCGACATTGAGCGAGTAGTCGCTGTTGAGAATCCACTCGAAGCCGAGGGAATTGAGATCCTCCTGGGAGACTTCGACGAAGCGCGTCTCGATTTCGATCAGCTTCGGCTGCGAGCCGAGCTCTATGAGCACTTTCTCGAACTCGGCGAGATTCTCGAGAGTGTTGCGCACGTAGAGCTTGCCGAGAGTCTTGATGTACATGATGGACGAGCCTTCCGGCCATTTGACGCCCATCTGGGAGAAGAACTCCTTCCAGTCGCGCTCCTGGTTCTCGTCGCCTTCGTCCTTCTTGTTTCCGCCGCCGCCGAAGCCCTGCGACTTCATCTCCTTGACGTCGCTCGACGCGGCGGTCATGCGCTCGAGGAACGCCTCGAGAACGTCGTACTTGCGCGAAATCAGCTCGGCGGTGGACATGTCCTTGTGCATGACCATCACCACCGGACCGCGGATGATGAACTTGTACTCCACCGAGTCGCACACGAGCTTGAGAGCCTCGTAGAAGGAGATGTCGCTCGCGGTGATGGTGGGAATCTGGCTCAGCCCGTTGCCGGCACCGGCGTTCGCGGCGGATTCGTCCGCGCCGAAGCCGTCCGACTCCTCGCCTTCCGCGGCGGCGGCGGCCTTGAGGGGCTGCGGCGTCTTGAGGACGAAGTTGAAGCCGCGCTTCTCGAGCGGAATGTCGGGGCGGTCGTAGTCCTTGGACGCCTGGCGGAAGAATTCGACCGCGTCCATGATCGTGGCCGGCGGCTTGAAGGAGATCGTGGGCAGGCGCATCTCGCGCATGCGGCGTTCGATGTCCTGTTCCTGCGTGCGCTCCGGGTCGTCGCCGAGATTGGCCTTCACGGTCTCCGCGGACGAAGAGTTCAGCTGCGCGGCGTTCACGGCGTAGACGGGACGCCACGCCTCGTCGACATCGGCGATCATTCCGTCGCGCGCGGCGACGCGCTCCTGCTGCAGAATCGTCTGCCGCTTGCGTTCGATGGAGCGGCGCAGCCTTATGGCCTCCTGGTTGTAGGGGTCGTTCACGAGGACGACCTCCACTTCTTCAAGGGCCTTGTCCATGTCCCGCACCGACAGGTACTGGCGGCTGCGGCGCAGGTGCCGGCGAATCGACTCGGCCGACGCCTTGAAGTCGTCTTCGCTGCGGCGATGCTTGATGTCCGACACGTCCACCCTGGAACCCTCATCCGCGGCAGCCGTGCGCCAGCGGTCAAGAGTGCGCTTCGCCTTCGGATGGCGCATATCGAGCGCTTTCTCCATCAGTTTCTCGGCGCGCTCGCGGCGACCGAGGCTGTCCTCCTGAAGCGCCGCGCGGTACAGGCCCTCCGCTATGCCCTGTTCGCACTCCCTGCGGAGCTTTTTGGACGCCGGACGGTCGTTGAGCAGTTTTGCGGCAAGACCATAATGCCTGACGGCATCGGTATATTCGGATTCCGACATGCACTCGCGGGCCTCGACAATCTCGCGCTTGGCCTGCGCATCAAGAGATTCCCGGCGAAGCTTTTCGGTGGTGCGGAGATTTGCGAGAAGCTCCGCATCGGGGTTGACAGGTGCAGCCGGAGCGGCCGGAGCCGCGGCAGCGGCAGGAGCCGGCGCCTCGGCAGCAGGTGCCGCAGCAGCTGCGGGAGCAGGCGCTTCGTTCGCGGCGGCGGGCGCCGGTGCTTCGGCGGTAGCGGGAGCCGGCGCTTCGGCGGGAGCTGGTGCTTCGGCGGCGGCAGGAGCGGCGGCGGCAACGGGAGCGGAGCTCTCGGCGGACGCGGCTCCATCAGCCGCAGCAGCGGCTGGTGCGGGGGCGGCCGTAGTCTTGGTCTCCGCGGCAAGATCGCTCAAAAGGTTGAGAACGTCATCAACCTGCTTGTTGGATGCGGCGGGCGCCTCCGTTGCCGGTGCTTCCGCTGCCGGTGCGGCGGGCTTTTCGGCGGCGGCCGGCGCCTCTGCCGACGCTTCCGCTGCGGGCGCCGGTGCGGGCGTTTCCGCCTTGGCAGCCGTTTTAGCGCCCTTATCCTCGAGCGTCTCGAGGAGCGCATCGAGATCATTCTGCGCAAAAGCACACTGCGAAACGATGACCAGAGCCATCGCCGCGCCCGTGGCGACAAAATTCTTGAAGTTCGTCATAACAGACTGCCTACTCCTTGTTTTCCCGGTCATTGTACCATTTATTCTCTTACTGTTCAAGTGCTTCAATCGTGCGTTTCTTGCCGGTGACCGAATTGACCAATGTCGCTTTGGCGCCCTTGCCGGCGGCCTTTATCTCCTCGACCTTGTACTTCGTGCCGTTAAGATCGATTTCGTCGCCGGGCACGACCTCGAAATTCTTCGTCCCGCCGCGCTCGTATACGAGCGTGGCCTGCACGTCGACCGGCGCAGGCTTGGTCTTTTTGTCGGCCGCAATGACGAGCACGACTACCTTGGAGTCGGATTTGCGCTCCACCGTCGCTTCAGACACGTCTACGGACTTGACCATGCCTTTGCCGCCCTTGATGGCGGCTTTCTTCTCCTTGGCTTCGTACTTCTTCAGCACAAAGCCGCTGTCGCCTATCTGCTCGCCGATGACGGCGGTGACGGTCCGTCCCATGCGGCCGTAGTCGTCTTTCTTCTTGGCATCGAAGAATTCGCAGCGCCAGCCGGAAGGTATCTTGTTCGCGCGGGTGAACACGAACGGCATGTACGTCTCGCGCAGCGGCAGCTGCAGCTTGAGGGAATCGAGATAGTCGGGATGGTCGTTCCTGTCGCGAGGATCGGTCTTCGCGAGGAACTCCTCGATGTTGGTGAACCCGTCTCCGTCGGCATCGGCGGAGGCGTCGTCCGCGGCGCCGGGGTTCAGCCCGTTCTTGCGTTCCCATTCGTCCGGCATGCCGTCGCCGTCCGCGTCAAGCACGACCTTGGCTTCCTCCTCCTGCTTTTCGCCGCAAAGCGGGCAGTTCGGGAACGCCTTGACGTCGCCCGGGATGGCCTTCTTGCATTTCTTGCAGAAGACGCGGCGTTCGCTGGCGAGGAAGCTGCCTCCGTTGTCCGGCACGTCGGCCAGGAGCACCGGGTTCCGGGTGGCGCGCACCGCGATCTGGTACCCGGCCATGTCCAACGGTTTCACGCCGGTCTCCTGCGGCTTCATCGCGTCTACGCGCGCGGCGGCGGCGGCGGCGGCCTCGTCCGGATCGTCGCCGAGCGACATTGCGAAATAGACGCCGGCCGCGACAAGCGCCAGCAGACCCGCGGCGGCCGCAATCCAATCGTAATGGGCCTTGAAAAAGCCCTCCCTGCCGGAACGCGAAATCATTTCTTCACCTCCTCGCCCTTGTCGCCGGGTTTCGTCTCCTCGAGCGACCCGAAATCGTAGACGGAAACCGTCATGGACACCTTAAGCGGGACGTCCCGCGCGGGGTCGGTGACTATGCCGCTCTTCTCCGCCTGTTCGGCGGGCTTCGCTTCTTCCGCCTCGGCGCGGCGGCGGCGGCGGCGGCCGGTCGACGGCGCCTCCGAGGATTCCTTCTTCTCGCCGCCGAGGGCGTCGGCTATGGCGTCCTTTTCGCGGAAAAACGAGAAATCGTCCACCACCATGAACCGCTCCGAGGAGCCAAGCGCGTTGACCATCCTGACGAACGCCGCCGGCAAGGCGGAAAACGAGATGACGTAGGTCTGCGCGGACGGTTTCTTCTCATCCGGGGAGGAGCCCTTCTTCTTTGCCGCGGGTTTTCTGGGCTTGGCCTTTGCGCGGTCGTTCGTCTCCTGTCCCTGTTCCGCCGCGGCGGCCTTGACAGCGACGTCGAACAGCTCGGATATTCCGGCCGCCCCGAGCATTTCCACCATCGTCGAGATGTCGAACCACTGGCGCTGAAGCACGGCGAGCTGGCCTTCCGTCGGCATCGTGTCGCCCGAAATGTAGTCCTTGAACGGACCGAAGGAGAAGTCCGGCTTGACGAGCCGTCCGTCCGCGGCGCCCGGCAGCGCGGAGAGCCGCTTGGCGTCCGCGACGAGAAACGTCTTGAACGCGGCCGGGGTGGTGGGCTTGAAGACCATGTCGCCGCGCGAGGCGAGCTTCAGGGCTTCGGCCTTCCATTCCGCTATCCGAACGCTGTTCGACTCTATCGCCTTTACGCTTTCGGCGCAGGGATACACGGGCTTCCGCGACAGCTCGGCGGCCTTGGAGCGCACTTGCTCGAGGCCGACGATCTCGTTCTCCGGATCGTCCATGTCGCCTTCGAGATTGGCGGTGCGCCCGGAAAACGCCATCCACACGAGGACCGACGCCGCTGCAACGGCGACGCCTATCGCTCCGCCGGTGACGGACAGTATGAGTTTTGTCTTGTTCATTTGATTTTCGGCTCTTTGAATTTCAGCTCGACTGTGAACTGCCCCACTTCGCTTTCCTTCCCGACGGAGGACATGTTGGATATCTTGACGCTGTCCGGATCGACGACCCCGCGGCTCTTGAGGTTGTCCACCACGAGTTCGCCGGGCGTCTTGGAGGCGGAGCCCTTGATCGAGTCCTTCCAGCCGCGGATCGTCACCTTGCCGTCGCTCCACCTGTCGATCCACATGCCGGGCAGAAGCGACGAGCGCACCGCGTTTATGTGGGTGACGGCGGTCGACCTCAGGAGAAGCTTGCTCAGGGCTTCGGCAGAGGCCTCTTCCGCGGCAAACGCATCCTCTGCGGCCTTGACCTTCTTCGCGAAGCTCTCGAGCCTGTCCACGCGCGCCTTGACCGCATCCCTCTCGGCGGCGATGACGGCAGTCTGCCCCTTCACGGCCAGCATCACGAGCACGAGCGCCGCGACGAGCGCCGCGCCTCCGGCGGCGATGAACGGTATCCTCGCCTTTTCCGCGCGGGCGGCCACGAGCGCGGGCGGCAGCAGGTTTATGGAGAAGTGCGCGAGACCCGCGCAGTGGAGCGCGACGCCGGCGGTCGCCGCGAGAAGCGCGGCGTCCGTCCCGAGCGCCGCGGCGTCGACGGCGGAGCCGACCGATATGGTCTCGAACGGATTGAAGAACTCCACTTCGATGCCGAGCGAATCCGAGAAGAACTGGTCTATCTGCCCGAGAAGCGCGGATCCGCCGGTGAGATAGAGCTTCGAGGGGGCGCTCCCTCCCTGCTGCGAACGGTAGAAGTTGATCGAGCGCGAAATCTCCGCGTTCAGGCGCGTGAGCGCGGCGCGGCAGACCTTCGAGATGCGGTCCACGACCTCGTCTTCGTCCTCCGTCACGCCGCCGAGCGAAACGTAGGCATGCTCGAGCTTGAGGCGTTCGGCCTCCTCCGCGGAGCAGCCGAGCGCGGTGGAAATCTCCTTGGTGATCGTGTTGCCCGCCACCGGTATGGAACGGTTGTATATCTTGTCGCCCTCGACAATCACGAGAGAAGTCGTCTTTGCGCCGATGTCGAGAAGGACGCTGCACTCGTCTCCGCCGCCGTTGTGCCTGACCGCGTTCGTGATGGCGATCGGGGACACGTCGACCAGTTCGGGCGAGAACCCGGCCGACGCGACGGCCGAGGTTATGGACTCTATCTGGTCGATCTTGGCCGCGACGATCATCACCGACTTGTCGCCGTTCTCCGTGTCGCCCAGCACCTGGCGGTCGCAGACCATCTCGTCGATCGGGAAGGGGATGCCCTGCTCGATTTCGTAGCGGACCATCTGCTCGAACTTCTCGTCGCCGCCGGCCGCGGGAATCGCGGCGAACTTGGGGAACACCATCTGCCCGGAGACGGACAGTGCCACCTTGCCCGGGCGGATGCCGCGCTCGCGGACGATCTCGAGGATCGCCGGGCAGAGGATGGTCTCCGCATCGCCGCCGTCAAGCGACGCCGCGAGTGCGGCGGTGCCGTAGTTGACGAGCGTGAGCGCGCCCTTCGAACCGAGCTCGTATTCCGCGAGCTCGACCGTGGCCGCGCCGATGTTCATCGTCAGGAATTTCTTTGCCATATCGCTCCGTTCGCTGCGGGGCCGCAGCCACCGTCCATTGGAAATACCCTACTGTATGGTCGCTTCGTAGTCGTTGGGGTTCACGAGCGCCCAAATCGTCTTCGACCGGTCCGTCAGGCCCTGGCGGCGCTCGACCATCGGCTTGCCGTCGGGACCGTTCGCGTTCATTATGCTCTGGTCGTCCCAGAACTGCGTGTCGGGCTTGATGCCCTTCACCTCGCTCACGGTTCCTCCGCCGAGTATGTCGCCGTTCTGGTTGGAGATCGTGAAGCCGATCGCCTTCGGCTCGCCGTACAGCTCGAGGTAGGACGGCGGCAGGCAGACGCACGCGGCGTGCGAACCCTGCGGGATGTTGAAGTACGTCACCGTGGTGTTGAAATAGCTGTACGGGGCGAGGCCCATCTTGTTGCCCTTGTTCTCCTTGGCGCTCTTCGTGTCGAGGAGGAC